>JAANMW010000550.1_pt1 | contig 44001 bp, 39 predicted proteins | sample 7279671 | NCBI WGS metagenome assembly JAANMW01 (sample SAMN14094541, study PRJNA606508) | bioreactor metagenome | isolation source: A lab-scale SPAN reactor treating ammonium-rich wastewater day 247 | place: Ireland: Galway | collected 2017-09-19 | reverse complement strand
CTTTTCTGTATAAACAGTAAATCTGTTGTTCTTATAATTATATTTATTTAAACCACCACCATAAGTTGTGATCCAGTAATTTCCTTCCGGGTCTTCAAGAATAGCAACAGTTGAACTGTTTGAAAGTGAATTTGAATCATCAGGGATTTTGGTATATGACTGCAAAATATCATTACCATAATCATATATATATAATCCACTTAATGTAGCAAGCCAGATATTCCTCCTGCTGTCTTCATAAATACTCATTATCGATTTATCGGAAAAAGTTTCTTTGCCAAGAACAGTTTTTAAACTGCTTTTTATAAACTTCATATTTTTGTCGAAAATCCTTATTCCATTCCAGCATCCAAGCCAATAATTTCCCATACTATCTTCAAAAAAATAAGTTCCGTTGAATCCAAGTCCGTTAGTATCATAAAAATGTTTAAAGCCATTAATTTCCGGTATGTATTTTTCCAAAGCATAACCGATAGAAACAACCCACATATCCTGTTTTGAATCTCTGTAAACATATCTTATATTATCATCAGATAAGCTGTTAGGGTTATTTTTATCGTGTTTTATAAGATAAAACCTGTTTTTATTTCTGTCAAATATATTCAATCCATTACTGGTTGCGGCCCAAATATTTTTATACTTATCTTCGCATATTGACCATACAATCGGCGAGCTAAGGCTTGCAGTATCTCCAAAAATACTTTTATAATGATCAAATTTCCATTTTCTGAAGTTATACGAACACAGCCCCCCGCCATTTGTTCCGATCCAAAGAATACTGTCAGAATTGTACAAAGATGCTACATAATTGCTTCCTATAGTGTTATTATTATTTGGATTATTTAATATCTTTTTAAAAGTACTGTTATCTGGGTCATAAATTAAAATACCTGAAGAAGAACTTGCAAACCAGATATTCTGATAAATATCTTCGCTGATATTGGCAATATCGCTGCCGAATGAACTATTAGTGAAACGCTGGTCAATAAATCTGTAAAACTTATTTGTTTTTCTCTCAAACTTATCAATACCTCTTAAAGTGCTAACCCAGATGTTGCCTCTGGAATCCTCGTAGACGGCTGCAACACTATTATGGCTTAAACTGAATTCATCTTCCGGATTATTTTTAAAATGAATAAAACTGCTGTCCCGAATTCTGAAAATATCCAATCCATTACCTGTACCAATCCATAAATCACCATATGAATCCTCAAAAATGGTTTGAACAATATCTGAGCTTATATTATGTTCGCCGTGTGAATTACCTGCTTTAAATTTAATAAAACTATCATTGACCCTGTCATACTTATTCAAGCCATTTGTTGTAGCAATCCAGATTTCTCCATTCTTTGTTTTTAGAATTTTGTTGATATAATTGGATGAAATTGAATTTTCTACGAGACTATCATGTAAATAAAGTGTAAAGAATTCATTTCTTTTATTGAATTTATTAAGTCCTTTTGTAGTACCTAACCAGATAAAATCTCCATCATCACATAATGAAAGTATCCATCCTTCACTCATAACACCTTTAGTATTAAAAACAGTAAATATTTTAATCTTTTTACCATCAAAACGATTTAAACCATATTCGCCGCCAGCCCATATAAATCCTGAGTTATCTTTTAATATAGAAAATACAGAATTAGAGGATAATCCTTCATTCCTGGTAAGCCGTTCAAATCTGTAATCAATATCATGAGAAAATGATGTGCGGATGATGAAGTATAGCATTAATGCCGTTAAGCTTATGTGAATTTGCTTTGGCATAATGTGATTCTATGAGTTCAATTCAAAAATACAAAACGATAATTTTGCAGCATTTAACAGAACTAAACCAGCTATAATTTAAAGAATACTGATTTCAGATAAAATGAAAAAAATCATTTAATGAATTTATGTATCTCTCTAATTATAAAATTTGATATTTTTAAATCTTTGTAAAAGTTTTCGTAACTCCTATCAATACCAGGATAAAATTCAACAAATTGATATAGAATTTGAAAGGATTTTGTTTATTTTAAGCTAAAAAATAGATTTGGGCGGCTCTAATAGCGCTTAGCCACTGCTTCGAAAATATTGTAAAAATAAATACTTAATCTTATAGAATTTTTAAATAAAAGCGTTTACAACGTAATTATGCAGATTTCAATAAATTATTAAATTCAATTTTTGAGGACAAAAATTTAACATTATTTTGAAAATTTTATCTTTCCTTTTTGTCCTTTATTTGAGATCCCAAGCGGACCGGCGCGGTTAATAACAGAATCAAGGCTTCTGCCAAGCTTTTCTGCAATTAAACGGGTCTTTATCTTCCTGTAGTTCTGCCTGATGTATTCATCATCTGCTTCAGTCCACGGCTTTGGTGTGTTCCTTAGTTTTAATCCCATTCTCCTTGCTTTCTGGAAAACTGCAATCCTTGTCATTCCAAGCTCTTTTGCTATTTGCACATAAGTTTTCTTTTTATAATTCTTTTTAAGGAACTGAACTTGTTCTAAATTCCAGAATTTCCAGACCTCTGGTCTGCGAAGCCCCATTTTATATGCCTGGAAATGTGCAGCAGCGCGGGTTTTATTCAGCTTTGCTGCAACTTCATCAATCGAATAATTTTTATCCACCCATAACTTCTTTAACATATTAAGTTCGTCCGCAGACCATCTCTTTGGTTTAGGCACATAAATATCCAGCTGTCTTGCTTTATTTTCCACAGATAGCACACCTCTTTTAAGTGAGCGCGCTATAGAATCAACCGGCTTAATACCGTAATTTTTCAGCAGATAATTAACTTCAAACTGGCTCCAGCGTTTTATTGAACCGGATTTTATTCCGAGCGAATTTGCTTTTGCCACAACAGAATGCACCGGGTGACCTGTTTTTTTAGATACATACTTAGATCCTTTTTCAGAATATCTCTTTTTTAGGATATTTAACTCATTTTTTGTCCACAATTTTTTCATTTTTGAAGTAAAATTGAAATATAAGGTCCAGGTTTACATTAATACAAATTTACAAATATTTATTAAAATATAACTTCCAATAATAAAGTCCGAATAATTCTGAAACAGTTTATTCGTTAATGTTAATTTATTTCCTGTTATCAATAACTGAATTTTTATAGTATTTTTGTAGTACAGAAAAATTAATATGAGCACACATAAAGTCAGCCACGGTTCGTTGGAGCAATCGGAGCATGAAAGATGGCCTGTCTCCAAATGGACAAAATTCATATCCGTTTCTCTGTTTACAGAAGCAGTAATATTGTTCCTGCTTTCTTTTTTACTTTTCTTTATAAAAAGAACAACAGGCAATGATCCTCATATGGTATCGGGAGCATTCGACGGCACTACACAGCTTACTTATTTTATTTCAGTAAATTTGGTTGCAGCATTGCTTGCAGTCCAGGGATATTACCTGTACTTTTTTAATAATGAAGAGGAACTGAGAGATGACCATTTAAGGAAATATTTTAAAACTGCGGGAATTGCAGTTATCCCGGTATTTGTAATAGTTATTTCTGTTTTCCTGAGATTAATATTATAATCAGCAGATCCTGGGTAACTGTTCACCGCTCAGCATATCAAGAATACGCATAGTTCCTATGCGGCTTTTTAGTTTAACAATTGCTTCATTGTTTGAACTGATACTGCCGATAATTGAAGCTTCACTGTTATGTTTTGTTAAAATATTCAGGCAGATTTCTGCCTGCTCAGCGGGAACAATTGTAATAAATTTGCCTTCATTAGCTACATACATGGGATCAAACCCCAGTATTTCACATGCGCCCCGGACATCTTCATGCACCGGCACTTTTAATTCATTAATCAATATTTCACAATTTGCTGATTCTGCAAGCTCATTTAAAGTGCTTGAAAGTCCCCCGCGCGTCAGGTCGCGCAGGCAGTGAACTTCAATACCTGCATTAATTATATCATTTATTATAAAGTTCAGAGGTGCGCAGTCGCTGGTAATTTTATGGTCAAACTCAAGTCCCTCCCGTTCAGCCATAATGGCAATTCCGTGCCTGCCAATATCACCGTTAAGTAAAATTACATCACCCGGCTTTATACTTTTTGGAGAGATATTTAAATCATGCTGTATTAAACCTATGCCGGAAGTATTGATAAAAATCCCGTCCCCTTTTCCATTATCAACAACCTTGGTATCACCGGTTGCAATTTTAACACCGGCAGCTTCAGCTGCTGAAGCTATACTTTGAACAACCCGCCACAGCATTTCCATTTCAAAGCCTTCTTCGATAATTAGTCCAAGGCTTATGTATTGCGGAACAGCACCGCTCATAGCAATATCGTTCACAGTTCCGTTTACTGCAAGCGAGCCAATATCCCCGCCAGGGAAAAATAAAGGTTTTACAACATATGAATCGGTAGTAAATGCAATCTTATTTGTAGCCAGATTTATTTGTGCTGAATCATGCCCCTGCATCAGGATATCATTGCTGAAAGCAGAGCTGAACATTTTTTCGATCAGGTTATGCATAAGCCTCCCGCCGCCGCCGTGCGCCAGCAGCACGCGGGGATATTCATTTATCGGTATGGGACACTGTAAATTAAATTCTTTCATTATATTCTTTATTCCCGCCAGGGCGGTAATCTTAATTTACTAATACAGTCAGGAACATACCTTACGCCACTGCATAAAAGATTCCTGCCTTCGCAGGAATGACAAGTTTATTTGTTTTTCCTGTACCTGTAATAAGCAGCGCAGGCTCCTTCGCTTGATACCATTGTAGCGCCAAGCGGGTGCTCAGGTGTGCATAATTTACCGAATGCTTGGCATTCATTCGGTTTTTTTAATCCCTGCAGGATTATACCGCTGATACATTCTTTCGGTTCATCCACAACAAGCTCTGCAAGCCCGAATTTTAATGAAGCATCAAATTCCCTGAAATTATCCTGCAGCACCAGCCCGCTGTCGGGAATTTCGCCAATCCCCCGCCACTTTCTGGTGCCAACTTTAAAAACCCTGCTTACTAAGTTCTGCGCGGGCAGGTTTCCTTCTTTATCTACTACCCGGGCATACTGGTTTTCCACTTCATGCCTGCCTTCTTCAAGCTGTTTAACTGTCATATAGATCCCCTGCAGTATATCCAGGGGTTCAAATCCTGTTACAACAATCGGGACTTTGTATTTTTCGGCTATCGGGAAATATTCATTATAACCCATAACAGCGCAAACGTGGCCGGCGGCAAGGAATCCCTGAACCATACAATTTTCACTGGAAAGGATTGCTTCCATAGCAGGCGGAACCAGTACGTGTGAAACGAGAATTGAAAAATTTTTAATTCCCTGCTCTTTTGCCTGGTAAACAGCCATAGCATTTGCAGGCGCTGTGGTTTCAAACCCTACTGCAAAAAACACCACTTCATTATGCGGATTTTCCTTTGCAATCTTAACCGCATCAAGCGGTGAATACATCATTCTTACATCGCCGCCTTCGGATTTAACCTGAAGCAGGTCCTTTTTTGAACCGGGAACGCGGAGCATATCACCAAATGAACAGAATATAACATTCGGGTTTGATGCTATTTCAATCGATTTATCGATCAGCTCCAGTGACGTAACGCATACCGGACAGCCGGGTCCGTGAATTAACCTGATACTTTCGGGAAGAAGCTCATCAAGCCCGAATTTTACAATTGCATGGGTCTGACCGCCGCAAACCTCCATTATATTCCAGCTTTTAGTAGTAATGCTGCGGATAAGCTCTGAATATCTTTTTGCAGCATCAGGATCCCTGTATTCATCCAGAAACTTCATAGCACTACTGTTCTTTTTCCTCTCCGGTTAATTCATCAAGGCCGTCAATTTCCTTAAGGTATTCAAATACTTTCATTGCTTCGGATTCATCCACTGTATTGAGTGCGAAACCAACGTGTACAATAACATAATCACCCACTTTTGCTTCAGGTGTATAAGCAAGGTTCACATCTTTTACAATTCCCCCGAAACTGACCTTACCGAATCTCATCAGCTCGTTATCTGAATCCTGAATGCTTAAAATTTTTCCGGGTACTGCCAGACACATATTTTTTTGATTTAAAATTTTAAATAAGAAGCATATTTGATCTGTCCTAAAGATATACCTCCATCGCCGGCAGGCACTCGCTGCTGCGTGTAAGGCTTAAATCCTGTTTCCTGCAGCCGTTTAACAGCCCTGTTCAGCAGGTAATAATTCATAAAACAACCGCCTGTCAGCAGAACTTTTTCAAACCTGAGTCTTTCAGCCATTTGAACTATCAATTCAGAAAGTGTATTATGAAATTTAGCTGAAATTAAACCGACAGACAAGCCTGCTTTTATATCATTTACAATTTCCCTGATAATATTATGCCAGTTAAAAACATAACTGCCGGAAAATTCACCGGTTTCAATTTTATCAATTGAAAATGCAAAATAATCATTTGTAATGAAATCATCAGCGGCAAATTCCAATTCCATTGCTGCCTGAGCTTCAAAGTTAGCATACTGTCTAACTCCTGTTATTGCAGATACACCATCAAAGAGCCTTCCGCAGCTTGATGTCACAGGAGAATTAATATTTTTTTCGAGCATCTGTTTAAGAAGTTTTGTTTCCGGCTGATTTACAGGCCGCAGAAAATCAAGCTTATCAGCTTTATTTCCATACACTTCATATAAAAGCGAATAACCTATCTTCCACACATCATGTATAGCGCTTTCACCGCCGGGGAGGCGGAAAGTTTTAAAATATCCGGCACGTTTAAACTCATTGCCATTTGGAACTATAAACTCACCGCCCCAAATTGTTCCGTCTGTTCCGTAACCTGTGCCGTCCCAACTTACACCAAGTACATTTTCATCAAGCCGGTTTTCTGCCATACAGGAAAGAACATGTGCATAATGATGCTGAACTTTATATTTGGGAATATTTAATGAGTCTGAAAATTTGGCAGAAATATAGTCCGGGTGCATATCGCAGACAGCTATATCAGGCTTAAGCTCATAAAATGTTTTAAAATCATTAATAACATTTTTGAATGCATTTACTGATTCCGTATTTTCAAGGTCTCCAATATGCTGGGAAATAAAAACATTGCTGCCTTTGTTTAAAGCTATAGTATTTTTCAGATGAGCTCCTGCAGCAAGTATCGTATTATTTTCTATATTTTCCAGAACCAAAGGCAGCGGTGCATATCCCCTTGCGCGGCGTATCATTACTTCATTTCCTGCAGATATTCGTAAAATTGAATCATCCACATGCCTTAAGATTTTCCTGTTATGAATCAGGAAATAGTCTGCAATATCCCCTAATTTGATATATGCCTGTTCTTCGTTTATGCATATAGGCTCCTCGGAAATATTTCCGCTTGTTGCAACGACAGGAATTCCAAGCTCTTTCATTAAAATATGATGCAGCGGTGAATACGGCAGCATAATTCCCAGGTACGGATTCCCGAATATGCATTCATCTGAAATTCCTGAAGCTATCCCTTTTTTTCTTTTCAGCAGAACTATCGGTGCTTCAACGGAAAGCAGCAGCCCTTTTTCTGCTTCATTAACATCGGCTTCAATTAATATGCTTTCTAAGTCATGAAACATCAAAGCAAATGGTTTTTCACTTCTTCTTTTCCTTTTTCTTAATTCTTTAACAGCTGCGTCGTTTGATGCATCACAAAGCAGCTGGTAACCCCCGATGCCTTTTAATGCAAGAATTTTACCTTCTTTAATAACCTTAACTGCATTTAAAACCGCATCATGTTTTTCAAAAAGTATATTTCCTGTTTCATCAGTTAAACTTACCTGCGGTCCGCAGACCGGGCATGCAGTTGGTTCAGCATGAAACCTGCGGTCTAGCGGGTTGGTATATTCAGCCCTGCATTCATCACACATTTCAAACTCTCCCATTGTTGTATTGGCCCTGTCATAAGGCAGGTCATCAATAATGGAAAATCTTGGTCCGCAGTTTGTACAGTTGGTAAAAGGATACAAATACCTTCTGTTTGCCGGATCGAATATTTCGCCGAGGCAATCTTTACATGTGGATATATCGGGAAGTACAAGCGCAGTTTTGCTGCCTTCTTCAATGCTTTGACGGATCTCAAATTTTTTAAAACCTTCGGGGTCTAACCAGGAATGTTCAAAGCTTTGTATGTAAGAATTTTTCGGTTTATCTGATTTGATCCTGCTGATAAATATATCCAGCAATTCACGTTCAGCTTCTGCTTCAATAAATACACCCTGGGATGAGTTGATTATCCAGCCTTTGATATTAAGCTCTGTTGCAAGCCTGTAAATAAAGGGCCTGAATCCGACTCCCTGAACTACACCTCTTATAACTATCTTAACTTTTTGTAACACTATATTTCGCTGCCCTGCAAATTAAAATTTCTTAAATACTTTTTTCAATGAAATCACAAAGTTCATTGATACCGGCGCCTGAGGTGCAGGAAGTTTCTAAAATTACCAGGTCCGGATTAATCTTTAATGCATTTTCCTTCAATCCGGCAATATTACAGTTAACATATGGCAGCAGGTCAACTTTATTTATCACCAGCACTTTTGAGTTCATAAACATCTTTGGATATTTAAGAGGCTTATCGTCGCCTTCTGTAACGCTGATAACCACCATTTTCATATCTTCGCCAAGGTCATACCCTGCCGGGCAGACAAGATTACCTACGTTTTCAATTATCAGCAGGTCGGTTTTAACAAGGTCAAGAGCAGAAAGAGAATCTTTTACAAGATTAGCTTCAAGGTGGCATCCCCCGTTTGTTATTATCTGCACAACAGGCACGTTATACGCGCCGACGCGCTGCGCATCGAGATCTGTCTGTACGTCGCCCTCGATTACAGAAATATTGAGCCTTCCGCCAAAATGCTGAATGATCCTTTCCACAAGACTGGTTTTGCCGGAGCCCGGTGAGCTGACCATATTAACTGTAAACACTCCGCTATCCGTGAACAGTTTTCTGTTCTCAGATGCAATTGCATCATTTTTTGCCAGAACTTTTCGTTCTATTTTAATAATTTCCATATTTCAGATTAAACTTAATTTTCTAAAATTTTTAATTCCTTTATTTTCAGTTCATCACCTGAAAGCACAACAGTATTACTGCTGCCGCAGTTACCGCACAGCATCATGGGGAATTCCGGTTCAGTTTCATTGCTGCATAAATTGCATTTAAGCCTGAACGGTATTTCAATAATTTCCAGCTCAGCTTCGTTAAGTTCAGTGTCAGTGGTTATTGCTTCAAAGGAAAAATTAAGTGAATCAGAAACAACACCGGAATATGTTCCTATTTCCAGCACAATTTTTCTTACTTTAGGAAGCTCTTCGGCGGGTAAACTCTGTTTTACAGTATCAATAATATCCTTAGCAAGTGAAAGTTCATGCATAGTTCATCTGAATTTGTTAATGCTTTTCTACATTACAAATATAGCAATAATGCATTCAGATAAACTATGATTTAGCTTAGGAAATTAAGGTAAAAAATTAACTTTAACCTAATATTTTTTACTAAGTTAAACAGCAGTATGAGTTTCATACTCGTGAAGCCATTCATTTATCTGTGCAGATACTTTCTGTGCAAATAAATGGAGGTTATATCTTATTTTAAAAGAGAGACCCTGTCTTATAATGAATGGGTCTTCAATTTCGATTACAAATATTTTTATTTCATCCGGAAATTTTATTCCAAGTTTTTCGGCAAGGTTAATAACTTCCGGCAGCCCTGCATAATGAGGTGATTCTGAAAGCCTTCCGGAGAGCTCACTTAGTGTGAGCTCTCTGAAATTTCCCGGTTCAGTTGCTGCAAGAATTGTATCAAGAATCAATACTTTTTCATATCCTTCAAGAATATCAAGCAGCATAAAACCTGCAGATGAGACCTTGAATATATCGATCTCACCTGCGAATTCTTTTTCCAGAAGGTCAGCAGCTTCAAGCGCTGCGCCGTCATCACCCATAATATCATTGCCAAGGGCAAGAACCAATATTTTATTTTTACGGGTTTCCATATTTAAACCTGTCAGTTAGTAATTTGTTTAAGCAGGTTCCTGTTATTATCGTATAAATTAATCACAACCGGCACAGTACCGGGCAATGAATGTGTTGCGCATCCGTTACACGGGTCATATGCCCTGAAAGCCATTTCTATCATATTTAGCAGGCCGTCATCAGCTTTTCCGCCATGGATAAGATCTTTTGCAGCTTTATCAATGCTCATTGCAATTCTTGCTGAATTGTTCTGTGTAGCTACAATAAGATTTACCATCGTCAGGATCCCTCTTTCATCAGTTTTAAAGTGATGGAAAAGTGTTCCCCTTGGCGCTTCAACTGCGCCTATACCTTCAACAGGCTTTGCGGTAGGCAGTGTACGTATATTCTCCCCGGTTATTTCGGGATCGTTAACAAGCTCAACAATCCTTTCTGCAGCCTGGAGAATTTCAACTACCCTAGCCCAGTGATTTGCCAGCGTATGATGAACAGGCTTTCCGCCAAGTGTCTTAAAGTATTCTTCATAAGCCTTCTGTGCTTCTGGGGTAGCCATTCCGTCACAAGCATTAAGCCTGGCAAGCGGTGCAACTGCATATACGCTTGTTCCTTCGCCTTCAATATAACCTTTCCATCCAAGCTTTTTAAGATAATTGAACTTTACATAGCTCCACGGTTCAACACGCTCTGCAATATGCTCAAGGTAATCCTTTACTTCGAATTTTACGAATTCTTTGCCGTTCGGATCAACAACCCTCAGCTTGCCGTCATAAAAATTCACCCTGTTATTTTCATCAACCATACCCATATAATAAGTTTTATGTGTATAAGCATCAGATGTTATCAGCTTTACATAGTCATCGTTTTTCAGTACAATATCTTTGAATACCTGCAGTGTGAATTTTGCGAAATCAAGCGCTTCGTTCGCAGTTTCTTTGAATTTAGCCAGGTCTGAAGGAGCAATTCCCTTGGATACACCTCCCGGCAAGCCAAATACGGGGTGAATTACTTTTCCGCCGAGATAATTAATTATATCGCGGACCTTTCTTCTCATTTCAATTACGCGTTTGCCGGTTTCAAGCCCTACCTTTTCAATAACACCGAGAATATTCCTTTTGCTTTTATCTGCAGTAGGTCCAACAATAAAATCAGGACCGCCCAGAATATAAACATGCAATGCATGGTCTTCCAGCATAAAAGCATTATAAATAAGCTCGCGCAGTTTACGTGCAGTTGGGGGAGGTTCTATACTGTACAGGCTGTCAAGCGCTTTTGTTGCAGCCATATGATGAGCAGTAGGACAAACCCCGCAAATGCGGCTTGTTATCTGGGGCATCTCTTCAGCAGGTCTGCCTAAACAGAAAGTTTCAAATCCGCGAATTTCAGGTATCTGGTAATATGCGTGCTCTACCTCTCCTTTTTCATCAAGCAGGATATCAATTTTCCCGTGGCCTTCTAGCCTGGTGATGGGATCGATCGTAAACCTGCGTGTTTTCATATATGAATTATCAGCCTTGCTGAGCCCTTCATTCCATTTTTCCTTGATTACTGTTTCCATTACATATCCTCCGTGATTTTTTTTCTGAGAAGAGAAGAAGCAAGCCCGTAGCGGTAGAATGTTCCGACCGGGTCAGGGATATCTTCAAGCACTGCATCAATTCCATCTTCATCTTTTGGATCGATATTTGAGCACAAAGATGAAAGCATTTTTGCACCCTGGTCTCTAACCCTTGAAGTAGGCCCAAAGCAACCGCTGCATGGCATATTTGCACTTATACACAATGCCTCACAGCCAGCCCGTGTTGCCGGTCCCATACAAACAACACCCTGCGAAAGCAGGCATTTTGTACTATCCAGCAGCACAGCATGCGGCCTGTAGAAATGTTTGAATGACAGGTCTAAAGGTTTTGTATCTTTGCGGGCGCACTGGTCGCACAGCGCTTCATCCGGTGAAAGCACAGTTCCTTTTGGAGGAAGCTTTCCGGAAAGCAGTGTTAACACTGCATCTTTAAGCAGCTTTGGTGTAGGGGGGCATCCCGGAAGATAATAATCAACCTCTATTACCTGGTCTAAAGTGCGGACAAGATTCCGGATCTCAGGAAGTGTAACATTAAAAGAATTATGTTTAACACTTGTCATAGGTCTTGTTTTATCAGGATTAACCACTGAAGGAGATTCCTGGTACATAAATTCCATTATCTGAGTTCGTGAAAATTCATTTGCCAGTGAAGGTATCCCGCCCATATGAGCGCAGGAACCGTAAGCAATGACAATTTTACTTTTTCTGCGGATAAGTTCAGCCATTTCTTCCTGTTCAGAAGTCCTAATTGCGCCGTTAACCATTGTTGCCAGGATTGAGCCGTCTTCCATAGCTTCAACATCAGCGCGTTTAAAATCCATTGCAACGGGCCAGAAAACAATATCAACTGCATCGGCAACCATAACAATATCTTCAGCAAGATCAACTACTGATTCTTCACATCCGCCGCAGGAAGCGCACCAGTAAAATCCGATTTTGGGTTTATCAGGCATGAGCCATCTCCTCCTCTCTTATTTCTTCACCCGGAAAATGTTTAAGTTCTTCATTAATGTTCTTTAAATGCTGGGGAATTGCCAGCGGACCCAGGGCCTTAACCTGTTCAACCATTTCATTTATAACCAGCTTTACCTTTTCGCCTTCTGAAGCGGAAATCCATTCAAGTCTTAATCTTTCATCGGCAATACCAAGATCCTTAAGCATTCTTTTAAGCAGGCGGAAACGCCTTAACATTTTGTAATTGCCTTCAGCATAATGGCAGTCACCCGGGTGGCAGCCGCCTATAAGCACACCATCTGCACCGCTGGCAAAAGCCTGCAAAATAAACTGCGGGTCTACCCTGCCTGAGCACATTATACGGATAACCCGTACATTGGGGGCATATTTAAGACGTGACACCCCGGCAAGATCGGCAGCAGTATAAGTGCACCAGTTGCAGAAAAAGGCAACTATTTTAGGTTCGTAATTACTTTTAATATTTTTTTCAGGCATGTTCAGCCTCCGTTTCTTCTAATTCTATTCCTGCAAATTTCAGCAGACCGTCAATTTCACTGAATATTTCTTCATCATCAAAAAGATTCTGTGTTATTGAGCCTGACGGGCATGCAGCAACGCATGTTCCGCAGCCTTTGCAGAGCGCTTCGTTAATATAAGCTTTTTTGGTTCCTTCATTATATGATATTGCTGTATACGGACAAATTGGGATACACGACTTGCATCCTGAACAGTTGTCTTCGGTGATGAAGGCAGTGTTAGGTTCAAGCTCAATGCTTCCTGCGCTTATAAGCGAAAGCACTTCAGCCGCAGCTGCGCCCGCCTGAGCAACTGAGTCAGGTATATCCTTGGGACCCTGGCAAGCGCCGGCTATAAATATACCGTCTGTAAACGTATTTACCGGTGCAAGCTTAGGATGTCTTTCAAGGAACCAGCCTTCGTTTGAACAGGAAATATTGAACAAACGTCTCATATCACCTGCGTCTTCGCGCGGTTCAAGTCCAACAGCCAGAACTACCATATCAACAGGTATCCTGCGCACCATTCCAACCATCGTATCTTCAACCCTTATGGTAAGCTTGTTCTCTTCTTCGGGAACCAATGCCCAGTCAGATACTTCAGCTACACGGCCGCGTACAAAATGCACGCCTTCGGTCATAAGCTTATCGTAGAATTCCTCATAACCTTTGCCCGGCGTACGCATATCAATATAGAAATTGTAAACCTCGGCATCTGTATGTTCTTTAATAAGGTGTGCAAGCTTTAATGAATACATGCAGCAGACCTTTGAACACCATTTATGGGCTTTCTGGTCACGTGAACCAACACAATGGATAATTCCAACCGATTTCGGTTTAATGCCATCCCTTGTTACAATTTCTCCTGAAGTAGGACCAGATGCATTAACAAGTCTTTCAATTTCAAGTGATGTATAAACATTGGGATATTTACCGTAACCGTACTGCGGAGAAAGCTCTGCATTATAGGTTTTAAATCCGGTTGAAAGAATTACAGTACCAACATTAATATCTTTATATTCCGGTACCTGTTTCAGGTCAATTGCTTTCCTGTCGCAGGATTCAATACAGGTTTTTTTGCAGCGGTGGCTTTTAAAATCGATACATGTTTCAGGATCGAAAAGCACCACCTGCGGTGTTGCCTGCGGGAACGGGATATAAATTGGTTTACGTTTGCTTAATTTCTGGTTAAATTCATCCGGATATTTTGCCTCTTTATATATACATGCATCAATACATTCCATACATCCAACGCACAGCTCTTCTATAACATATCGCGGTTTGCGTTTCACCTGCACTTTATAGTTTCCTACGAATCCTTCCACCTTTTCTACTTCGGAATAAGTCCACAGAGTAATATTAGGATGCGCTTTTACTGATGACATTTTAGGGGTCAAAATACATGCAGCGCAGTCTAAAGTTGGAAATGTTTTATCGAACATTGCCATATGCCCGCCTATGGTGGGTTCGCGTTCAACCAGGTAAACATGTTTGCCTGCATTGGCTATAGTAAGCGCTGCAGTAATACCTGCTATTCCGCCGCCAACAATAAGTACATCGGGATTAATTGGCACCGATTTCTTTTCAAGGGGTTTATGGAAAAATACCCTTTGAATGGCTGCGCGGGTCAGGTCTTTTGCTTTCTTAGTAGCTGATTCGCGGTTATCGTGTACCCATGATACATTTTCACGGATATTAACCATATGGAAAAAGTACGGGTTTAAGCCTGCCTTTTCTGCTGCTTTGCGGAAAGTGTGTTCATGCAGCAGCGGCGAACAGGAAGCAACAACTATCCTGTTTAAGCCAAGCTCTTTTATATCTTTCTGTATCAGCTCCTGACCGGGATCTGAACACATATATTTATAATCACGTGAAATTGTCACACCCGGCAAGCCGGCTGCAAATTTCTGCACATCTTCTACATCTACCTGCGATGCAATATTATGACCGCAATGGCAGACATAGAATCCGATCTTTGGTGTGCCTGCGGATTTATGGGTACCGTTACCGTTCATTTTAATATTATTTTCAGACATAAACGCGGTTACCTCCTTCCATTATTTTATAAAGGTTTTCCGGTTCTGTAAATAACCTGTTCATTCCAAGTTTTTTGGGTTCGATACCAAGAGCCATGCCAAGAAGCTGTGTAAAATAAAGGATATCTACCTTAAGGTCAGATTTGAACTTACTGTTCATATCTGTCTGGTAGCACTCCAGGTTGAACTGGCAAAGCGGGCATGCAGTAGCAACTGCATCGGCCCTGCGTTTTTTTGCTTCGTGTACTATCACATAACTTAGCGGAAGAGCAACATCCTGAACAGTACCTGTTAAACTGGCGCCGCAGCACCTGGTTTTCATAGACCAGTCAACAACTTCAGCGCCGGCGGCTTTCATAAGCCTGTCCATGGTTTCCGGGTTTCGCTGGTCATCAAAAATCGAATATGGCCTTACAGTCTGGCAGCCGTAGTAGCTTGCTACCCTTATACCTTTTAACGGTTTGGTTATGCGCTTTATGATTTCCGCTTCGCCGTAGTCATTTACAAGCACATCAAGCGGGTGGCGGACTTTTGCCCTGCCAGTATAATTCAGTCCTGATTCTTTTAAAGCGGCAACAACAGCAGCTTTATCTTCAGGATTTTCTTCCAGGAATTTCTGGGTTTTAAGAAGAACCATAAAACATGCAGCGCAGGGGGCAATGATGTTAACTTCAGGTTCATTCTTCATCTGTTCTTCAGCAAGCGCAAGATTTCTTGCTGCCAGTACATAAGCCTTCCGGTCATCTACTGCCATATATGCAGTTGCTCCGCAGCAGTTCCAGTCATCCAGTTCTTTATAGTCAATATTAAGCACATCCATAACAGAAAGCAAAGATTCTTCATAAACCCTGCCTGTGCTTTTTAAAGAACAACCGGGATAATAAATATACTTCATACAGCAGCCTCCTTAACATCTGCAGGTTTGCCTGCTGATAATATTTTCTTTTTGCTTTCAACGCTGTTAAGCAGTTTCTTAAGAGCTTTTTTATCTCTTATTTTTTCGGTTTTCATGGAAATCCTGCCGCGTGTAAACAGCTTTATTCCCAGCATCATATTCTTTAACAGCATAAACGGGTTGGTTTTTAAATACATCTTCATAAGCAGCGGACCTTCACTGTTCCTGCCGTTATTAAGCACCTGTTTAAAGAAATTATTTGCAAGAATTGATGCAGGGGCATTTTTGGGATAATAATTTCCTGAAATTGCTTCGCGTTTTAAAGCATACATTACATCAGTAATTTTTATTCCTTTGGGGCACTCAACAGTGCAGGCATAACATGAAGCGCAAAGCCATACCGTTGATGATTTTAAAACCTCTTCTTTGAATCCTTCCCTTACCATCTGGATTATCTTCCGGGGAGTATAATCCATGTAATGACTTACGGGACATGCTGCAGAGCACGTTCCGCACTGAATACAGCCGAATAACTGTTCACCATGTGCTGATTCTGCGATCCTGTTACTGAAGGTTTTATCAAGTTCGCTTTCATACTTTATTTTTCTGCGTGTATCTAATCTATCTTTAGCTGTAACATCCAGGGCAAAGGATTCAGCATATATGGATCTTTCCATAAAGCAGTATTCTCCTTTGATATTATAATGTTCTAGATAATTTTTTTAACTAAATTAACGATATTATTAACTGCAATTTCAACCTCTTCAGAAATGTGTGTACCGGGACCGAAAGAGCTGGCTTCTATGCCATAAACAATGAGCTCTTTCGGTAAATTGCCGAGTGAGGCTGAAAGATATATTGCCTGCGGTACGCTGAACAGATGAGTAGAGAACTTAAAAAGTTCTGATGGTATGATTGAGCCGGGAGCAGTAAATTTGTGTATGGTGCCGGGTTCAGAACCTGAGAGTACTGCATCTATCAGGATCACTTTTTCTCTTCCGGTCCATTTTTCAATTAAATCGGCGCCGTCGCCGTTGTTTTCGATAACATCAGCGCCATTAAGGTTTAGTTGACGTATCTTTCTGGCTGCAATAAGCCCGGCAGCATCATCACTGCGGAACTCGTTGCCTATTCCAATAATCAGCAAAGCATTGTTTTTCATATATAAAAGGGATCATTCCCTTTCAATATTCAGCTTTAAAAAATGTGTTGCGCAGGAAATGCACGGGTCATAATTCCTTACAGCCTGTTCGCATTTCCATACCATTTCCTTTTCAGGAAGGTTAATAACAGTAGGTACAAAATTCCTCAGGTCATTTTCAATAGTTTTCTGGTTCTGGGAAGTCGGAGGCACTATCTTTGCATCTTCAATCAATCCTTCGGAATTAACGCGGTACCTGTGGTAAATCATGCCCCTTGGAGCTTCTGTGCAGGCATAGCCTGTTGCTTCAGAAGGCTCAACATCAACATATGGTTTATCGGGCATTTGATAATTTTCAATAATCCTCAAAGCTTCTTCGCATGAATATAAAGTTTCAATTCCCCTTACAACAATACTCTTGAACGGGTTGTATACTTCATGCCCCAGGCCTATTTCTTCTGCAATTTCTTTGCAAAGCGGTGTTAATTTATCATAGTTCAGATTATATCTTGCAATAGGTCCAACAAGATAATTATCTCTTTCCCTTATCCGTGAATGCAGTGCATGTGAATGTTCAACATGTTCTTCCCTGAAATGGAAGTCGTATTGTTCGGGAGAAATATCTATTCCCTTCGTTGAAATTATTCTGCCTTCATTAAACGGGTATTCATCGGGGTGTACCAGTGAAACACATTCATACTCCTGCCTGAATTCAGGGAATTTAAGCGAAGCAGCAAACTTAACTGTTTCAACTGCAGTATCCCGCGCCCATTTAATTTCATCATACATCTTCATCAGGTCTTTTTTTGCAGGCACTTTATAAAATCCGCCAACTTTAACATTTATCGGGTGTATTTCCCTTCCGCCAACAAGGTTCATAATATCGTTACCTGTTTTTTTAAGCCTCAGTGCTTTTTTTACTAAATCAGGATGATCTTTTGCCATCTGCACAACATCATCGTACCCCAGAAAATCAGGCGCATGCAGCATATAAAGGTGAAGTGTGTGGCTTTCTATCCACTCACCGCAGTAAAGAAGCCTTCTTAATTCCCGTATTCCGCTTGGAATTTCGACATCAAAAGCATTTTCCATTGCATGCACAGCGCTCATTTGATAAGCAACCGGGCATATTCCGCATATCCTTGCAGTTATATCGGGAGCTTCACTGTAAGGCCTTCCTCTTAAGAAAGCTTCAAAAAAGCGGGGCGGCTCAAATATCTGCAGCTGTACATCTGCGACTTCATTATTTTTGATCTTCAGGTAAAGTGCGCCTTCTCCTTCAACCCGCGCAAGATAATCAACTTTTATGGTTTTATTTCTCATTTGCTTCACTTTCTTTTCTAAAGGCTTCCGCATAGCCGTTGTAGCTGCGGAAAATATTCATGATATCGAACTTACCATAACCCATTTGTTTGAACTGGCTTGCCAGCGCGGAAGTATTAGGTGAATCCATAGGTCCGTAACATCCAAAACAGCCCCTGTTATAGGAAGGGCAAAGTGCATTGCAGCCAGTATGAGTAACAGGTCCAAGGCACATCTGGTTCTGTGATGTCATTACGCAAACATTTCCTTTCAGCTTGCAATCGATACATACGCTATAAGAAGGAATATTCGGTTTTCTTCTGTTCAGGAAAGCATTAAGCACTTCTATCAGCTGGTATTTATTAATCGGGCATCCGCGAAGCTCGTAATCAACATGAACAAACGAGCTGACAGGCAAAGACCTGTCTAAAGTAGAAATATATTCCGGTGAAGCATAAACAATTTTTGTGAATTCCCTTGTATCTTTCCAGTTCCTTAATGCCTGGATGCCTCCTGCGGTAGCACACGCACCAATAGTAATAAGAATTTTACAATCTTTTCTTATCTGTCTTATTTCTTCAACATTCCTTGGAGTAGTAATACTGCCTTCAACAAGCCCGATATCATATGGTCCTTTCATCATTTTACTGGAGGCTTCCGGGAAATAAGCAAGTTCAACTCCGCCAAGTACGTCCAGCAGTTCATCTTCTGCATCAAGCAAAGAAAGCTGGCACCCGTCGCATGATGACATTTTAAAAACAGCAAGTTTCGGTTTCTTAATTGCCATTATTATAACTCCTTGATCTCAAAAATATCCGTTACTTTACTAAAGCTGAACACCGGTCCATCTTTGCATACAAAACTTGGTCCGTACTGGCAGTGCCCGCAGAAACCAAGTGCGCATTTCATATTCCTTTCAAGAGAAACATAAATTTCTTTTTCCGCCACACCGTGTTTTATCAGTTCATCAACTGCATACTTCATCATAATTTCAGGACCGCAGACCATTGCCCTTGTATTCTCAGGGTTACAGTCAACATAATTCAACAGGGTGGTTACAACTCCAACATGGCCTCGCCATGTGCTGTCTGACCTGTCAACAGTTACTTCCAGCTGGATATCATATTTTTTCTTCCAGCTTTCAAGCTCAACAGGGTATAAAATATCTCTCGGAGTTCTTGCGCCGTATAAAAGCGTAAATTTGCCGTAATGTTTTCGGTTTTTTAAAATATGATAAATAGCTGGTCTTAGAGGCGCTAAGCCAATTCCGCCGACTATAATACAAATATCTTTGCCTTTTGCATCATCCAGAGGCCAGCTTGAGCCAAATGGTCCACGAAGACCTATTATATCGCCTTTTTTAAGTTTTGAAAGTTCACTTGTAACGTATCCCACTTTGTGTATAGTATGCAGTAATGATCCTTTTTTTGTTGAATCTGAACTAATAGATATGGCTGACTCTCCCACTCCAAAAGCATACAGCATATTGAACTGCCCGGGTTTAAAATTAAAATTTCTTTTTTCTTCGCCGTCATAAACTAATTCAATAGTGAACACATCTTCTGTTTCCCAGAATATCTTTTTTACCTTTACAGATTCAGGTATCATCGGGTCAGATTTTATTAATCCTGATTTATTCTCTGTCATCTTAGTAGAAAAATTTAAACACGTTTAAAAACATCCAGCAGCTGCATTCTTGTAGACTGAAGTCTCTGTTCAAGAATATGCGCGAAACGTTTAAGCATTTCATAACCAAGCTTAGGGTCGTCTTCACATTTATTCCGCAGGCATTCTCCGTCAAGGGCAATAGCCCTTACTTCTTCTAGTGCATGCGCTTCAAAGTGCCATTTATACGGGGAAACTATCCATGACCAGCCAAGAATCTGGCCGGGACCTATTGTTAGGATCCTGAGGTTGCCTTTATCTCTGCCATTGATTTCCAGCGCTACTTTTCCTGAACGGATCAGGTAAAATTTCTCAGCCTTATCGCCTTCCTTAAACAGCACTTCATCTTCGTGATATACCACATTAGAGGCGCAGCCTGTGATCTGCTTCAGGTAATTCTCATCAAGGTCTTTCATAAACGGATGATTTCTTAAAATTCCTGAGAGGTCTTCCATGTTATTTCAGTTTAATTATAAAAATATAGTTTATTTATTTATCGTTTTGGGAGAATTTCTCAAATTCTCTACTTCTTTGGTAAGATCAATACCAACAGGGCACCACGAAATACATCTTCCGCACCCTACACAGCCAGAGGTGCCGAACTGGTCTATCCACGATGCTAGCTTATGCGTCATCCACTGGCGGTACCTTGCCTTTACTGAAGTTCTGAAATTTCCGCCTGCAACTTTTGAATAATCCAGGCTGAAACAGGAATCCCATCTTCTCCATCTTTCAGTATGGTTGCCGGTTAAATCTGTAGTGTCTTCAACGTTAGAGCAGAAACAAGTAGGACAAACCATCGTGCAGTTTGCACATGAAAGGCAACGGGATGCAATTTGTGACCAGATGGGGTGATCGTGGTTATTATATAAAAGCTCTTTAATGCCTGCTGTGTTCATTGTTCGTTTCATGTTAAGCTCGGCATTTTTAACAGCAGCTTCTGCAGCTTTTATTTGTTTATCATTTGCATCATTAGTTTCCAGCTTAGATGCAATTTCAGTACCTTTTTCAGAACCTTCTTCGAGAACAAAATAATGTTCATTATTATTTATAACTTCCGTTAATGCAAGATCAAAACCGTTTTTTGCTTTTGGACCTGTTTTCATGGAAACACAGAAACAGGTTCCGGCTGCACGAGTGCAGTTAACAGAAATAATAAATATATTTTTCCTGATATTATTATAATAACTATCAGCAAACATTCCGTTATCAAATACTTTATCCTGTATGAAAATGGCTTTAAGTTCACATGCCCTTACACCCAGAAAAGCATACTTTGGAGTTTCAGGTAAAGTATCATCAATTTTAAATCCTCTGCCTTCCCTCGCTGCCTGCCATAGTTTCAATCTCTGCGGAAATACAAACTTTTTCCATGATTGGGGACCAACTACGTAAGAAAATAATGCGTTATCGTTTCGTTTTTTTAGTCTGTAATACCCGGCTTCCTGTTCATCTTCCCAGCCTTCGGGAAGATCTTTGATACTGTCAATTTCATCATATACTACAGCGCCATCTTTAATAACAGGACCTATAACAGTATAGTTTTCCTGTTTTAAGATACCGATCAGTTTTTCTAAGTTAATTTTATCAAGTGTTTTCATTGTATAATTTTCCGTGACGGGCAATAATAGTAGAATTCACACCGCCTCTGACAGTAAACTCACCTTTTACTTCCATCCACCTGGGCTTTAAAATTCCCACCAGGTCTTCAAGAATCCTGTTGGTGACATTTTCATAAAAAATGCCTTCATTTCTGAATGACTGCAGGTAAAATTTGAGTGATTTGAGCTCAACGCATTTTTTGGCTGCAACATATGAAATAGTAATCACGCCAAAATCCGGCTGACCGGTTTTGGGGCAAACCGAGGTAAATTCATTAGCTTTATGAACGATAAGGTAACTTCGTTTAGGAAAAGAATTGTCAAAAACCTCCAATAAAGCGGTTTTTTTGGGGTCTGATTTTACAGGATTAAATTTTTTCATAGTCTTCGTGAATGCTGTTAGATTTTCGGGAAATTTCCCAAAAATCATCATAATTTGCTCAAAAAACTATGCATCTTACAGTTCAAAAATATCATTATTTATATCAATAAATTATGATATAAATCATAGGACTTTTGGGCAAAATAGAGTTATTTTTAAAAAAATTTTGTTTCAAAAACCAAATAATCCATTTAAAATGAAAACAATATTAACGGCTCTTTTTATTATTTTCCTTGCGCCGATCCTTATATTTTCTCAGCCAAATTCCCAGAGAGGAAGCGATTACTGTTCATACAAAAAAATGAATTCAACCCATGTATTTGAACTGCATGATTCCCCTCTTTCACCAAAACATACATTTGATGTACTTGATTACAAGCTTAACCTGGATATAAGGAGCTGCTTTATTTCTCCTTATCCAAAATCATTTACAGGCAGCGTAACAGTAAAATTCAGAATTGATACTGCATTGAGTTCAATAAATCTGAATGCGGTAAATACCTCTATTGTTGTTAACTCGGTTGAACTTTCAGGAGTTTCATTTACACATACAGGAAATATACTTACAGTAAACCTGAACAGGCAGTATAATCCGGGTGAAATTACAGAAGTAAAGATTAATTATTCACATAATAATGTGAGTGACGGGGCATTTTATACCGGTAACGGCGGTTTATTCACCGATTGTGAGCCGGAAGGCGCAAGAAAATGGTTCCCCTGCTGGGATAAACCCTCAGATAAAGCTACTGTTGATATTACATTAAAAGTACCGGCCAACGTAAAAATTGCATCCAACGGCAGACTTAATGATTCACTTGTTACAGGAGATACAATATATTACCACTGGGTAAGCCGTGACCCGGTAACAACATATTTAACAGTTCTTACAGGAAAAGTAAATTATAATCTGAATATTGTTTACTGGCCAAAAATTTCAAATCCATCTGAAACCATACCAATACGATTTTATTTTAACAATGGTGAAAATCCGGCAAATATACAGAACCTGATCATTCCGATGACAAATCATTTTTCACAGAAATTCGGGGAGTTCCCGTTCGAAAAGAACGGGTTCACTACAGCACCTGCTTCGGGTTTTACCTGGGGCGGAATGGAAAACCAGACACTGACAACACTTTGTGCAGGATGCTGGAGTGAAGGTTTGGTATCACACGAACATGCCCACCAGTGGTTCGGTGATATGATTGCACCTGCAACATGGGCAGATATATGGCTTAATGAAGGTTTTGCAACATATCTTGAAGCTATCTGGCTTGAATATACAGGCGGATATACTGCTTATAAAAATGATATAAACGCTGATGCAACCGGTTATCTGAACAGTAACCCGGGCTGGCCGATTTATAATCCGGACTGGGCGATTAATACACCGCCAAACGGTACACTTTTTAATACTGCAATAACATATTATAAAGGCGCTTGTGTTCTTCATATGTTAAGGTATACAGTTGGTGATTCAGCAACATTCTTCAATATGATAAGAGCTTACTCTTTGGATACTGCCAACTTTAAACATAAATCTGCAGCTACTGATGATTTTACAGCTAAGATCAGCCAGGCTTATGGACAGGACTTATCGTGGTTCATCAATCAATGGGTAAAACAGCCTAATCACCCTGTTTACGGAAATTATTACCAGTTTGGAAACAATGGCAATGGTACATGGAATGTTGGATTCCAGGCACGACAGACTCAAACAAATACACCATTCCACAGAATGCCATTGACAGTAAGAATTACATTTACCAGCGGACCTGATACAACATTCAGGGTTGATAATACTGCAAATAACCAGATATGGATATGGACATTCAACAGGCAGCCTTCAGCTTTTGCATTTGACCCGAACAATGATATAGTACTGAAAACGGGAAATACCACTGCCGGAACCGTGCCCGGAACAACCGGAATTAACTCATACAGCAATGAACTGCCAAATGTATTTGCATTGATGCAGAACTATCCAAACCCGTTCAACCCGGTAACAAACATAAGGTTTGATATTCCTAAACGTTCTTTTGTAACATTAAGAATATACGATGTAACAGGCCGGGCAGTTACAGAAATTTATAACGGATTAAGCGACCCCGGCAGATATATTGCTGATTTTGATGCAAACAAACTTGCTTCAGGTGTTTATTATTATGAATTAACTGCAAGCTCACCGGCCGGCGGAGTTTCATTTAAAGATGTTAAAAAAATGGTAGTTGTTAAATAGTACAAATTGAATAAAATAAATTAAGGCGTTCGATTCTGAACGCCTTTTTTATTGGTAAATGTGAATGTATTTTTGTCTGAATAATAATATTTCTTCATAAATATAATTTTCAATGAAATTCATTATTATAACACTAATTCTATTTACTTCTGTAAATTTACAATCTGAAATTAATTCCGGAGAATACACACAACCAGCAGATACAACCGACAGATCAACTGCCGGTTATGACGGTCCATATATAACCTACATAGATAATAATATTGCAATAAAACAAATAATAAAAAACGGTACAGAATATACAGGAACATCTGATACGCTTCCCCAAGCAGTTAATAAATTTTTTTATTCACAGGTAAACGACACATTTACATTTTTTTTCAGCTTAAAAGATAAAATAAATATTGAACAGTGTATATTTGAGTTTCCGAATAAATTAATTGCCATAAGCGATATTGAAGGTAATTTTTTTGCGCTTTATGATTTTTTACTTAACAATAACGTAATTGATAAAAACAATAACTGGACTTTCGGGAATGGTCACCTGGTACTGGCCGGTGATTTCTTTGACAGGGGTTTAAATGTTACAGAGTGCCTGTGGTTCATATATTACTTAGAGCAGGAAGCTGTTAAACACGGAGGTTATGTACATTTTATTCTTGGTAACCACGAAATAATGAATATGAGCGGCGACCTGCGTTATGTAAGAAATAAATATTTTGAAAACTGTAAACTTATGAATGAAGATTACAGCAGCCTGTACAAACCTGATACAGAGCTTGGCAGGTGGCTTTCTTCGAAAAATGTTGCTGAAAAAATCGGTAATTACTTATTTGTTCACGGGGGGATTTCCCCGGAGCTTGATTCAATTTCCAATTCACTGGAAATTATTAACAGTGCAGCGCGTGAATATTACTTCAGCAGCAAAGCTGCAAAACAGAGCGGCGATAAGCTGCATAATATTTTGTACAGCGGAAAATTCTCACCGTTCTGGTACCGAGGATATATCAAACAAACAATTACCGAACCTGAACTTGATAAGATCATTTCAAATTTTGAAGTTAGTACAATAATTGTTGGTCATACTATTGTTGAAGATGTAAAATCATTTTATAACGGAAAAGTTATCGGAATAGATACTGATCATGCCGGAGGTGATACAGAGGGACTTCTGATAGAAGATGGAAAATATTACCGTACAAATATTCAGGGAAATAGAATAGAATTAAAATAAAAAAGGAAGGCTTTAGCCTTCCTTTTTAAATGCTGCTCCAAAGGAGTCTTCGGGAGAGGGGACTTGTTGAGGTCGGCTTCAGACGAACGAAATCCCGATTCATCGGGAAACCCCCTTCCCGCTTTCAGCGGGACTTCGATCCCGATAAATCGGGCTCTCAGCAATCTGGTGTACCTACTGAAAAGAAAAAAGGAAAGCTAAAAGCTTTCCTTTTTTTAGTGCGGGAGGGGGGACTTGAACCCCCACGCCTTGTGAGCGCCACCCCCTCAAGATGGTGTGTCTGCCATTCCACCACTCCCGCTGAGTAAAAAGTCTATTTGTTTTTGTAAAATGAACGCTTGGGTTTTACCCCCTTCCCGCTTTTGGCGGGACTTCGATCTGCTTTTGAGCAGCTCTTCGCAAGATGGTGTGCCTGACTGCTGTAGCAGTCTTGAGTGAGAAAGCAGTTCTGCCATTCCACCACTCCCGCGAGTGAAAAAATCTGCTTCAGAAACCTAAAAAACAGGCTGTAATGCCCGTTTTTTCGATCCTGAGTTACAAATTTAAATAATAATTAATTTATTTAAAAGTTAAAAATAATCCGGAGATTTAAATTTTCAACAATTTCAATAAAGTACATTAACCCAAAATTGATTAAATTTGTAATGAAATAACAATGAAAACAATTTTATTTTTAATATTAGTTCTTTTGACCTTTAATAAAATTAATTCCCAAACATCAGGTATTGAATGCGGTACAATAACACCTTCCGATAAATGGGAATCTGAATTCAGTAATTTAATTAAAAATTTTTCAAATGATTTTACTGAATATACTATTCCGGTAATTTTTCATGTAATTCACGGCGGTCAGCCTGCCGGTACTTTCCCAAACATTGATCAGGGACAGATAAATTCACAAATAACTGTTTTGAATCAGGATTTTGCAGGAACAGGATTTAATTATAATACATATCCTGCTAATGCATTTATTCAGTGGGCTATAAATCAAAACCTGCCTCCTGTTAATTTAGATTCACTGGGCAGAGTAAAAATAGCGAACATATATATTAAATTCTGTCTTTCAGAAAAAGATTCCAGCGGTAATCCTTTAACCGAACCGGGAATAAACCGTATAAATTTTAATACATACGGCTGGCAAAATCCAAATTCATTTACAACACCTCAATCTTTAAGAGCTTTTTTTGACGGAGTAGTGAAACCGGCTACAGTATGGGATGTTAGAAAATATCTTAATATATGGGTAAGCGATAAAAATTCTGCAGTTCAGTTCACCGGTTATGCAACATTGCCTCCATTTAGCACTCTCCCAGGCATTAGCGGTAACGGTGAGGGAACAGATTCAACAGACGGTATTTGGAGTTACTGCTCTGCGGTTGGTTCACCGTTGTTTTATCCGGGAGGTATTTATGCTTCTCCGAATGTTAGAGGTAGAACCATAACTCATGAAGCAGGTCATTACTTAGGATTAAGACATATTTGGGGAGATGGCAGCTGCCTGACAGATTATTGTACAGATACCCCGCCGGCATTTACATCTAATACCGGATTTCCTGTTTACCCTATTAACCCGGGATCATGCAGTAACCCAAGTAATTCTCCTAACGGTGAAATGTTTATGAATTTTATGGATTACTCAGCAGATCCTGCCAAATATATGTTTACATATGATCAATCAGTTAGAATGCAAACAGCAATGGTTTATAGTCCTTTTAGAAACCAGCTGGGGAACCATGGGCTGTGCAATGCAGTAATTGGCATAAACAACGAAAGCAGCATTAATACAGGTGGTTATATTTTATATCAAAATTACCCAAACCCGTTTAACCCTGAAACAGAAATCAGTTTCAGTATTCCTGAACAAACAAGAGTAATTATCAGAATTTATAACTCACTTGGGGTCGAAACTGCAACATTGTTAAATGAAATTAAGCTGCCAGGTAACCATAATATTTTATGGAATGCATCTAAGTTCCCCAGTGGCATTTATTATTATAAATTAATAACAGAAAAAATTTCATTTAGCAAAAAAATGGTCCTGATAAAATAAAAACCGCAGCAGTTGCCTGCTGCGGTTAGCTTCATACCCCGTAATATATTCAGTAATTAACAGTAATTCCGCAAAGGGTAAGAGCGTTAATGAACCGGTATTAAACCTTTAGCATAATTTTTTTCATTTTTAGCAATCATCTTTTTTCTTAGCGGCATCAATTTGGGTGCAAACTGTGATAAGAACAGCATTGCAGGAATAATTAAAAACGGCAATACTGGAACATAACAGCGCAGTTCTTCTGAATACAGCCCAAAACCGCTTAATGTCATTAAAACAAATATCAATATAGTCAGATTATATAATGTATATTCTTTTTTCACTTTCTTCCAGATCGGGGTAAAATAGAATAATATAGTAAAAATATGTATTCCTCCAAAATTAAAGAAAATATCACGTAAAATTAAATGACCCGGGGAAATCTTTAAATGATGAAAATTTCTTTCAAAATCAGCAAGTAAAAAACCATCATCTCTTTCGGGAGGCAGTTCAGGCAGCATTAACTTTGCAATTATATAATATCCGGAATATAAAAAAAATAATATTGCAGTATACTTAATTATAGTAGTTTTAAATATTGTTTTATAATTAAAAAGCAAAAATGCAGGAATAATAAATCCAATTGAATAATGATTAACAACGCCCAGGAAAAACACCGGTATAAGAAATTTATAATTTCGTGTCAAAACAAAATAAAGTGATAACATCATGAAAAACAATGATGATGTATCCGTAAAGAAAAATATTTCATTAACCGCAATCAAATTCCACGATAATGGATAAATGATTAGCATAACTATTAAAGAGTTAAATATTTCATTTTTAAAATAAGTATTAATAATTCTGTAAAAAGCAATAAAAGTAAGGTAAATAAAAATTATTGTGTAAAACCACATCAGCGCTTTTGGAGAAATATCCAAAGTATAATGTAATACGCCAATTAAAAGAGGAACAAGGAACCTGAACTGTATTGTAGATACAGCATCCAGATTCAATACCCTGAACACGCCGCCATATTCATCAGTATAAAAATCAACCGGTTCAATGATCTTATGATAATAAACAAATGACATTGCAGCGGCTGCAACAAAATAAAATATATGGACAATTAATATTGGATATTGCCTGCCGGGGAAATTTTTACATAGAAGTTTAATCATTTCAGGAAAAATTTAACTTCTGAAAATAGTTAATTAACAGCATTAACTTGTTTTTACACAATTTAATGCTTTAAAAAAAATACCCGGCAAAAGGTTTCCGTTTAATTTACTGAGAGTTTTTCTCTATAATTTACTTCGATATATTTTTTTACTTCATTAAACATACTTTCTGCATCAAGTCCGGCCTGGTGCAGAACACTTTCGGCAGAACCGCTGCCAAGATAGTATCCTTTGCGGAACGGATGCAGAATATTATATCTTGCTTCAAAACCCGTTATCCATTTATACATGGTGGGAAGTGTAAAACCGGTAATTCCCAGTGCGCTTCTTCTCATAGTGTACGGCAGCAGCACTTCACGCTCTTCTTTAGGATGAGCATCATACAGCTCTGCGCTTGAAATATGATATATATTCAGATTATAGCCTTCTTTATCAAGCATCGGCAGTACTTTTGTAATAAACTCAATTGTTACTCCGCTTTCCTGGAGGATAACTGAACCATCCAGATGCTGATTGGGATCTGCCTTTCTTAAAGCATAAACACCTTTTGAAGCTTCGCTTGCGGGAGCAATTCCCAGTTTTTCACGGTCAATAACCGGTTCATTTGGCCTGGTAACAAACGGTGAAAGAATTGCAGGCCTAAGTTTTAATCCGGCAGCAAGCAGAGTCCAGATCTCACCCGGCTCCCATGGGGTCAAAGTAATTAATATTCCCGGAGGAAAATTTTCCTGTATCAGCTGCAGGCACTGAGGGTCAGCGTGTGTAGGTCCGTCTTCACCGGTTTTAAGTCCGGCATGCGCGTTAATTAGAATCCAGGTATTATAATTACCGCCAAAATGCATAACTTTATTCTGCTCGCCTATACCGTGCAGCCTTGCTGCGGTATGCTCCATTGCGCTTATAAATGCTCCGTAAGATGAACTAACGCCGATATGTTTTCCGAATGCAGAAAGCCCTGCCATCATTCCACCTATTGCATCTTCACAAATTCCGCCAACAGCAAGAATTCTTGAATCAGGGTTATCAACAGAATCATAAAAGCCGTCATGGAAACCGGTTCCGACAAGATTAACAGAAGTTGAACCAAGCAGGTCTGCGGCAACACCTAGAACTGCGCCTCCTGATTTTTTATTTATATATCCAAGTGATGAACCTAATACCCCCCTGAGTGTGGTTACATCGCCAGGTTTAATGTTAAGCTCTGCGGGTATCTCTTTTTCATTAAGTATATTATCTTTATACAGGGCTTTAAGATCTGCCGGATTTGCTTTAGGTTTCCTGTTAAGTTTATTCAGCCTTACTTTGCTTTCACTGATTGCATCGGCAAACATGGAAAAGTCTTTATCATTTTCTATTGCTCCCCTTATACACATCAATGTATCATAGAAACATTTTTCAATATTTACACTTTCAGCGTTTCCTTCAAACCGCGGAACTTTTACTCCGAAAGCATCTTCAAATTCACTGCATGCCTGGTAATAGCCATCAGAATTCATTTTGTGGCCTGCACCATGTGATGCCCTGCCTTCAATACCGTATTTCCAGCCTTTAACTGTACGGTAAACAATTGCTGTCGGCATTTTGTTATCCAGGTTCTTTGCAAACTGCTGTGCAGCAGCAACCTTACCGAAATCTTTCCCGTCATCAACATATATTACATTAAAATCATGCAGGTAACAAAGTTCCATCGGGTTCCACTGTACATAATCACCTTTTTGTTCGCCCTCGCGGCAAACACGGTTGCTGTCTATTGAAGCCTGGTTAAAATCAATATGGAATTTTATATTATGAAGCCTCATTGCAGATGCTGCAGCAAGTGCTTCTGCTACTCTTCCTGGTGTCATACCGCCTTCACCTTCAATTACATGGATCTGAGGTGAATTTTCACCGAAATAATCAATTGCACCCAAAGCAAGACCAAAAGCTGCTGTATCACCAACACCGCTTGCGCCGGTTGCTATTTTTACATGCGGAGTTGCAGGTGTAGGGTGTCCGTCTAATGCTTTAGCATTATATTTATGGAACAAAGGGAGATCGTTTACCGGATTTCTTCTGAAACCAAGAAGGTCTTCCAGCCTCATCTGGAATTTTTCTTCAGGAAGCAGTTCAGGTTTAAATGCCCTCACCAGCTCATTCCTTAAGGCAAACATTGCATATAACCCAAGAGCTTTATGACCGGCAGCATATACTACAAGGTCAGCATCATCCCTGAATGGATCTTTAATATCAAAATCAAGAATATTATATAAAACAGAAGAAACAAACCTGCCGGAAGAAATTGAACCTCCCGGGTGGCCGCTTGTTGGAACAAAATTATATAAAACGGCACATAGTGCACGGTATATCACGTCAAGTTTTTCAAATTTACGGATATCATCATCGTTTATTGCTTTACCTTTATTAATAATATCATTTATATCAAAATATTTGCCTCTTCTTGCAGCAAAACCAAAATCTTTAGATTTTATATCTGAACTTTTTAAAATTTCCATATTATTAAGCTGATTGCTGATTTAAAATATTTTACCACTACAAAATTAGCCATCTTAATCATATCAACATATGATTTATACTATATTATTAAATGACATTTATCAGTTTTTTAATGACAAAAAAATGACATTTTTTCAAGGTTTTTTATACGGATTTTATAAGCTAATTTAGTAGTTCTATGCAGGATTTATCAAAAAAACGGATTTTATTTTTAAATTCGCTCCAAATTTACGGCGGCGGTGAATTTTTTGTATACCAGGCAGCTAAAATACTGAAAAACCGTAACTACAGAGTAACCATATCGTGCCTGAAAAACACTGAATTATATAATAAATGCAGGCTTGAAGGTATAGAACTGTTTCCGGTAGATTATCCTGTAAACAGTACAAAAGGTGTTTTTAAAATTGCAAAAATTCTTGCAGATTATATTAAATTAAACGGAATCGATATAGTACACTCCAATACAAATTTTGACAGGACTGCAGGTGCAGTTGCTGCAAAAATTTCGGGGATAAAGCACGTAACTAATATCCACAGTCTGCAAAGCATTCAGCACAACATTACACATTATATCCGGAACAGGATGCTGACTCACCAGTTCATTGCAGATGGAGAAAAGATCCGCGATATGCTGATTAAAAAAGATAATATTGATAAAAGTAAAATCAGTATTCTTTATCTTGGAATAGAAAATGAAAGTGATAGCAATCTAGAAACCCGGAAAAAAATAAGAAAAGAGTTCAACATTACAGATGAAATAATCCTGATTGGCAATACTGCAAGAATGGTGGATTTCAAAGGACAGGAATTCCTAATAAGAGCTTTTGCAGTAGCAGCTGAAGAAAATAATAATGTAATGTTAATGCTGGTTGGCGACGGTGAATTAATGGGATACCTGCAGAAAATTTCCGCAGAACTTGGCATAAAGGATAAAATAATTTTTACCGGATTCAGGAAAGATATGTATGAAATGTACTCAGCATTTGATATATACGCTCATACTTCAGTAGAAGGAGGTGGAGAGGCATTCCCTTTTGCGCTGATTCATGCACTGCAGAAAAAGCTGCCCATGGTAGTAACTGATGTAGGAAGTATGTCATTAATGGTTAAAGACGGGGTCAACGGTTTTGTATTACCTGAAAAAGACACATTAAAAATTTCCGGGGCTGTAAAAAAGCTTAGCCAAAGCAGCGATTTAAGAAATATAATGGGTCAAAAAAGCTATGAACTTTATAACAGTAAATTCACAGCAGAAAAAATGACTGATAAAGTTGAGGAAATATATAATAAAATTCTGGCTAAAAAAAATAACTAAAGTTCAAACCATTCATCAACAACTTCAGCTTCATAGGTTGGTTTTGAAATATGGCAAAAATTATTTTCATGCGGATCATATACATAATCCAAAGCCCATGACCTGAAATTAGCTGATACTTCTTTTACAGCTTCGATAATATATTCAATCTCTTCATCAGTCATAACCGGGTGAAGCGACATCCGGATCCATCCCGGTTTTTCGGAAAGGTCATGATGTTCTATCATTTCGGTTATCCTGTGAGAAAGCTGCTTTGATACATGAAGCAGGTAATGTCCGTAAGTACCGGCGCATGAGCAGCCTCCCCTGACCTGAATTCCAAACCTGTCATTCAGCAGCCGGACACCAAGATTGTAGTGTAAACCATCTATATAAAATGAGATAACAGGCAGTCTGTCTTCGATATTGGATGCAAGAATGTGAAGCCCGGATATGTTTTTTAACCGGCTGAATACTTTTTTTGTAATTTCTTTTTCCCTGGCAGCAATAACATCTGCACCAATTTGTTCTTTCAGCTTAACGGCAAGCGCAGCCTTGATGGTCTGTAAAAAAGGCGGAGTGCCGCCGTCTTCACGCAGCTCAACATCTTCATAGAAACTGTGCTCGCCCCATGGATTTGTCCACTTAACTGTCCCCCCGCCGGGCTGGTCTGGTGAAAAATGGCTGTCATATAAATTACGGTCAAAGATAAGAATTCCGCTGGAACCGGGGCCTCCTAAAAATTTATGAGGTGAAAAAAATATTGCATCAAGCTTTTCCAATGGATTCAGGGGATGCATATTGATGTTAATGTAAGGTGCAGAACAGGCAAAATCAACAAAACACCAACCGTTATATCTGTGCATAATTTCTGCAATCTTATGATAAGGGGTGAAAATTCCCGTTACATTACTGCATGAAGTTACTGAAGCTATTTTAATTTTGCGGTCGGAATATTTTTCAAGCAGATGTTCAAGGCTGACAGGATCAACAAGCCCGTTCTCATCTGCATCAATGATTTCAACATCGGCAATGGTTTCAAGCCATGTTGTATGGTTTGAATGATGCTCCATATGGGTAATAAATACAATAGGCTTTTGCTCATCTGGTATCTTTAAATATTTCCTTAACCTTGAAGGCACTTTAAAACCAAGCATCCGCTGCAGCTTTAGCATAGCCCCGGTCATGCCGGAACCTGTTCCGATTATAGCATCATTTTCATTCGCTCCTACATGCTGTTTTATTATCTTCTTCGCTTTCATGTAAGAAAGTGTCATGCTTGAGCCTGTTACATTTGTTTCTGTGTGTGTATTGCCTATCAGTGAACCGAATTCATTTGAAAGCTTATCTTCTATCGGTCTGTACAGTCTTCCTGAAGCTGTCCAGTCAGCATATACCAGCTTTTTAACCCCGTAAGGAGTTATAAAACTTCCGGAGTAACCAATGATATTATTCCTGATTTTATTAAAATAATCATTTTTTACTTTTGCGGATTTAAGAGTTTTATCTGATATTGTTTCCATAAAATAGATAATTTTCTATACAAAAATATAAAGAAACAGTAACACTTTACTATGATAATAATCATAAAAAAACCTGAAAAAACCTCATTTTTTGTAAAATTAATTCATTTTTTATTCAAACTATAATTAATATTTTATAATTATGTTCAGAGTACTATTGTATTACAAATATGTAAAGATCAATAACCCGGAGTTCTTTGCAGAAGAACACCTTGGATATTGCCGTGATCTTGGGCTAAAAGGCAGGATACTAATTTCACCTGAAGGTATTAACGGCACCTGCAGCGGCTCATTCAGCCAGACTGAAAAATATATAGAGCATATGAGGCTTGATGAAAGGTTTAAAGACCTGTGGTTCAAAACTGATGAAGTGCGCGGTCATGTATTCAAAAAAATGCACGTAAGGGTTAAGCAGGAGCTTGTAACATTCAGGCTGCCTGTTGATCTTGACCCAAATGTTCTGAGCGGAAAACATCTTGAACCAAAGGAGTGGCTGGAGCTGATGCAGCAGGATGATGTTATAATTCTTGACGGCAGAACAGATTATGAGTATGACCTGGGGCATTTTAAAAATGCCATCAGGCCGCCTGTGAAATCTTTCAGGGAATTCCCAGAATGGGTTGAAAATGAATTCAAACATTACAAAGATAAAAAAGTACTTACGTACTGCACAGGCGGCGTTAGATGCGAAAAGCTTTCAGGCTACCTGCTGCAGCAGGGGTTTAAGGATGTTTACCAGCTGAACGGCGGAATTGTAAACTATTCACACGACCCGGATGTTAAAGGAAAGCTGTTTGAAGGCAAGTGTTATGTATTTGATGAAAGAATTTCAGTACCCGTAAATTTTGCGGATGAATATACAGTAACAGGCAAATGCCATCATTGCGGAGTGCCTACAGACAGGTATGTGAACTGCGCAAATCTTGACTGCCACCGGCAGCATTTTGAATGCGAAACCTGCGAGGAAAAATGGGCCCGAAGCTGCAGCGAAGAATGTATGCAGGCTCCAAGGCATGAGATTCTTCAGAATGCATAATCTTTTTGCAGTATAATATTAATTAAGCATTTTAATTCATAAATATTAAAAAGCTAAAGTTATGTCACTGCTCAATAAATCAAGCTTATACAAAACCGTAGATAATGTTAATGAAGCCTTATTCTACGGAAAAACCATTTCAAAAAAAGAGGCAAAAGAAATAATACGCTGGATCTCAGGCAGGCTTGATACTGAATATTCTTATAATCACAGTTACGGGCTGACTAAGTATGATATGAACCATCCTGCATATACATTTACAGGCGAAAAAATAGAATGCGCATCCAAAAGGCATATTATGGCTGAAGAATCATGCAGGGTAATGCATAAGCTTTCAGAAATTACCGGGGAAAAAATCCCTTCACTTGAAAATACTACAAAGGTATTTACCAAAATGCTTGATGAATACAGGTCTTATGGTAAACCGGAAGGTACATTTTGCTGCGGTCCCTGCACCATTGGTTTATGGAGGCATATGAATGCCGGCGGATTAAGAAAACACCGCGCTTCGCTGCCTGATGGTTTGTTTGCTTTGCACAGCAGCAGGGATGAAGCCGGAAAGTGGGGCAGGTACCCGTTTTATTATACACTGCTTGCGCTATCTGAAATTGATGAACCGGAAGCTTTAAAAGAAATTAACTATGCAATGCCTGCGTGTGAAAGAGCGCTGAAAAGACTTAACAATAACAGTAAATTTACAAAACGCAGGCGCGACCTGCTTTTGAAAATAATGAATTAACTGAAAGAATACAGATATTATGGATGGAGCAACTCTTTATTTTGCTATACTGGTTCCGCTGGCAATAATTATACTGCTGGCTTTATTTTTTTACAGGCTGTTCAACAAAAATATGAACCGGGATGAGCAGGAACGCATTAAAATGCGAATGTTCGATGAGCTTAAACAGAAAGCAGAATTCCGCGAAGCCAGGATAATAAGCGTTAGGCCTGAAGGACAAACAGGAACAAACCCTTCTAACAGGTATGTTAATTTAAGATTTGAAATAAAGGATAGTTCCGGAAAATTTATTATGATGTCTGCAAGATGGTATGTTGATACTTATTATCTTTCACAGCTTCAGCCGGATAGCATGATACAGGTGAAAGTACTGGATGAATATGTGTTTCCTGTTACAGATGAAGCAAGGATTTACCCTGATTAACATTTACACATACTGCCCGGCTGCATAACCGCTTGCCCATGCCCACTGGAAATTATAGCCTCCGAGCCAGCCCGTTACATCAACAACTTCACCAATAAAATACATACCCGGTACTTTTTTTGTTTCCATTGTTTTGCCTGAAAGCTCATTGGTATCAATGCCGCCTTTTGTCACTTCGGCTTTGCCGAAACCTTCGGTTTCTTTGGGAATAATTTCCCAGTTATGAAGCTTATTACTGATCAATTCAATTTCTTTATCACTTAGCCTGTTTACAGGCTTTGATGGATAGTTAAGCTCACACCATTTTTCTGCAAAACGTTTAGGAAAAAATTTTGCAAGCACATTAACCAGCACTGTTTTGTTTGGTTTATTTTCAGATAGAACAACTGAAATATCAATTCCGGGAAGAAGGTCAATAATTACTTTGTCTCCATTATTCCAGTAATTTGAAATCTGCAGAATTGCCGGACCGCTTAAACCTTTATGAGTGAAAAGAATATTTTCCCTGAAGCTTGTGTTATTGCAGCTGACGTTTGAATCAATTGAAAGTCCTGAGAGCCCGCTTAAACTCTCATCATTTAAAACAAACGGAACCAGACCCGGAACAGTTTTAGTAATTTTTAAGCCGAACTGCTTTGCTATTTTGTAACCAAAATCAGTTGCACCCATTTGAGGAATTGAGATTCCGCCCGATGCAATAACCAGTGATTCACAGTTAAAATTACCTACTGTTGTTTTAACAGCAAAATTATTTTGTTTAATGATTTCCGAAACGGTGCAGTTGAGTATAATTTCAACTCCGGCACTGCTGCATTCATCCAGCAGCATTTGCAGGATTTCCTTGGCAGAGCCATTACAAAAAAGCTGTCCCAGCTTTTTTTCGTGATACTTTATGCCGTATTTTTCGACCAGTGAGATAAAATCCTTAGGGGTATACCTGGCAAGGGCTGATTTGCAGAAATGCGGGTTTGAGGAAACAAAGTTTTCTGATGATACATTAAGATTTGTAAAATTACACCTGCCGCCTCCGGAAATAAGTATTTTTTTGCCCGGTTTATCGGCATGTTCAGTTACAAGGACTTTCCTGCCCCGATTGCCTGCTTCGATAGCGCACATCAGTCCCGCAGCCCCTGCGCCGATTATGATTATATCGTAGTTCAATTTATAGTTTGAAATTTTGTTAACCCATCCACATAGTCCTGTCAAGCGTGCGGTACTGGATAGCTTCGCTGATGTGAGCAGAATTAATGTTCTCATCTCCGGCAAGGTCTGCAATAGTCCGTGCAACTTTAAGTATCCTGTCGTATGCGCGGGCTGAAAGACCCAGCTTTGTAATAGCCATTTTCATCAGCTCTTCGCTTGCAGTATCAATTTTGCAGAACTCGCGGATATCTTTTGACATCATATCAGCATTGCAGAAAATATTTTTTTTATCCTTAAAACGTTTCAGCTGAATTTCACGGGCATTCATTACACGCTGCCGGATATTTGCCGAAGGTTCCCCGGTTTGTGTGCTTGAAAGCTCCTTATACTTTACAGCCTGTACCTGTATGTGAATATCAATTCTATCAAGCAGGGGACCTGATATTTTTGACATATATCTCTGTATCTGCTGGGGATGGCAGGAGCATTCCTGGTTTGGGTTGCCGTAATTTCCGCAGGGACAGGGATTCATAGCTGATGCCAGCATAAAATTACAGGGATAGTCAACTGTAATTTTTGAGCGTGAAATAGTTACCCTGCCGTCTTCCAGCGGCTGGCGCATAACTTCAAGCACATTTTTTTTGAATTCAGGAAGTTCATCAAGGAAAAGAACTCCGTGATGTGCAAATGAAATTTCTCCCGGCTTCGCTGCGGGTCCCCCGCCGACGAGCGCAACATCGCTTATTGTATGATGCGGCGAACGGAACGGCCGTACAGATACAAGCGCTGTATTCGACGGAAGCAGCCCTGCAACTGAATGTATCTTCGTAGTTTCCAGCGCTTCATCAAAAGTCATAGGAGGAAGAATAGTCGGGATGCGTTTTGCAAGCATGGTTTTACCTGAACCCGGAGGTCCTATCATTATGATATTATGCCCGCCGGCTGCAGCTACTTCCATAGCGCGTTTTACTTCATGCTGACCTTTTACATCGGCAAAATCAACAATACTTTTCTGATCAACATTAAATATTTCCTTCAGATCGACTTTAAAGGGTTCAAGTCCCCCGCCGTTATTAAGAAAATCAGTAACTTCAAGAAGTGAGCTCATTGGGTAAACATTAATACCTTCCACCATTGCGGCTTCCCTGGCATTTTCTTCCGGAACTATCAGTCCCTTCATTCCCTGTTTCCTGGCTTCAATGGCAATCGGCAGGACACCCCTAACCGGTCTCAGTTTTCCGTCCAGTGACAGCTCGCCGACAAAAACATGGTCCTGAAGCATTTCAGGTTTAAGCTGGTCAGATTCGCAAAGTACGCCAAGGGCAATGGGCAGGTCAAAGCCGCTGCCTTCTTTACGTACATCGGCAGGAGCAAGATTTATAGTAACACGCCGTACCGGCATATAATATCCGGAGTTTTTTATTGCAGCAATCACTCTTTCAGATGCCTCGGTGACAGCTTTATCCGGTAAGCCTACAATTATGAATTTCCCCGGTACCTGTGTGGAAAAATGAGTTTCAACTTTAACTACAAAAGCATTTACACCAACTGTAACCGAAGTTAAAACATGTGATATCATAAGTATTAATTTTTAAGCCATAAAGGCATTTTATGATAGTTAAATAAGCAAGTTTAAAAAATTTTCTGCAGCCTTATTTCCCTAACGTCTTTTTCATTCAGCCTGGCATCAATCAGAACTGTTTTTTCGAATACCCTTGTTTCTACTTTATCAAGCAGCTTAATAGCTGCAGGCGGTTTTTTTCCGCTCAATGCTGTGGATAGCTTTGCCAGTGCAATCACAGCTTCCATGCGGTTTTTAAGCTCTGCTGCTGAATTAATATCCTCACATTCATTCTGCATAACAATTTCTAGCTCATCGCTCATCTTCAATGAAAATGCCACTGAATTTATCTTTTTATAAATTGAATATAGCTCGCTCATTTCGTTAGCCTGTGCTGTATCATTAATTGAAGCTGAATCGGGCAGTTCACCGCCGGGTTTTACATTTTTATCTTTTTTATTCAGGTCGCTGAAATTTTCAAATATTCCCCTGATAAATAATTTCTGGTTAGAGATCATCCAAAGGTTTTCCTTGTATTTTATCATTTCAATTTCCTTCATAAGGTTAAAGTTGGAAAGCAGACCGGTATTGGATGTATCTGTAACAGTAAAAGTATTTTCAATAAGCTTTAGATAATTGCTGGCAATAAGGGTAAAGTCGTCTTTAAAATAGAAATTCAGGTTGGCATCAACCTGTTTATAAACAACCAATCCTCCCGGATAATCGATTTTAGTATATAAGGTATCGGCTGTTATATAATCATTGACCCGTTTCCGGTCAAAAGTTCCTTTAACTACAATTGCGTTGTCGCCTATCCATGAATTGGAAAAGTACATTTCATCAATTCCGTTTGAAATACTTACTCCGGCGGCCTGGTTAATAAGGCTTAAGAATCCCCCGAAATTGCGTTCTGCGCTGAAAACAGAATCACTTAAGAACTGTTCCCAGAACTTTGTATCGCGCATTTTCTTAAAATTAAAATACATTACAAACTGGGGGTCGTTTTGCAGCAGGGCGAGATTTTGTTTAACTGTTAATGGAATCGGGTCAGGATCTAGCTTTTCAGAACAATTAAAAATGAAAAATGAGCAATTAACAATTATAATCCAGCTTAAAACCCGCAGAAGATGCTTTTTATTTATCATTGTTAATTACTCATTGATAATTGTTATTAGTAATCTTTTTTGGAAAAGTAAAATACAGAATACGCCATAGCAGCAAGCATAAACAGAACAGAGCTAATTGGCGAAAGCCAGGAAACTGTAAAGAGTCCCGTTTCTGCATTTGCAGTACTTTTCCACATATTTATCTGGTCACCGTTTATCATAGAAGTTGCCATATCCCTGAATTCACCCGGTTTGGGCAGCAGGTAATAAAGAAAATCAAAGATAAACTTCACAGTTTCATTGCTTACCAGTGTAAAAACCACACCTTCCCTGGTAGAAAGAAGCGGGCACAGAACAAATATGAGGAAAAAATTAACCAGAATAGCAACGACTGTGCTTTGTGTTGTTAAACCAATAATTACTACTATGCTGTACATTGTTGCAAACGCCAAAGTGATCCATAAAATAGAAAGTAGGAACATCGGGTCCCAGTAACCTGATTTAAGAGAAAGTATCAGCCACATTGAACCAAGCAAAAAAACCATGCTCAGAAATACAAAAAGCACAGCTCCAAGAAACTTGGAAAATAATATCATCGGTCTTGAAATTGGCTTTGATATCAAAAGGTCAATTGTACCTTTTTCAAGCATAGAAGGTATAAATGAAGCAGTAGATATGAGTGAAAAGAAAATTATCAGGTTCCATGATATTGTTAAAAATCCTGTTTCAACCTGCTGAACCAGCATTTTGGAATCGGCAAGGCTCATCACGCCTTCTACTGAATCCATATTAACAAGAAATATCATTATCAGTATTACAATGGCATAGAATATATAATAACCGATAAATATTTTCTTTGCCAGTGCTTCGCGGAAAGTATTTTGAATTATTGTCAGCATTATATATCCTTAGTTAGTATTATCTTTCTTAATTACGTTAATAAATAATTCTTCAAGGGTGTTTGTTTTCTGGTTTACGCTCAGAATGTTTATATTGCTGTTTCTCAGCACATCAATTATTTTGTTAAGACTGGCTGTGCCGGTTTCTGTATTAATTTCTTTTTCGCCAATACCTGCATTTGCATCTACTGCCAGCACTTTTTGTTTTATTTCCATAGAGATTGGTTCTACAGTATGTACAGCAAAGATATTTTCAGCTTTTGTAAGGTCATCAACATTTCCTTCCTTTATCAGGTCGCCTTTATTTAAGATGGCAACGCGGTCGCAAATCATTTCAACTTCAGAAAGGAGATGTGAATTCAGAAAAATTGTTTTTCCGCGTGATTTTATCTGTGCCAGAATATCGCGTATCTCTTTTCTCCCGATTGGGTCAACGCCGTCAGTAGGTTCATCCAGGAAAATAAGATCAGGGTCGCTGAGCATGGATTGCGCCAGCCCCAGCTTCTGCATCATACCCTTTGAGTATTTTTTAATTTTGGTTTTGCGCCATTGGGTCAGGTTCATCAGACCGAGCATTTCATCGATACGTTTGGTCATATCAGCGCCTGCTTTCATGCCTGAAAGCTGACCGTAATAGCTTAAAACCTGCTCGCCCGTTAAATAGCTTGGAAATTTATGGTTTTCAGGCAGGTAACCGACCTTTGTTTTGGCTTTATAATTCCTGACATCTGTTCCGAACAGCTTAGCTGAACCGTTTGTAGGAAATGTAATTGCAAGCAGTATTTTGATCAGCGTGGTTTTGCCTGCGCCGTTGGGTCCAAGCAAACCGAAAATCTCTCCCTGCTCAACATTAAATGTAAAGTCATTCAAAGCATTAACTTTCTGCTTGGAAAACTTCTGAGTGTACTCTTTGTACAGGTTTTGTGTTTCTATTACGTGCATATATTATTTTTTTGTAAATTCCTTTAACAAAAATTCAAACTCTCCCCTGGTGACTGCTTCGGGCTTTTCTTTTGATTCTCTTATTGCTTCAATACGGTCAATCCTCCGCTCTTTTACTTCACCCCAGAAACTTTCGGAAGAAAGTATCCTGGAGCCGCACTCCTTAGCAAATGAAACCACATCTCTATCTGATGAGACTACTTTAAGCAGTTTCGGGTTTCTGGATTTTTCAATTAAATGTTTTATCAAAGCATCTGCGTGACCGTAGTCGGGACCAACTCCTGTTTTGGAAAACTTCACATCTATATTGCCATCGTGTTTATTCTTCCCGAATCCATCGAACACCAGCACACACTTTACGCCTCTGCCAAAGTAATGGCTTTTAAGCTTGGAAACCATTGTATCCACACAAATATCCTGTGACTGCTGAAGCAGTATTTTAAGCTCAGCAACCTTATGCATCAGGTTATATGCATCAATAATTATAGTTTCCAAATAAATATAAAAAATTAAAATTCAAAACTAAAAACTAAAATGAAAAATTTAAAAAGTTACCTTTTGTTTTTTAAAGTTAAAATGCTTGACCCGAAAATTCTTGAAATCTCATCCAATTCAATCAAATATTTATCAACTATATCTTTTCCTGCTCTTCCGGAATCCTTTAAAATTGAAAACCAAAGCTTACTTTCATTTGCTGATTTTAGAGCAGTATTAAAATAATTTGTAAAATCTTTTTTACTGCTTGCAGCCTGACCTTCAATGTAATTTCCTATAATACTGGTAATACTTCTGAGCAATTGATCACCTATTCTCCTGCTTACATTATCTACCGGCAGAGCATCCAGGAATTTTATGGTATCAAGCGTTAGATTATATAATCTTCTTTTAAAATCCTTTTTAAACTTTTCTTTGTCATTTTGCATTTTAATACTTGCATTTTCATTTTTTACGGTCTGTTCCTGTACATCAGCCTGGGGAAAGGAATTGATTCCCTCACATGGTCAAGTTTGCATATCCAGCAAACAACGCGCTCAATACCCATACCGAAACCGCTGTGGGGAACGCTGCCGAAACGCCGGAGATCCAGATACCACTCAAACGCATCCATTGGCAGATTATGTTCCTTAATCCTGGATTCCAGTAAATCCAGGCTATCTTCACGTTCGCTGCCGCCGACTATTTCTCCATAACCTTCTGGAGCCAGAACATCAACTCCGCGCACAACTTTTGGATTTTCAGGGTCGCGTTTCATATAAAAAGCCTTGGCTTCCGAGGGCCAGTTATATACCATTACGGGACGGTCGTAATCTTCTACAACAGCTTCTTCATGCGGCGCGCCAAAATCTTCACCCCAGGGGAAAGGTCTGATTTCTTCCTCACCCCCATCGGCTTTTTTACGGATAAGAGGAACATTCTTTTTATTGATTATTTCAACTGCTTCATCATACGTTATTCTTGGAAATGGTTTTTTAACTGCTTCAAGCTTAGTTATATCACGTTCAAGTATAACAAGTTCCTTTTTCCTGTTGGCAAGAACACGCTCTACTATATACACAATAAAATCTTCAATCAGATCCATATCATCATAAATATCATAATACGCCATTTCAGGCTCTATCATCCAGAACTCTGTTAAATGCCTGCGTGTTTTTGATTTTTCAGCGCGGAAAGTCGGACCGAAATCATATACTTTCCCCAAAGCCATTGCACCTGCTTCAGCGTAAAGCTGACCCGTCTGCGCAAGGTAAACCTTGCCAAGATCAAAATAATCTGATGAGAAAAGTGTTGTAGTACCTTCTGCAGCGTTTGGTGTGAATATGGGTGAATCAAAAAGTGTAAAACCGTTATCATACATATAATCGCGGCAGGCTTTTATGATCTCTTCGCGAATTTTAATTATCGCAGTCTGCCTTTGTGAGCGTACCCATAAATGCCTGTGGTCTGCAAGGAATTCAATACCATGATCCTTGGGTGTTATGGGATAAGGTTCAGCTATCTGAATAATTTCAACATCTTTAACATGAAGCTCATATTCATCCTTTTTAGGATGCTTTGCAACCGTTCCGGTTACTATTAATGATGATTCCTGTGTAAGCTTTTTAAAATCTTCCCATAC
>JAANMW010000549.1_pt1 | contig 44007 bp, 36 predicted proteins | sample 7279671 | NCBI WGS metagenome assembly JAANMW01 (sample SAMN14094541, study PRJNA606508) | bioreactor metagenome | isolation source: A lab-scale SPAN reactor treating ammonium-rich wastewater day 247 | place: Ireland: Galway | collected 2017-09-19 | reverse complement strand
AGCAACGTGCTACCATGCGCTTCGTCCATCGGGTCTTCCTCCGTTTTCGAGAACACAAGAGGTTAGACCCGATGGATCCGACTTTGAGTCAGCCCTGCGGCCAGGGCGCCTCACGTTGACAGAGGCCGGTCGGCGCGGCACACTAACCGGCCTACCCAGATGCCGGTCCGGTTCGACCTGGTGGAGGTCCCGATGAGCGAGGCGCGGCGGTTCGAGTCCCAGGTCGTCCACGCGGGCGAGAAGCGCGATCCGCGCTACGGGTTGACCACGCCCATCGCCCGCAGCGCGCCGTTCGTATTCGGCACCATCGCCGAGCTGGACGAGACCGCGGCCGGGACGCTGGAGCGGTTCGAATACCAGCGCATGGGCCATCCCACCGGCCGGGCGGTCGAGCAGAAGATCGCCGCCCTGGAGGGCGCCGACGACTGCATCGTGGCCGCCAGCGGCATGGCCGCGGTGACCGCCACCTACCTCGCGCTGCTCAGCGCCGGCGATCACGTTCTGGTCACCGACGACGGCTACAAGCGGACGCTGGCCTTCGCCCGGGATACGCTCCCGCGGTGGGGCATCACCGGCGAGTTGGTCGACTCCCGGCGTCCGGTCGAAGCGGTCAGGGAGGCGTTGCGGCCCGAGACCCGGCTGGTGGTGGCCGAGGTGCCCAGCAACCCTCATCTGCGGATGGCCGATATCCCGGCCCTGGCCGACGTCTGCCACCAGCACGGTGCGCTGCTGGCCATCGACAGCACCATCGGCTCGCCCTACAACCTGCGGCCGATCGAGCTCGGCGCCGACCTGGCCATCCACAGCGCGACCAAGTACCTGGCCGGCCACAACGACGTGCTCTGCGGCTGCGTGTCGGGCGGGCAGGAGCTGATCGGCCGGATCCGCGAGTTGCACCACAACCTGGGTGGCGTGCTCGACCCGGAGGGCTGCTACCTGCTGCTGAGAGGGATCAAGACCCTGGCCGTCCGGGTCGAGCGGGAGAACGCCACGGCGCTGGAGATCGCCCGGTTCCTGGCCTCCCGCGACGAAGTGGAGCAGGTCTACTACCCCGGCCTGCCAGGCGACCCTGGCCACGCCCTGGCCGCTCGCGACATGCGCGGCTACGGGGCGATGCTGAGCTTCGAGTTGCGGACCGACGTGGAGGGAGTCGGCCGGTTCATCGCGGCCCTGGACCTGATCACCCACGGGACCTCGCTGGGCGGGGTGGAGAGCCTCTGCCTGCACCTCTGGAGCCTGATGCGGCACGGCCTGACCGAGGCCGACCAGCGGCTGGAGATCCGGCCCGAGCTGGTCCGACTGTCGGTGGGTTTGGAGGCGCCGGAAGACCTGCTGGCCGACCTGTCACGCGGCCTGGCGGCGATCTGAAGCTCAGGCGCGCGGCAACTCGAAGTCTTCGTCGAGTTGCCGGCAGAACTCGAAAAACTCGTCCTCGCCGATGGGGTCCGTCGGCATGGCCGCCGGATCGTCCAGCGTCCACTCGACCAGGTAGTCTTCGACCTGCTCGATGGACGCGAAGCAGGCATTGGGGAACGGCGGCGCGGCCTCACGGTCCTCCATCAAGGGCGCCACCAGCCAGCACTGTCCGCCGTTGCCGGCCGGCCGGAGCCCGCACGCCATGACGATGGGGTCCGCGCGCTCGCGGTCGATATCCTCCGCCAGAATCGCCAGCGCCTGGCCCAGCGGCGTGACGTAGACGCGGCTCTCCTGCACGCCGAAGCCCTGGTAGTTCGCCGGGAACCATCGTAGCGCAGTCATGGCTCACTTTCCTCGTCAAGCTTGGTTGCACGGTCCGCCGAACCTCGTCACCGATAGGACTGAATGCACCGGCTTCGATGGTCCTAACTTCAAGGACTGGTGCCGATGTTCCCTGCCGGTGTTACGCCCACGTTTTGGGTGGCGACGTCACCGGGCGATGCGCAGGTGGTGGCGCCCGGCGGTAAGCCGGATGCTGACCGTCCAGGTGGCCCGGTCGATCCGCGCGCGGCCGCTCTGTCCGTCGACCATGACGCCCCGCGGGGTGAACGGGCAGCGCAGGCTGAGCGTGGTTCCGGTTGGGCTGTGGACCTCGCCGGAAACGGACTCGCCGTCGGCGGCGAGGGCCACGTCGACTGGCTGCCCGGCGGACAGGATCTCCCCGCCGTAGACCAGCACGCGGGCCACCCGCCGGGCCACCAGCCGCCGCCAGTCGCCCTCGGCGGCGCGCCTCCGCAGCGCCAGCCAGGCGCCGTCCGAAATCAGGTGGTCGAGCACAATGCCCTGGGAGCGAGTCGGGAAGAGCACTTCCTCGACCTCGCCGCCATGCCACTGCAGGCGCGCGCCGACGGCGGTCTCGCCGGTGAGCAGTCCGGCCTGGTGGCGAGCCCCCGGCCGGTCCGGCGTGAGCAGCACCAGGAACTGAGTCCGGAAGACCGCCTCGGCGGTGACCACCGCCAGCGTGGTGCCCAGCGGCTGCCCGCCGTGGCCCGTCGCCGGGCGCGTCTCGATCCGGACCCGGGACGGCCGCAGCAACTGCACCGCCAGGGCCGCGCCGGCGGAGGTGACCCGGGCCGTTTCCCGGCCCGAGGTGTCGATCTCGCCGGCGGTCTGGAGCAGCCACTCGTAGCGGCATCGGCGGGCCGCGGCGACCTGGTCGAAAACCACCAGGTAGTCCGGCGTGACGGCCAGGTGGCGGTGGAACTGCTCGACGCCCAACTCGGGCGGGTAGGCGCGGTCGGCGCTGCCCACCAGACAGCCGCCCAAATCGCTCAGCCAGTGCGCCTCCAGCCGAGCGGCCGCGGGCTCCTGTCGCAGCGTCGGCAACTGGTCGGCGCCGTCGATCAGGAGCGTGTTGTGCAACCGGGTGAGCGGCGGCCCGGCCCGGCCCGGATCGGCCACCAGCGGCTGGCCGTCGTGCCAGAGGAGGAAGTGGTTGGCGTCGGCGTCGAGCGGCGCGGCCGGCTGCCAGGCGCGCTCGGCCGTGCCGTAGGCCGGGCCGGTGGCGAGCGCCACGGCCAGGGCGCGGTCGGACCACCCGGACCGCCAGATGGCCAGGCCGTGCTCCTCGAAGACGTGGTACGGCCGGTCCGGCTGAGGCACCGCCGGCACCCGCCCGCGCGGCTCCCAGAGCACCGCCCAGGGCGAGCCGCGGCCCAGGCCACGATGCTGCCAGCGGGCCACCGCCAGCCGGAAGCCCGGGTGGGTGAACCGCTGTGCCAGCCGGGCCAGCGCCCAGGTGCCCGGCTCCTGCCGCCAGCGGTAGTGCTCGCCCGGCCGGCCGGCCTCGAGCGCGGGCCGCCGGCCGAGATCGCTCCGCCCGACCAGATCGACGTCGAGCAGGTCGTCTTCACCGGGTGCCAGGCCGTGGATGGCCACCGCCCAGGCCTGGCGGAAGAGCCCGTGGTCGAACCGGTCGCGCTCGGCCAGGTGCTCCCAGGCGTCGGCCACCCGGACCAGGAGCGGGAGCAGCAGGTTCCAGTCCTCGAACCCCGTCGGCCACCAGCCGTCGGTGGCGACGGAGTGGAGTATGGCTTCCAGGTGGACATCGGTGTCGGTCACCCAGAGCGCGGCCTCGGGTTCGTCGGGCAAGAGCGCCAGCCCGGCCAGGTGGAGCCCGGCCAGCGTGGCCACCGCCTTGGGCGACTCCCTCGGCCAGTCGTTCTGGAAGCCGACCTGCACCGCCTCGTGGGCGCGGCGGGCGTGGTCGGTCAGCGTCCGCCGCAGGGCGGCCAGCTCCGGCTCGTCCAGCACATCGCCCAGGAGGTCGTGGGCGAACGCCAGGGCGGCCAGAAAATGCCCGCGGAGCACGCCGATCATGTCCATCCCGCGGGTCGCCAGGACCAGGTCGAGATGAGTCCGTAGGAACGACCGGTCGGCGTGCGAGTCCGAGACCGCCGCGACGAACGCGGCCGCCTCGAGGATCGCGGTCTGGAAGCGCGGCGGGCGGTTGGGACCGGGCCTCGAGTCGTGCCGGCAGCGCTGCAGACCCTCGTGCGGCGCCGAGGTGAGCTGCACTCTTAGCCGCTCCCAGGCGGACGCGTCGAGGTGGAGGTAAGGACGCTGGCGCAGCTTCTGAGGGGCGATGCCGAGGTCCGCGACGGTGACCATCAGTCCGCTCGCGTTCTGGGGATGGCCACCACGCAGAGCACCGCCAGGTTCAGCCCGGCCAGGACCAGCCCGGCGCTCGGCCGGTATAGCTGCGGCGCGATGCCGGTCAAGGCGACGGTCACCGCCACGGCGTTGTTGACGGCGTGGGCCGCCATGCACGGGAGCACGCTGCCGGTCCGCCAGCGGATGGCGCCCAGGAACAGCCCCATGAGGAACGCCGGCGGTGACTGCAACGCGTCGCAGTGCAGCAGGGCGAACACCGCGGCCGTGGTGAACACGGTCGCCCGCGCGCCCCACCTCCGTTCCAGGGAGCTGAACAGGATTCCGCGGCAGAGCCACTCCTCGGTCACCGCGGGGACCAGGCTGAAGCCCAGAGCGACCAGCGGCAGCCAGACCGCCGGGATGCCGTTGATCGCCTCGGCCAGGGCCTTGAGCGTCGACGGCAGGTCCGGGAACCTGGCGTGGATGGCCGCCGCCAGCCAGTCTCCCGCCACGCTGCCGGCCAACAGCGCCACCGCGGCCAGGACGAAGGTGAGCGCCGGCACCCGCCGCCAGCCGAGCGCCCGGCGCCAGCCGACACCGCTCTTGAGCAGGCCGAAGCGCACCCCGCCGAGCAGCCCGAGCTGCCCGACGAAGGTCACCAGCAAGACGGGGCCGGGGAGGAGGAGGGGGTCCGGCTGGCCGCCACTGGCCAGCAGGAATGGGAGCATGGCGAGGATGCTCAAGAGGATGGCGGAGAGGACGGCAACCAGGATGCTGGCGAATCCGACCGCGGGACGGAGGCCGGCGGCGACCGACTCGGGCGCCGGCAGTGGCGTCTCTGGTCGGACCGGCGTCGTCGGCTCCGTCGGCGTGATCACGGCGCGCCCCCGGGAGCGGCAGGGCTACCGAGCCGCAACGTCCGCCGGTTCAGGCCACCGGCGGCACCAGCAGCCGCTCCTTGTTGTAGATGAAGTCGCTGCGGTGGTACTCGGACAACTGGAAATCGCTGGTCAGGACCACCGCCCCGGTGGGGCAGGCTTCTTCGCACATACCGCAGAAAATGCAGCGCAGCAGGTTGATCTGGTAGATCGTGGCGTACCGCTCGCCCGGCGAGTAGCGCTCGTCTCCGGTATTCTCGGCGGCCTCGACATAGATGCACTCGGCGGGACAGGCGGCGCTGCACAGCGAGCAGCCGATGCACCGCTCCAGCCCGGCGTTCTCACCGTCCTCGTAGCGGCGGAGGATGTGCCGCCAGCGGGCCCGGTCGGGTACCGGCTTGATCTCTTCCGGGTACTCGTAGGTGACCGGTTCGAGACCCATGTGCCGGCCGGTCAGGCGGAGGCCCTCCCGGATGGGCTCGACGACATCCAAGACCTGCTGCCAGAACTCCCGCATCGGTAACGGCTCCTAGCCGGTCGCGCCCGCTCGTGGCCTGCGCCTGAGTACCAGTATGACCCCCACCGCCACATAGGCAACGAGGACCAGAGCTCGGTAGAGGTCGATGGGGTCCAGGGCTTCGATCAGCCGCTCCGGCCCGGCCAGGGCGACGCCCACGCCTTGGAGCAGGCCGACCACCACCACCCAGGCCAGCGACGCCGGGAGCAGGACGATCCAGCCCAGGTTCATGAGCTGATCCCAGCGCAGCCGCGGGAGCGTGAAGCGGACCCACATGAAGGCGAACATGAAGGCCAGGACCTTCAGCGCGAACCAGCCGATGGGGGCCAGCGCGCCCAGGACCGGGACCTTGGCGACATTCAGCGCGGCGACCACCGGCAGACTGGCGAACGGGCTCAGCCAGCCGCCCAGGAACAATGCCACGCCGACCGCCGAGAGCGTCAGCATGTGGGCGTACTCGCCCATGAAGAACATCGCGAAGCGGAACGCGCTGTACTCGGTGTGGAACCCGCCGGTCAGCTCCTGCTCGGCCTCCGGGAGGTCGAACGGCGCGCGGTTGGTCTCGGCGATGGCGCACACGCAGAAGATCACGAAGGCGGGGAATTGCCAGATGACGTTCCAGCCCAGGAAGGCCGGCCCCTGCTGGCTGAGCACCGCCGTCCGGAGGCTCAGCGCGGGCAGACCGGAGTCGGCGGCGTAGGCGCTGTTGGTGATGATCACCGCGATGATGGACAGGCCCAGGCCCAGCTCGTAGCTGACCATCTGCGCGGCCGAGCGGATGCCGCCCAGCAGCGACCACTTGTTGTTGCTGCTCCACCCGGCCAGGACCACGCCGTAGACCGCCAGCGAGGACAGCGCCAGAACGAACAACACGCCGATGTTGACATCGGCGATCTGCGCCGGCACGGTGGCCACCACGGGACCCCAGAAGAGGTGCTGGCGAATGCTCAGGTCATGCCCGAACGGCACCACCGCGAACGAGGCCAGGGCCGGCAAGAGGGCCATCACCGGCGCCGCGAGGAAGATGATCCGGTCGACATGGGCCGGGGTGATGTCTTCCTTGAAGACCAGCTTGATGGCATCGGCCACGGGTTGGAGCAAGCCCTGCGGCCCGACCCGGTTGGGACCCATCCGCTGCTGGATGATGGCCGAGACCCGGCGCTCCATCCAGATCCATACCGGTACCGTGGTCAACGCGCCGACCAGCACCAGGATCGGCAAGACGACGCCGCGGAGGATGACTTCCCAGCCCAGATCCATCGGCCTGTTCCCCGACACCCGCCGAATCCGCGGGCCACTCGCGCAGGCGCTCATGGTACCCTTAGCCAGGAGCCGTGTCAACGCGGTCCGACTCGGCGCCAGGGGACTTCCCGATGCCGGACGCAGACCCGTTCGCGAGCGGTACGGTGATGACCGTGACCGGCTCGGTCGCGGCCGCGTTGATGGGCGTCACCCTGCCGCACGAACACCTGCTGCTGAACCATACCGAGGGCACCGTCGAGCTGTCCGACCCGGATCTGATTGCCGCCGAGCTGGCCAGATTCCGTCAGGCCGGAGGCCGGACGCTGGTCGAGTTGACCAACGGCGGCTTGCGCCGCGACCCGCGCGGGCTGAAGGCCATCGCCGAGCGGACCGGCGTCCAGGTGGTGATGGGCTGCGGCTACTACAAGTACCGCTGGCATCCGCCGGACATGGACAGCCGGTCGGTCGACGACCTGACCGAGGAGATGGTCCGCGACCTCACCCTCGGCGCCGACGGCGAATCAGGTATCCGGGCCGGGGTCATCGGCGAGTTGGGCGTGAGCGAGTTCCTCCATCCAAACGAGGAGAAGGTCCTGCGCGCCGGCGCCGCGGCGCATCGCGTGACCGGCGCGGCGCTCAGCCTGCATGTCCACCTGCACGACAAGGTGGCCGAGGAGCGTCTCCGGATGGAGGTCCTGGACCTGCTCGAAGGTGCGGGGGTGGCGCCGGGCAAGGTGATCATGGGCCACTGCGAGCCGAGTCCGGGCGCGGTCAACTACCACGAGCGGCTCGCCCGGCGGGGCGCCTACGTGGAGTTCGACTTGCTCGGGATGCAGATCCTCCGCGGCGACCGGGACCGGGCCTACCGCGAGGAAAGTGCCGCGGTCGGGGAACTGGCCGCGCGCGGGTGGCTGGACCGTCTCTTGCTCTCCCAGGACGTGTGCATGAACGCCCTGCTGGTGGCTCACGGCGGCTGGGGCTACGCCCACGTGATCAACGACGTGCTGCCGGCGATCCGGGCCATCGGTCTGACCGAGGAGGAGCTGCGAGTGATGACGGTCGACAACCCGCGGCGGGTGTTCCCGACGCGTTGTCCGGACCGGGCCGGCGAGGAGGTGGATCGTGTCGTCAACCGCTGACGCCGAGGAACTGCTGAACCAGGCTGCCCGGCACCTGTGGCAGAACCATTTCGCCGGACGCGGCGCGGCCGGCCGGCCCATCGTCCTGGTCCGCGGCGAGGGCACCCACGTCTACGACAGCGACGGCCGGGAGTATCTGGACACCTTCGCCTCGTTGCTGACCACGCTGTGCGGACACGGCCGGCCGGAGGTGATCGCCGCCGTGCATGAGCAGATGTCCAGGCTGGCCTACTTCCCCGGCGGCTACGACTGCGTGGTCGAGCCGACGGTGCGGCTGGCGGCCAAGCTGGCGGCGATCACGCCGGGAGACCTGTCGGTCAGCTTCCTGGTGGGCGACGGCTCGGAGGCGTGCGAGACGGCTATCAAGATGGCGCGGCAGTACCACTGGGCGCGCGGCGAGCCGGCGCGGCAGAAGGTCGTCTTCCGGCGGTACTCCTACCACGGCGCCACGCTCGGCGCGCTGTCGGCCACCGGTCTGCCGTCGCTCCGGCGGCCGTTCGAGCCGCTGCTGCCCGGGTTCACGCACGTCATGCCGGCGCGCTGCTACCGCTGCGAGTTGGGGCTCACGCCGGCGACCTGCGCGCTGGCCTGTTACCGCAACCTCGAGGCGGTGATCGAGTGGGAGGGGCCGGAGACGGTGGCGGCGGTGATCATGGACACCATCCCCGGCTCGAACACCGGGTTCCCGCCGCCACCGGACGGCTACCTGACGCGGGTGCGCGAGCTGTGCGACCGGTACGGCATCCTGCTCATCCTGGACGAGATCCAGGTCGGCTTCGGGCGCACGGGCAAGATGTTCGCTTGCGAGCACTACGGCCTCGAGCCCGACATCATGGCGGTGGCCAAGGGGTTCAGCGGCGGGTATCTGCCGTTGGGCGCCGCCGTCGCCACCGAACGGGTGGCCGCGGCCTTCGCCGACTCCGGTTTCCGCCACGTGTTCACCTACTCAGGCCACCCGGTGGCCTGCGCCGCGGCGCTGGCCAACATCGAGGTGATCGAGCGGTCAGGGCTGGTGGCGCGGTCGGCCGCGTTGGGTGAGACGCTGCAGGCCCGGCTGTCGGACCTGTACCGGTACGACCTCGTCGGCGACGTGCGCGGGATGGGCACGCTCTGGGCGATCGAGCTGGTGGCGAACCGGGAGACCCGCGCGCCGTTCGCGCCGGCCGGGCGGGTCGGCGCGTTCATCAGCCGCGCCTGCCGTGAGGCGGGGATGATCCTGCGCAACAACGGCGACCTGCTGGTGCTCGCCCCGGCCTTGGTGATCACCGACGCCGAGGTCGACCAGATGCTCGGTCAACTCGACCGGCAGGTCGCCGCGGCCAACGCCCGCTGTGTCCGCGACGGCGCCGATCTGTCGTGGCGGGACTGATGCCGCCGGCCGGGATCGATTGCGTGGCGGCGCCGGGTGGGCTATGATGGTCACGCACTCGGGAAGCTCGATGCGCGGTCGCCTGGTGGCGTTGGTCGCGGTGGGGTGGGTGGTCGCCGCCGGCGGCGAGGGCCCGCCGCCGCGGGTGGCCCTGACCTTCGACGACGGGCCGCGGCCGACGTTCGTGCCCAAGGCGCTCGACATCCTCGATCAGTTCCACGCCCAGGCCACCTTCTTCAACGTCGGGATGAGCGTCAAGCGGTACCCGAAGCTGGCGGCGGCCTGCGTCGCGCGGGGGCATGAGCTGGGCAACCATAGCTACAGCCACCCCCGGCTGACGATGCTCACGCCGGCGCGGCTGCGCTCGGAGATCACCCGCACCAACGAGGCGATCTTGAGTGCCGCCGGGGTTCGGCCGCGGTACCTCCGGCCGCCCTACGGCGCGGTCAGCGCCACGGTCCGCGGCGCCGCGCGCGAGACGAAGATGTCGGTGGGGATGTGGACCATCGATCCCTACGATTGGCAGCACTCCGCCAGCGCCGAGCGGACCGCTCGCCGGGTCCTGTCCGCCGTCCGACCGGGCTCGGTGATCCTGCTTCACGAGGTGGCGCCGACGCTGGCGGCGCTGCCGAGCATCCTGCGCGAGCTGACCGCGCGCGGGTATCAGGTGGTCAGCCTGTACGCGCTGAATCACCCGGACGAGACGCCGACGGCGCCGGCGGACCCGGTGGCGCCGCCCCGGTACATCCAGATCCGCTGCGGCAGCGGCACCGACGACGAGGCCTGGCTGGCGTCCGGCTGCGGCTACGTCCTGGAGCAGGGCTATCGAGTGCCCGAGCTGCCCGGCTGGCTGGCCGACGACATGCTGCTGTTCAAGCTCCTGGTGCCGCGCGCCGTGCGGGGCAACCTGCGCATCAAGTTGGCCGACCCGCGGAGCGGGCCGCCGGCACTGCAGCGGGTGATCGTCAACTCCATCTACGTCGGCACTTTCGAGGGCTCGACCTTGGTCACCATGCCCATGTTCGGCGACCTGACCGAGGGCGGGACGGTGGTCGTCCGAGTCGATTCGACCAACGGCCGACGGCCGGGCGTGTCCGAAGTCTCCTTCACCGCCCTCGGCGGCGAGTGACCGGCAGGACAACCTCCCTGGCATCTCGTATCCGCGGCCATGGACCCTGGCACCCAGGCGGCCGGACCCGCGCCGGACGATACCGTGCGTCTGCGCGCGGTGTTGACCGCGCTGGTGATCATCCCCGCCAACGCCTGGTGGGTGGCGATGATGGAGGCGGTCAAGTACACCGGCCATCCCACCACCTACTCGCTGTACTTCAACGTGGTCATCATCTTGGCCGCGCTGGTCGGGCTCAACGCGCTGCTGGGCCGGGTCCGGCGCCCGCCGTTCAGCCGGGCCGATCTGCTGGTCATCTACTACATGGTGGCCCTGGCCACGGCCCTGGCCGGGCACGACCAGGCGCAGGTGCTGATCGGCATCCTGGCCTGGCCGATCTACAAGGCGACGCCCGAGAACCACTGGGACGCGCTGTTCGGCGAGCGGCTGCCGCGGTATCTGGTCCCGCGCGATCCGGCGGCGCTGCGGGACTTCTTCGTCGGGCAGAGCAGCCTGGCCGATCACTGGCGGGCGTGGCTCGTCCCGCTGGGCTGCTGGGCGGCCTTCGCGCTGGCGCTGCTGGTCACCCTGATGTGCCTCAACACCGCCCTGCGCCGGCAGTGGGTGGAGAACGAGCGGCTGACCTTCCCGCTGGTGGCGCTGCCCCTGGAGATGGTCGAGCCGGGGCTGGCCTTCTACCGGCACAAGGCCATGTGGGTGGCCTTCTGCCTGCCCTGCCTGATCAACCTGCTGAACAACCTCAGCCTGTGGTACCCCGGGGTGCCCAGCATCGCCACCCGGCAGCACCGGCTGGGTGAGTTCATGACCACCCGGCCGTGGAACGCCATTGCCGGCACGCCGGTGTTCTTGTTCCCGTTCGCGGTGGGGATCGGCTATCTCCTGCCGCTGGACGTGCTCGGCTCGAGCTGGCTGTTCTTCGTCTGGTGGAAGCTCCAGCGGGTCGTCTGCGTGGCCCTGGGCTGGTCGACCGGGCAGCCCAACGCGCCGTACGTGGCCGAACAGGCCTACGGCGGGTATCTGGCCCTGGCCACGCTCGCCCTGTACGCCGGACGGCACCACTTCCGGCACGTGGTGATGGTCGCGGTGGGCCGTGAGAGCGCCGACGACCGGCGCGAGGCGATGCCTTACAAGCTGGCCGTGTGGGGCTTCCTGGCCGGCGCCGCGTTCCTGCTCTGGTTCACCGGCCAGATGGGCATGGAGCTCTGGCCGGCGGTGGTCATGCTGGGCGGGTACTGGGCCATCAGCCTGGCGGTCGACCGGCTCCGGGCCGAGTTCGGCTCGCCGACGCACGATCTCCATTATGCGTATCCCGGCGAGCTGCTGCCGAGGATGTTCGGCGGCACTGCCCTCGCGCCGCAGACGCTGACCGCCTTCGCGCTGTGCCACTGGTTCAACCGGGCGCACCGCTCGCACCCCATGCCGGTGCAGCTCGAGAGCCTGACCGCCGGCGGCCGGGCGGGTCTCGACCTGCGCCGGCTGACCGCGGCCATGACCCTGGCGGCGGTGGTCGGGCTGGTCTCGGCCTACGTCGCCATCCTCCAGCCGCACTACCTCCGCGGCGCGGAGAGCGCCAAGATCCACCAACTCCTGAAGCACTTCGGGAACGAGGCCTGGGGACGGCTGGCCAACCACCTGGCCAACCCGGACCGGCCGGAGCTGGGCAGCCTGCTGGGCGTCGGCTTCGGCTTCGTCTCCTGCGTCGGGCTGTTCCTCGTCCGCATCCGGCTGGTCGGTTTCCCGCTGCACCCGGTGGGCTACGCGGTGAGCAGCTCGTGGAGCATGGACCAGGTCTGGCTGTCGCTGTTCGTGGCCTGGTGCGCCAAGTCGGTGGTGGTGCGTTACGGCGGGTTGAAGCTGTACCGCTCCGCGGTGCCGTTCTTTCTCGGCCTGACCCTCGGCGACTTCATCAGCGGCGGGCTGTTCAACCTGATCGGTATCGCGCTCGACCTGCCCGTCTACCACTTCCTCGGCTGAGCGGTGGCAGGGAAGGGCGGCCCGGCGTGCGAAGCTGGCGGCATGAGTACCAACCGCCGGCCCAACTTCCTGGTCATCCTGGCGGACGACCTCGGCTGGTCGGACCTGGGCTGCTGCGGCGGGGAGATCCCCACGCCCCATCTCGATGGCCTGGCCGCCGACGGGCTGCGGCTGACCGGGTTCTGCAACAACGGGCTGTGCCTGCCGACCCGGGCCAGTCTGCTGACCGGCCTCTACCCGGATCAGGCGGCCGACCAGCGCGGCGGGCTGCGCGAGACCGGCTGCGTGACCATCGCCGAGGTCTTGCGTCAGGCCGGGTACGCGACCTTCATGTCGGGCAAGTGGCACAACGGCCGGGAGCCCTGGCAACTGCCGTGGAACCGGGGCTTCGAGCGGCACTACGGCCTGCTCTGCGGCTCCAGCAACTACTTCAACCCCGGCCTGCCGCGCGCCGGACAGGCGGCTCCGGCTCACAAGCGGCCCGGCGACACGCGGCCGTGGGGCATCGACGGTGAGATCGTCCACCCCTACACCCCGGACGACCCCGACTTCTACGCCACCGACGCCTTCACCGACGCGGCCGTCCGGTTCCTGGCCGACCACCGCGACGACCGGCGGCCGTTCTTCGGCTACCTGGCCTACACCGCGCCGCACTTCCCCATCCAGGCGCGCGCCGACGACATCGCCCGACACCAGGGCCGATACCTGGCCGGCTGGGACCACCTCCGCGCCGAGCGGTTCGAGCGTCTGGCGGCGGCCGGGCTGAGCGACGACTCTTGGCGGCTGTCGGCGCGGGATCACCGGGTGCAGGCTTGGAGCGAGATCGGCGATGGGGCGGCGTGGGACCGGAAGATGGCGGTCTACGCGGCCATGGTCGAGTCGCTGGACCGCGGCGTCGGCCGGGTCCTCGACGCCCTCGCGGCGCTGGGCCGGGCCGACGACACGCTGGTCCTGTTCCTGTCCGACAACGGCGGCTGCGCTCAGCACCTCGAGGCCACGCCGGGCGTGGCTCCCGGACCGGTCGATTCCTATGCCACGGTCGACGCGCCGTGGGCCAACCTGAGCAACACGCCGTTCCGGCTGTACAAGACCTTCCTCCACGAGGGCGGGATCGCCACGCCGCTGGTGGTTCGCTGGCCGGGCCGGATCGCCGCGCCGGGCGGGGTCAGCCCGGCGGGGGGACACGTGGTCGATCTCCTTCCGACGCTGCTCGACGCGGCCGGCGCCAGCTACCCGGAGCGGTTCGGCGGCGAGCCGGTCCGGCCGCCCGAAGGCCGCAGCCTGCTACCCGTCCTGGCCGGCGCCGCACCCGACCTGGAGCGCGAGATGTTCTGGGATCTCGGAGGCTGCCGGGCGGTCCGGCGCGGCGGGTGGAAGTTGGTCACCCAAGGGCCGGCGCGCCGGCACTTCGGGGTGGACGTCGAGCCCGGGCGCGAAGACTGGGAGTTGTTCGACCTGGCCACGGACCGCTCGGAGCTGCGGGATCTGGCCCGTGTCCGGCCGGAGCTGGTCCGCGAGCTGGCCGCCGACTGGGACCGCTGGCACGACCGTTGCGCGGCGGGGCAGGGCGACCGATGATCAGCGCTGCCACCTGCGCCGCGGCCTGCCTCACCCCCGACCATTCAGGGTATCTGCACACCTACTACGACGTCTGCCCGTGGAGCCCGAGCGGCCGGTGCCTGGCCTGCCTCCGTCTGCCCTTCGAGGACCGCCACCCCGAGCCCGAGGCCGTCGCCGTGCTGACTGTCCTGGACCTGGTTGCCGGCACCGGTACCGAGGTCGCCGAGACCACCGCCTGGGGATACCAGACCGCCGCCAAACAGCAGTGGGGCGCCGGCGACGGCCACCTGTACCTCTACGTTCGGCGCGACGGCCGCCCGGTCGGCGCGCGGCTCGAGCTGCCGGGTGGCCGCCTGACTACCTTCGACGGCCCGGTGTGGCACGTCGCGCCCGACGAGCGTTACGCCCTCAGCCCGTGTCTCATCCGCGCCAACCTGACCCAGCCCGGTTACGGTGTCTCGGTGGCGCCCGGCGAGCAGTTCCAGAACACCGTCGTCGCGGCGTCAGACGACGGCTTCTACCGGGTCGATCTGACCACCGGCGCCTGTCGGTTGTGGCTGCCGCTGGCGGCGATGCTGCCCGTCCTGCCGGACCGAGACTCGCTGCGCGACCACGTGCTGTACGGCTTCCACGTCAAGATCAGCCCGACCGGCGAGTGGGTCATGCTGGTGGTTCGGGCGCTGCGGCCGGAGGGTGGTTATCGGCCGATGCTGCTGGTCTGCCGGCCAGACGGCGAGGGGTTGCGGGTGCTGGTCTCCAGCGACCGCTGGCTGCACCCGCGCAAGGGCGGGCACCCCGGCTGGACGTCCGACGGCCTGGTCCTGGTGAACCTGGGCACCCCGGCCGGGCTGCGGTTTCACCTCATCGACCCCGCCACTGGGTTGATCGAGCCGCTGCCGATCGATGTCGAGGGTGGTGGCCACCCGACCGTCACGCCGGCCGGGCGGCACCTGGTCACCGATGCCTACGAGCTCGAGGGCGATCACCAGGTGGGCCGCGTGCGCTGGATCGACCTGGACCGCGGCCAGGAGCGGGTCCTGTGGCGGGTGCCCCGGCCGGCCTACGGCGCCGACCCGTTGACGGCCTCGCGGCGGGTCGATCTGCACCCGGTGCTGAACCGCGACGGCAGCAAGCTGCTGGTCTGCGCCGCGCCGCGGGGCCGTCGGCGGCTGTACGTCTTGGCCCCGGACCGGCCGCCGGGGACCTCGCCGCTGTAGCGCCGGGCCGGGCAGGAACAGCCCTCGGCCGTACCAACTGACGGCCCGAGAGGAGACGGGTATGGCGCGCGGCGCGATCCTGATGGCGGTGCTGATGGCCGGGGCGAGCCGGACCACGGCCGCCGACGTCAAGGTGGGCTTCCTGGCCTACGAAGATCCCGCTTGGGAGGCGGACTGGAAGAGCCAGGGATACTACCGGGTTCTGAACCAGGCCGGGCTGAGCGCGGGCTACGTCTCGACCCGGAGCTTTTTCCGCCCCGGCGCCAAGGCGGACGCCATCCTGGCCCGGCTCCAGCCGTTCCACGTCCTCCTCTACGAACGGACCGTCTGGGACGAGAACCTGATCGGCCCGCACCTCAAGGAGTTCGCCACGGCGCTGCGCCGGTACGTCGAGGGCGGCGGCGGGTTGGTCCTGCTGGCCGACCTCGGCGAGTACTGGACCAACCGGACCGACGAGGCGTTCAACCTGATGTACGACGACTGGGGCCTGCACCTGCTCCGCGAAGGCATCGGCGACCTTCAGCGAGGGTACGAGGATCAGGTCAACCTGTCGCTGCGCAAGACCCGCTACAACCGCTTCTTCCAGACCGACAACCTGACCAGGCACCCGATCACCGAGGGGGTGCGCGGCCTGTTCCTGCCGCAGTTCGGCTGCGGCGGGATGTGGGGCACCGTCGCCCTGGAGTACGGCCCGGACTGGACGGTGATCGTGCGCGGGTCGCAGACCGCCGCCAGTTATGCTGTGCCGGCCACCGACACCAGCACCAAGAGCCCTGAGTTCACGCAGGTGGGACGTTACCCCTCCGCCCCGCCGGTGGGCGCGGTCCGGGAACTCGGCCGCGGGCGGGTGTTCGTCTACGCCGTCAACGCCATGCACGTGACCATCAACGCCGGCGTGCCGTCGTGGCAGTACGTCCACGAGCGGCGTGGTGATCCCGCCACCAACCGGCCCAGCGACGGCGAGCGGCTGATCCTCAACGCCCTGCGCTGGGCCGCCGAGCCGGCGCTGGCCAGTCCGGGCCTGGGCGGGTTTCAGGACCAGCCCATTCCGGCGGTCGAGTACCCGGCCGAGGTGGAGTGGGACACCGCTCAGTTCGGCCAGCCTGTCGACGCTCAGGGCCGCGGGCTGATCGGCCTGCACACGGCGCTGTCCGACGGGCGTGGGACGGTCGCCGAGTACGCCGCCGAGGGACGCCGGCTGGGGCTCCGGTTCCTGGTCTTCAACGAGTCGCTGGAGCAGATGACGGCGGCCAAGTGGGCGCAGTTGAAGCAGGACTGCGCCGCGGCCTCGACACCGGACCTGTACTGCTGCCCCGGCCTGGAGCTGACCGACGGCGCGGGCCTCCGCCACGCGCACTGGGGCGAGGCGTGCCGATTCCCGCAGCCCGAGATGATGGCCGCCGACGGTCAGTCGGTCAAGCTCTGGGGCGCCTACACCTCCAAGAGCGGCTGGACGCCCAACGCGCTGCTGGACTACGCCAAGCTCCGCCAGATCCACGGCGACCCGGCCAACCTGTGGTGGTTCTTCCGGCTGCCGGTGTTCGTCTACGACGAGGGCCGCCTGGTCGCCGACAATCGCGACGAGTGGCGCTTCGCCGTGGCCGACCTGCGGCTGCTCTCGCCGATCGTCTACACCCGCGTCAAGGCCCCCGCGCAGCTTGCTCAGGCGGCCGGGCTGGGCGGCACGCGGCTGTTCTACTCGGACAGCGCCGGCAACGCGAAGAGCTGGTGCAACACCTCGTTCAGCCGGGACGCGCACGCCGTCTACGCCAGCACCGGCCCGAGGATCCGCCTATGGCGCGCCATCAACAACCAGATGGAAAGCCCCTGGTGGATGGTTCGCGGGGCGCAGCGGGTGCGGCTCCGCTTCGACGTGGCCGACGACGCCGGGGTCACCGAGGTGATCGTCCACGACCGCGACCGTGGCCCGTTGCGCCGGTTCCTGGCCGGGGGAGTCACGCAGTTCGCCCGGGAGTTCGAGCTGGTCCACGACGAGCAGCACTACCCGATCCTGGAGGTGGTCAACACCCGCGGCGGCCGGGCCATCTCGCCGATGACCCTGGGCAACTACGTCTACTGCTACAAGGCCGGCCTGTTCCGTTGCGGCGACAACCTCAACATGCTCGGCTCGGCCGGCATCCTGACCCACCCGGACCGGCACCAGTTCGTGGCCTTCAAGACCTTCGGCGACAACGCCACGCTGACGGTGCGGGGGATCGATACCGGCAGCGGGGCGATGACCCAGCCGCAGGGGTCCGACCTGTTCTATGTGCGCACGGCGGAGCGCGACCAGCGGGTCAACGAGCAGAAGTACTACGCCCGGCCGCTGCGCATCCCGTTCAGCTCCTACAACCTGACCGAGCTGCGGGCCGACGTGGACCATTACGCCGGCGGCTGGGGCGACTACTCGATGGGCTCGCTGGCCTGGCTGGCCGACGAGCTGCCGCTGGTCGATTGGCGGCATCGCGCCTGGCTGCTCCAGGGCCGGCTCAACTACTTCACCTTCTGGAACCACCGCCGCCTGGCCGAGGGCTCGGCGCCGTACCAGGGCGACGTGATCGTGCACGACCACACCATGACGTTCAAGAAGGATGTCACCCTGCGCGGCCTGATGCCGGTCGAGCTGATGTCGATCTGGACCACCTACAACGCCGCCGACGGGCTGTGGAACCGGGTCCGGGTGGTCGATGCGGACAGGGGGCGGATCGAGCAGGAGGTCAAGCCGGAGGACAAGATTCGGCTGGCGGGCACGCTGCCGCCCGGCGGGCACCTGACCGCCGGGCCGACCGATGCCGGGTACCTGGCCTTCATCGCCGCGCCGGGCGGCGAGCTGCGCTATGGCGTCTACGGCGACGGGTCGGCCGGCCGGCTGGTGTTGGGCTACGGCCGCGAGGGACAGACCTTCAAAGCCGGAGAGTCGGTCCGGCTCCGCTTCCTGGCGGTCACGGTGCCGCACCGGGTGGCTGGCGAGCCGGACCTGCTGGAGCGCGTCGCCGCCGCCTTCAACGCCACCGGCGCGGCGGACTACCCGTGCCGCGCCGAGGTCGGCCGGTTCACCGGGACCGACCTGTTCATCGAGGCCGAGGCCGCCGACCACGAAGCGGTGCTGGCCCTGGGCGCGGTGCCGTCCATCGTCGACCTGCCTTTCCGGGTGGCCGGGCTGGAAGACAACGGCTGCGCCGCGGTGTGCGTCCTGAACGGTCAGGGCGTCGCCGCCGGGTTCCGGTTCGTGACGGTGGATGGCGGGGTGGGGTACTTCCAGCAGCGCTGTGAGGAGGCGCCCCGGCTGTGGGTCGGCAATCCGCTGGTGGCGGACCACGCGGCGTTGCGGCTGACCCTGGTGGTCGACGGCCAGGCGCCCGGCAGGCCGCCGCGGGTCGAGGTCCACAACCCGACCGACCAGCCTATCACCGCCGCGATCCGCTCGCCGGCGCACACCCCGTTGCTGGCCGGACTCACCGCGCGGGTGACCATCCCGGCGGGCGACAGTCGATGGTATACCGTCGCCGAACGGACGCTCCGGCCGGAGGCTTAACGGGGTGACCGGAGCGACTCATGCTCATGGGCAGGAGGGTGAACATGCCCGAGGTTGGTGACCGAGCCCCGGACTTCTCCGGGATCGACGCGAGTGGCGCGCCGCTTGGCCTGGCCGAGTTCGCGGGACGGCCGCTGGTGCTCTACTTCTATCCCAAGGACGACACGCCGGGCTGCACCGCCGAGGCCTGCGACTTTCGCGACCAGCTCCCGGCGTTCGAGGCAATCGAGGCGGCGGTGGTCGGCGTCAGCCGCGACGGCGCCGCTGCGCACCAGAAGTTCGCCGCCAAGTACGCCCTGCCGTTCCGGCTGCTGGCAGACCCGGACCAGACCGTCTGCCGGGCTTACGACGTGATCAAGGAGAAATCGCTCTACGGTCGGATCGGGTTGGGCATCGAGCGGACCACCTACGTGATCGACGGCGCCGGCGTGATCCGGGCCAAGTTCCCCAAGGTGAAGGTCAAGGGGCATGTCGAACAGGTGCTCCGGGCCGTGCAGGAGCTGTAGCCCGCCATGCCGCCGCGCCTCGCCGTCCTGGCCGTCGCTTTGCTCTCGGGCTGCGCCCCACTGTCCCTGCCGGAGGCGGTTCGGACGGCCGCCGAACCCGCGCCGGCCGAGGAGTCGCCGGTCGAGATCATCGAGCGGAGCCTGCCCGGCGAGCCGGCGGTGACCGTCGCCGCGGCGGTGGCCGAGCCCGGTCGGGTGATCATCCAGGTCATCGCCGCCACCGGGCGCCCCGAGAGGTGGGAGACCTCGGCCCAGGTCGGCCGCCGGCTCGACGCGCTGGCGGTGATCAACGGCGGGTACTTCGACGAGGACCAGAAACCCCTCGGCCTGCTGGTTTCGGCCGGGCGGGAGCTGGTCCCGCTGCGGGCGACCACCTGGCCGGTGTTCCTCCTGCGCCAGAGCCGGCCCGCCATCGTCTCGCGCGAAGAGGCGACCGAGCTGCGGGACATCGACGAGGCGGTCCAGTGCGGGCCGCGCCTGGTGGTCGATGGCCGGCCGACGAAGCTCAAGGAGTCCTCGCCCTCGCGGCGCTCCGCCGTCGGACTGGACGCCGAGGGCCGGGTGCTGCTGATCGCCAGCTCCGGCGGGCTGACCCTGGCCCGGTTCGCCGAGCTGCTGGCGGCGCCGCGGGCCGACGGCGGGTTCGGGTGCCGGTCGGCCATGAACCTGGATGGCGGCCCGTCCAGCCAGTTCTGGTGCCGCGGCCGGCTCAACCTGCCGGGAGCGTACCCGATGCCCAGCCACCTGGTCTTCCTGCCCCGGCCGCGGCCGTGATCTGGACCGCGGACACACCGCTCCACGTCCCTCCGGCGATGGCCGGCTGCGTCCGGCTGGCGGTCGAGCGACTGGTCGCCGACGCCGCGGCGGTGTTCGGGCGGCCGCCTCGGGTCAGCACCCAGCCGGCGCCGTTCGGGATGACCGCGGTGCAGATCAACCCGGACCCGGCCTTTGCCGTGGCGGCGGCGCCCGAGGCGCCGGAGACGTTCGCCGTGGTGGCCACCACCACCGAACTGGCGGTGGCCGGCACCGATGCCTTCGGCACGGTCCTCGGCCTGGCCTGGCTCAGCCGGCGGGTGCTCGCCGGGACCGGGCCGCGGCAGTCCGTCGAGATCATACTCACCCATGAGCAGGCAGCCTGGCCGCAACCGATCCGGGCCTGGCGACTGCCGGTGGGGGTGGACGTTGGCCAGTGGGGCGTAGCCCTGATCGGGTCCGGCGGCAACGCCTACGCGGCGGACGCGCCGTCGGCCGTCCTGGCCTCGCTCGGTCTGCGGCAGACCTCGCACGCGCCGCTGGTGACCGACATCCTCTCCGCCCGTGCGCCGCGCTGGTGGTAACACAACCTACATGGGGTCAGGTCTTGCAATCGCACAACTGTGCGATTGCAAGACCTGACCCCTTGCGATGATCTTGCCGGCCGGCCAGGCGTCGGCTACACTCCGCTGGCGAGGTAGGTCGCCATGAGTGACGACAGCCCGCGATCCGGATTTCCCTGGCGCGGCCTGCTGCTCGGCACCATCCTCATTCCGCCCACGACGCTGTTCGGCACCTATGCCTACATCGTCGCGCAGGCCACGCTGTGGACCCAGACCTCGCTGCTACGCGGGCCGGTGTTCACGCTGTTCTTTCTGGTCCTGATCAACTTGGCCGTGGCCCGGTTCGCCAAACCGCTGCGGCTGACCGAGCGTGACCTGCTGCTGGCTTACGCGATGCAGTGCGTCGCCACGGCGCTGGGCGGCATCGGCTGGAGCCAATTCCTGGTCCCGTCGTTGGGATCGCCGCTGTACTACGCCACGCCCGAGAACCACTTCGCCGACTTCCAGTCGCTCATTCCCGGCGCGTGGTGGATCCGCGACGCCGACGCCGTCGAAAACCTCTACCGCGGCCACTCGACGCTCTACCAGCGGACCAACTGGGCGCCGGCGGTGGCGCCGACTATCTGCTGGACCGTCTTCATGGTCCTCCTGGCCGGCGTCTCGCTGTGTCTGGCACAGCTCCTGCGGGAACAGTGGATCAGCCGCGAGCGGCTGACCTTCCCGCTGACCTATCTGCCGTTGGAGATGAGCCGGTCCGGGGGCTCGCCGGCCTTCTGGACCAACCGGCTGCTGTGGCTGGGGTTCGGCCTGGCGGCGTTCATCGACTGCGTCAACGCCATCCACTTCCTGGTCCCGGCGGTGCCTGAGCTCCCCGTCAAGCCCACCGGCCCGCTGCTCATCGGCGACTCCTGGACGACCCGGCCGCTGAGCGCCATGCGGCCGTTCTACCTGAGCTTCTACCCGTTCATGATCGGCATCGGCTTCCTGCTCACGCTCGACGTGGCCTTCGGCTGTTGGGCGTGGTACCTGCTGATCAAGGTCGCCGGCATGGCGGCGGTGATGGCGGCGGTGACCGACAGCCCGCAGGCCGTGGGCCGGCCGCTGTACATCCCGGAGCTGGGGGTCGGCGCGTTCTTGGCCATGGCCGGCCTGGCGCTGTGGCGGTCGCGGCACGACCTGGCCCGGGCGAGCTGGCGCGGCCCGCCGGTGGACCGCGGCGCGGTCGTCGGCTTGACCGCCTGTGTGTTGCTCCTGCTCTGGTTCGTCGGGACCGTCGGGCTGCCGTCGTGGCTGGCCGGCGCCTGGCTGGCGATCTACGCCGCCTACGCCATCGGCTGCGCGCGGATCGTCTCGGAGACCGGCTCGGGCTGGACCTTTTCGCCGCGGCTCAATCCCCACGACATGCTGCTCCGGGCGCGCGGCGCGCCGGTCCTGGGGCCGAAGCAGGCGACGCTGTTCGCCTGGCTGGTGCCGTTCGACATGGACTTCCGCGACGCGGTCATGCCGCAGGTGATGCACGGCCTGCGGCTGCTGCCCGATGACGGCGGGCGCGGCCGGCCGCTGGTGATCGCCCTGCTGCTGGCCACCCTGGTCGGCGTGGTGGCCGGGATCTGGGCGCACCTGCACGTCTACTACCAGTACGGCATCGACACGGCCTCGACCCGGCGGTGGCCGGCGCAGGTCGGCCGGGCGCCGTTCGATCTGCTCGCCAATCAGTTGAAGGGCAGCGTGCCGGCGCCGTACGAGTTGGGCGCGGTGGCCTTCGGCGCCGGTTTGTTCGGCGCCCTGGTGGCGACTCGGGCGCGGCTGCTGTGGTGGCCGCTCCACCCGGTCGGATTCGCCTTGTCCACGACCCAGTCGATGGACTATCTCTGGCTGCCGTTCCTGATCGCCTGGGCGATCAAGGCGGCGGTCCTGCGCTACGGCGGGATGAAGCTCTACCGCCGGCTGATGCCCTTCTTCCTGGGCATGATTCTGGGAGACTACGTGGTGCCGCTGCTGTGGGCGGTGTACGGGACGCTCACCGGGCAGCAGATGTACCTGTCGTTCCCGCACTGAGCAACGCCAAGGAGGTGTTGGATGCGTTACGGATGCCTGACCCGACCGTGGAACAACCTGTCGCTCGAGGAGTGCTTCGACGGCATCGCCTCGGCCGGCTACGACTGCGTCGGGCTGCTGGGCCGGCCGGCCGGCCCCATCGTCGGCGCCGACACGGCTCCGGCCGAAGTCGACCGGGTCAAGGGTCTGCTGGCCGATCGCGGGCTCGAACCCCTCGTCGCCTGGTCGCGCTCAGGGGTCGACCTGGACGTGCTGCGCGGCGAGCTGAAGAACGTCAAGCGCGTCGGGGCGGACCTGGTGCTCCACTGTGGGGTGGCCAAGGAAGAGCAGTACGAGCCGTTCTACGCGATGCTCCGCGAGGGCTGCCTGGCCGCCGCCGACCTGGGCATGTCCCTGGCGCTCAAGCCCCACGGCGGGATCACCACCGTCGCCGAGGACTGTCTCAAGGCCATCGACAAGGTGGACCGCGACAACTTCGTGATCTGGTACGACCCGGGCAACATCCAGTACTACAGCAACGCCGACGTGGTCGCCGACGTGAAGAAGATCGCCGGCCGGGTCGCCGGCTGCTGCATCAAGGACTGCATCGGCTCGCACCCCACCGGCGACGGGAAGGTGATGATCACCCCCGGCGACGGGCAGATCGATCTGGGCACCGTGTTCCGGATCATGGTCGAGGCCGGGTACGACGGCCCGAACCTGATCGAGTGCCTGTCCGGGACCACGCCGGACGAGCTCCGGGTCGAGGCGGTCAAGACCAAGGAGCGGATGCTGGCCTGGTTCGAGGGATGAGGCCGCCGGCCGCCGGGCGACCGGCGGCCGGCCGAGGAGTCGTCATGGTCGAGCACATCGTCTTGTTCAGCCTCAAGCCGGAGGCCACCCGCGAGCAGGTGGACGCCATGCTGGCCGGCCTGCGGGCGCTGCCGGAGCAGATCGACACCATCGTCGAGGCGAGCTGCGGCCGGAACTTCAGCGAGCGCAGCCGCGGGCACCAGGTTGGGCTGCGGGTGCAGTTCCACGACCGCGCCGGGCTGGAGGTCTACGTGCCGCACCCGGCCCATCAGGCCTGCGTCGAGGAGTTCATCAAGCCGATTATGGACTACGTGACCGTGGTCGATTACGAGACCTAGCGCGCCGGCAGGACCTCGCCGAGCTGCTTGACCACCTGGTCGGCCAGAAGCTGGATGCCGGCGGCGTTGAAGTGGACGTGGTCCTCGCCCTGCGCCGTGGCCAGCGAGCCGACAATGGCGGCGTGGAGATCGTCGGCGGCGATACCGTGGCGGGCCATCAACTCGTCCGCCACGCGGTTCAGCGGGGCGCTGTCGTCAGCGCCCTCCAGCACCTTTTCGCCGAACGGCGTGGTCCGCGCCCAGACCAGCGTGGCGCCGGTCTGCGCCAGGCGTTCGACCACCTTCGCCAAGTTGGCGGCGTACTGCTCCGGCGTCTTGTGCCGGTCGTGGATGCCGAAGTTGAAGTGGATGAGGTCCCACTTGCCGTTGCCTTGATCGAGCCAGACGTCGAGGTGCTTCAGCCCGAGGTCGGTCGGCCCGCAATTGGCCGGGGCGCGGTGGACGTTGGCCTTGCCCGCCAGCCCCTTGCGCACCGGGACGGTGTAGGCGCGAGAGATGGAGTCACCGATCAACAGCACGCGGGGCAGGGCGGGATCGTCGTGGATGAAGCCCCACTCGGAGTTCTCGGGCTTGAAGTCTGGCCTGAGCCGGGTCTTGAGGTGGATCGGGAAGTAGAAGGCGCCGAGCTGGTTTTCGAGAACGCGCTCCCACTTCCGCTCGTCCTCGGGCAGCTTGTCGACCAGCGCCCGGTAGGCGCGGTAATCGACGAGGCTGACCTTGTCGCCGTACTTCTTCTGCAGCGCGGCCTCCTCGGCGGTGGTTGGCTCACCCTCGGGGTACGCCGGGTCGGCGGCGATCAGGGCGAAGGCGATGGGCAGGCAGGGCATCAGAGCTAACCAGGGCCGAAACATCGGCGTTTCCTCTCGGCCGAGCGATTGCCCGCCGTCCGGCGGGATCCTCCCCCAGCGCGCGGCGTCTTGCCGGGAGCGGGTATGGGTGTACCATACTGACGGTAACCGCGGAGACGTGCCCATGCGTAGTGATACCGTCAAGAAGGGGTTCGAACGCGCCCCGCATCGCAGCCTGTTGCGGGCCACCGGGAACTTCGTTCAGGGCGATGAGAACAAGCCGTTCATCGCCGTGGTCAACAGCCACGTCGACATCATTCCCGGCCATACCCACCTGATGGAGGTGGGGCAGTACATCAAGCGCGCGGTGCGCGCCGCCGGCGGGGTGCCGTTCGTGTTCAACACCATCGGTGTGGACGACGGCATCGCCATGGGCCATACGGGGATGAAATACTCCCTCCCGTCCCGCGAGCTGATCGCCGATTCGGTCGAGACGATGATCGAGGCGCACTGCTTCGACGGGATGATCTGCATCCCGAACTGCGACAAGATCGTCCCCGGGATGATGATGGCCGCGGTGCGGACCAACATCCCGACCATCTTCGTCTCGGGCGGGCCGATGGCCGCCGGTGCCGGTGGCAGCGACCTGATCACCGTCTTCTACGGCGTGGCGCAGCACAGCCTGGGCGAGATGAGCGCCGCGGAGCTGACCGAGCTGGAGGAGCTGGCCTGCCCCACCTGCGGCTCGTGCAGCGGGATGTTCACCGCCAACAGCATGAACTGCCTGTGCGAGGCGCTGGGCCTGGCGCTGCCCGGCAACGGGACCACCCTGGCCGTCTCTCCGGCCCGGCGGACGCTGTACGACCAGGCCGCGCGGCGGGTGGTCGAGCTGGTCGCCGAGGATCTCCGTCCGCGCGACATCGTCACCCTCGCGGCGGTGGACAACGCGCTCCGGCTGGACGTGGCCATGGGCGGCAGCACCAACACCATCCTGCACACCTTGGCCGTGGCCCGTGAGGCTGGGCTGGAGTACGATCTGAACCGCATCAACCACATCGGCGAGACCACGCCCTGTCTGTGCAAGGTCTCGCCCTCGTCGGACTACCACGTTCAGGACGTCCACGTCTCCGGTGGCATCCACACCATCCTGGGCGAGCTGACCCGGCGCGACGCCGGGCTGCTGGATCTGTCCTGCAGGACGGTGACCGGCAAGACGCTGGGCGAGAACATCGCCGAGTTCGACCTGCGCAGCAGCCAGGTCAGCGTCCGGGCGCGCAGCCTGTACGTCCTGGGCGGCGAGGTGCCGGAGGGACGGCAGTCGTCGGTGGCGGAGATGCTGGCCGCCGAGCCGGTGGCCAACGGCGAGGCCGACCTGGCCCGGGCGTTGGCGGCGTCTTGGAACGCCGGCAACGTGCCGGCCTTCGGCGAGTTGTTCGCCGAGCAGGTCGAGCTGCGCGGGCCGCAAGGGTCGCTCACCGGCCGCGCGGCGGTGACCGGCTGGTTGCGCGAGCAGGCGTTGCTGTCCGGCGAAGTGCTGCTGGCCACCCCGGCCGAGGTCGGTCAGACGCCGGCGGTGCTGGTCTGGTCGGCCTCGCGGCCCGAGCAGCCGCGGCGGGTGGCGGTGGCGACCATCGACCGGGCCGAAGGCGGCCGCGTGGCGGCGCTGCGGGTCGAGGCCGAGTATGGGCAGGCGCTCGACCAGGCGCGCCCGACCGCCGGGGCGCTGTGGTTCCAGCTCGACCCGAAGGATTGCATCCGGCCGGCCAACCAGCCGTACAGCGAGACCGGCGGGCTGGCCATCCTGTTCGGCAACCTGGCGCCCGAAGGGGCGGTGGTGAAGTCCGCCGGGGTGCTGCCCGAGATGCTCCGGCACGAGGGCCCGGCGGTGGTGTTCGAATCGCAGGAGGACGCCTGCAGCGGCATTCTGGGCGGCCAAGTCAAGCCGGGCGACGTGGTGGTCATCCGCTACGAGGGCCCGCGCGGCGGGCCCGGGATGCAGGAGATGCTGGCCCCGACCAGTTACATCAAGGGGATGAAGCTGGACGACAGCGTGGCCCTGGTGACCGACGGCCGGTTCAGCGGCGGGACCGCCGGCGCGTGCGTCGGTCACGTCAGCCCGGAGGCCGCCGCCGGCGGGACCATCGCGCTGATCGAGCCGGGTGACCGGATCCGCGTCGACATTCCGGCCGGGACCCTCGATCTGCTGGTCGGCGACGATGAGCTGGCCGCCCGCCGCGCGCGCTGGATGGCGCCCGGGCCGCGGGTGTCGCACGGCTGGCTGGGCCGCTACGCGCGGATGGCCACCAGTGCCTCGACCGGCGCGGTGCTGCGCTACGAGTAGGCCATGACCGGCGTGGTGCTGATGAGCGGCGGCCTCGATAGCTGCGTCACGGCAGCCCTGGCTCGCGAGCGCTGTGACCGGCTGGCGGGACTCCACGTGCGTTACGGCCAGCGCACCCAGCGCCGCGAGGAGCAGGCCTTCGGTGAGGTCTGCGACGCGCTGGGGATCAACCTCCGACAGGTCGTCGACATCGGCCACCTGCGCCTCTTCGGCGGCTCGGCGCTGACCGATCCGAGCCTCCCGGTGCCCGAGGACGAGGACCTCGACCGGCCGGGTATCCCCATCTCGTATGTCCCACAGCGGAACGGCAACCTGCTGTTGATCGCCGCGGCCTGGGCCGAGGTGCTGGGCGCCGAGGAGATCTGGGCCGGGATGGTGGAAGCTGACGCCGTGGGTTACCCGGACTGCCGCCGCGAGTTCCTCGACGCGCTGGAGCGGGCCATCGGGCTGGGCAACCACGACGATTCGCCCGACCCGGTGATCGTCACGCCGCTGATCTGTCGGTCGAAGGCCGGTATCGTCCGCGACGGACTGCGGCTCGGCGCGCCCTTGGAGCGGACCTGGAGCTGTTACCAGGACGAGCAGGCGGCCTGCGGAGTGTGCGATAGCTGCCAGTTGCGGTTGAAGGGCTTCCGCGAGGCCGGCGCGGAGGACCGCATTCCGTACCGGCAGCGGGTATGACGACCATGACCGGCGAGGCGAGCGGCGCGCGGGACTCACAGGTCCTGTGGGTCAGCGAGATCTTCTGGAGTCTTCAGGGCGAGGGCCTCCGCGCGGGGCGGCCCTGTCTGTTCATCCGCCTGGCCGGCTGCAACCTGTCCTGTCCCTGGTGCGACACCCCCTACACCTGGAAGCCCGGCCACGTCACGGAGCGCGACCGGCGGCGGATGACCGTCGATGAGCTGCTCGCGCGGCTCGGCGACGACGTGACGCTGGTCGAAGTGACTGGCGGCGAGCCGCTGCTGCAACGGCCGACCCTGGACCTGCTCCGACGCCTGTGCGACCGCGGGATCGAGGTGCTGCTGGACACCTCGGGCAGCCTGAGCATCGCCGAGGTGGATCAGCGGGTGGTGGTGCTGATGGACCTCAAGTGCCCCTCCAGCGGGCAGACCGAGCAGATCGAGTGGGACAACCTGAGCCGGCTGAAGGCCGGCCGCGACGAGGTGAAGTTCGTGATCGGCGACCGCGGCGACTACGAGTGGGCCGAGCAGGTGGTCGCCGACCACGGCCTGGCCGGCACGGTGCGGGTCGTCTACACTCCGGTCACGCCGCTTCACTTGACCTTGCGCGAGTGGGTCCTGCCGCGGCAGCTCGCCCGGTGGATGCTGGCCGACCACAGCCTGGCGGCGCTCCAGTTGCAGCTCCACCGCCTGCTCTGGCCGGACGCCCTGCGCGGGACGGAAGAGGGGTACGGCGGCGAGTAGTCGCCGTCAGTCCACCGCGTCGGCGACCAGGCCGATGAAGGTCAAGTCGCCGGAGGGATCAAGGAACGTCTGAGCGCGGCCGAACTCGCGGCTGCGCAGGCCGTCAATCTGACTCAGCCAACCCGCCGCTTCGTCCTGCGCCCCGCGCCCGTCGGCGAACGACGCCAGGGTGCTTCGCAGGACGTCCAGGTCGTGCAGGTCGCCCAGCGCCGTGTGCAGCTCGGCAACGCGTTTGTAGGCCGTCTGCAGGCGGCGGTCGAAGACCGCCAGGAAGGGCTCGATGGCGTACCGGAGCTGCTTGTTGGCGACCCGCAACCGGTGCAGGCCCTGGACATCCTCTTCGCCTTTGACCTCGGCCAGCCTGCGGATCACCTTGTCCAGCCGTTTGAGGACCGCCGTCCGGGCGAACCGGCGCAGTCGTTGCCCGGCGACCGGATGGCCGCGGCCGTGCCGGCCCAGCACCACCACCTCGGCCAACCGGTCGGCGAAGCCGGCCTCGGCCAGCTCATCCAAGACCTGATTCAGCGCCGATTGGTGGCGAGCCCGATCGGCCTCGATGGCGCGCAGCAGTTCGCCGGAAAGTTCGTCGGGCCCCACGGTGAGCAGTCCCAGGTGCTCGGCCAGCACGTCCGCGTCGCGGACCAGGCCCAGGTCGTCGTTGAGGGCGTCCACCCGAGCCAGGCTGTCGGCGAACTCGGCGCGGTGGTAGACGGGTCGGAACAGGCGCATCTGTTCGCGGAGCCGTTTGGCTGCCACCCGCATGTCGTGAATGCCGGCCTCGACCTCGCCCCGTCGGGCCGCGTCCTGGCAGGCGAACGTCGCGCCGACCGCCTCCAACAGCAGCAGCCGCGCCGCCTTCCGCACGCGGCATCCGGGCTTGAGGTTCAGGTCTTTGCCGGGCTTGGCCATCGTCCGCTCACGTCCCCCTGCGCGGGCCACCGCTCCACGGAGTTCTGCCCATGGCGCCAGACTAGCAGGACCGTTCTCCCCGTCAAGGGCTGACCGGCGCCCGGCGCTTCAGTGTCGCCTCATCTTCCGCTCATCCGCCGCTTGCGCTACGCTAACAGCTTTCCCGCGACCGCGCCACGGTTGGACGGAAAAGATCAACAGGTCAGATGCAAGAGCAGCGCCTTGGGGCCGGCGGCGTGGTTGAAGGCGCCGGCCGCTTCGGGGGTGGGGAGGAGCACGTAGGACACGCCCTGGGCTTCCAGCCACTTGGCCGCGTTGCGGCTGAGCTGCAACTGGCGGTGGTGGCCACAGCCGATGATCAGCCGCTCCGGCGTGCCTTTGCAGACGTACTTGATCTCCTCGACGCTGACCTCGTGGGAGGTGCCGTGGACCTCTCGGCTGAGGCGCTTCTTGCGTTTCTTGAGCTGCCCGCCGGCACGCACCACGATATCGCGATCCCAGGCCTCGCCGTTGACGAAGGCCTGGCCGAAGTCGCCGGCCAGGATGGTCGGATAGCCGCCGGCCTCGGCCGGGTCGAGCCCGCGCGCCAGGGCCACCGCGCCCAGCAGCACCGCGTCGTCGCCCAACTGCGAGCGGACCACGCGAATCGGCTGGCCGTTGCCCGGCGCCACGTGGTGGGCGATGGTCTCCTCGATCAGCGGGACCATGAACTCGCCGCAGGCTTCGATCACGCCGCCGCCCAGGATGATGGCCTGCGGATCGCAGAGGTGGATGACCGTCACGCAACCGACGCCGAGGATGCGGGAAACGTCGGTCAGGACCTCGCTGACCACCGCGTCGCCGGCCTCCAGCGCCTTGCGCAGCCGGCCGGACTTGATCCGCTCGTCGTCGGCCTCGACCTGGTCGGCGACGATGGTCTCGCGTCCGGCGGCCACGGCGGCGCGGAGCCGCCGCTCGATGCCCAGCCTGCTGGCGTAATACTCGAACTCCCCGCCACCCTCCTCGCCGGCCAGCGCAGCGGTATGGTTGATGATGATGTGTCCGACCTCGGCGCCCAGGCAGTGGTCGCCGATGACGACCCGTCCGCCGATCACCAGCCCGCCGCCGATGCCGGTGCCGACGAACATGCCGAACACGTCGTCGAACTCGCGGGCGGCGCCGAAGGCCTTCTCGCCCAGCGTGCCGCAGTTGACGTCGTTGCCGACCGCGGCCGGCACGCCGAACTCGGCGCTGACCAGTGCGGCCACCGGCACGCCGCTGAGCGGGCAGTTGGGCGCCCAGATGCAGGTCCCGTCGGGGCCGACCACGCCGGGCACGCCCAGCCCGATGGCGTCGACTTCGGCGATGGTCGCGCCGGCCTTGGCGAGGGCCTCGCCGATGGCCCGGTAGACCGCCTGCATGAGGGCTTCGCTGGTGTCGCTGGGCGACTCGATCTTGGCCCGGGCGACGATGCTCTCGTCCGGCGCCACCACGGCCGCCAGGATCTTGGTCCCGCCGACATCCACCCCGACCGTGTAACCCGCCATCCGCGAACGTCCTTTCCACGCCCTGAGGGAACTGCCACGGGCATTATCCGTTAGCCGTCGGCGACTGTCAAACGCACCAACGCGAGCACCGCGCCGGCAGGGACCGGGTCCGGACCGCGGAAGCCCGTGGGACGCGGATATGGTCATGAGACATGCGGTGAGCGGGGCGGTCGTGGCGATCATTCTGGCGGTCGGCGGGGCGGCTGCCGATCCCCAGGCCGAGGCCGAAGTGGCGGCGCTGGCGACGAAGGTGAAGTCCTTCCACGTGGTCGATCTGAAGCCGGGCCGCAACGAGCTGAGCGCGGCCGATGGGTTGACCATCGACGACCTGCGCGGGGTGGCGCTGGACGACCGGCCGCCGGTGGCAGGCGCGCCGCCGAAGCCGTACGACCCGCGCATGACCGACGATTACCCCGCCGGCGAGGCGCCCTATGTCGCCCGCGACATCGCCCCGTTCCGGTTCCGCTACTTCCATTGCGAGTTCCAGTACGGCGGTTGGCACAACTGGGGCATGACCGACTACGCCGCCGCCCACGGGTTCGACATCCTGTCCAGCTATAACCGTCACCTGGAGGTGGCCGGGACCCGGCCGGCCGGCACCCGACTGATCGCCACCGGTGGGTTCATCAACTGGGACAAGTGGCTGGAGGAGAGCGGCACCGGCCAGGGGCGTTGGGACCTGGTCGCCGGAGTCGACCTTCAGGCCATGCTGGCCGCCCGGAATCTGTTTCGCCACGATCCGCGCTTCGACTACCTGATGATCGACCTGGAGCACGGGGTGCTTTCACCGGACGCGCTGCGGCAGCAGGCGTGGTACCCCAAGGCCGCCGCGCCGGCCGAGCGCGAGGCTTTCGAGCAGCGCTACTACGCCGGCTACCAGAAGACCTATGTGGCCACTGTCCAGACCGCCCGAGCGGCCGGGTTCGAGAACGTCAGCCTGTACGGCTGGCAGCCCTTCCCGCGGACCTGGGGCGGGTTGGAGAAGGCCGCCGCGGACCCGCTGGCCACCTGGCAGTGGCAGCGCTACGGCCGCGGCATCTACGACGCGGTGGATCTGCTCAACCCCAGCGTCTACTGCTTCTACTGGAACCCGGCCAACGTCGCCTACACGCTGGCGAACCTCGACGCGAACCTGGCGGTGGTGGCCAGCACCGGCGCGCCGAAGCCCATCCGGCCCTACTACTGGACGCTGCTCCACGGCGGCGGCGGGGGCTGGCGCTGGTGGCAGAACCAGCCCATCGCCGACGAGGAGTCGCGGGCAATGTACGCGACGGCGCTATTCTGCGGGATCGACGGGCTGGTGACCTGGAACTGGTCCGGCACCGGCAACCACCACCGGCCGGCGGTGGCCAAGGACGCGGACCTGATGCTCGGCCGGCCGCTGACGGTCGCGCCGGTGGGTGGCGGAGAGCCGGTCGAGCTCCAGCGCTACGACGTGGTCCACGTTCAGGAGTTGGCGAACGGACGGGCGCGGTTCCAGCGGATCGAGCGCGACAACTTCCGCAACCAGTACGGCTGCACGCCGGACCGGCCGGTGTACGAGCTGCCGGCGGCCGAGTTGACCGCCCATCTGCGCCCGCTCACGGAGCCCGTGGCGGCGATGATCGAGGGACTCGCGCTGGTCAAACCGTTCGAGTACCTCCTGCGCCACGGGCGGCCGATGGTCGACGTCCCGGCGACCGAGCAGTTCGCCAAGCAGTTGCCCATCGTCCGGCGCGTGGTCCTGGGCCGGCTTCAGGTGGTGATCACCTACGACCCGAAGGTGGTCTACGGCGGGGCGCCCCGGACGATCGAGCTGACCGACCTGGACGGCCGGGCCGGCTGGTCGCTGGTCCTCCCGGCCGACGCGCAGGCGCGGCTGTTCGTGCTGCGGCAGCGGTGAGAGGGAGGTGGGGCGGTGGCGAGGTGGCTACGGGTGCTGCGTCCACCGGCGAACGCCATCCGCCCTTGACTCCGCGGCCGAACCGTGCGCAACTTGTTAACGGTGCGCGTACTCGGAATGGGTAACACCCGAGTAGTGCTCGGCGCTGAGTCCGGTGATCCGGTCGGCCGCAAGCTACAGGAACCGGGTCCGGCGGCGATAGTCAGTGAGGCGGACGGTCGGCGCGTGGTTGCGGCGCGCCGACGGTTGGAGATGTTCATGAGACGCCACGGCTTCACGCTGATCGAGCTGCTGGTGGTGATCGCCATTATCGCCATCCTGGCGGCCATCCTGTTCCCGGTCTTCGCCCGCGCGCGGGAAAAGGCCCGGCAGGCCAACTGCCAGTCGAACCTCAAACAGCAGATGACGGCGGTGGCGCAGTACGTCACGGACTACGACAGTCACACGCCGCGGTCGTCGTACAACGTGCCGGCCGGCACCGCCCGGTATCCCAACGGGACCACCGGCAACGCCTACCTCTGGTACCACTTGATCTACCCGTACATCAAGAACCACCAGATCCTCACCTGTCCCAGCTACCCTGGCCCGCCGTACACCGGCGGGTACGTCATGCCGGCCGGCTACGGCGGCAACAACCAGGGCTGGAACAAGAAAATGCGCAAGTACAAGTACCCGGCCGAGCTCGGTCTCATCATGGATGCGGGCTGGAACCGGGACACGGCCAACGGCGGGACCAGTGATCTCGAAGTGGCCGCCAAGCAGGCCGTCAGCTACTACCTTCTGGACTGGGACACCAAGACCGCCAACGTGGCCAGCCCGACCGGCGACAACGCCAACGCCCCGGCGCCGCGGCACAACCTGATGACCAACGTCGGCTTCGTCGACGGGCACGTGAAGCCGGTCAGCACGCTCAAACTGATCGACAACTCCGACGGCACCGCCGGCGTGGCGGGATTGAGCGGCGAGTTGCGCCGGTTCTGGGACCCCAGCGCGCCGTAGCGGGCGGCCGCCTTGACACCGGCTGACGGCATGGCCGATACTCGGGTTGCCGGGAGGTCGGGTGTGAGGTCGATCCGCTTGCTGTTGGTCTTCGTGCTCCTGCTCACCGCCGGTAGTGGCCGGTGTCAGGAACCGCCGGCCAGGCCGGCCGGACCACCGGACTGGGCGGTGACCGCGCAGAACCTGGCCGCCGAGGTGGACGAGGCCCGGCGCAAGTACGCCGCCGCGCCGGCCGACGCCCGCGACAGCAACCTCGCCTTGTCCGCTTTGGAGATCGACAAGCTCCAGCTCCGCCTGACCGCCGCTTGGCGCGACGCCGACTGGCAGCGGCATCAGGAGGAGTCGGAGAAGGCCGTCGAGGAGGCGCTGAAGCGTCTGGCCGAAGGCCGGCCGGCGCACCAGGGCGAGACCGGCGACGGGCCGGACGGGTACTTCACCCGGGCCTACCTGTGCCGCACCGACGGCAGCCCGCAGCCCTACTACGTCCGGCTGCCCGCCGACTATGACCCGGCCCGGCCCTGCCCACTGGTGGTCTTCCTCCACGGTTACGTCCCCGAGACCTCGAAGATCGAGCCCTGGGTGCTGCCCGCCGGGCAGTGGAAGCTGGCCGCCGACCGTGGCCTGATCCTGGTCATGCCCCACGGCCGGCGGAACACCGATTTCCTCGGTATCGGCGAGGTCGACACGCTGCGGGTGATCGAGGAGATGCGGCGGTACTACGCCATCGACCCCGAGCGGATCTTCATGACCGGCTGCTCGATGGGCGGGTACGGCGGCTGGGCCATCGGCCTGCGGCAGCCGGATCTGTTCGCCGGACTGGGGCTGATGGCCGGGCAGAGCGACTTCTTCACCTGGGAGCGCCGGCCGCGGGACGAAGTCCAATACAAGTCGTGGTGCATCCTGCAGAACAACCCGTTGGATCTGGCGGTCAACGCCCGGCACCTGCCGCTGCTGGTCCAGCACGGCGCGCTCGACCCGCTGGTCCCGGTGGTCCACTCGCGGCTGATCGTCCCGGCCATGCAACAGTTCGGCTACCCCATCGAGTACCACGAAATCGCCGACCAGGGGCACTACATCTACTGGGACGACCCGCCCTTCGAGCGCCTGTTCGACTGGTGCCGGCCGCTCCGCCGGGTGGCCGCGCCAAAGCACGTCACGTTCAAGACCTTCACCCCGAAGCAGGGGCGCTGCTTCTGGCTGGACGTGCGCCGGCTGACCCGCTGGGGACCGCCGGCCGAGGTCAGGGGTGAGGTCGCGGACGAGAAGGTGACGGTGACCGCCGCCAACGTCGCGGAACTGTGGCTCGACCTGCCGGTGGCGCTGTGCCCCGGTGAGTTGGCCCTGGCGGTCAACGGTCACGACGCGGGGCGGGTCAAGGCCCGGCCCTACCGGGTGCGGATTGCCGCCGACGGCTGTCCGGCGCCGGCCGAGGCGGCCGACCCGCCGGCCACCCGGCCGCGCACCGGGCCGGCACGGGAGGTGTTCAACGGCCCGTTCCTGATGACCTATGCCACCGGCGATCCGGCCACGCGCGACGCCAACCAGGCGCGTGCCGAGCGGCTGCGGGACATCTGGTGGGCCTTCGCCGAAGGCCACGCCACGCTGGCCGCCGACCGCGAGCTGACCGCCGAGCAGGTCCGCCGCCACAACCTGGTGGTCTGCGGCGAGCCGGGCTCGGTGGCCCTGGCCGGCATCGCCGACCCGAAGGCGTGTCTGCCGGACGGGGTGGCGATGGCCCCGGGCCGCTACCAGGTGGGTCGGCGGACGTTCACCGGCGACAAGCTGGGGATGTTCCTGCTCACCCCGCACCCGTTGGACGACCAGCGCCTGATCCTGTGGTGCAGCGGGCTGCCCTACGGCGACGGGCTGCCTGTCAACCATCGCTTCGATCTGCTCCCGGACCTGCTGGTCTACGACGACCGGATCGACTGGGACGGGACCAACCGGTTCCTGATCGGCGGGTTCCTCGGCCAGGACTGGCGGCTGGACGAGAGCACGCTGGACGTGGCGCCGGAGCGGGCCGGGGAATGACCGCCCACGACCCGGTGATCGAGACCGACTCCCTGACCAAGGACTACGGCCGGCGGCGGGTGGTGGCCGACCTGGCGCTGCGCGTGCCGGCGGGGACGGTCTACGGGTTCCTTGGTCCCAACGGGGCCGGCAAGAGCACCACCATCCGGATGCTCCTGGGCTTGGTCAAGCCGACCCGCGGGAGCGTGCGGCTGCTCGGCCGCGACGTCCGGCGCGAGGGCGCGGCGGCCCGCCGCGACATCGGCGCGCAGGTCGAGACGCCCGCGTTCTACGGCTACCTGTCGGGCCTCAAGAACCTGGAGATGCTGGCCCGGCTGTCCGGCCCGGTGACGCGCAGCGCGGTCTTGGCGGCGCTGGCCCGAGTGCGGCTGGCCGGCCGCGAGCGGGACAAGGTGCGGACCTACTCCCAAGGCATGCGGATGCGGCTCGGACTGGCCCAGGCGCTGCTGCCCGAGCCGCGGCTGCTGGTCCTGGACGAGCCGACCAACGGGCTCGATCCGCAGGGGATGAAGGAGGTCCGGGAGCTGATCCGGGCGTTGGCTCGCGACGACGGTTTGACGGTCTTCCTGTCCAGCCATCTGCTGGGCGAAGTGCAGCAGGTCTGCGACCGGGTGGCGGTGATCCACGAGGGCAGCCTGGTGGCCGAAGGGAGTGTCGACGAGCTGCTCCGGCCGGACGGGCGCTACGCGGTCAGCCTCCTCTGCGACGAGCCGGCCACCGCCCTTCGCCTGGCCGCCGAGCACGACGGCGTCAGGCAGGCCGAGCTGATCGGCGACCGGCTGGTGGTGCGGCTCGACGAGGACCGCGTCGCGTCGCTCAACGCGGCGTTGGTGGCCGGCGGGGTGGGGGTGCGTGAGATCGTTCCCGAGCGGACCTCGTTGGAGAGCTTCTTCCTCTCGGTCACCGGGGGCGAGCCATGATCCTGCTCGTCCGCCAGGAATTGGCCAAGCTCTACCGCCGGCTGTCGCCGTACGTCATCTACGGCGCCATCTGCGCGCTGATCGCCCTGGTCGTCCTGGGCTTCAAGCTCAATCCGCCTTACTTCGTCTCGGGCGAGCGGGCCGGGGCCGCGCTGCCGGACTACCAGGTGGTCGGCAGCCCGCTCAACGGGCTGCTGATCTGTGAGTTCGTGTTGAAGTCGCTGGCCCAGCTTCTGCCGTTCCTGGCGCCGATCGTGGCCGGCGAAGTGCTCGGCGCCGAAGGCGCCGCCGGCACCCTGCGAACCATCCTGGTCCGGCCCCGGAGCCGCACCGCCATCTGGACCGCCAAGCTGATCGCGGTGATGCTCTACACCCTGTCGCTCTCGGTGGTGACCATGGCCTTCAGCCTCCTGGCCGGCTGGGCGGTGTTTGGCCGTGGCAAGCTGTGGGAGTTCCAGGCGCTGATGGACCACCGGGTGCTGGTCATGACCGAGCTCGAGGGGCTGCGGTACCTGGCCCTCGGCTACCTGATGATGGCCGTGGCCGTGTTCGTCACCTCGGCGCTGGGCTTCATGGCCGGCAGCTTCTTCGACAACGGGCTGGTTCCGGGCTTTGTCGCCCTGGGGATCGTCCTGACCGTGACCATCGGCGGGGCGATGGATTTCGAGTGGATCGAGCGCATCCGGCCGTACCTGTTCACCACCCAGATCGGTGAGGCAACGCGGGTCATCCCCATCTCGTTCGATCCGGCGACGCAGGATCTCGTGCTGCCCGAGGGGGTGATCGGCACTCTGCTGCGAACATGCACAGCCTACAGCGTGACGTTCTGCCTGCTCGGCTGGGCGCGCTTCGTCCGCCGCGACGTCACCTGCTAGGTACCACGATGCGGACCGCGACGGTGATCCTGGGCTTCGCCGCGCTGGCTGGCTGCGCGCCGGCCGGCCGGCTGACCGTCGAGCGCGCCGGCAATCGGGAACGGGTCGCCTTGACCCCGGTGTCGGCCGCCGGAGAGCCGACGCGGCGGTACGTCACCGAGGACCGGCCTCACGTGGAGGTGGTCATCCCGCTGCCTGGCTCCCGCTTCCGCCGGCCGGTGCGCGTCGTCTCGACCGGCAGCGGGCTGGTGGCCGAGGTCGTTCCCGGTCGGGGCGACGCGACGCTCCGGCTCGACCTGCCGTGGGACTACCCGGTCGAGGTCCGGGTCGCGCACGGGACCCTCCACGCCGAGGTCGAGGTCAACGGGAGCCGGTGGCGGGTGGAGAAGGGCTTCGGTCAGTTGTCTTACCAGGTCCTGGCTCGCCGCCTGCGGCCGGACAAGGTCCTGCGCGTCCACGCCCTGGTGCTGCGCGCTCCGGCTTGGCAACGGCTGCGGGTGGTCACCGCGGGCCCGAACTTGCTGGAGCGGAAGACGGTGGCAGAACTGGCCGCGGGGAAGCTGGGCGGGATCAACGGCGGCTACTTCGACGTGGGCGGTGGCGCGCCGCTGGGGGCGGTGAAGATCGCCGGCGAGTGGATCGCCATGCCGCTGATGGACCGTACTGCGCTGCTGCTGCCTGAGGATGGCCCGCCGCGGATCGCCGCGGTGTCGTGGCGCGGAGAGGTGGTGATCGGCGGCCGTCGTCTGAAAGTGACCAGCTTCAATCGAACGCCGGGGCCCGACGAGGCGTGCGCGGTGACCAGCCGGCGGTGGACCGGGGCGGCCAGCTTCTCCGGCTTCACCGCGGTGCCGGCCGCCGGCGGGTTGACGGTCCACCTCAAGCCGCCGGTGGCTGGCGTGCCGCGGGTGCTGCTGCGGTCGGAGCCGGAAGTGGACGGGAGCATCCTGGGCGCCGGGCCGCGTCTGGCGCGGGAGGGCCGAATCGAGGTAACCAAGGTCGCGGAACGGTTCCGGCCGGACGTGGCGGAGAGCGTCACGGCGCGCTCGGCGGTGGCGCTGGACAGCCGGCACAACGTGATTCTGGCGATGGTCGAGGACTACCCGCCCTACGGCGATGGCTGCAGTCTGGAGGAGCTGGCCGAGGTGCTGCGTGACGAGTTCCAGGCCACCGACGCCATGGCGCTGGACAGCCACACCATGTCGGTGCTGGTGATCGATGGTCAGCCGGTTGGGCGCCCTCTGCTCGGCCGCCCGCAGGCGGTGCCCGACGCGCTGGTGGTGGACTCGCCGTGATCGCCGCCCTGGTGCTCTGCCTCTGGACCGCCGCGCCGCAGTTGCCGGAGTCCTTGGAGCGGCTGATCGTCACCGCGCCCCGGCCCGAGGATTTGCCCGAGGCCGACGCCGTCTACCTGCGCCACGAGCGCGAGTTCCAGGCTGATCATGACGGGCGGTTGACCGTCACCCTGACGCAGACCGTGAAGGTGCTCCGGGCGAGCGGGCGCCGCCTGCGAGTGGTGAACCTGCCGTGGACCACGCCGCACCAGTCGGTGGCCCTGATCGCGGCCAGGACCATCCTGCCCGACCTGCGCGTGGTCGACGTCACCGACGTGGCCATGGAGCCGGTGCTCCCCGGCCGCTACGGCGAGTTGCTCGGCGAGCTGTTGCTGCGCCGCCTGCAGTTCCCTTATGTCGAGCCGGGCGCGTGCCTGGACTACCAGGTGACCATCGCCGACCGCCGGCCGTCGATGCCGGACCATTTGGCCGACTGGTTCCGGATGCAGTTGACCGAGCCGGTCCAGCACGCCCGGTACACTGTCCGCACGCCGGCCGAGGTGCGGCTGCAACAACATCTCCGCGGCGCGCTGCCGCCGCCGTTGGTGACCCGGCAGGGGGAGTGGCAGGAGATCACCTGGCAGGCGGCCGACCTGCCCGGTCTGGGCAACGAGCCGCAGCGCCCGGCCGACGAGGCGCTGGGGCTGGGCGTCCTGGTCTCCTCGGCGCGGACCTGGCCGGAGGCGGCGCAACGGTACCGCGTGCTGGCCGACAGCCAGTACGTCGCCAACACCGAACTGCATGACGCGCTCCAGGCCGCCGCGCGCGGACAGGCTGACCCGGTCCGGGCGCTGTACCAGATGGTCGCCGGCCGCGTCCGCTACGCCTTCGGGCCGCTGGAGCGCGGGCTGCCCGGCCTCCAGCCGAGGCTGGCCTACGAGACCTACAAGCGGCAGATCGGCGACTGCAAGGACCAGGCGACGCTGCTGATCACCTGCCTGCGGGAGATCGGCAAGGAGGCCTGGCCGGCGCTGGTCAGGCGGACGGTCAACGGGCCGGTGGCCGAATCGGTGCCGGCGCTGATCCAGTTCGATCACGTGGTGGTGGCGGTGCCCGAGCCCGGCGGCCGTTGGCGGTGGCTCGACCCGACCTGGAGCCACGGCCCCGTCGACTACCTGCCGCAAGACATCCAGGGCGCCCGGGCGCTGGTCCTGGGACCCGGCGAGGCGTGTCGCTGGGCGACCATCCCGACCATGCCGGCGACCGGGAACGTGCTGACGCGCGAGGGCGAGCTGCGACTGACGGCCGACGGCGATCTGTCCGGCACGGTCGCGGTCACGGCGGTGGGCGGATTCGAACAGTCGCTGCGCTATCGCTTTGCCGGGATGGCGCCCGAGGCGGCGCGACGCGAGGTCGAGCTGGGCCTCAACGAGGTCTTGCCGGGCAGTCGGTTGTTCGGGCCGGTGGACCTGACCGCGCTGGCCTCGCCGGACCGCCCGTGCGCGTTCACGTATCAGTTCGGCGCCGGGGGTTACGCGCTGCGGACGCGGCAACTGGTGCTGGTCCGCGCCGCGGTGTTCGAACTGGCGGAGATGCCGGCGGGTTTGGTGGCGTCCGGCCGGCGGTTCGGAGTGCGGCTGGCCGCGGCGCCGGAGCGGACCGTCAACCGGCTGCGGTTCGTGCTCCCGCCCGAGCTGAAGGTGCGCGAGCTGCCGGCCGAGCAGGCCGTGGAGCAGGGCCTGGGCGGATTCAGAATCCGCTGCCGGCAGGCCGGCGGAATGGTCGAGTACCTGCGCGAGGTGGAGCTGCGACAGGCCGATATCCCGGCCGGCGAGGTCGAGCGGGCGCGGGAGTTCTTCGCCGCCCTGATCGACGCCGACCGGCAGCTCCTTGTCCTTGAGCGGCGCGACGGCCCATAATCTTGGGGCGGAAGGCGGGCGAGCGATGTGGCGACCCATGGCGGCGATGATGCTGGCGGCGATGCTGACCGGCTGCCTGCGGCAGTCAGTGCCGGAGCAGCCGCCGGTCACCGTAGTGGACGTGGTTGAGGCGACCACGGCCGAGCAGGCGGTGGCGGCCGCCGAGGAAACCGAGCTGTACGTCAGCGACCAGCCGCCGACGGAGCCGCTCGAGCAGCCCGTGGCGGTGGACTTGGGCGCGCTGGTCTGGACGCCCGACGTGGGCCCGCAGACGGTCCCGGCGCGGCCGGTGGCGGGACGGCTGCGCGAGCGATCGTTCATCTGCCGCCACGCCTGCGTCATGCCGGCGGTCGAGGAGAAGGTGCCGGTGTATCGGCTCCGGCTCTCCAGCCGACCGCGCGGCGAGCGCTGCGGCTTCTCTCTCGACGATGATTCGGTCAGCCTGGTCTGGCACGTGCCGCAAGGCGAGGGGGAGTGGACCAAACGAATGACCGAGCCCCGGCCGACCGGGGCCGATGCATGGTATGTCCTGGAGCAGGCTGACGGCGCGCCGTTGACGCAGCACGCCGAGTTCGGCTGCTACCTGAAGATTGAGGCGCTGCTGCCGCCGACCGAGGCCGGCGGCGCGCCCAGCTTGCGCGGCAAGCTGGCACTGATGTTCGGCGACGAGGCCAAGAGCTTCGTCGCCGGCAATTTCGTGGCCGACGGCTGCCGCTGAGCCGCAGGAGCGTGGGCCGGCTCGCCGAACAGCCGGCCGAGGCATGACCATCGCGACGAGGAAAGGCGGGGACGGTGAAGGTCGTTGTGGCCGACTGGGATCTGGGTGAGCGCGAGCCGCTGCTGGGCATCTTCAAGCCGGCCGGCTGGACGGTCAAGTTCGCCGACTGCGAATCGGCCGCGGACGTGGCCGCCGCCTGTCGCGGCGCCGAGGCGCTGGTGGTGCGCTACGCGCCCGTCCCGCGGGAGGTGTTCGAGCGCGCGCCGGCGCTGCGCATCGTCTCGCGCATGGGCATCGGCGAGTGGCAGGTGGACCTGGCCGCGGCCGAGGAGCACCACGTGGCCGTGGCGCACTGCCCGAAGTACTGCACCGACGAGGCCGTGGCCCACACCATGGCGCTGGTCCTGGCGCTCAACCGGCGCCTGGCCACCGCCCGCGAGGCGGCGCGAGCCGGGCTCTGGTCGACCTACGGCCCGGGCGTGGAGGTGCTGCCGACGTCGTCGATGACGTTGGGCATCATCGGCCTGGGCCGGGTCGGCGCCGGGCTGGCCGTGGCCGCCGAGGCGCTGGGCATGGAGGTCCTGGGCTGCGACCCGTACCTGCCCGCCGCGCCGGGCTCGGTCGAGATGGTCGACCTGGAGACGCTCCTGCGCGAGAGCGACGTGGTCTGTCTCCTGTGTCCGGCCACCGCCGAGACCCGCCGGCTGATGAATGCCGAGCGGCTGGCGCTGATGAAGCCGGGCGCGGTCCTGGTCAACACCGCCCGCGGCGCGCTGGTCGACGAGGCTGCGCTGATCGCCGCACTGGATGAAGGCCGGCTGGCCGGCGCGGCCTTGGACGTGCTGGAGGCCGAGCCCCCGCCGCCCGACCACCCGCTGCTCCACCGCGACGACGTCTGGCTCACTCCGCACGTTGGCTACTACTCGGAGGAATCGACCCACGAGCTGAAGATCCACGCCGCGCGGAACGTGGTCCACTACCTCACCGGAGAGCGCGTCAGCGGCCTGCTGACGCCCGACTTCCGGCGGATCTAGACGGGACGTGAAATGAAGGCACTGATCACCAGCGGCGGCCGGGGCACGCGCCTGCGGCCGATCACCCACACCAAGAACAAGCATCTCATCCCCATCGCCAACAAGCCCATCCTGCACTACGCCATCGACTACCTGCGGGAAGCCGGCATCAGCGAGGTGGGGGTGGTCTACAGCGCCGAGTCGACCGAGGTCCCCGACGCCCTGGGCGACGGCTCGCGGTTCGGGGTCAAGCTGACCCATATTCCCCAGGAAGCGCCGCTCGGACTGGCTCACGTGGTCAAGATCTCCCGCGACTTCATCGGGGACGAGCCGTTCGTGTTCTACCTCGGCGACAACATGATCGTCGGCGGGATCAGCCGCTTCGTCGAGGCGTTCGAGCGCGCGGGCAGCAACTGCCACCTCACCCTGGCGATGGTCAAGGACCCCGAGCGGTTCGGCGTGCCGGAGCTGCGCGACGGGCGGATCGTGGGGATCGAGGAGAAGCCGGCCCAGCCGAAGAGCCGCTACGCCGTGGCCGGGATCTACCTCTACGACGGCTCCATCTTCGAGGCCTGCGAGAACATCGCCCCGTCGGCCCGCGGCGAGCTGGAGATCAGCGACGCGCACCAGTACCTGCTGGACCACGGCAAGTCCGTCAGCTACTCGGAGATCACCGGCTGGTGGAAGGACACCGGCAAGCCCATCGATCTGCTGGAGGCCAACCGGCTGATCCTGGAGCACCACGCCCCGGCCGAAGACGGGACGGTCGACGACCGCAGCGCGCTGTTCGGCAACGTGGTCCTGGAGCCGGGCTCGCGGGTGGTCAACAGCGTCATCCGCGGCCCGGCGATCATCGGCCGAGAGAGCCTGGTCGAGGACAGCTACATCGGCCCGTTCACCAGCATCTACCACGACTGCGTCATCCGCCGGAGCGAGATCGAGTACAGCATCGTCCTGGCCCGCTGCCGGATCGACAACGTCGACAGCCGGATCGAGGGCAGCCTGCTCGGCGACGACGTCGAGATCCTCCGCGCCGGGGACAAGCCGCGGGTGAACCGCTTCATGCTCTCCGACCACAGTCGGGTGGAGGTGGTCTGAAGGAGAGGGTATGGGGGACGAGGACGCCGGCGAGGTCGAGGTCTACCGTTGCCTCGACACCTTGCAGCCGGCCGTTGTCGGGCAGACGGTGATGATCCTCATGGCGGCCACGCTGGCCATCCTGATCCTGGGCCAGGTGACCGAGCTGCCGACCTGGCTGGTGCTGACTTTCTACGCGCTCGGGCTGCTCGCCGGCCTGGTGCCGGGCGGCCGGGCCACCAACCGGCGCGGCTGGCGGATCGACGCGGACGGCCTGTGGGAGCTGTACCGCTTCGGCCGGCCGCTGCTCCATCGCTGGGACGAACTGGAGCACGTGGTCATCGATCCCGAGGGCGCGCGAGTGCTGAAGCTGTCCGGCGAGGTGCGCATCGCCCGCAACGTCCTCTACTGGCGCGAGTTGGTGGACCGCCTGGAACGCGAACTGTGGCAGCGGCACGGCCGGCACGTGCCGCGGGTCAGGGACGTGCCCACCGCCGCCATCTCCCGCGCGGGGACCGGAGAGGAGAGCAGCGACGCGCGCCGCGGGTTGAGCCGGCCCGACCGTTGATGCCTAATCCGGGGACAGTATAGAATGCTGGTTCCTTAAGCCCGACCACCCGCGACCTGCGCCCGCAGCAGCGCCCGCGGCTTGGTCATCAGCCGGTAGTTGCTC
>JAANMW010000546.1_pt1 | contig 44095 bp, 37 predicted proteins | sample 7279671 | NCBI WGS metagenome assembly JAANMW01 (sample SAMN14094541, study PRJNA606508) | bioreactor metagenome | isolation source: A lab-scale SPAN reactor treating ammonium-rich wastewater day 247 | place: Ireland: Galway | collected 2017-09-19 | reverse complement strand
CTTCTCCGTGGCCACCGCCCGCGCGGCCATGGGCGTCGAGCGCGAGGGCTGGCTGGGCGCCGCCGTACGCCTGACCTGGAAGCCGCTGCTCGGCGCCCTGCTGTGCGCCGTGCTGCTGGGCGCCAGCATCGACCATTTCCTGCCCGACGTGCATTCGCTGCCCGAAGCGGTGCGGCTGCTGCGGCGCTGAGCCGCCCCGCCACAAGGCCTTGGCGCCGCCACCTCACGCACACCAGGCTAGCGCAGGCTTTTCCATAGGGCAGTCCCCCATTCACGGGTGATGGCCCTTGGCCTACGCTCGGAGCGCACATACCAGAAAGCCGCGCGCCACGGACTTTTCAGCCCTTCTTTCACCGCAGACCCCACCATGCCGCACCGCCCAGACACTGCCGACACCGCACCGCCCGCAGGCACGGTGCTTTCTTTGCAGCAACAGCGCCTGCGACAGATTCTGTGGGCCATCATCCTGGCGCTGGGTGTGGTTGCTCTGCTCAGTTTTGCCAGGGGCGCCTACACCAGCGTCGCTCTGGAGCTGGCGGCCATGGGTTTGGTGGCTGGCGCCTTCCGCTGGAATGAAGGCGGTCAGCAGGCGCGTGCAACGGCGCTGATGCTGTCCACCCTGATGGTGATGCTGTGCGCCCTCATGGCCGTCAGCGAAGGGCTGTATGACGAAGCCATCATGGCGTTTCCCGGTCTGCTGGTATTTGCCGGCATGTATGGCTCGCGGCGGATGTTCATCGTGCTCCTGGGCTGCATGCTGGTAGCACTGGTCGCGTTGTTTGTGCTGCACCAGGCGGGCGTGCTGCGCAGTGTTGCAGACCCCTTGGGCCTGGGGCGCGCACTCATCCTCTGCACTGTGCTGGCAGTGACGGGATTTTTTGTCTGGCTGCTGTCGGGTGATCTGCGCCAGGCGATGGCCCAGCTCGAATCTGAAAAGCAGGCGCTCATGAACTCCCACGCGCGCATTGAGGTGCTCGCGCACCGGGACCCACTGACCCAACTGCCCAACCGCACCTTGGCCAAGGACCGGCTGGAGCAGCTCCTGCTGCAGGCCCGGCGCGACCGCAACATGGTGGCCGTGATGTTCCTGGATCTGGACAACTTCAAGACCGTGAACGATTCGCTGGGCCACGGGGCAGGCGACCGGTTGTTGTGCCTGGTGGCCGAAAGACTGGGCTCCAGCCTGCGCGCCTCCGACACGCTGGCGCGGCTTTCGGGCGATGAGTTCCTGATCCTGCTCGGCGGCATCAAGAGCGAGGAGGCCATCACGGCGGCCACTTCGCACGTCATGCAGCTGCTGGAGCAGACTTTCCCACTCCAGGAGCTGGACGTAGTGGTAACCGGATCGCTGGGCATCGCTGTCTTCCCGCGCGACGGCACCGGGGTGGAAGACCTGCTCAAGCACGCCGATCTGGCCATGTACCAGGCCAAGGATGCGGGTCGAAACACGTTCCGCTTCTTCGACGCCAGCATGAACGAGAGCGTGGTCGAGCACCTGCACATGGCCTCTGGCTTGCGCACGGCGCTAGACCGCGGCGAACTGCAAGTGCATTACCAGCCCCAGTTCGACCTGCGCAGCGGCGCCATCATCGGCGCCGAGGCCTTGCTGCGCTGGCGGCACCCGGAACTGGGCTTCATTCCCCCCAACAAATTCATTCCCGTGGCGGAGCGCACCGGCCTGATCAACGAAGTGGGCGCCTGGGTGCTGCACCGGGCGTGTAAAGATGCACAGTCTTGGCGCAGCCAGGGGCTGGGCGATCTCACGGTGGCCATCAACGTCTCGCCGGTGCAGTTCCGCCGCGACAACATCGAGCGTGAAGTCGCCAACGCGCTGGCCGCCTGCCAATTGCCACCCAGCGCCATCGAGCTGGAACTGACGGAGTCCTTGCTGGTGGCCGACGCACAGCACCTGAGCGAAGTGCTGCAGCGCCTGCGGGAACTCGGGGTGCAGATCGCCATCGACGACTTTGGCACCGGTTACTCCAACCTGGGCTACCTGCAACGCTTTGCAGTGCACCGCCTCAAGATCGATCAGTCTTTCGTACGCAAGATGTGCACCAGCGCGCATGACGAGGGCATCGTGCGCGCCATCATCGAGATGGCCCACTGCCTGGGCCTGGAAGTGGTGGGCGAAGGCGTGGAAGATCTCGCAATGCTGGACAAGCTGCAAAGCTTCGGCTGCGAATTTGGCCAGGGCTTCCATTGGTCTCCCGCCTTGCCGCTCGATGCCTTCACGGCCTTTGTGCGCCAGCACCAAACCACCGCCACCTGAACGGGGCGGCGGTCTATGGGCCACCGATGGCCCACCGATGGCCCATTAAGCTATTAAAAATATAGCTTGAAGCGCTTATCATATAAGACTTAGTGGCCATTTTTACCTTAAAATATTTCTGGGCGATTTACGGCCCAAACCTCCCCTGTGCGAGAGCCCAACCATGCCCCAGTTTGCCGCCAACTTGAGCCTGATGTACACCGAGCTGCCGTTTCTGGAGCGCTTTGCTGCGGCCGCACGCGATGGCTTTACGGGCGTGGAATACCTTTTCCCCTACGCATTCGATCCCGTGGAACTGGCCGCGCGGCTGCGCGACCTGGGTTTGCGCCAGGTGCTGTTCAACGCCCCGCCTGGCGGCCACCAGCGCGAGGACATGGCGTCGGCCTGGGACACGGGTGCGCGCGGCACGGCCGCGCTGCCCGGGCGCGAGGCCGAATTTCGCGGCGGCGTGCGGGAGGCACTGCGCTATGCCGAGGCATTGGATTGCCCCCACATCCATCTGATGGCCGGTTGCCTCCCCGAAGGAGCCGACCGTGCGGCGCCACGCGCGTGCTACGTGGACAACCTGCGCTGGGCTGCGCACGAAGCCGGCGCACAGGGGCGCATGGCGTTGATTGAGCCCATCAACCCCCGCGACATACCAGGCTACCTGCTCAACCGCCAGGACGAGGCGCATGCGCTGATCGACCTGGTGGGCTCGCCGCACCTGAAAGTGCAAATGGACCTGTACCACTGCCAGATTGTCGAGGGCGATGTGGCCACCAAACTGCGCCAGTACCTGCCCACAGGCCGTGTGGCGCACCTGCAGATCGCCGGCGTGCCCGAGCGCCAGGAGCCCGACCGGGGAGAGCTGCACTACCCTTACCTGCTGGACCTGATCGATGCACTGGGTTACACCGGCTGGATCGGCTGCGAGTACCGGCCCGCGTCCGGCACCTCCGAGGGGCTGGGCTGGCGCAACCGAGCCTGCCTGCCCAGCGCCGCTGCCGTCACGGCGGTACGCGAGACTGCGTAAGGGAATTCGTGTACTGATGTAACAAGCGAACGGCCTTAAAGTCTTGACGTTACGGAAACCTCTGTAATGGATATGGACGTCAGGAGAACCGCCGCATGGCTACACCCACCACCAACAACCGATCCGTCGCACGCCGGGTGACCACCCTGGCCATTGCCCTGGTGGCTCTGGTGTTGATCGTCGTGGGCCTGGCCATCTCGGTGCTGACCGAACGCAGCACGCGCGCCCAGGTCGTGGGCAGTGTGGGCGACACCGCCCGCAGCGTCGCCCAGTCGCTGGACGCGGCCGACGCCACCAACCGCGAGCTGGTGCACCTCAATATGACGGGTTTCCAGCGCAACTTTGAAGCCACCATGCAGCTGGACGAGGGCACAGGTGAGTTGCGCAGCTTCGGCGGCCTGGTCAACGAAGACTACAGCCCGGTCGACAAGTTCACCAAGGAAACCGGAGGCATTGCCACCGTTTTTGCCCGCAAGGGCGATGATTTTGTACGCATCTCCACCTCGGTCAAAAATGCCCAGGGTCAGCGCGACATGGGTACCCCGTTGGAAGCTGGGCCCACCCTGGAAAAAATGCGCAAGGGTGAGCCGTACACCGGCCGCACCGTGGTGGAGGGCAAGCCCTACATGGGTTACTACCTGCCCAGCAAGGATGCAGCGGGCAAGGTGATCGCGGTGCTGTTCATCGGCAACGACATCAGCGTGTTCGAGGGCATGCTGGAGAAGCAGGTGGCGCAGACCAGATTTTTTGAAAACGGCGGCGCCTACGTCATCGACCCGCGCAGCGGGCTGGACGAGGCCGTGTTTGTGGCCCACCCCACGGCACGCGGCAAGAAAGTGCTGCAGACCTACCCGCAGGCCCGGGCCTTTTTTGATGCCCTGTCGGCGTCGCCCGATGGCTTTGTGCGCACAGCGGCCAGCGTGCTCGACGGCTCGGACCGCGACCCTTGGGCGCTGATGCGCAAAACCCAGGCCGACGGCTGGTGGGTCGTGGCAGAAGTGCCCGACGGCGAAGCCATGGCCAGCCAGTCCCAGGTGGTGATGGCGGTGTGGGCCATGATGGCCGTCGCCGTGGCGCTGCTGGCTGCCGGCCTGTTTGTCATGCTGCGCCGTGGCGTCAGCCAGCCCTTGCGCCAGCTGACCAATGCGGTCACGCTGGTGGCCCAGGGCGACCTGACACAGGCCTTCCACACCACGCAGCGCGACGAAATCGGCGCACTGGTGCAGGAAGTCGATGGCATGCGCCTGCGCTACCTCGAGATGCTGCAGGAGGTGCGCACCGCGGTGGACAACATCAACACCGCCAGCGCCGAAATCGCCAGCGGCAACCAGGACCTCTCGGCCCGCACCGAACAGACCGCCAGCAGCCTGCAGACCACCGCCCAAAGCATGGAGCAACTCACGGCCACGGTGCGCCAGTCGGCCGACGCAGCCCGCCAGGCCAATCAGCTGGCCGGTTCGGCGGCCGAAGTGGCGGCGCGTGGCGGCCAAGTGGTGGGCGAGGTGGTGACCACCATGGGCGAGATCAACCAAAGCTCACGCCGCATTTCCGACATCATCGGCGTGATCGACAGCATCGCGTTCCAGACCAACATTCTTGCGCTCAATGCAGCCGTCGAAGCCGCCCGAGCCGGCGAACAGGGCCGGGGCTTTGCGGTGGTGGCCAGCGAGGTGCGCAGCCTCGCCGGCCGCTCGGCCGAAGCCGCGCGCGAGATCAAGCAGCTCATTGGCGCCTCGGTCGAAAAAGTTGAATCCGGTGCGCGCCTGGTGCAAAACGCCGGCACCACCATGGATGAGATCGTGGGCTCGGTGCAGCGCGTGGGCGACATCATTGGCGAGATCACGGCAGCAGCCTCTGAACAGTCCGACGGCATTGGCCAGGTGAACCAGGCCATCAACCAGCTCGACCAGATGACGCAGCAAAACGCCGCCTTGGTCGAAGAGTCTGCCGCTGCGGCCCAAAGCATGCGCGACCAGGCGCAGCGCCTCTCGGGAGCCGTGCAGGTCTTCAAGCTGGGCGATGGCGGCGCTAGCAGCATGCCTGCCCTGGGCACTGTGCGGCACACCGCCATTGCGGCGCCCCAGGACATGGAGACCGACGAGCGCTAACCTCCAGGGCGGGGTTCCACGGGCCCGTTGAGTGAGGGTTTTACGACACATGGCCCCCAAAGGCCCGGCAGTGCTGTGAAAATCGGGGCACCATGGAATTGGACGTCCCCACCCTCCTGATGATGCTCGTGCTGACGCCCGTGCTCATCGCACTGGCCATGGTCACCGTGGCCTGGGGGGAACGGCACGAAGGGCTGCAGTTCTGGGCGGCAGGCCTGGGGATCAATGCCCTGGCCTATGTTTTCTTTGGTTTGCGCAACGACATCAGTCCACCCATTTCCATCCTTTTGGGCAATGGACTGACCTCCCTCGCACTGAGTTACCTGCTCGCCGCCGTGCTGCGCTTCCAGCGCCGAGCACTGCACTGGCCGATGCTGTTGCTGCCGCCGCTGCTGCTCTCGTTCGCTTTGCTGGGTTTGCTCGACAACTTCCCGCTGCGCGTCGTCGTGGCCAACCTGGTGCTCGCGGGGCAAACAGCGGCCATCTTGCAGGCCCTGTATGTCCGTCGCAGCAGCACGGCCGGGCGCGGTGTGGCACTGGTCATGGCGGGCACGGCACTGCAATTGCTGGTATTGCTGCTGCGCGCCGGGTCGGGCATCACCGGCGCACTGCTGCCACAGTCATTCTTGCAGCCCGGCCTACTGCAAAACCTGACCTTCCTCAGCACGTTTGCCGCATCGCTGATCACATCCCTGGGTTTCGTTTTCATGACCAAGGAGCGCGCCGACGAAGCCAATCGCCGCCTCGCAGCACTGGACGAACTGACCGGCGTGGCCAATCGCCGCTCCATCATTGCGGCACTCGACCGGGATGTGGGCCGCGCCATCCGGACCCGTGAATCCATGGCGGTGATGATGGTGGACATCGATCACTTCAAAGCGGTCAATGACACCCACGGACACCTGGCCGGCGACCAGGTACTGCGCTGCGTGGTGGACGTGATCCAGCACCGCATTCGTGCCCAGGACATCGTTGGCCGTTATGGCGGCGAAGAATTTCTGGTCGTGCTGACCGACACCAGCGCCCAAGGCGCCCAGCAGCTGGCCGAACAACTGCGCGCCGCCGTAGAGGCCACGCACTGCACCTACACCGGTGCAAGCATTTCCGTCACCGTCAGCGTGGGGGTTTTCGGCGGACGCCTGGAGCCTGGCGACAGCTGGGATCAGCTCATCCATGCTGCCGACCTGGCACTCTACCGCGCCAAGCAAGGGGGCCGCAACCGGGTGGAACTGGCGCAGTCGCTTGGCCGGGTCACCCGCGAAGGCGTCACCAGCAGCTCGCCAGAGACCTATCCACCGCCGCTGGCTTAAAACGCAAGCGGGCTGCCTGTGTTGGAATAATGATTCTCTGAAACTCCGAGGAGCCTTGTGATGAACGCCCGAATCCCTACCCACACCCTGCAACCGGCCCCCGCGCTGGAACGCATTGGCCACGTCTGGGACGAGCGCATCCTGCCGCAGCTCACGGACTACATCCGCATTCCGGCCAAATCGCCCCTGTTCGCCCCGGACTGGGAGCGGCACGGCCTGCTCGAGACCGTGGTGCGCAATGCCGCCGCCTGGGTGGAAGACCAGAAGGTGGCAGGCCTCACACTGGAGGTGGTGCGCCTGCCGGGCCGCACGCCAGTGCTGTTCTTTGAAATCGCCGCCACGCAAGCTGCCTCACACCAGACGGTGCTGATGTATGGGCACCTGGACAAGCAACCCGAATTCTCCGGCTGGCGCGCCGACCTGGGCCCCTGGACGCCGAAGTATGAGGATGGCAAGCTCTACGGCCGCGGCGGCGCCGACGATGGCTATGCGGTGTACGCCAGCATTGCCGCGGTGCAGGAACTCCAGCGCCAGGGCGTGCCGCACCCGCGCATCGTCGGCCTGATCGAGACCAGCGAGGAAAGCGGCTCGCGCGATTTGCCGCCCTACATTGATGCGCTCAAAACCCGTTTGGGCGATGTCGCCCTGGTGGTCTGCCTCGATTCGGGTGCCGGCAACTACGACCAGCTCTGGCTCACCACCAGCCTGCGCGGCATGGCCAGCGGCACGCTCAAGGTGGAGATCCTGACCGAGGGCATCCACTCGGGCGACGCCTCGGGCCTGGTGCCCTCGTCGTTCCGCGTCATGCGCCAGGTGCTCGACCGGCTCGAAGACAGCGCCACAGGCCGCCTGCTGCCCGCCAGCTTCCACTGCGAGGTGCCGCCCGAGCGGCTGGCGCAGGCCCGCGCCACCGCGGCCATCCTGGGCGAAGAGGTGTACCGGCGCTTTCCCTGGGCGCACTATGACTGCGGCGGCTCCACGGCGTTTGCGCTGCCCACCACGCAAGACCCGGTGCAGGCGCTGCTCAAGCGCACCTGGGAACCCACGCTCAGCGTGACCGGGGCCGACGGCTTTCCGGCCCTGCAGGACGCAGGCAACGTGCTGCGCCCCTACACCGCGTTCAAGCTGTCCCTGCGCCTGCCGCCGCTGGTGGACGCCGCCGCTTGCGTGCAGGAGATGAAGGCGCTGCTCGAAGACAACGCCCCCTACCAGGCCAGGGTGACCTGGGAGAGCGCCAGCGGTGCCAACGGCTGGAACGCACCCGAGACCGCGCCGTGGTTTGAGAGCGCGCTCAACGCCGCCAGCCAGGCGCATTTCGGCGCGTCCTGCGGCTTCATTGGCCAAGGCGGTACGATCCCGCTGATGGGCATGCTCAGCCAGGGTTTTCCCAAAGCACAGATGATGGTGTGCGGCGTACTCGGCCCCAAAAGCAACGCCCACGGCCCCAACGAATTCCTGCACGTGCCCTACGCCAAGAAACTCACGGCCGCCGTGGCGCAGGTGATTGCGGCGATGCCCTGACGGGTGCCCGTGGCGCGGCTGAACACGCCGGGCCTGTTACACCTATCATGCCAACAGTCTGCATTCACCTGCCCCATGAACCCTGCTGCGCATCCCATGTTCGATACCGCCGACTTCACCCTGACCGCCTACACCGCCAGCGACGGTGAGAACCTGGCGGTGTATGACTGGCCGTTGGCCGATGCCCGGCCCCAGCGCGGCACCGTGCTGCTGGTGCACGGCCTGGGTGAATATGCGGGGCGCTACCACGCAGTGGCGCACCACCTCAATGCCTGGGGTTTTGCAGTGCGCGCCTATGACCAGTACGGCCACGGCCAGTCGGGCGGGCCGCGCGGCGGACTGAACCACGACATGCGCCTGCTCGACGACCTGGCCGACATGGTGGACGCCACACGTGCCCGCGCACCCGAAGGCCTGCCGCTGGTGCTGTTGGGCCACAGCATGGGCGGCCTGGTGGCGGCACGTTTTGTCGCCATGCACCTGCGGCCGGTGGACGCACTGGTGCTGTCCTCCCCCGCGCTCGATCCGGGGTTGAACGCAGTGCAAAAAGTCCTGCTGGCCACGCTGCCGGGCGTAGCGCCCAACCTGCGCATCAGCAACGGGCTTGATGCCCAATACCTCTCGCATGATCCGACGGTGGTCGCGGCTTACCAGGCCGACCCGCTGTGCCACGACCGCATCAGTGCACGCCTGGCCCGCTTCATCGCAGACGGCGGCCCCGCCACCGTGGCGCGTGCAGCGCACTGGAGCGTGCCCACGCTGCTCATGTGGGCGGGTGACGACCGTCTGGTGCAGCCCGCCGGCAGCGCGGCCTTTGCCGCCGCAGCACCGCGTGGCGTGGTGGAATCACGGTGTTTTGAATCGCTCTGGCACGAACTGTTCAACGAACAGGATGCCGCGCCGGTCTTCGCAGCGCTGCGCCAGTGGCTGGACGCGCGCTTTCCACTGAAAACAATACAAAAATAAGGCTCTAGCGCTTTATAGACAAGCGCTAACAGCTATTATTTTTGCAGCAAACCACCCAACACCCCCATCAGGTCTGCGGCATTGCCCACCCCCCCTGCCGGTGCCTGGCCGTGCGGGGTCAGCTGGTCGATCAGACCCGGCAGCACCTGCGAGAGCTGGGACGCGGCCTCGCCCGATCCCACGCCCATCCGGGCACCGAGTTGCGAAAACAGGTCGGGGCCCAGGGCGCGCGTGAGCTGGTCACCCGTCACGCTCTGGTTGGCGCCATTGCCCAGCCAAGAAGCCATCACCTCGCCCAGCCCCGCCTGCTGAAATTTGGTGATCAGCCCGCCCAGACCGCCGTGCGGGCCGTCGTTGGCCAGCATGCCCATGACGGCCTGCACCAACTGGGGATTCTGGGCAGCCATGGCCACCAGGCCACCCAAGGCGCCCAGACCACCTTCGTTGCGGCCGCCTTGCCCTTGCGCATTGATCACGGAACCCAAAACAGAATCAAGCAAGCCCATGGCTCTCTCCAGATAAAAAAATGCTTCGATAGCGCGACCCGGCGACACCGGGAACGCACACTTCAATGCCATCGACTGCTTGCGCCCAGCGAAGCTTTCGACAGAGCTTGCCAGTATGCGCCTGGAAGCGTGCCAACGCAGCCGCTCAACTTGAGGCGCCCGCTGCCGTGCGGCGCTGGCGTGCGATAAGCCACAAGAGCGCGCCGCCCGTGAGCAGCAGCGGCGGCAGCGAAGCCAGGTTCAGCCAGGACCAGCCGCTGGTGGTGACCAGCGCCCCCGAAGCCAGCGAGGTCACCGCCATGGTGGCAAAGACGAAGAAGTTGATGGCACCCTGGGCACGGTCCTTTTCGTCGGGACGGTAGGCCGTGATCGCCAGCGTCGTGCTGCCGGTGAACAGAAAATTCCAGCCCACGCCCAGCAGGAACAGGGCGGCGGTGAAGTGCATGATGTCCTGGCCTGACAGCGCAATACCGACACACGCCAGGTTCAGGACCACACCAATGAGCATCACCTGCAGCGTACCCAGGCGTTTAATCAGATGGCCGGTGAAGAAACCGGGAGCGAACATGCCGATCACGTGCCACTCGAGCACCAGCGCGGCCGCATCGAAGCCAAAGCCGCACACCTGCATGGCCAGCGGCGTGGCGGCCATCAACAGGTTCATCACCCCATAACCCAGCGCAGCGCCCAGCACTGCCACAGCAAAAGCGGGCTGGCGCAGCAACATCCCCAAAGAACGGCCGACGGGCGGTGCGGCAGCACTGGGCACCGGTGGCGCCATGTCTTCAAAGCGCACTGCGGCCATGCAGACCATGGACAGCAAGGCCACCAGCATGAGAGCGATGTAGGCGCCCGCAAACGGCACGGCAAACAACATGCGCGTGCCACTTGCCAGATTGGGCCCCGCCACGGCACCGATGAGGCCGCCGGCCAGCACCAGCGACACCGCTTTTTCACGGAACGACGGTGCGGCCAGCTCCGCGGCAGCAAAACGGTAAAGCTGACCGTTGGCGTTGTAGTAACCCGCAATCACTGTGGCCGCGCACAGCAGCCAGAAACTGGCGCTGAAGGCCGCCCAGGCGCACAACGCAGCCGACAGGAAGGCGATGGCCAGCCCCAGTTGAAAAGAGGCACGCCTGCCCCACCGGGCCTGGCTTGCCGCCACCAACGGTGTAGAGAGCGCGCCGCCGACCACGTAGCCCATCACGGGCAGCGTCGCCATCCAGCCAAAAGGCGCCAGTTGCAGCCCGACCAGGCCGTTGATGGCGATAAAGACCACGTTGTTGGTCAATAGGAGGCCCTGGCAGAGGGCAAGCAGCCACAGATTCTTGTTCATAGTGTGTGCACTTATTGTCCGCCACTTCCCTGGAAGCTGCCATCGCTGCCGCGCAGCGGAAACATGTCCGATGCAGGTCATCGGGCATTGCCGGTGATCTTGACAAATGTCAGGACATGGGTATTTGCCGCAGCGTATCGTTGCGCGCTGTGCGATGGCGCCTTTCTGTGCGCCCGCGTCCAAACCCCGACCGCATGCAAACTTTGACCCCCTCCCCCAGCGCACCCGCCCCTGAAGGGGCTGCCGCGCCCTTTGAACTGGTCTGCCCCGCAGGCAGCCTGCCTGCCCTCAAGGCCGCAGTGGACAACGGCGCCAGCTGCGTCTACCTGGGCCTGCGCGACGCCACCAATGCCCGCAACTTCGCCGGACTGAACTTTGACGAAGCCGCCATCGCCAGCGGCATTGCCTACGCCCACACCAAGGGCTGCAAGGTGTTCATGGCGCTCAACACCTACCCGCAGGCCGCCAACCCCGCGCCCTGGCGCGCGGCAGTGGACAAAGCCGTGGACCTGGGCGTGGACGCCGTCATCCTGGCCGACCCAGGGCTCATGCAGTACGCCGCGCTGCACCACCCCCAGCTGCGCCTGCACCTGTCGGTCCAGGGCTCGGCCACCAGTGCCGACGCCATCAACTTCTACCGCGAGCAGTTCGGCATCGTGCGCGCCGTGCTGCCGCGCGTGCTGTCGATGGAGCAGGTGCGGCGTGTGATCGACCGCACGCCGGTGGAGATCGAAGTTTTTGGTTTTGGCAGCCTGTGCGTGATGGTGGAGGGGCGCTGCGCCCTGTCGTCCTATGTGACGGGCGAGTCGCCCAACACGCACGGCGTGTGCTCGCCGCCCAAGTCGGTACGCTGGCAGGAAACGCCCAAGGGGCTGGAGTCGCGCCTGAACGGCGTGCTGATCGACCGCTACGCCTCCGGTGAAAACGCGGGCTACCCCACGCTGTGCAAAGGGCGCTTTGACGTGGCCGAAGACACCAACTACTACGCCATCGAAGAGCCGACCAGTCTGAACACGCTGGAGCTGTTGCCCGAACTGATGAAGATCGGCGTGCGCGCCGTGAAAATTGAAGGCCGCCAGCGCAGCCCCGCCTACGCCGCCCAGGTCACCAAAGTCTGGCGCGAAGCCATCGACAACTGTCTGGCCGACCCCTTGCGCTATGCCCCCAAGACCACCTGGATGGCCAGCCTGGACCAGGTTGCCGAGGGCCAGCAGCACACCCTGGGCGCCTACCACCGTCCCTGGAAGTAAAAACAATGTCCGGTTTGAAACTCTCCCTCGGTGCGCTGCAGTACTACTGGCCGCGCCAGACCATTTTTGATTTCTATGAGGCCATCGCCGCCTCGCCGGTGGACATCGTCTACCTTGGCGAAACCGTGTGCTCGCGCCGCCATGAGCTGCGCTTTTCCGACTGGATCGACATTGCCGACCTGATGCGCGACGCGGGCAAGGAGGCCGTGCTTTCCACGCAGGTGCTGCTCGAATCGGGTGTCGAAGTGAGTGCCATGCACAAGGTCACCGGCAACCTCGATTACCTCATCGAAGCCAACGACATGGGCGCCGTACAGCGCCTGGCCGGTCAGCGCCCTTTTGTCGGCGGCCTGCACCTGAACATCTACAACCAGCCCTCGCTCTCCTGGCTGGCCTCGCTGGGCGCCACGCGCTGGGTGGCGCCGCTGGAGATGAAGCACCAGGACCTTTCCGTCCTGATCGAGGAAGGCCCGAAGGCTCTGCAGACCGAAGTGTTCGCCTATGGCCGCATGCCGCTCGCCTTCTCGGCACGGTGCTTCACCGCGCGCCAGCGCAACCTGCCCAAGGACGACTGCCAATTCGCCTGCATGGACCATCCCGACGGCCTGATGCTCAAGACGCGCGAGAGCGAGGACTTTCTGGTACTCAACGGCATCCAGACGCAATCGGCCCGCGTGCACAACCTGATCGACGAACTGCCGCGCATGCAACGCATGGGCGTCGCCGTGGCGCGCATCAGCCCGCAGGCGCAGCACACGGGTGCCATCGTCGCCCTGTTTGATGCCGTGCGCCGGGGCACCCTGGCGCCGCACGAAGCGCGCACGCAACTACAGCCCCTGGTGCCTGACCAGAGCTGCAACGGCTATTGGCACGGCCTGCCCGGGCTGGATCTGGTGGATGCCGAGGCAATGGTTGCAACCTGAAGTCCCTTCTGACACCATTGAAAACACAAGCAAAAACCGCCTCTAACGCATACTGGTAAAGCGCAAGCAGCTATCAAATGTGATGCAACACATCCACAGCAAAGGAACGCCATGAACGCCCCCACCCCCTTCACCCTGCCCGCACCGCTGGCGGCGCTTACCGGGCGGCTGCCGGCGTATCCGGGCTCGCTCCTGCTGGTTACCGCGCTCAACCTGGGGGTGGCGCGCCAGTTGCCGCGTGATGTGGGCGAGATGCTGCTGAACAAACGCCTGCGCATCCAGGTGCGCGATGCACACGTCACTTTTGACTTCACCTGGACAGGCGGCGCCTTTGCTCCCCGCGCCCGCCAGATGGAAACCGACCTGTGTATCAGTGCCAGCGCACACGATTTTTTGCTGCTCGCACAGCGCCAGCAAGACCCCGACACGCTGTTCTTCAACCGCCGCCTGGTCATGGAAGGCGACACCGAGCTGGGCTTGGTGGTGAAGAACACGCTCGACGCGCTGGAACTGCCCGTGCTCGACCTGCAGCAGTGGGCGCCGCGCCAGGTGCTCTCGCGCCTGGCGAAACTGCGCCCCGGCACGCGCGCCGCCGACCCACTCTATCCCGGTGCCCGGCCATGAGCAGCGCCACCGACCCCCGTCCCCTGGTGTATTCCTGCTCGGGCTGCTCCAGCGCCGCGCAGCTGGCCAACCATGTCGCGCTGCGCCTGGACCGTGCCGGTGTGGCCGAGATGTCGTGCATTGCCGGTGTCGGCGGCGACGTGGCCAGCCTGGTGCGCACCGCGCGCTCGGGCCGCCCCATCATTGCGCTGGACGGTTGCCCGCTCAACTGCGTGCAAGGCTGCCTCTCGCGCCACGACATCACCGCCGACCGGCATTACCAGCTGCAACAATACGGCGTCAAAAAACGCCGCCACGAAGACTTTGACCCCGCACAGGCGAACACCGTGCTGGAGCAAGTGCAGGCCGACCTGTTGGCGCATCCGCTCGGCGGCCCTGCGGACTCCACCACGGCGGACGCACCCGCCTTGCGGGTCGCATGAGCGCGGCCCAGGCCAGCGCAGCGGCCAGTCCCCAGCGCATCATCGTCGGCATCTCGGGCGCCAGCGGCGCCATCTATGGTGTGCGCCTGCTGCAGGTGCTGCGCGAATGCCCAGGCGCCGAGTCGCACCTGGTCGTGTCGGACGCCGGCTGGCGCACGCTGCGCCACGAGCTGGGCATGGAACGCCCCGCTGTCGAGGCGCTGGCACACCAGGCACACGACGCGCGCAATGTCGGCGCCAGCATTGCCAGCGGCTCGTTTCAATGCGCGGGCATGGTGGTGGCGCCGTGCTCCATGCGCACGCTCGCTTCCGTAGCGCACAGCCTGTCAGACAACCTGCTCACCCGCGCCGCCGACGTGGTGCTCAAAGAGCGCCGCCGCCTGGTGCTGATGGCGCGCGAAACCCCGCTGCACCTCGGCCACTTGCGCAACATGGTCAGCGTGACCGAGATGGGCGCCATCGTCTGCCCTCCCGTGCCCGCCTTCTACCTGCACCCACAAAGCATTGCCGACATCGTGGATGCCAGCGTGGCGCGCGTGCTGGATTTGCTGGGCGTTGCGCACGCGCTCAACAAACGCTGGGAAGGACTGGCGCTCCCCACGAACTGACCCGCCGCAATCCCTTCACAGGGGCGGTGCAGGCTCCCGCTCCAGGCCCGCACCATCGCCCTCTGCCGGGGGCCCCGAAAGTCCATCGACAGTACCGCCTGCGACCCGGCACCATGGCCCAGCACCGAGCAGCAGTGTGGGCAGGCGCCCTCACAGTGGGCCCACTGCGGTATCGGCATGCACACGTTCAGCCACGATGCTCCCTCACAATCGCCGCAGGGCCTTTCGCACCCCACGCAGCAACCCGACCACACCAGGCAAGAGCAATCCATGATGACAACGGGGCTCCAGCGCCCGCTTCGGCAGCTTCCCATGAGGTGAATCAAAAAGAATAGCTGGCCGCGCAATCCACACCGACGCAAAAGCCTGATTTCATCTGAGAATCACCCCATGCCAACGCACGACCTCCGCAGCTTCCTCTCCCAGCTCGAACAGACCGGCGAGCTGCGCCGCATCACCGAGCCTGTCTCACCGCACCTGGAGATGACCGCCCTGTGCGATCGCGTGCTGCGCGCGGGTGGCCCGGCGCTGCTGTTTGAAAACCCCACGGGCCACAGCATGCCGGTGCTGGCCAACCTGTTCGGCACACCCGAGCGCGTGGCGCGCGCCATGGGGGTGGACAGCATCGCCGGGCTGCGCCCGTTTGGCGAACTGCTGGCGTCGCTCAAGGAACCCGAGGCGCCCAAGGGCTTCAAGGAAATGGTGGGCATGGGCAGCCTGCTCAAAACGCTGTGGAACATGGCACCCAAGGAACGCAGCAGCCCACCGTGCCAGGAGCTGGTGTGGGAAGGCCAGGACGTGGACCTTGCGCGCCTGCCCATCCAGCACTGCTGGCCGGGCGACGTGGCGCCGCTGGTTACCTGGGGCCTGGTCATCACGCGCGGGCCGCACAAGGCGCGGCAGAACCTGGGAATTTACCGCCAGCAGGTCCTGGGCCGCAACCAGCTCATCATGCGCTGGCTGGCGCACCGCGGCGGCGCGCTCGATTTTGCCGAGCATTGCCGCCTCCATCCCGGCGAGCCCTACCCGGTGGCCGTCGCCATTGGCGCCGACCCGGCAACCATCCTGGGCGCTGTGACCCCCGTGCCCGACAGCCTGTCCGAATACCAGTTCGCCGGCCTGCTGCGCGGTGCGCGCACCGAGGTGGCGCCCGCGCTGGGCGTGCCACTGTCGGTACCAGCACATGCCGAGATCGTGCTCGAAGGCCACATTGACCCCGATGCCGCGCATGCCAGCGGCTGGCAGCACGCGCTCGAAGGACCTTACGGCGACCATACCGGCTACTACAACGAGCGCGCAGAGTTCCCGGTGTTCACGGTGGACCGCATCACATTGCGCCGCGACGCGCTCTACCACTCGACCTACACCGGCAAGCCGCCCGACGAACCGGCGGTGCTGGGCGTCGCGCTCAACGAGCTGTTCATCCCCCTCTTGCAGCGCCAGTTCCCGGAAATCATCGACTTCTATTTGCCGCCCGAAGGCTGTAGCTACCGCATGGCATTGGTGCGCATCAGGAAGGCATACCCCGGCCACGCGCGCCGCGTGATGATGGGCGTGTGGAGCCACCTGCGCCAGTTCATGTACACCAAGTTCATCGTGGTGGTGGACGAGGACGTGGACGTGCGCGATTGGAAGGAAGTCATCTGGGCCATGACCACGCGCATGGACCCGGCGCGCGACACCATGATGGTGGAGCACACGCCCATCGACTACCTCGACTTCGCCTCGCCCGTGAGTGGCCTGGGCAGCAAGATGGGCCTTGACGCCACGAACAAGTGGCCCGGCGAGACACAGCGCGAATGGGGCCGCACCATCGCCATGGACGCCGATGTGGCAGCGCGCATGGACGCGCTGTACACCTCGCTGGGTTTGTAATCCGCTACTGCGGCGGCACGGCCGGGGCCGCCATCACGAAAGCGTCAGAGAAGCAGGCGTCCTCACCCAGGCCCTGGGCAATGAAAGCCGGCACAGCGGTCTCCACCATCTTCACGGAACCACACAGGTAGACCTCGTTGCCGCTGAGGTCAGGAAAGTCGGCCAGCATGGCCTCGTGCACCAGGCCTGTGCGGCCCGTCCAGCCGTCGCCCTCGGCAGGCTCTGAAATGACCGGCACCACGGTAAAGTTGGAGTGATCGCGCGCCCACTGCTCGCACAGCTCCAACAGGTACAGATCCTTGCGCTGGCGCACGCCCCAATACAGGCGCATGGGGCGCTGCACGCCACGCTCGAAGGCATCCTCGACGATGCTCTTGATGGGGGCAAAACCCGTGGCGCCAGCCACGAACAGAATGGGGTGCGGGCTCTCGCGCAGCGTGAAACTGCCCCGCGGGCCTTCGAAGCGCAGCGTGTCGCCCACGCGCATGCCCTCGAACACATGGGTGGTGAAGCGCCCGCCGGGCACCAGGCGAATGTGCAGCTCGATCTGGCTGCTGGCGTGGGGCCGGTTGGCAAACGAAAAGGCGCGGCGCTGTCCGTCTTCGAGCAGGATGTCGATGTACTGGCCCGCAACAAAATCCAACGCCTTGCCCTCGGGCAATTGCAGCAGCACACGCATGACATCGTCGGCGAGGCGCTCCAGGTGAGCAACGGTGGCGGTGTGCACCTCGGCCGCCTTGGCTGCGGCACCGGTGAAGCCCTCAACGTCAATCACAACATCGCCACGCGGCACGGCGCAGCACATCAGCGCCTTGCCCTGGCCCTTTTGCGCATCCGACAGTGCGCTGCGCTGGTAGGGGCGGTGCTCAATATCGCCATGCTCCACGCTGCACAGGCACAGGCCGCAACCGCCGTTGCGGCATTCATAGGGCAAAGCCAGTCCTTCGCGCAATCCGGCATCGAGTATGGTTTCCCCCTCGCGCACACTGAATTCGGTGCTGGCACCGTCCACACCGTGCACTACCACCTGGTGGCGGATCTGCTCTCCCCGGCGAAAGCGCGGCGGCCACCAGGGCAGCAGCGCCAGCAGCAGCGACCCGCCCACCACCAAAGCCCAGACGCGGCCCAAGGGCCATTCCGTCAGCAAGGGGAAGATGGCCAGGTAAAACCAGTCAAGTTCGACACTCGTCACAGCCCGGGCCAGGTTGCTGATGCCCCCCTGGCTGTGCACGGGCCACACCAGCGACAACACGAGCATGGTCAACAGCAAGCCAATGACGATGGGGCGCGGCGGCGTGGTGCGCGCCTTGGGCACACGCTGCACGTGGATCCACATCACCATCAACACCACCAAGGGCAGACCCAGGTGCATGAACGACAGCAGGGTGAAAAACCGATCGCCCACGGCCGAGGAATAAATGAAGTTGCGCATCAACGTGCCGCCAAAGCTGGGCAGCCAGTCGAGCCACTCGAAGCTGGTGACGGTGACGTATTGCGCCAACTGGTCCCAAGGCAGCATGTAGCCGTTGATCCCCGTGGCGTAGACCATCCAGACCAGCATCACCCCGGTGATCCACGAGAACCAGCGAAAGCCGTGGTACAGGTTGAAAGCGAAGTAACGCAACATGTGCAGCACCATGGTCAACACCATGGCGTCGGATGCATAGCGGTGCACGCTGCGCATGATGCCGCCGGCGAACCACTGGTTTTCGGTCAGGGCCACCACCGAGGGGTACGCTACGGACAGCCCGGTTTCAAAAAAAATGTACAGGTACAAGCCACTGGCCCCCACCACCCAGAACAGGAAGAAGGTAATGGACCCCAGGTGGTAGAAGGGATTGATGCGGTCGCCAAAGGCGGCGTTGAACAAACCCTCGACGCGCAGAAAAACCCACTGCAACAGGGCCTGGAATCGTTTGATCATCGTGTCATCCCTTTGGAGCCCGCGGCAGCGGACGTATGTCGCATGGCCTGGGCCACCACCACCACGAACAGCAGTCCGCCGATGATGGCAATCAATCCTCCCAGACCCATCAGGCCCATGCCCGCCACTTCGGCTGTGCTGCGCAGCACCTGCTCTGCGCCCGCCACTTTGCGCTGAACGCCATAGCCACCGGACCAGACGAGCCCGATGATGTGCATGAGCTGGCCCGCTCCATACAACCAGGGCTGGTAAGTGGCCAGGCGGCCCTGGGGCGCCTGGTAGCCCAGGGCGGGCAAGGTCTTGTAGACCACACCCATCAGCGCCAGCGTAACGCCCACGATGCAGCCGTGGTAGTGCGCGGGAATGCGCACATTGCTGCCCTGGATAAAGATACCAATCACCCCACCGGCTGCAAACAGCAGCACCGATGCCAGCAGCGCCGCACGCAGCGGGTGCATGGTGTCGTTTGCCAGCCGCGTCGTGGCGATGGCATAGACCACGGCCATGCCCACAGGCACGATGGCGGGCCCGCCCCCTGCGCGCATGGCCCAGGTGAGCAGGTTGCGGTGCTCTACCGAGGTGATGTCATGTGCCAGGTAGGCATAGGGTGTGATGAAAACGCCCACCAAGGCCAGAGCGAACATCAGCACCACCACGCGCGGGCTCAGCGGGACACGCGCGCCACAGGCGCTGGCCAGCCAGAGCCAGCCCACCAGCATGAGCAAGGTCCAGGTGAACTGCAAGGCATGGCCACCACCCCAGAACAGGATCTCGTAATAGGCCTTGCCATGCAGCGCGGTGGGCAGCACAGCATACGACCAGCCAAAGGCCAGCAGGCCCACCGCAGTGGCAATGGCGGCGCTGCTCAGGCCAAAATCCAGCGCGCCACGGCCGTCATATTCAAGACCCAGCCGGGGGGCAGACAGCAAGCTGCGCAACACCAAAAGGGCCGTGCCTGCACCAAACACTACCAGCCCCCCCAGAAACAGCGGCGACTCCAGCACAGGAATGTAGTTCGCCATGATGGGCTCGCCCCGATTCAGGAAAGGCGCCAGCGTCATGGCCAGCGTGCCGGCCGCAGCCACCCCCAACGCAAGCCAGCCCCAGCGCACACCACGCTGCGTACCGTGGATGCTCCAGAGCATGCCCCCCTGCGCCACAAACCACACCAGCACCGACAGGTCGACGTGCAGCACCAGCGAAACCTGGAAGAAGTTGGCCGCCGGCAACCATTGGTTGACATAGGGCGTGCGCGAGAGCACCAGCAAAATGGAAAACAGGCCCGAGCCCACCAGGGCCAGCAGACCCAGCCAGAGCCAGCCACGCGCCAGCGCACGCCGCGCATCCTGTGGCACCGTCAGTTCATAGTCCAGCCCCGGCATGGCGGCGGGCAGCGGGCGCCCTACGGCGGCATGCACACCCAGTACGTGAGAAGGCAGCGTACTCATAGCAGAACAATCTCCCCTTTGTCCGGATTGAAATCGATCACCATGACCTGCGCCGGTTGCAGCGTGACGATGGAGTCACGCACATAGGGGAAGTCGGTCGACTTCATGTTGTCTTTCATACGCACGGTGATGCGGTGTTGGCCCGAGGGGACATTGAGCCGCTGGTACACCGTCGAAGCCCCGTCGCGGGAAAAGCCCGAAGGCGTGGCCGTATGCGCATAGACCGCAACGCCATCAATTTCAACTTCGATGCGCACCGGCGAGCGCTCGCGCTCGCACTTCATGGGGGCGCGCATGTTCGGCGCCAGCTTGGCCAGTTCCTCGGCAGTGTAGGGACGGCACTCGGCAAGGCGCGCGCCGTGGTGGATGAAGCTGACCTTGATCTGAGCCTCATTCTGTGCAAGGGGGTGGTAGCTAGGCCAGCGCGAGAAGACGCCAACCACCAGGGCAAAACCGCCATAAAGCAAGGCTTGTCCCGTCCAGTTGAGGACTCGATTCATGGGGTTTTCTCCAAAGAGGGGGTGGATGCGCCGTGCGTGCAATGCACGCGCATTTCATTCAGTGCGGTGACAAGCTGGTTTTCATCGCCCGGGTCGGTCCAGACAAAACGCCAGCGGTCTGCAGAAACCGAGGCGCGCAGATGCGGTTCGCGTTCGCCCGTCAGGCGCTGCTGCGTCCAGCGCTGGCCCAGGCGAAATTCACACCCCCCCTCGCGGCAGCCGTTGACAAGCACACCGTCGGCACCGCCACGCAAGGCATATTCAATGAAAGAGGGGGGCAACATACCCGCGCAGACCATGCCCAGGTGCAGCACATCGGGGGCATCCAGACGGCTGCGCACGCCCTGGTCGCAACCAAAAACAACCAGCTTGCGCGGCCCCGGCATGGCAGCGAGGCCCTGCAAAAGGCGCTCACGCAAGGCATCGATGGGCCACTGCGGCATATCGATGCCGGTCAGCAGCACCTCGGTGCTGCGAAACGGCGTAGAGGATGGGCACGACCCCACACAAATGCCGCAGCTGGCACACAGGTCGGCGCGTACCTCGGCCAATTGCATGCCCCGTCGCCCATTGGGGTGAGGCACCATGGTGATGGCCGAATATGGACAGTCCTCAAAGCAGCGGCTGCAGCCACTGCAATGGTCGGGATTCACCACGGCCACGGGTTCACGGCGCACCGGCGTGAAGGGCAGTAAAAGCAGCCCGGCAAAGACCATGGCCAGCAGTGCCCACACCGCTTGCGCCGAAGTGGCTTCCATCAGCGGGTGAATAAACAGCAAAAACCAGTCTATCGACAGCGAAACAGGCACCGACATGAGGTCGGTCGGCCCCTGGCTGCGCACCGGCAGCGCCAGGGCAAGCAGCAGCAGCATGACCAGCGTGCCCCACGCCAGTGCGCGCGGCGGAAACACCCGGGCCAGGCTGATGCGCTGGATATGAAACCACAAGGCAAACACCATCAACAGCGGCACGCCCAGGTGCACGAAGACAAACAACGTGAACAACCGTGCGTTCAGGCTGACCCCGCCCAGAAAGTTGCGCGCCAGGGGCGATGCCAGGAACGGCAAGGTATCGAGCCATTCCGCCGTGGACACGGCAGAGAACTGGCCCAGCCGATCCCAGTTCAGCCAAAAGCCGCCAATCGCACTGACAAAGGCCAGCGCCACCAGTGGCACACCGGTCAGCCAGGGCACCCGGCGAAAGCCTTTGAAACGGCCCAGCATCCATTCCCGCAGGAGATGGGCAAACATGACGATCACGAACCCATCGGCCGCGTAGCGGTGCACGCCGCGCAGCATGACGCCCAGCATCCAGGGTACCTGGGCCAAGTCATTGATCGAGCGGTAAGCGCCCTCCACCGAGGTATCGAGCACGGCGTAAAGCACCACACCCGTGGCAACCAGCAGCCAGAAAAACAGAAAACCCAGGGCGCCCAAGTGCTTGAGCGGGTTCAGGGCGGCCCCAAACGGTATATCAAAGGCATGCTCCACAAGCCGATAAATAGCCGCACTGCGGGTAACCGGCGGGAGCGTCAGCGAAACAGGGGACCCTTCGGAAGCGAAGGCTGAACCAGGCAAAGACATGAAAGCGGGCGGGCGTCAGGCGCGGCGCGCCTCCTTGCTGCGGGCATTGCGCCGGACCGAGCGCCATTCGTTGAGAAAGAACAACAACATGGCGATCAGAAAAGTGATACCCCCTGCAATCTGGATAGGCAAGGTGTAGTCGACCCGGTACTGGCCCGTTTTGGGGTCGTAGACCGTGCACAGAATACGCACACGGTCCATCAGACTTTCCAACGCCAGCGAGGGCTCTACCGGCGTGCCGTTGAGCAGCAGCTTCAGGGGCTCTCCGATGTCGCCAGGGCGAATGCTTTCCCCATACACCTGCCGCACGATGCGCCCCTGCGCATCGACCAGCGACACCTGCAGCACATGGTCAAAGCCGGCCGGAGTGGCTTCGTAGACAAAACCAAAATCACGCGCGAGTGGCCCTACGGTGGTCATGGAGGGGCTCAAAAAATCCCAACTGGGCTGGTTGATGCGGTATTGGGCCGCAAACGCCTTGAGTGCCTGTGGCGAATCATCGGGCTGGTTGAAGCCAATGCTCACCACATTGAACTGGTTGGGGCCAAAAGTCTTTTGCAAACCCTCCACCGTTTCCTGCAGCGAGCGCGTGGTGGTAGGGCACACCTGAAAGCACCCCGTATAGATGAAACTCACCAGCAACGGCTTGCCCCGGTAGGAGGAAAGCCGAACCGGCCGCCCTTCACGGTTCAGCAAGACATGCTCACCCACTTCCCGTCCCAGCGCGGCCTGGCTGGTGCGCAAGGCCTGCTCACGGTCCAGTCCCAGATCAGATCCATGGGAGGACGCCTGCACGAAGGTCGGCGCCAGCAGACCCAGTGCGAGGCACAGCACGACCCCAGGCATCCTTGCAAAACGTACTGTGGCGCGCATCAGCATCCGTCCTGCGGGCCCTAGCGCATGAAAGCGTCAATGCACGCCGCCACGAGCAGCACACTGAGCTGGATCAGCGAGGCAAAGAACGAACCCATGGCGGTGGAGCGGCTGGGCTGGCGCACCAGAAGCCACGACTTGTGCACGAAGTGCAGGCCCCCAGCCAGTGCGCCCACGGCATACACCGGCCCGGCACCAAACCCCAGGGGCAGCAGCGAAGCCACGAACAAGGCCACCGTGCTGCCCAGGACGATGCGCGCAGCACGCTCGGTGCCCACGACGACCGGCAGCATGGGCACGCCCGCGTCGGCATAGTCGGTCTTGTTGGCAATCGCCAGACTCCAGAAATGCGGCGGCGTCCACAAGAACAGCACCAGAGCCAGCAGCACGGGCAGCGGACCCAGGCCCGGATCGATGGCAGCAGCCCCGGCGAGCACTGCAAAGCTGCCCGCCAGACCACCGATCACAATATTGAACGCCGTGCGCCGCTTGAGCCACAGGGTGTAGACCACCCCATAGAAAAAGGCACCCAGAAAGACATACAGCGCTGCCGCTGCATTGAGCACCAGCCAGGCTGCCGCCACAGCCCCTGCCAGCAGCACGGCCATGAGGACGAGCCAGGCAGGATGGTGGGGCAGTGCACCCGTGACAAACGCACGCTTGCGCGTGCGCGCCATCAGGCGATCACTCTCGTGCTCGACATACTGGTTGAACGCACCCGCGCTGGCGGATGCGACCAGCACCGACAGCGCCAGCACGAGCACCTGTGCCAGGCCAGGTGCCGGGCCTGGCGAGACCGCCATGCCCACAAGCGCCGTAATCATGATCAGCACACCGATGCGCAGCTTGAACAGCGAGATGACGTCGCGCGTCAACTGCGCTGCACTGCGCCCGGCGGGATGGAGCGTGGTGGTGTGCATGGCGCAGTGTCCCGCTTAGCTCAGGCCCCAGAGCTGGCCCAGGTACTTCCAGTTGATGAAGTAGTACAGCACGAAGGACACAAGGAAGAACATGGCCAGCACGAAGGTGCCAGGGGCCACGAACCCTGCCGAGCCGTAGGTTTGCGCGGCGGCGGTAGGCGCTGCGCGACCCACCGGGGTGAACTTGGGGCTCACGACGCCGGTATCGAGCTTCTTGCCCCACAGAATGGAGCCGACCGTGACATAGATGTAGATGCCGCCGCCCACGATGGCTGCAATACCCCCGATGCCGACCAGGCCCATCATCAGATACGCCGCGCCGGGCCATTCATAGGCCAGGGCTGCGCCGCTGAAGGCCATGTCCCAGTGCCGGCGGGACACACCCAGCGTACCGGCGCCCATCATCACGAGGCAGAAGAAGTACATCGAGAAGCCGAAGAGGTACGGCTGGATCTTGGCCAGACCGGGCGAGATCATCTCGCGGCGGAACAGCACCGGAATCAGGAAGTACGTCAGGGCCATGAAGGTTAGCGTGGTACCAATCACCACCGTGGCGTGGAAATGGCCTGGCACGTAGATGGTGTTGTGGATCAGCAGGTTGAGCTGTTCCGTGCCCATCATCACGCCAGAGATACCGCCCAGGAAACCAAAGCCGACGAGCGATATGAACACACCCGAGAAAGCTGGGTTACCCCACGGTGCCTTGCGCAGCCACTCGAACAGGCCTTTGTTGTAGCCCTTGGCACGCTGCGCGACTTCCATGGCGCCCGGGATGGACAGCGCGTGGATCATCGAAGCGAGCACGGCGAAGTACATGAAGTAGCTGGTGTTCACCACTTTCCACTCGGTGCTGATGCCGGGGTCGGCCAGCAGGTGGTGGGCACTGGCGAGCTGCAGGAACAGGATGTACAGCAGGAAGGCGCCACGGCTCACGCGCTCAGACATGGGCTTGGCACCGAAGGCGATGGCCGCCACGGCGTACCAGATCGAAATGTGCGCTGCCACGTTGATCTGCTGCGACGAGTGGCCAAAGGCCCACCAGATGGTGCGATAGATCAGCGGATCCACTTCATTGACCAGACCAATGGCCATCAGGTAGGTGGGAATCAGGATGATGGCACCCGAAACGATGGTGAACACTGCAATGATGGCGGCCGTAATGGCGCCAAAGGTCACCAGGGGCACCGAGCCTTCGTAGGTTTTTTCGCGTTTGGCGACCACCAGCGTTCCAAAAAACACAAAGCAGGCCACCAGAGCACCCACGGCGAACAGGATGAGCCCCAGGTAAAACCAGGACGATGCCATCATGGGTACGTAGGACGTCATCATCACGCTGGAGCCACCCTGGAACACCGTGAGGTTGTTCATCACTGCGCCGATGAGCATCAGCGCAAAACCTGCCCAGGCGATCTTGGGTGTGGCAATGCGGCATCGCAACAGCGTGGAAGAGGCGAAGTACAGGACCGCGACCTCGAAGAAGATGATCCAGAAGATCAGCATGTCGATGCCGTGGGCGGTGAGCACCATGTAGAAGGTGTCGGCCGCCAGCCAATGCACGGCAGGCCAACGGGTCAGCACCACGCCAATGGCCAGAAGGCCGCCCACGAGTAGCGCCACGACAGCGGCGACGGCGTTGGCGATCATCAGCTTTTCAGCCTGGGATTCGAATTGCAGGCCCGAACGCGGGCAGGTACGGTAAGTGGTTGCAGTCATGTCCTTGCTCCTGCTACTTCACGTACATGCGGCCCACCATGGTGTGGTGGTTGATACCGCAGAATTCGTTGCAGACAATGGAAAAAGTGCCGGACTCGTTGGGCGTGACCTTGATCACATGCTCATATCCCGGCACCACCTGGATGTTGATATTGGTGGGTTGCAGCGAGAAACCGTGGTTGTAGTCCAACGAGGTCAGGTGCAGCTTGTAGGATTTGTTTTTTTCCAATTCCAGAATCGGCCACCAGTTCCACAGGCGACCAATCAGGTAAATGTCACTGCCCTCAGGCGGGTGCACTACAGGAATGTTCTGGTCGGTTTCCGTACGAACGGTGTATTTGTCCACCATGGCCTGGGTCGAGACGGTGAACTTTTCCGGCGTGGTTTTGTAGGTCTCGGTCGCAAGGTTCTGCTTACCGTAGACGTGCCAGAAAACCATCATGAAAAACATGACCATGCACCAGATGAAGGCGATCACGATCCAGACGGCTTCGAGACGGTCCAGCGGGTGTTTCCACCACAACCGCTCTGAGGGGGGAAGAATGGCGCTCATGTGCGTTGCTCCCTTATTTGGCCACCGGAATGGTCAAAATATCGATAACGCCCCAGAGCGAATATACGATCATGGGAATCATCACACCTAAAAACAGCAATAGGAACGGGTTGTCCAATAGCTGTTGCATAAGCGGAACTTTTTCGTTCTCGTCGTCGTGCTGGCTCATGTCTTCTCCTTGGTAAAGCGGACAGTACCTGACATTTTTTATCGACTACTCCGACTTAAACATGATTTCAATCAATAGTTAAGAGGCCCCGGGTAAGGGTAAACGCTTGGTTTTTGAATATTCGGGTGCTTTTAATCGCAGTTTTCGTGCGCCATCCGGGTTTTCCCGTACTCTGATTTATTTCTTTCCAAATCGGCACCTGATTTCGTTTGGTGCGTTTGTATCTCGCGCTGTTATGGTTTCTCTCCACATGACCTCTTCTGATCAGCCCATCACAGCAGCTCCAGCAATTCGACGGCTACGGTTACTGCAGCGCATGGCCTGGGTCTGTGCCGCGCTGGTGCTGGCCATCACCAGCCTGAGTGCGTATATCCGCCTGTCCAAAGCGGGCCTGGGCTGCGAGCCCTGGCCGCAGTGCTACGGGCAATCACTGCGCGCACAGCAGCAGGGCGAGCCGCCCCTGCCAGCAGCGGATCACGCCATCGCCAATGCACGGCTTGCGCACCGGGTCATTGCCTCGACGGCGCTGCTGCTTGTCCTGGTCATGGTCATGGCGGCGCTGGCGTCAAAGCCGGTGTTGTGGTCCCAGGGACGGCTGGCGCTGGGGCTGTTGGTGCTGGCACTGTTCCTGGCCGTGCTCGGGCGCTGGACGGCACAAGCCCGCATGCCTGCGGTCACCCTGGGCAACCTGCTGGGCGGGTTTGCCATGTTCGCCTTGAGCGTACAGATGGCGCTGATCAGCAACACCGTCACCGCACCGGGTGGCACGCCTTCGCGCCTGGCGCGCTGGGCCTGGTGGGGCGCGGCCCTCCTGCTGGTGCAGGTGGCGCTGGGCGGGCTGGTCAGTGCCGGACAAGCCGGGCTGAGTTGCACCGGCTTGACCGGCTGTGACCTGAATGCAGGCACCTGGGGCGCCTTCAACCCATGGCAGGAACCTCAGGTCGGTGCCGCATTGCCGCATAACCCGGCAGGAGCCTGGGTGCACCTGCTGCACCGCATGGGTGGACTGGTGGTCGTGGCGGTTCTGTTTCCGCTGGCGGTTGCGGCCTGGCGCAATGGGCTGCGCGCCGTCGCTCTATGGCTTCTGGCAGTGTTGGCACTACAGTGGGCACTGGGCGTGGCTTTGGTGACCCTGGGTCTCCCGCTGGGCGTGGCGCTGGCGCACAACATGGCGGCAGCGGTGTTGCTTGCTGTGCTGTTGAGCATTCCCGTGCTGGTGCGCCAGCACCCGCTGTCGCCTGCGTTGTGACGACGGCGCCGCGGCCGCCCACAATGCCGTATGGACTTTGCCCCATCCCCCCGCGCACAGGATCTGCACCAGCGCCTTGACGCCTTCGTGCGGCGTTACCTGTTGCCACACAACGCAGCATGGCACCGTTCTGTGCAGGACGGAGTCTTCCCTCCCCCCTTCCTCGATGACCTGAAGGCGCTGGCACGCGAAGAAGGGCTATGGAACCTGTTTTTGCCCGGCCTGCGCCCGCAGGACCCGGGCACGCGCCTGTCCAACCTGGACTATGCGCCCCTGGCCGAGTGCATGGGCCGCCTGCCGTGGGCATCAGAGGTTTTCAATTGCAGCGCACCCGACACCGGCAACATGGAATTGCTCCACCGTTTCGCGAGCGATGCGCAGCGGGCCCAATGGCTGCTTCCCCTGCTTCACGGCGAGATCCGCTCGGCGTTTGCGATGAGCGAGCCGGATGTCGCGTCGTCTGACCCCACCAACCTGCAGACGACCGTTCGGCGCGAGGGCGATGGCCTGGTGGTAAGCGGCCGCAAATGGTTCATTACCGGTGCGGCGCACCCGCACTGCAGGCTGCTGATTGTGATGTGCCGCAATGCCGAGGAAGACACCGACGAAGGCAACGGCGCCCACCGTCGCCACAGCATGGTGCTGGTGCCGCTCGATACCCCGGGCGTGCAGGTACTGCGCAATATTCCCGTGCTGCACCACCACGCTCCTGAAGGGCATTGCGAAATTCTGCTGCAGAGCGTTCGTGTACCGCAGGAATCATTGTTGGGCGAATGGGGAGCGGGTTTTGCGATGGCGCAGGCGCGCCTGGGGCCCGGGCGTGTGCACCATTGCATGCGCACGATTGGCCAGTGTGAGCTAGCCTTGCAACTGGCCGCCGAGCGCACGCTGGAGCGCCAGATGTTCGGCCGCTATGAATCTGAGTTTTCCAACGTGCAGGACTGGCTGGCCGAGTCGCGCATCGAGATCAACCAGGCGCGCTTGCTGGTGCTGCACACGGCCTGGCTGCTCGACCAGGGTAGCGCGGTGGACGCCGCGGCGACACGCGCCCAGGTCGCAGCCATCAAGGTCGTGGCCGCACGCCTGCAAAGCCGTGTGGTCGACCGTGCCATGCAGGTCTTTGGTGCCATGGGCCTCTCACCCGACACCCCGCTGGCGCAATTCTGGAGCTGGGGCCGGGCACTGCATCTGATGGATGGGCCGGATGAAGTGCATTTGCGCAGCGTGGCACGGCACGAAATCGCCCAGGCGCGGGCCCGGATGGGTGAAAGCGCCGCATGGTTTACGACGCCAGAGCAGATGCAGGCTGTGCCGCGGATTCGCTGATAAGCTATAATTTTTATAGCTTATGGCGCTTTACTGATAAGCTCTAAAGGCCATTTTTATATATAAAACCAGTGCCCCACCACGGTTCGCGCTGTTTCCTCGTGTGCTTCGCCGTCGTACACCACCTGGTTGCGCCCTTTTTCCTTGGCGCGGTACAGGGCCTGGTCAGCACGCTCCAGGGTGCGTTCGACGGCTTCTCCCGGCTCGCCCAACGCCAGCCCTGCGGAAACCGTAACGCTGAGCGTGCGAGCGCCTACGGTCACCTCCATCGCCTCCACGCTGGTGCGCACCCGCTCCAGCAGATGGGCAGCGCCACGTGCGTCGGTGTCGTACAGCATCAGTATGAATTCCTCACCGCCCCAACGCGCCAGCACATCGGTGCTGCGCAAAACGCCTTGCACACAGGCCACAAACGCTCGTAGCACCTCGTCGCCTGCCGCGTGGCCATGGCGGTCATTGACCAGCTTGAAGTGGTCCAGATCCAGGAGCGCCAGCGCAAGCGGGCGGCGGCCGCGCTCGCAGCGCTGTCGCTCGGCCTCCATCAACTCGGTCATGCGGCGGCGGTTGATCAGGCCCGTGAGTTCGTCGTGCGTCGCCAGGTGGCCGATCTGTTCGAGCGCTACGGTCAGGGCGTTCTTTTGCTCCGTCAGGCGACGCCGGATGTGCTGCATGCGGATGGCAATGAAAGTGCTTCCCACGAGCACCAGAAAGACCATCACGGCATAGGCCATCTCCACCCAGGGATTGCCCGCCAGACCCAGCCAGAACACCACGGCAATGGCAGCGCCAAAGCTCAGCAGTGCAAACAGCATATTGATGGTCATCTGCCGGATCGACATTCCGAAGATACCGAACATCAGAATCAGCGACAGAATGACCGGCGTGATGCCCCGCGCCTCGCCCAGGATGACATACCCCACCGCATTCGAAGCCAGGGCATAACGGATCTGAAACTGCGTCAGTGCTGGGTCGGGCAGTCGCAGCGACCAACCACTGCGGATCAACACCAGCACAGCGACCAGTACCGTCACGGTGACCAGTGTCCACCAGCGCACGCCGTCGGGGCGTGCCAGCCCGGCCAGTGCCAGGAAGTTGAGCAAGGCGGCGCAGGCCAACATCAAAAACGACGCTACAGCCGCCATAGACATGCGGATGCGCATGTGTGGATCGCTCCCCAGCACCCCATTGACCCACGCCTTGCAGCGGGCACCCAGACCCATGTTGTTGCCTTTCAACGACCCCCGGGCAGAAACGCCACCCGCACGTCCACGCTCCTCAGCCCATTCTAGGTGGCAGCGGCCTCTTTCTGGATGCGTATAGCCGCACACAAAACCCTAAACCCCCAACCCTGACGAACGCAAGGGCTTCCCAAAATGCTTGCCTATCAACAAATACATCTCTTAAGATAGTAATCAATTACTTACTACCAAATAAATCTGATCCATGTCCACCCGTGCCAAGCCCCTGCCTGCGGACGAGCGCCGCGCCGCCACCGTGGAGGCGGTGGTGCAGCTCGCCGCCACGCAGAACCCCAGCGACATCACCACTGCAGCGATTGCCGGCCACATGCAGCTGACACAGGGGGCGCTGTTCCGGCACTTCCCCTCCAAGGACGCAATCCTGCAGGCCGTGATGGAATGGGTCGCCGAGCAATTGTTGGCCCGGGTGGAGCAGGCCGCACAAAAGGCCCCCTCGCCCCTGGCCGCGCTGGAAGCCATGTTTCTGGCGCATGCGGGCTTCGTCGCCGAGCACCCAGGCGTGCCGCGCATGATGTTTGGCGAACTCCAGCGCACCGGCGACAGCCTGCCACGCCGCATGGTGCGCACCCTGCTGGGGCGCTACGGCGAGCGTCTGCAGGCGCTGTTCGCGCAGGGCAAGGCGGGCGGTGAGATCGACCCCACCCTGGACCCCGAAGCCGCCGCCACGCTGTTCATCGGCAGCATCCAGGGCCTGGTCATGCAGTCCATGCTGTCGGGCGACGTGGAGCGCATTCGCCGCGATGCGCCGCGCGTGTTTGCCATTTACCAGCGCGGCATCCGGAGCGCACCATGAGCCGACTCCCCCTGCAACGCCGCACCTTGGCCCTGCTGGCCGTGGTGGTGCCGCTCCTGGCCTTGTTCATCTACGTGGTGCTGCGTTCGGGGCCACTCGCCCCGGTGGCCGTCACCGTTGCCACGGTGGAGCAGCGCGCCATCACGCCCGCCCTGTTCGGCATTGGCACAGTGGAAGCGCGCACCACCTACCACGTCGGCCCCACAGTCGCCGGGCGCGTGCTGCGCCTGTCGGTGGAAGTAGGCGAGCGTGTTAGCGCAGGCCAGGTGCTGGGCGAAATGGATGCGGTGGATTTTGACGAACGCCTGCGCGCCCAGGCCGCCGCCGTGCAACGCGCCCAGGCCAGCCTGAAGGACGCACAGGCCCGCCAGCAGCAGGCACAGACCCAGGCCACGCGCTACGCCGAGTTGCTGGCCGTGCGTGCCACCAGCGAAGAGACCGCCACCGCGCGCCAGCAAGACTTGGCTAGCGCCAACGCCGCTCTGGCAGGTAGCCAGGCCGAGGTGGCGCGCCTGCGCGCCGAGCTGGAAGCCTTGCGCACGCAGCGCGGCCAGCTGCGCCTGCGCGCCCCGGCGGACGCCCTGGTCACCGCCCGCCTGGCCGAACCCGGCAGCACCGTGGTGCCCGGGCAGGCCGTCGTGGATTTGGTAGACCCGGCCAGCCTGTGGGTCAACGTGCGCTTTGACCAAACCAGTTCTGCGGGCCTGCGCGCCGGCCTGCCCGCCCAGGTGCTGCTGCGCTCGGACACTGGTACGCCGCTGGCCGCCCGTGTGCTGCGCGTCGAGCCTCTGGCCGATGCAGTGACCGAAGAGACGCTGGCCAAGGTGGTACTGGCCACCCTGCCCACGCCCTTGCCACCGCTGGGCACGCTAGCGGAAGTCACCATTACCCTGCCGGAACTCGCCGCCGCACCCACCATTCCCAACGCCGCGCTGCGGCGCGTGGGCGGCAGGATGGGCGTGTGGGAGTTGACCGAGAGCGGCCTGCACTTTGCCCCCCTGGTGCTGGGCCAGGCTGATCTGGACGGCCAGGTGCAGGTGCACAGCGGTTTGAAGGAAGGCGCGCGCATCGTTGTCTACAGCGAGAAAGAACTGAGCGCCCGCAGCAACACCCACGTAGTGGACCGCATCACCAAGGGGGCGCCGTGATCAGCCTGGCAGGCCGCGACATCCTCCATGCCTGGGGCAAGTTTGTCTTCACCGGCATTGGCCTGGGGCTGCTGATCGGTGTCACGCTCACCATGGCTGGGGTGTACCGCGGCATGGTGGACGACGGGCGCGCGCTGCTGGACAACAGCGGCGCCGACATCTGGGTGGTGCAGCAAGGCACGCTGGGGCCGTACGCCGAACCCTCGAGCCTGAACGACAGCACCTGGCGCAGCCTGCGGTCGTTGCCCGGCGTGCAGGACGCCGCCAACGTCACCTACCTCACCATGCAGGTGCAGCGCCTGGCGGGCAACACTGGCGCTGCGGGCGCCGCCGGAGCCGTCAGCGATGTACGCGCCATGGTGGTCGGCATCGCACCGGGCGGCAGCGGCACACCCGGCTGGCCGCCCTACCTGGTGGCGGGGAGACAAATTACGCGCAGCCACTACGAGGCTGTGGCCGACATCGCCAGCGGCCTGGCGCTGGGCGAGCGCATCCAGATCCGGCGCAATAGCTACACCGTGGTCGGGCTCACGCGGCGCATGGTGTCTTCGGGTGGCGACCCGATGGTGTTCATTCCGCTCAAGGATGCGCAGGCCGCGCAATTTCTGCGCGACAACGACGCTCTTTGGCAAAGCCGCCACCGCACCGCCGCCAACCCCGCACTCAACCGCCCCGGAGTACCCGGCCTGCTCGACGCAGTGATTGCCTCGCAAAGCAGCAATCCTTCGGTCAACGCCGTGCTGGTGCGGGTACGGGCCGGGCACGATGCGCAAGAGGTGGCGGATTCCATTCACCGCTGGCAGCGCCTCACAGCCACCACGCGCGCGCAGATGGACGGCATCCTGGTCGGCAAACTCATTGCCACCTCGGCCAAGCAGATTGGGATGTTCCTGGCCATTCTGGCACTGGTCAGCGCGGCCATCGTGGCCTTCATCATCTACACGCTCACCCTGGGCAAGATCCGCGAGATCGCGGTGCTCAAACTCATCGGCACCAAGAACCGCACCATCGCCGGCATGATCGTGCAGCAGGCGCTGGGCCTGGGGTTGATCGGCTTCGTGGTGGGCAAGATCTCTGCCACGCTGATGGCGCCCGCCTTCCCCAAATACGTGCTGCTGGTGCCGCAGGACACCGCCGCCGGGCTGGCGGCCATTCTGGCCATCTGCGTGCTGGCCAGCGGCGTCGCCATCCGCGCCGCGCTGCGCGTCGATCCGGCCGAAGCGGTGGGAGGCTGACATGGCAGGTCGAGGGATTCTCATCGAAGGCGTGCGCAAGCGCTACGGGCAGGGCGATACCGCCGTGGACGCGCTCAAGGACGTCAACATGGTCGTCGCGCCGGGCGAGGTCGTCGGGCTGATCGGGCCATCGGGCTCGGGCAAAAGCACGCTGCTCAAATGCCTGGGCGCGGTGATCGAACCCAGCGCCGGGCGCATGACGCTGGGCGACGAAGTCATCTACGACAACGGCTGGAAGATTCGCGACCTGCGCGCGCTGCGGCGCGACCGCATCGGCTTCGTGTTCCAGGCACCCTACCTGATTCCGTTTCTGGACGTGACCGACAACGTCGCCCTGCTGCCCATGCTGGCCGGGGTGCCGAACGGCCAGGCGCGCCAGCGGGCACGTGACCTCCTGGATGCGCTGGACGTGGGCCACCGCGCCCGCGCCATGCCCGCGCAGCTGTCGGGCGGCGAACAGCAGCGCGTGGCCATTGCACGCGGCCTCGTCAACCGCCCGCCGGTGGTGCTGGCCGACGAGCCCACGGCGCCGCTCGACAGCGAACGCGCCATGGCGGTGATCCGCATCCTCAACGACATGGCGCGGCGGTTCGAGACCGCCGTGATCGTCGTCACGCACGACGAGAAGATCATTCCAACCTTCAAGCGGATCTACCACATCCGCGACGGCGTGACGCACGAGGAAGCGGGCGAAGGACGCGCACCATGAATTTGCAACATCTCCCGGAGGCCCCCCCTATGAATGCCCTGCTGCAACGCAATCCCTGGCTGCGCGGTGCCAGCGTGTTCGCTGTGCTCTTTGGCCTGCTGACCCTCAAGGAGGGCGGTACCGTGCTGTTCGGCGGCGCAGCCGCACGCACCGCTGCCGGGGCCTATGTGCCGTTTGTGCTCTGGTTCAACTTCCTGGCCGGTTTTGCCTACGTGGCCGCAGGCCTTGCGCTGTGGCGGCGCCTGGGCTGGGCAGCGTGGCTGGCGCTCTGCATTGGCCTGGCCACGGCCCTGGTGTTTGCAGCCTTCGGAATCCATGTGCTGACGGGCGGCGCATTCGAAGTGCGCACCGTGGCGGCCATGGCACTGCGCACGGCCGTATGGCTGGGCATCGCCACCCTGGCTTTGCGCCTGCGGCCCGGCCGATCTGTCCGGCGGGAGGCCACGCCATGAAGACCCCTTTGTTGCACAGGCTGCCCGGCGGGCACCCTGCCTGGGCCCTGTTGCTGACTGCCCTGCTCACAGGCTGCGCGGCAGGCCCGGATTACCAAGCCCCTGGGCCCCTGGCAGACAACGCACTGCCGCGCCCGGCCCCAGCCGTACAGAACAGCACCAGCGAAACCGCTTTTGGCGCGGCGCAGACGTGGCGCGCCGACATGGACCTGGAGGCGCCCTGGTGGCAGCAGCTCGGCTCCCCCGGCCTGGACGCGCTGATCGCCGAGGCCCTGAAGGCCAGCCCGACGCTGGCGGCCGCGCAAGCGCAACTGCGCCAGGCCGAAGAGCTGCAGGCGGCTCAGGAGCGTGCCACCCAGTTGCCGCGCGCCGACCTCGGTGCAGGCAGTGCCCGCCAGCACATTTCGCCCGGCGCGCAGGGCCTGCCCGGCGATGGGCGCACGTTCAGCCTGCACAGCGCCAGCGTGGGCGTGCAGTACCAGCTCGATGTGTCGGGCGGCAACCGGCGGACCCTGGAAGCCCTCGCGGCACGCACCGACTACCGTCGCTACCAGCTCGCCGGAGCCCGTCTGGACCTGGCTGCACGCCTGGCCAGCACCGCCATCACCCAGGCCCGTATCGCTGCCCAGGCCGAAGCACTGGAGGCGATTGCACGCAACCAGGAGGCGCAAAGCGCCCTCGCCCGTGAGCGCGTGCGTCTGGGCCAAGCCATGCCTGCTGATGAGCAAGCCTTGCAGGCCGCGCTGGAGCAAACCCGCGCGTCCATTCTGCAATTGCGCAAACAGGCAGTGCAAAGCGGCCACCTGCTGGCCGTGCTGGCCGGGCGCACGCCCGGCTCAGTACCGCTGCCCGCCTTCACCCTGCACGATTTCACACTGCCCGCTGCGCTGCCGCAGGTGCTGCCCTCTGAACTGGTGCGCCAGCGTCCTGACATCCAGGCTGCCGAAGCGCTGGTGCAGGCGGCCAGCGCAGACCACGGCGTGGCCGTGGCGCGCATGTACCCACAGCTTCGCCTCAGCGCCAGCCTGGGCAGCCAGGCACTGACCACGGGCGCCCTGTTTGGCGGCGGCTCCGCCGTGTGGGGCCTGATTGCCCAGCTCACACAGCCCCTGTTCGACCCGGCCCTGCCAGCGCAGCAGCGCGCCGCGCTGGCAGGCCTGGACGCCGCTGCCGCCCAGTACCAGGGCGTGGTGCTGGACGCGCTGCGCAACGTGGCCGATGCCCTGCGCGCCACCGAGGCCGATGCGCAAGTGCTCGCCACGCTGGAGCGCGCCGATGCCGCCGCGCAAGCCAGCCTGCAGGCCACGCAGCAACAACTGGCGCTGGGCGCCGCCAGCCACCTGCAATGGCTGGTGGCCCAGCAACAGGCCCTGCAACTGCGCAGCAGCCTGGTGGCTGCACAGGCGCAGCGCCTGGCCGACAGCGCGGCGCTGTTCCAGGCCGTGGGAGCGGGCGGGCGCTTGGCTATGTCTATGTAATGGCCGGCGGGGGGAAACTGCGCTCGCTGCTCAAGCGCTCGAAATGGCGGCTGATATGGCCGCAGACGCCGTCGCACAGCACATCCACCGACGGGTCGGCGCGCCGGTACCAGGCGCTGTGACCGCGCATCTCGCGCTGCACCAGGCCATGGCGCGTAAGCAAGGCCAGGTGGCGCGACACATTGGCCATGCTGCAACCGCACAGCACGGCCAGCGCCCCCACTGTGTGCTCGCCTTCGCCCAGCCACTGCAACAGCTGCAGCCGCGTGGGTTCACCGAGCACCCGGAAGTACGCAGCCACCTTCTCCAGCGCCGCATCGGGCAGCTGGCCCATGCGGTCACCACTGGCAGGCGCAGCAATGGATTTCATGGCATTTAAAAACGGTCAAAAATCAACTTGTTGACTATTTAGTTAGTTGCGCAAATAATAGTCCAACACTTCCTGATTGACCAGACCCGCCTTGTAAAGCGGGGCGTGCGAAAGAGAACCATGCAGAAAATCCACCCCCTCATGAAGGCATTGGCTGTAGTGCTGGCACTGGCCGGCACGGCCAATGCAGCCGATGTGCAGACCGCTCCGGCGCAGGCGGCGGCCCTGCAGGGCCGCACCGGCTTTGACGGCGTGGTCGAGGCCGTGCGCCAGACGGTGGTGGCCGCGCAGATGCCCGGCGCCGTGGTGGAACTGAACGTCAAGGCGGGCGACACCGTCAAGGCGGGGCAATTGCTGCTGCGCATTGACGCCCGCGCCGCCGACCAAAGCACCGCCGCCGTTGATGCCCAAGTGCAGGCGGCCCGTGCTTCGCTGGACGTGGCCACGCGGGAGTACGAACGGCAAAAGCAGCTGTTCCAGAAAAAATACATCAGCCAGTCGGCACTCGACCAGGCCGAATCCGGCTACAAGGCCGCCCGCGCCCAGGTGGCGGCCCAGGCGGCACAGGCCGGCGCGGCGCGCACCGGGGCGGCACTCAACATCGTGCGTGCGCCCTATGCCGGCGTCGTGGCCGAAGTGCCCGTGCAACTGGGCGACATGGCCATGCCGGGCCGCACCCTGCTCTCGCTCTACGACCCCAGCAGCCTGCGCGTGACGGCCGCCGTGCCGCAGTCGCTGGCTCCGCGCGTGCAAGCAGACGCCGTGCGCGTGGAACTGCCCGGCCTGCCCGCCGCGCAACAGTGGCCCCAGGCCGCGCGCGTGCAGGTGCTGCCCACCATCGACGCCGCCACGCACACCGTGCAGGTGCGCGCCGAGTTGCCCGGTACCGTGCAAGGTGTGGTGCCCGGCATGTTTGCCCGCCTGTGGCTGCCAGCCGCTGGCGGCAGCGAGCAGGCCAAAAGCGTGACGGTGCCGGTCTCCGCCATCGTTCGCCGCGCCGAGATGACCGGCCTGTATGTGCAGGACACCCATGGCAAACCGCTGCTGCGCCAGGTGCGCCTGGGCCGGGTCGATGGCGACCGTGTGGAAGTGCTGACGGGCGTGGCGCCCGGCGAAGCGGTGGTGCTCGACCCGCAGTCCGCCACCCGCGCACGCTGAAAGGCCCGACATGCAAGAGCAGAAACACAAGAGCATGGGCATTTCGGGGCGCATTGCGGCGTTCTTCCAGAGCGCGCAAATCACGCCGCTGCTGGCGCTGGTGGCGCTGCTGCTGGGCGCTTTCGCCGTGATGGTGACGCCGCGCGAAGAAGAACCGCAGATCAACGTCACCATGGCCAACGTGCTGATTCCGTTCCCTGGCGCCAGCGTGCGCGACGTGGAGCAGATGGTCGCCATTCCCGCCGAGCAAGTGCTCTCGCAAATCACCGGCGCCGAGCATGTGATGTCGCTCTCGCACCCCGGCATGGCCATTCTCACGGTGCAGTTCAAGGTGGGTGTACCGCGCACCGAGGCACTGGTGCTTTTGCACGACACCGTCAACTCCAACGCCGACTGGCTGCCCCAGGGCCTGGGCGTGATGGCCCCCATCATCAAGCCCAAGGGCATTGACGATGTGCCCATCGTTTCGCTCACGCTGTTCAGCGACCAGCCGGACACCGGCGCCTTTGACCTCGAGCGCGTGGCGCACAGCGTGGAAGCCGATTTGAAGCGCGTGCCCGGCACGCGCGAAGTCACCACCATCGGCGGCCCCGGCCGCGCCGTGATGGTGGAACTGGACCCCGCCCGCATGGCGGGGATGGGCGTCACCGTGGCCGACCTGCGCATGGCGCTGCAATCGGCCAACCTGGGCCTGCCCGTAGGCGAATTGCTGGGCGGCAACCGCTCCGTGGCCATCGAGTCCGGCCCCTTCCTGCAGGGTGCCGATGACGTGGCCGACCTGGTGGTCGGCGTACGCAGTGGCAAGCCCGTGTTCCTGCGCGAAGTGGCCCAGGTGCGCGATGGCGCGCCGCCGCCCAGCCGCTATGTGTGGCATGGCACGGCGGGCGAGAAAGCGGCAGAGTACCCGGCCGTCACCATCGCCATCACCAAGAAGCCCGGCGAGAACGCCATCGACGTGGCCAACGCCGTGATGGCGCGTACCCAGGCCCTGAAGAACACCGTGATTCCCGCCGCAGTGCAGGTGGCCGAAACGCGCAACTACGGCGCCACCGCCAACGACAAAGCGCAAAAGCTGATCCAAAAGCTGCTGTTCGCCACCGCGTCGGTCGTGGCGCTGGTGTTCATCGCCCTGGGGCGGCGCGAGGCGGCCATCGTCGGCACGGCCGTGGTGCTTACGCTGACCGCCACGCTGTTTGCGTCCTGGGCCTGGGGCTTCACGCTCAACCGGGTGTCGCTGTTTGCGCTCATCTTCTCCATCGGCATCCTGGTGGACGACGCTATCGTGGTGGTCGAGAACATCCACCGCCACCAGAAGCTCGAACCCGGCAAGACGCTGGCGCAGATCATTCCCGGCGCGGTGGACGAAGTGGGTGGCCCGACCATCCTCGCCACCTTCACCGTGATTGCCGCGTTGCTGCCCATGGCGTTTGTCTCGGGGCTGATGGGCCCGTACATGAGTCCCATCCCGATCAACGCCAGCATGGGCATGCTGCTGTCGCTGGCGATTGCCTTTGTCGTCACGCCCTGGCTGGCGCGCCTGTGGATGAAGGCGCACCACGGCGAAGCCGAGCAAGGCCACGCCCAGCCTTCGGGCATGGCGCGGCACATCACGCCACTGTTCACGCGCATCTTCACGCCATTGCTGGATGAGCAACGCGGCGGGCGCAACCGCGGTTTTCTGGGCCTGGGCGTGGCGCTGCTGATCGCCATCTCTGTGGCACTGCCTGCCACCGGTCTGGTGCTGCTCAAGATGCTGCCCTTTGACAACAAGTCCGAATTCCAGGTGGTCGTGGACATGCCCGCGGGTACGCCGGTCGAGCGCACCGCCGCGCTGATGCACGAGCTGGGCGCATACCTTGCAACAGTGCCCGAAGTGATCGATTACCAGGCCTACGCAGGCACCGCCGCACCGATCAACTTCAACGGCCTGGTGCGCCAGTACTACCTGCGCGCCGGGGGCGCGGTGGGTGATATCCAGGTCAACCTGGTGGACAAACACGAGCGCCACGACCAGAGCCACGCCATTGCCACGCGCGTGCGCTCGCCGCTGCAGACAATAGCCAAACGCTTTGGCGGCAACGTGAAGGTGGTGGAAGTGCCGCCCGGCCCGCCCGTGCTCTCGCCCATCGTGGCCGAAATCTATGGCCCCGACGCGCAGGGCCGCCGCCAGGTGGCCAAGGCGGTGCGCAGCGTGTTCGACAAGGCCGAAGGCCTGGTGGACGTGGACGACAGCAGCATTGCCGACGCCCCGCGCACCCTGCTGCTGGTCGACCGGCGCAAGGCCGCCATGCTGGGCGTGCCGCAGCAGGCCATCGTGACCACACTGCGCGCCGGGCTGGCCGGCGAAGCAACGGCCTATGTGCACGACCAAAGCAAATACCCTGCCGCTGCCACGCTGCAGCTGCCGCCGCAGGATCAGGGCAACCTGGCTGCGCTGCTGCAGCTCACGGTGCGTTCGGCCAGCGGTGCGCTGGTGCCGATCCGCGAACTGGTCACCGTGAGCGACACGCTGCGTGAGCAGCCGATCCACCACAAGGATTTGCTGCCCGTGAATTACGTCGTGGCCGACATGGCGGGCAAGGTGGACAGCCCGCTCTACGGCATGTTTGCCATGCGCGGCGACATCGCCCAATTGCCCATGCCCGACGGTGGCACGCTGGAGGAATACTTCATCCACCAGCCGCAGGACGCCTGGCGCGGCTACGCCCTCAAGTGGGACGGCGAGTGGCAGATCACCTACGAGACCTTCCGCGACATGGGCGCCGCCTACGCCGTGGGCCTGATCCTGATCTACCTGTTGGTGGTGGCGCAGTTTGGCAGCTACCTCACGCCGCTGATCATCATGGCGCCCATCCCGCTGACCATCATCGGTGTGATGCCCGGCCACGCGCTGCTGGGCGCGCAGTACACCGCCACCAGCATGATCGGCATGATCGCGCTGGCCGGCATCATCGTGCGCAACTCCATCTTGCTGGTGGACTTTATCAACCTGCAGGTGCGAAGCGGCATGGACTTCAAGCAGGCCATCGTTAACGCGGCCATCACACGCGCGCAGCCCATCGTGCTGACCGGGCTGGCCGCCATGCTGGGCGCCTTCTTCATCCTGGACGACCCGATCTTCAACGGGCTGGCGATCTCGCTGATCTTTGGCATCGCCGTCTCCACCGTGCTCACGCTGGTGGTGATTCCCACCCTGTACTACGCGGCCTACCGCAAGCGCCTGGGCACGCTGGCACGGGATGAAGAACTATCAACTTCATAGCTATCAGCGCTTACTCCATAAGCGCTAGAAGCCATTTTTATTGAAAATAATGACCACCAGCTACCTCACCCTAACGCAAGAAACCTCGGCCCAGATCGCGCAGCTGCGTGCCGACATCCCCGACACCCTGCGCGGCTTCTCCGCCATGGCTCAGGCGGCCAGCAAAGACGGCGTGCTCGACAAAAAAACCAAGGAGCTGATTGCCCTCGCCCTCTCGGTGGGCGCGCGCTGCGACCCCTGCGTGGGCTACCACGCCCAGGCGCTCGTCCAACTCGGTGCCACCCGCGAAGAAGTCGCAGAAACGATGGGCATGGCCGTCTACATGGGGGGCGGGCCATCGCTGATGTACGCCGCCAAGGCATCGGCCGCCTTTGAAGAATTCAGCACCCTGGCGGTAAAGGCCACGGCATGAGCTGCAACAGGGCAATGCTGAACAAGTCAGCCACGCGTCGCGCATCCGTGGATCGGGCGGTCTGCGGCGCGCGCCATCGCGGGATCTTGTCCAGTATTGCCCTTGCTGGGCGCGGCACGGCGCAAATTTTGTGCGCTGGCTGCAATCCCTGCTGACCCGTGGGAGATAACACCATGCACCACTTCATTCGCCCTCTCCTCCTCGCCGCCGCCTGCGCCACACCAACTGCCTGGGCCACTGATTTGCTGCAGGCCTGGCAGGCCGCACAGCAAAACGACCGCGAGCTGGCCGTGGCCCGCGCCGCGCACGGTACGGCGCAACCGCAGCGCGACCAGGCCGCGGCGCTGTGGCGCCCCGGCGTCGCGTTGACCGCATCGGCGGGCCTGGCGACCAACGAAAACGAGATGCGCGGCGCGCAGTTCTCGGCACCGGGCCTGGGCCAGTCCAACGGCGTGAACTTCGCCACCTCGGTGACGGGCGGCACCGCCACCCGCTGGGCACTGCAGGCCAGCCAGCCGCTCATCAACCCGGTGCGCAGCGCACAGCAGCAACAGCTCGGCCTGCAGGCCGACATGACCGACCTGCAATGGCAGGCCGCAAGCCAAGCCACCATGCTGCGCACCGCACAGCGCTATTTCGACGTGGCTGTGGCGCAGGAGGCTTTGCAGGTGCTTGACCGCCAGCTGCAAGCCGTGCAAAAGGCCAGCACCGAGGCCCAGGACCGCTACGAACTGGGCAGCCTGCCGATCACCGACACCCACGAAGCCCGCGCGCGCCTGGCGGGCCTGCGCGCCCAGCGCCTGGCCGCCCAAACCGACCTCGACGTGAAACGCCGCCTGCTGGCCGACAGCACCGGCCTGCCCGGCAGCAGCCTGGCGGTGCAACTGCCGGGCAACATCGAGGCCACAGCGCCCCGCGACCTGACGGCCTGGCAAAGCGATGCCGAGGCCAACAACCCGTCCCTGCGCATGCAGGCCCTGGCGCTGGACATCGCCAAGGCCGAGGCCCAAAAACACAGCCTGCGCGCCGCCGCCACGGTGGACCTGGTGGCCCAGGCCGGGCAGGACCGCCTGCACGGCAGCGGCGACTTCGGCAGCGCCCGCAACAAGAGCGTGAACGCCATGGTGGGCGTGCAGATCAATGTACCGCTTTACACCGGCGGCTGGCGCAGTGCCAAGCAAGACGAAGCCCTGGCGCTGCAAGCCAAGGCCGAGGCGCAGGTGCAAAGCACGCGCGAGCAGGTGGCGCAGCAGGTGCACAGCGCCTGGCTGGGCCTGTCCGTGGGTGCAGGCCGGGTGCAGGCGCTGGGTGAGGCGCTGGCCGCCAGCGAAGCGCGCCTGGATGCCACCCGGCTCGGCCACGAGGTGGGCCACCGCACCCTGCTCGACGTGCTGAACGCCGAAAACGACGCCGCCGCCGCACGCCTGGCCCTGGCGCAGGCGCGCACCGGTTTGCTGCTCGACCGCCTGCGCCTGGCCGCGCTGGCCGGGCAGCTTGATGAAGACACGCTGCACAGCGCCAACCAAGTGTTGACACGCGCACCCTGACGAGAAGAAGAAAGAACCCAGGTTTCAGCCACCCCGCCGGAGAACCCGGCACCACCCCAGGAGACAAGCATGGCCCATATCGTGATTCTCGGCGCAGGCACCGGCGGCATGCCGGCGGCCTATGAGCTGCGCGCCAAAATCGACAAGTCGCACAAGATCACCGTGATCAACGCGGTGGACTACTTCCAGTTCGTGCCATCGAACCCCTGGGTGGCCGTGGGCTGGCGAGAACGCGGGGACACCACCATTCCGATCCGCCCCTACCTGGAGAAAAAGGGCATCGATTTCATTGCCCAGCGCGTGGACCGCATCGACGCCGAGGTCAACCAGTTGACGCTGGAGGGCGGTGCGCAGGTGGCTTACGACTACCTCATCATCACCACCGGCCCCAAGCTGGCTTTTGATGAAGTGCCGGGCGCCGGTCCCGGCGGCTTCACGCACTCCATCTGCACCGTGGACCATGCCGAGAAGACCTGGGCCGATTACCAGGCGTTCATCCAAGACCCCGGCCCGGCCATCATCGGCGCCATGCCGGCGGCCTCGTGCTTCGGTCCGGCCTATGAATTCGCCTTCATCTTCAACAAGGACCTGCAGCGCCGCAAACTGCGCAACAAGGTGCCGCTGACCTTCATCACCGCCGAGCCCTACATCGGCCACATGGGCCTGGGCGGCGTGGGCGACTCCAAGGGCATGCTCGAGAGCGACCTGCGCAACAACGACATCAAGTGGATCTGCAACGCCAAGGTGACCAAGGTGGAGGCGGGCAAGATGTTCGTCACCGAGCTGGGCGAGGACGGCCAGGTGAAAAAGGAGCACGAGCTGCCCTTCAAGTTCAGCATGATGCTGCCCGCCTTCAAGGGCGTGGACGCCGTGGCCCAGGTCGAAGGCCTGTGCAACCCGCGCGGCTTTGTGCTGATCGACGAGTTCCAGCGCAGCAAGAAGTACCGCAACATCTTCTCGGCCGGCGTGTGCGTCGCCATCCCGCCCGTCGAAGTGACGCCCGTGCCCACCGGCGCGCCCAAGACCGGCTACATGATCGAGAGCATGATCACGGCCATCGTGCACAACATTGCCGCTGAAATCGAAGGCAAGCCTGCCGACGCCAAAGGCACCTGGAACGCCATCTGCCTGGCCGACATGGGCGACACCGGCGCCGCCTTCGTGGCGCTGCCGCAAATCCCGCCGCGCAACGTCAACTGGTTCAAGAAGGGCAAGTGGGTGCACCTGGCCAAGGTGGCGTTTGAAAAGTACTTCATGTACAAGATGAAGAACGGCACC
>JAANMW010000539.1_pt1 | contig 44443 bp, 41 predicted proteins | sample 7279671 | NCBI WGS metagenome assembly JAANMW01 (sample SAMN14094541, study PRJNA606508) | bioreactor metagenome | isolation source: A lab-scale SPAN reactor treating ammonium-rich wastewater day 247 | place: Ireland: Galway | collected 2017-09-19 | reverse complement strand
GCTTGGCGGGCGCGAATGTGCCTGATCAGCGGGGCCACTTTCATGAAATTGGGCCGTGCACCGGCGATAATATGCAGTTTGAGCTTCTGATTCATTCGTGTGTCAGCCGTGAAGGAGTGTGAGCTAGCCAGACCGCTCGCGTTGAAGGATTTCTTCCACGTGGTTGACGATCTCAAGAAGGGCCGGACTCGATTTCACCGTGAAGCCATTCCGATTGCGTGGCTCAAGTGCAATCTTGCTCTGCACGTCTTCGACGCGCTCAATGATTGTCAGCCGTCCTTCACTCTGCAAAAGTCGGTCCACGGCACCCAATTTACCGCGGAAAATGCTGTAAACCGGCACGCCCAGTGCCGCCGCTTCTCGGTTCATCGTGCCACCTCCGCTCACGACCAGGTCGGAATGCCAGAGCAGGTTCAAACCGTCCACTGCCTCGCCGGGAACGATCACCTTCCCTTCATCGAACCACTGCGGGCATTGCGCTCGGAGTTGCATTTCCTGTTTCTTGTTGCGCGGCAGCAAGACGGCCCTAATGCCCGGCGTGCGGGTCACACGGTTCATAAACTGCTCGAAGAACAATTCACTTTCCGGGTTGTGATAGTGGGCCTCAGTAGCCGGAGGACGAACAGTCACCACAATATCATTGCCGTTGAGCCGAAGTTTTTGCGGCAGGGTTGGTTCGGGCTTGAACAAAGGGGCGTAAACGTCTTCCTTGATGCCGTGATAGGTCCGGACCCTTTCCTTCGTCTTGCAGTGGAGGCGCTCGTTGAACATCACGTCCGGGACAATCTCCCAACGGGGACGCAGGAGCGAGGGGGTTTGGGCGTGTTCGTAATCCATGACCATCACGGTCGGAATGCCGGTGAGATTGCCAAGGAGAATCTGGGCGCGTGCGCCATGCGACAATGCCAAATCAGCCTTTTCTCTTAGTGCGAAGGGTAATAACTGGACACTTCGCCACATAAGACCGAGCACTTTCATCAATCTGCTTCTGCCGTGGTGACGACCTAATCTCGTGTACACAAGACCAAAACGTGTCGCTAGCTCACAGACTTGAAATGCGTCGCGGGCAGTGAGGACGACTTTATAACCGCGGTGTTCCAGTTCTCGGATGATGGGTCTAAAAAAGGGAACGTGCGGCGTGTTGTCCAAATCAATCCAGATTTTCATTGCCGGCTCACCCGCAGAGTTTTGACAGGCAGACTTCGTCCCCGTCAATTCGCACACCGTGCGACCGACAGCGGAAGGCTGGCGCGTTTGAGCGCATGATTAGATGTTGAATCTGGCAACAAACAACTGAATCCATTTGTTGCCAGCGCTTGAGTTCTTGTTGAGCAACTAGCGCGCCAACAAGTGATTACATTTCCTGCGAAATTAACGAAGGCACATGCTGGCGGTACTTATTCAGCACAACCGCCGTTTTGACACGCGCCTCGGTTAACAATGTCCCTGCTTGAATTGCTGCCTGCTGGACCGTCTTCCCCGCTTCGAGCACAAGCAGCACCATGTCCATGTTACCGCCCAGCCGCGGAGTCACACTGGTCGGGGTCACCGGTGGCATATCGAAAACCACATAGTCATAGTCGCTGGCCTTCAGTAGAGGTATGAATTTGCTGATTCGGGACGGGAGCATTCTGTTGTCCTTATCGTCCGCGGCAGCGCCGGGCAACCCTGAAGAGCGAAGCGAGACGAGGTAGAGGTTTTCCTGAACTTGGGCTTCGGCGCGAGCTTCCGGTTCCAGTGCTTCAGCTAGTCCACAGCCGGGCTCCCCCTTGTAAAATGAATGGGTAGCCCCCTGTCCGCCGTTCAAGTCCACCAGCAACACGTTGCCATCGCCCGTCTTGGATAACGCCGCCGCCACACCACTGGCGAGCGTCGTGACGCCCGCCTGCTCACCACAACTGGTCACCCCGACGAGTTTGGGTTTGTGGTTGATTCCGTTGACTTCAAAGTGCGTAAGCAGGCGCTCGCGCAGGCCCTCAGAATACGCGCGGAGGTGGTGGTTGGAGTCCCACGGCGGGATTACGTTCGCCACCGCTCCGTTGACGTCGGTCTGCTTACCAGACTTGGCGTCAGAAGGATGACCGGGGCTCAGTTTCAAAGGGCGAGGTCTGCGCTTCCAACATGTATCAGGTATGGCGAGGATAAAGGGCAGCTGCAAGTGGCGACGCACGTCAGCTGGACGCTTGATGGTGCGGTCAAGGACGAATTCCATCAAAGCTGATACTCCCAATCCCATCGCGACAAACGCACCAAACACGGCCGCCATCAGTTTGAGAGTTTTTGTGTTATCCGTGGTCGGAGGCGTCGGGCTTTCAACCATGTTAATGCCTGTGACCCTGTTGCCGCCGGCTTCATCCGCACGAGCCCTGTCCAGGCTCATGGAGATGTAGGCCAGATTCTTGGCTTCCTGCTCCCGTTGGCGCTCGAGTTCCGCAAGCTTTGGTTCCAAAGTCACCAAACTGAACGCCTCATCCTGAAGCGAGTCGAGCAAATCCTCGTAACCTGCAACCTTGGCGGCAAGGGCCCGGACCCGGGCGCGTTCAACCGCCCGGTCAACTCCTGGGAGAGTTGGCTCACTCTGCATCAGTCCGGAATGCTCCATTTCGAGTTCTGCCTTTTTCGCCTTCAGTTGAGCAATGCTCTCCCGGGTGGCGACGACTTGAGGGTGGACCTCTCTGTATCCCTGAATGAGCAATTCGCGTTCGCGCTTCACCAAGGCATCCAAACTTGCCAACAGGGTTGCATAATGCTCCAAAATGTCGGCGGGAATGGGGGTTCTCAGTTCGTCAGCAAGTTTTTCTTCAGCCTGCGGGTTCTCACCCAGGGTCGCTTTGAGGCTGTGCAATTCCACTTTTGCCACATGGAGTTCGCCCCTGAATTTCTCAACCTGGGCGTTGTTCACTCGCTTGGCCTCCGACAAGGAAACCACCCTGGCTTCGGAGAGAATTCGCTGGATCTCCGCTTCAGTTTGCGCGAGCTTTTGCCTGACTTCCTCGAAGCGCTCTGAATAATAGTCTTCACCGAACAGCGCCCCTTGGCGCACCTCAACATGTCGGCGCAGATAAGCCTTGACGAGCGCATCCAACACGGGCTGGACCACCTCGCGGTCAGGGTGTTGAAACTTCACGACCATCACATCACTGCCAGCAGGAGCAACCGCAATCCCGGCCCGGATTACGCCTGCGGCCTGCAGGAGATTATCGCCGCCTCCTATATTCGTCAGAATTCTCGCTGGAGTTACTGCTTCGGCCACTTTCTTGGCTATGTCCCAACTGGCCAGGATCTCCTTCTCCGAGATCAGAATGGTCCCGCCCGAGCCGGCGGAGATCATGCGGGCATCCTGGTTCTCGGGATCAATTTCCGCCCGGTCAAGCACGTACCGGACAAACAACTTTGCATGAGAGCTATATACGGGCTTCTGAATGGCATGGACTACCGCGGCGCCGACGATCCCAAGACAAAGACATGCCATCAGCAGTCGTTGGTGGCGGAATATCGCAAAGTAAATATCATCCAATGCGATCGTTGGCCCCGACGATCGCCGATTCGAGTTGGCGGACTGCGGTTGCGAATTGGGACTCATGGAGTCACTGACCGGATAATTGTCGTGTTATAAGACATCGCCGCGTGCTTACGGTTCGAACATAATGCGCTCCGAAATACCATCGCCAACCGCGCCACACTTGGCCAGTCAATAATCGCCCTCAATTGTCCACGCAACTCGCAGGCGCCAGCGATCCCAGCGCCTCCCAACGCGCCGACAACCGGCATCATCCCGGAAATCCAACGTGCGGCTGGCCCACTTGCCGCCATAAACCTCCTCGCGCCAGCGTAGAGCGAAGCCTGCTCGTCGGGATGAAGTAATAGCCTGTGGAAAAACATTGTTGAAGCGCGCGAAAAGGGCCGGGTTCCTATGCGGCCATGTGACGCAGAACCCGCGCCGGGTTGCCAGCAACGATCGCTCGACAATGAACATCTTTTGTCACGACACTTCCCGCGCCCACAATGGCCCCTTCCCCGATCGTGACTCCACAAAGAATCGTCGCTCCCGAACCGATTGAAGCGCCCCGCTTCACCCTGGTTGGGACGCACTCCCAGTCGGCTTCGGTTTGAAGCCGCCCATCGGCACTGGTGGCACGGGGGAAGCGATCATTGATGAATGTAACGCTGTGGCCAATGAACACTTCATCCTCCAGCACCACACCCTCACAAATGAAGCTATGGCTCGAAACCTTGCACCGATTCCCAATCCGCGCGCCTTTCTGGATTTCCACAAAGGCGCCAATCTTCACGTCATCTCCAATCTCGCAACCGTAGAGATTGGTGAAAGCAAATATCTTCACCCGTTGACCCAGCTTCACGTCGGGAGCAATGCGCTGGTAGAGTTGGGTTTGAGTATTCACGATTCAAGCAGCCAGAAGACTGCGCCGGGAAGCGTCAACGAGCGCCTCGCCTTGGTTTCTGGCGCCCTTACCATTCCCATTTCCATTTCCGTGTCCATTGGCTCCGTTGCTACCGTTCGTCCAGGTTGCCATCGAATTCAGAGCGATATCGCCGCCCTGTTGTCTGAGCGAAACGCTTGACGCCTCCAGGATGCGGACCACTTCAAGTCCCTGACGGCCTCCGGTGATGGGCGTCGTCTCCTCGCGAATACATTCCAGGAAGTGCTGACATTCCAGCTTCAGCGGCTCGTCCTGTTTGATGTAGGGCACATAGGCGTCGCCGTAATGGTAGGAGTACGTGAAGTCGGCAAATGTATCATAATGAGGCGGCACTTCGACACGGGAGTCATACACTTTTAGTTTCTCCAATGGCTCAATGTCGTCATAGACAATCATTCGCCGGGAACCGACGATGGTCATTTGCCGCACCTTCTTGGGATCGAGCCAACTGTTTTGGATAAAGGCGCAGCGGTTTTTGCGGAAGTTCAGATACATCATGGTGACGTCCTCAATGCCGCGGGTCACATGGCTGTTGCCCTGACAACTGACGCTCACTGGCTGTTCCTCAAGCAGGTGAAGAATGATGGATATGTCATGCGGCGCGAGGTCCCAGGCCACATTTATATCTTTCTGGAACAAGCCCAGATTGAGGCGGCGGGCTGAAATATACTGCAATTCTCCAATGTCGCCGGAATCAATGATCTCTTTCATGCGACGCACGGCCGGTGAGAAGAGGAAAGTGTGGCCAACCATGATGACCAAGCCCTGACGATCCGCCAAGGCAACCAACTCTTCACCTTCGGCCACCGTCCGGGCCATGGGCTTCTCGATAAACACATGCTTGCCGGCAGTAAGACAGGCCTTGGCCATGTCGAAGTGGAATCGCACCGGCGTGGCAATAACCACCGCATCCAACTCCGGATCTTTTAATAGATCTTCGAAGTTATTAGTAGTCGCCACATCCGGATGCAGCCGCTGCATGTGCCGGAGACGTTGTTCACTCGCGTCGCAAATGATCTCCAGTTGGCAATCGGGCGACTGCCGTAGGTTTCTGATCAAATTGGGTCCCCAATATCCACACCCCACAACACCCGCCCTGATGATTCTTTTGTTTGTTTTCATAGCTGATATGTTTGGACCGGCTTCTCCATGCCCGCCGCCGAGGATGCGGCCTCCTTGCGCTTCAGCACTCGCGTTTCCAAGCACTGCCTCAAGAGGGCGGGCAAAGTCTTTAGAATGATTACCAAGTCAAGCCAGAGGTTCTTTCGTTCCGAATACTCAATGTCCAACCGGACCATTTGGTTGAACGTCGTGCGGTTCTTGCCGCTGACTTGCCACAGCCCCGTCAAACCGGGAACGGCCTCAAACCGCCGGCGTTGCCAAGGCTCATAAAGCGCATACTCGTAGTGGATGCAGGGACGCGGCCCGACCAAGCTCATCTCTCCGCGCAGAACGTTGAGCAATTGCGGTAACTCATCCAGCCCTGTGGCCCGCAGGCATGCGCCAAACGGAATGAGCCGCGGGTCGCGGCAGGTGTCCAGTTTTGTCATCGGAGTCTCAGATTTCATCAATTGCGTTGCATGGTCCCGATGCAAATCCGTCTCGGCGTCAACATGCATTGTGCGAAACTTGAAACAGGTAAACTCTCGCCCACGGTAGCCAACGCGCTGTTGCCGAAATAAGATCGGACCGCGTGAACCGCACAGCACCACCAGCGCCACGATCCCCGCAAGCACAAGCAGCCCAGGTGCCAGCGCGAAAATAACAACAAAGTCAAGCAGGCGCTTCCATGTTGGAAGTCCCGTCTCCTGCAATTCTGTCGCGTTGTCCACAGTAATGTCCTGAGTAATCATAGTTCTGTACATCCCCCGTATGACCGCCCAGCCGTCATCCACCTCCTCGCGAAGATATCCGCACCCTCTTCCCAGTCGTCCTCGACTCCACCGCCTCGCTACTGAAGACACCCGACTGCGCTTCACCCAAGTTCTGCATACGGTGCGTTTACACTCATCGGTTGATCCAATGAATCTTAGCGCGAGAACATCTTCGGCCCAGTGCATAGGAGTAGCAAGTGACAACAGCGCAAAGACTTCGCCACTGATTACGGAAGGAATGTCGGTTGAATTACGGAAGCATCCCGCCTCTTGAGGTGCTGCCGGGGTCGTCTTGTGGTCGCGCAATGCCCTGGAGACGCCTGCATCGCGCCCCAATTCCCCAGCAGCTACCAGCGCCGGTGTCGTGAGAAAAAGCGCCATCTGAGCCTCCCATTTCGGGCGACCCAGCCATTCGCAAGCTTGGACTCTGTCTCCTACGGTGCCGAGCACTGCAAGCTCAGACCACTTGGATGAGCCCAGGGCGGATTGCTCAATAAGGATTTCCGCAATGCCGAGTTGTTGGCAGGCTCATCCTGCCACCGGTTTGCCGAGAACCGTCTTCACCCACAACTGATTGTCCAAGTACCACTGAACGGTTTCCCGGATGCCGTTCTCAAAAGTGTGAGCGGGCACCCAGCCCAGTTCACGCTGAAGCTTGGAGGCATCAATCGCGTAACGCCGGTCGTGACCCGGACGGTCTTTTACGAAAGTGATCAGTTGCCGCGTATGGCCGCCGAGTTGCGGCGACAACTCATCCACCAGATCGCAAATCAACTCCACGATCCGGAGGTTGGCCCATTCGTTGTGGCCACCGATATTGTAGGTTTCGCCATCCTTGCCGCGGGTGAGCACCTGCCACAACGCCTCGGCGTGGTCGCGCACATAGAGCCAGTCGCGCACGTTCAGACCGTCGCCGTAAACGGGAATCATTTTCCGGGACAGGCAACTTTGAATCACCACCGGGATGAGCTTCTCCGGGAACTGAAATGGGCCGTAGTTGTTCGAGCAATTCGTTATCACCACCGGCACGCCATACGTGTGACGGTACGCCCGCACCAGAAAATCGCTGGAAGCCTTGCTCGCGGAATACGGCGAGTTCGGCGCATAGGGCGTCGTCTCGGTGAAATATCCCGTCGCCCCCAGCGAGCCGTAAACTTCATCTGTCGAAACGTGGTGAAAACGCCGGTTCGTGAAGCTGCCATTCCAGACACCACGGCAGGCCTCGAGCAAATTAAACGTGCCGACAATGTTGGTACTGATGAAATCGCCCGGCCCGCTGATGGAACGATCCACGTGCGACTCCGCAGCCAGGTGCATGATGTGCGTGATGCCGTGTTGCTCGATCACGCGGAGAACGGCGGGTTTGTCGCGCAGGTCCACTTTCTCAAAGACATATTTCGAATGACGACTCACGCTTGCCAGATTCGCCAGATGACCCGCATAAGTCAGGCAATCGAGGTTGACCAAAGCCTCCACTTCCGGACGGTCAATAATGTGGTGAATCAAATTGGAACCGATAAAGCCGGCCCCGCCAGTGATGAGCAATTTCATTGTTTATCGAGAACCAGTCGCAGACATTCATCCCAACCCGGAAGCTGGATGCCAAAGACTCTTTCCAGCTTGCCACAATCGAGCACGGAGTACGCCGGACGTTTCGCCGGAGTAGGGTAATCCGCCGTGGTAATCGCCGTCACTTCACGACAGCGCCGTTCAGACTCGGGCATCCACTCTACGATGCGCGACGCAAATCCGTGCCAGCTTGTCGAGTCGCTGGCGGCCAGATGATACGTACCGTTGAACACGCTCGCCTCCGGCGCAACCAAAACCTGCCGCAGCGCTTGCGTCGTTGCTTCGGCGATCAAGCGCGACCAGGTTGGGCAACCAAACTGATCCCCCACCACCCGCAACGATTCCCGCTCGCGCGCCAGCCGCTGCATCGTTAACAAAAAATTCTGGCCGCGCAGGCCGTAAACCCAACACAGCCGGAAAATCAAATGGTTGCCGCCGGCCGCACGCACGCCCTCATCGCCGGCCAGTTTGGATTGGCCATAGACGCCGAGCGGTTTGGGCGAGTCCGTTTCCAAGTAAGGCGTGGTTTTCGCGCCATCAAACACATAGTCCGTTGAGTAATGAACCATCAACGCGCCTACCTGCTTCGCCACTTCGGCCAGCACCCCCGGCGCAAAGCCGTTGATCTGGTGCGCTGTCTTCGTTTCCGTTTCCGCCTTGTCCACTGCGGTGTAGGCGGCGGCGTTGATAACCACAGACGGTTTGTTTTCCAACACCAGTCGGCGCGCCGCTGCCGCGTCGGTCAAATCAATCTCCGGATAATCCACCGCAAGCACCTGGCCGACGGGGGCCAAGGTACGCCGCAGTTCCCAGCCGACCTGGCCGTTCTTGCCAATGAGCAGGATTTTGGGTTGATCCATAACAGCGAAACGCCTCACGCAAACAGCCGTTCCGGCGGCAGCTCGCACAAGCGCAAACCTTTCTTGTCTTTCTCCGATAACACCGGCTCGCTTACCGGCCATTGCACGCCCACGTCGGGATCATCCCAAAGCAACGTCACTTCATCTTTTGGCGAGTAACGTTCCGTGCATTTGTAGGCAAACAGGGCCGACTCACTCAGCACCGCGAAGCCGTGCGCAAAACCGGGCGGCACGTAGAACTGCAACCGGTTTTGCCCGGAAAGGTTCACGCCATGCCAGCGGCCAAACGTCGGTGAACTGCGCCGTAAATCCACGGCCACGTCAAACACCTCGCCCTCGATTACCGACACAAGCTTGCCTTGTGAATTCGGATTCTGAAAATGCAGCCCGCGCAACGTGCCGCGCCGCGAGAACGACAGATTGTCCTGTACGAAGCGTGCGCCCAATCCGGCTTCACGGTAACGCTGCTCGTTCCAGGTTTCGAGGAAGAAGCCCCGTGCATCGCCGAACACTTTCGGTTCGATGACCAGCAAACCCGCGATGTCGCAAGCCGTAACCTTCATGCGAGCCGCCGCGCTTCGGCGATGACATCATTTTCCAGGTACTCGCGATATTCGCATCGGGGCATTTTGGCCGCGAGTTCCTCCAGTTGTGTCAACTTGAGGAACCCGTTGCGAAATGCCGCTTCCTCCGGGCAGCCGATCTTGATTCCGGCGCGCTTTTCAATCGTTTGCACATAAGCGCTCGCCTCGTGCAGGCTGCTGCTCGTGCCCGCATCCAGCCAGGCAAAGCCACGACTCAGTCGAAACACCCGCAGGTTACCGCCCCGCAGATAAGCCACATTCAGATCCGAGATTTCCAATTCGCCGCGCGCCGAAGGCTTGAGCGCCTTCGTCGTGGAAATCACCGAGTTGTCGTAGATGTAGAGCCCGGGCACCGCGAAGCTGCTCTTGGGTTGCTTGGGCTTTTCCTCAATGGAAATCGCCTGCCCATTGGCATCGAACTCCACCACACCGTAACGCTCCGGGTCGTTCACGTGATAGCCAAAAATCGTCGCGCCGTCGCGAAAGTCCGCAAATGCCCGGGAAAACACGTCGCCGCCATAGAAAATGTTGTCGCCCAGAATCAACGTTACGTTGTCCTTGCCGATGAACGATTCGGCAATCAGGAAAGCCTGCGCGATGCCCTCCGGCTTCGCCTGCTCGCGATAATCAATCGTCAAGCCGAACCGGCTGCCATCGCCCAGCAATTGCCGGAAGCGGGGCAAATCGTGTGGCGTGGAGATCAGGCACAATTCGCGGATGCCACCTTCGATGAGCGTCGTGAGTGGGTAATACACCATCGGCTTGTCGTACACTGGCTGGAGCTGTTTGCTCGCCACCAGCGTCAGCGGATACAGCCGCGAGCCGGCCCCGCCGGCCAGAATGATGCCTTTCATGTTATTCATGTCTTCACGGTTGCGAAAACGCGCACATAAACCCTACACGGCGCAAGTACGCAAGCCAATACCGCGTCCATTCCGCCAACGGTTCCGGGCAGAAGTAAACTCCCTCCGAGCATTGGGCCTTTCAGCGAAGGCGCTGTAAACAGGCAAACAACTGCCACCTCTTCTGCCCAAAAAGCGATTAAGGATCGGCAGATCGGTGTTCCGACTGTTCAATCCGATGTATCTTCTGCGTGCGAAGATTCTCGACCCAACTCGAAAGCGGAGCAAGTAACAACGGCGCCCTAGCCCCGCCGCCAATTACGGAAGGAATGTCGGTTGAATCCCTGAAGCCTCCTGCTACGCCTCTAGTGCTTCAAGGATTAACTCTCCGCAAGAGCCGGTTACCAGAAACGTCCGGCCCGTCAGGTCAACTCGTGCCCACGCCCCTGCTCTTCGCGTTTCAGGTCGGTGCGATCTTCTTCAACCCAATATTGCCGATTGACTCGCCGCGCTGGGACGGAGATTTTCATCCCTGCTATGGCAAACATTCAGCGGGCATTGCTTTCGGTTTCGGACAAAAGCGGATTGGTTTCACTGGCGCATACCCTGGCCGCCGCCGGCGTGGAATTGATATCCACCGGGGGCACGGCCAGGGCTTTGCGCGAGGCAGGACTGACCGTCAAGGACATCAGTGAGCACACGGGCTTTCCGGAGATGATGGATGGTCGCGTCAAGACGCTGCATCCGAAGGTCCACGGTGGGTTGCTGTTCATTCGCGGGAACGCCGACCACGAAGCGGCCGCGCAAGCACACCACATCCCCCCGATTGATCTGGTGGTGGTGAATCTCTATCCGTTCGAGCAAGCGGTAGCCAAGCCCGACGTCAGCCTGCACGAGGCCATTGAGAACATTGACATCGGCGGCCCATCCATGCTGCGCAGCGCGGCCAAGAATCACGACAGCGTCACAGTGGTGGTGGACCCAGGTGACTATGCTGAAGTGGCCGCTCAAATTAAGAGCAACGGAAACACCACCCTGGCATTGCGTCGCCGACTCGCTGCGAAAGTGTTTGCCCGCACGGCAGCCTATGACGCCGCCATTGCCGCGCACTTCCAGCAAGCTTTCGATCTCCAGCCGGCCAGCTTCAGCCCGCCGCCGGCACTGGTGGTTTCGGCGCCCCTGGTGCAGCCTTTGCGTTACGGGGAGAACCCGCACCAAGGCGCGGCGCTTTACGGACGTTTCCGGGAGCACTTCCAACAACTGCATGGAAAGGAACTTTCCTATAACAACATTCTTGATCTGACGGCGGCAACCAGTTTGATCGGGGAGTTCGCGGATGATGCCCCCACCCTGGCCATTCTGAAACACACGAATCCGTGCGGCGTGGGTCAGGGCGCAACCCTGCACGAGGCTTGGGAAAAGGCGTTCGCCACGGATCGGCAGGCGCCCTTCGGTGGCATCATCGCCGTGAACCGTGTGCTTGATGGCGCCTGCGCCGAGGCCATCGCGGAGATTTTCAGTGAGGTGATCGTAGCGCCGGAGTTCTCTTCCGATGCGCTTGCCATCCTGCAAAAAAAGAAGAATTTGCGCCTGCTCCGGACGTTCAGGCGGCCGGGCGGCACGCCACCGATCGACGTGCGCAGCGTAGGCGCGGAGTCGTTCCTGTTACAACAACGGGACGTCAAGACCACCACACGCGCGGACTTGAAGATCGTGACGCGCCGACAACCAAGCGATGGCGAGTTGCGGGCCATGCTCTTCGGCTGGCGTGCAGTGAAGCACGTGAAATCCAATGCCATCCTGTATGCGGCCGAGGATCGCACCTTGGGTGTCGGTGCGGGTCAGATGAGCCGCGTAGATGCAAGCCGCATTGCCGTGTGGAAGGCGGGCGAGGCCGGCTTATCGCTCCAGGGCAGCGCCGTCTGCAGCGACGCATTCTTCCCGTTTCCAGACGGTTTGATCGCGGCCGCTGAGGCGGGAGCGACGGCCGCCATTCAACCAGGCGGTTCAGTGCGGGATGCCGAAGTAATCGCAGCGGCAGATGACCGGGGCGTAGCGATGGCGTTTACGGGCGTACGCCATTTTCGGCACTGAGACGCATCGGACAATGCCCGAACTGAGGTCGGCCGGTTCTATTGCAGCAGCCAGTAGATGAGGGCAATCTCGCCCAAGGACATCACGGCCACCAACCCCCACACGAACGCTTCGCGCAGGCGCAATCCGCGCTGGCGGGTTTCGCCGAGCCAGAAGCGCAGTCGCACCGAGCCGATTTCAATAGAGTCGCCGTTGCGCAACCGGGCGGCTTGAATCCGTTCGTGGTTCAGCGTAAGCAGCGCATCGGAAAGGGCAGCCAGTGAGAATCCCTCGGAGCCATCAAAGTGCAACTCCAGGTGCTCATCCCAAATCCCATCCTCCACCAACTGCAAATCGTTGCTCGCGCCGCGACCGATCCGTACAGGAAAACGGCGGGCCGTCCATCGAGTGCCCGCCATCTTGCCGGAGAGAATCTGAAGCTGGATCATTCAAGGCCAGCGGCGTCGGACATTGATGCTGTCGCCCGGAATGATCAAGGGATCCAGATTTGGGTTCTGTTGGATCTTGTTCCAATCGTAGGTCGCCGTTGTCCCCCCGCGGGTCAGTTGAATTCTCTTCTTGTTGGCAAAGTCCGTGAAACCGCCCGCAGTCTGGATGGCTTTGGTGAGCGTAGTCCCGCCAATGTAGGCTGCAGGGCCCTCGCGTCTGACTTCGCCGCCAACGTAAAAAACCAGATCCTTGGGCACGACCGTCACAGTGAGGCGACGGTAGTATCTCGGCACGTAAAGGTCGTGGATGTCCTTTTGCAACTCGCCAGCGGTTTTGCCTGCGGCCATGACCGGTCCGATCAAAGACAAGGTAATCCGGCCATCTTCCGGAATCCGCTCTTCGTGGGTCGGAATGATTTCAATGGAACCGGAGAAATTGACGGTAACAATATCCCCCACAGTGAAGATGCCTACGTTGGTGTTGCCCGAGGGCGAGCTTGGCGTGGCAGCATCGTCCCTGAACGGCTGAAGAGTTGGCGGGGTGGAAAAGGGATCGTCCGCAGGGGTTTGGCAACTCGTCAGGAGCAGGCAAGCCGCCACGGGCACCACCATGAGCAACCAACCGTGCCCTGAAAAAATCCGTGAAAGCTTCATCGTTTGAATCCTCGGAACCCCGGAATTGATCATCAGTACTTTTGTTTGATCTCCACCTTGGCCTTGTCGCCACCGTCCTTGCCATCCTTGCCAGCGGCGGAGGCATCGGCCATTTCCTCGTTCTTCGAGTAATAATCGTGGTAATAGCCGCTGTAGTAATAATAGCTTTCGTCCTGCGACATATTGATGTTGTTGAGGACGATGCCCACAAGATTGCCACCCACTTTCTCGATCAACTGCTTGGCGCGGATGTTCATGGGCTGCGGGTAGCGGCGGTATTGGATGACCTGCATGGTCATATCCACTTCACTGGCCAAAATGGAGGCGTCGCTAACGCCCATGATGGGTGGTGAATCAAACAGCACAAAATCATAGCGCCGCTTGAGTTCGGTAATCAGGCTCCGCATCTGGACGGAATTGAGGATACCGAGCGAACTGCTGGGGAGCCGACCGCTGGCCATGAAATCCAACGTTGGCTGGCTGGTGGTTTGAATGACTTCCTCCAATGTGTTTTGCTTAAGCAAATAATTGGTCAACCCCAGGTTGTTGGTCACGCGCAACATCTTGTGCAACGTCGGCCGGCGCAAGTCAGAGTCCACCACCAAAACTCGCTGGCCGCTCTGGGCGAAAACGGTCGCCAGATTGAGGACCGTGGTGGATTTGCCCTCGCCAGCGCCGGCACTGACCACCGCCACGGTGTTGGCTTTCTCGTTCTTGCTGGAAAAAAGCAGGTTGGTGCGGAGTACCCGGTAGGCCTCGGCGTGCGGGCTTTCCATGCCCTCGTCCAACAGATATCCGACATTCTGCGGGATGACCCCCAGCACGGGCGATTGGAGGGTACGCTCGACGTCATCAATGGTCTTGACACTGGTGTCAAGATACTCAATGAAGAAGGCAAGCCCGATGCCGACCACCAGCCCGATCACCACGCCCAAAGCAATGTTAACAGGCTTGTTGGGGCGCACGGGACGCAATCCCGGTTGGGCCGTATCCACAATCTCCACCACGGTGTCTTTAGGCAGGGTCTTGTCAATATTCTCGGAAACGATCTTCATGCTGAGGATTTGGCGGAACCGCTGCGCCTCCTCCAGCTCGCGTTTCTTGTCAAAATAGGGACGACTCTTGGCGGCCTTATCCCGATCCGCCTGTTTGGCGGTTTGAACCACGCTAGCCCACTTGTCGGCCTCCTCCTTGGCGGTGGCAACCTGACTTTCCAAGGCGGTCATGATGCCTCTGACGCTGGCTTTGATCTTGCCTTCCAAGGTGTCAACCTGGGCTTTAGCACGCAGTACCTCCGGATGTTCAGCGGACAAGTCTTTCTCCAATCTGACCAATGTCAAATCAGCCAGATTCTTCTGACCGATCAATTCCACAAGCGTAGAATCCGTAACAACCCTGGGAAGCACTTCCCGCAACTCATCTTCGCTCAGGAGTTTGAGTCCGGTAAGCTGCTTTTCCCGAATCAGGTGCCGGCTTTGACTGTCAATCCGTAGCGCCTCGTACCTCCGCAAAGCTTCGCTTTCAAGCAGTGGGGCAGGCGCATTGCCAATGGCATCCGCCTCGCTGATTTCAAGCTCCTGGCGCAGTTTATCCGCCTCATCCTGAATCAGACGAACCCGGTCTTCCTGTTCTTTGAAGCGACTCTCAAGGGCCTTCACGCCCTTCTCGATCATCTGAATTCCCTTTTGGAGACGGTGGTCCTTGTACACCTCGGCAATCGCGTTCGCAATCCGGGCCGCCTCCTCCTTGTCTTCGCTGTACACCGTAATCTCAATGAGGCTGGTACTTCGCACCGGTTTCAAATCTATGCGCCCCTTGAGCAACGTGATGGTTTCGGTGGTCTTGAGTTGAGTGCCACCGCCATATTTCTGCCCCCATACCTTGTTGAGATCCAATCGTTCCACCACTTTGCCCAAGACAACCTCCGATTGAATCACCTCGAATTCCGTTTGGATGAAATACGGATCGAACACGTTCATGGACCGGATTTCAGTGAGGCCGCTGATGTCCGAACCGTCGCGCTCCACTTTGATGCGGGCCATGCTCGCATAGGACTCGGGCAACACAAACGTCACCAAGGTGGCGGTGATGACGACAAGGAAGAACACCGCCAGAATGACCGTCTTGCGAATACGAATGATGCGCCAGTAATCCAGAAAGTGAAGCCTGGCTTCCGGGGGAGGTTGCGCCTTGATTGGGTCCATAGGTCAAAAAAATAGGGGCCGGTTCGCACGACCCAGCCCCTGTGAAACTAGCATTGGTTAGTAGGAGGCGGTCACGCCGGCGTAAACCCGGTTGCGCGAGAAGCCACGATTGCGAATGTCTGAATCCAGATAATCATAGTTATAGCCGGTGTGGGCCGAGAAATGCTGATTGAACCGATAAGCCAAATCAAGGCCAACGAGATAGATTTTTTCATTCTCGTCGTCAAACTCCCCGCCATTAAACGTTGAGTATTGGAACGTGCCCACCAAGGTGGCGAACAATTTGGGCAGGATGCGGTGCGTCACTGACCCGTAAGCCGTGGTGGCGGCGATATCCCGCACAAAGCTGTTGGCGGTTGGCCCAACCAGATCGGTCGCCACCTGGCTATGCGTGACTCCCACTTCCACGGAACTTTCCACCGCATACGCGTACCTCAGGCTGCCCTGAACGTAGGGCGACCAGTCCGACTTATCCGCCGCATCTTTGTAGAAATCCTTGTACTGCGCCCCCAGCCGCAAAGAACCGGACAACTCCGGGCTAAAGGCGTGCTCAAGCCCGCCGTAAAAGTAATGCGACCGGCTGTTGCGGTCGTCGGCCTTCAGATCAATCGCGGAAGGGCCAGCCTGCAGCCCTTGGATCCGCTCGTTCGAAGTATAGTCCGTCCAGCCGTATTTGTATCCTAAGACGCCGACGGTCTGCGGCGCGACATGCCAACGACTGTCAATATGCACCCCGTGCTCAAGACGATCCAACCGCGCCGAATGGCTGGGATCCACAAGGCCATTGCTGAATCTCTCACCGCGATCATCGTAATCGTACCACGCATTGTCATAACCAACCTCAATGCTCAACAAACGAGTCACGTCAAACTCCACATTGGCCGCCCCATAATTCCGGTAGTTGTCACCGGAAATGCGCTGGAAGGTTGAAAATGCCGAATTATCCAACCGCAGCACATCCGGCTCCTGGCCAATTACAAATGAGTCTCTAAGCGAAGCGCGAATGCGCGGGGTGATCACCTGATGCAACCCCACACCAAAGATGTGCGTGTGATCCCAATGATCAGAACGCCCTCCCAACTTCTCCTCGAAGTATTTCCCGGAGTAGGTGTAACTGGCGTTAAAACTGGTGGACTCTCCCGCCACCCCAAAGCCGACGGTCGGGGTGATCTGAAAACCGAACGAGTCTTCCTTGTTGCGCTTCGTGGTGTTGATGTTGTCGTCGTAGAAACCCCGCAGCGATGCCGAAACGCTCCAAGGCTTCGTGGCTTGCATGGAAGACAATCCCGATGTGTTCACCGCTTGCAGGGCTGAAGTGCCCAAAGCGACCAAACCGACGGAGGTAACGATTCTTTTCATATTAAAAAACCTGTTTGGTTGTTACAAAGCTAGAGACGTTTCGCACCACACGTTTACTTGAAATGCACAAAGTCTGTCAAACAAATGTTGCTTTTTTTTTGGGGCTAAGAAGGCACGGAATCAACCAGTTACCGACAAACCCAATGAATCCCGACGATTTGGCGCATCGGTTACTTGTCGCCGCCGACAGGCCATCACTTTGCGCCTGGCTAAAAATGCAGATGGGAGTCCCTTTGGGAGAAAGGCGATGATCATGGATGCCCATTTGATAATACCGACAAACCGCTTCGCGGCAGCGTTCAATCAAGTTTCATTTTTTTTCAGAGCCGACTCAAGCCTGCCCCTGGGAAGTCCGTCGTCACTTGGCGGGAACATTCAATCGCTGGCCCACTTGCATCCGCTTGGGATTCAACCCTGGATTGGCCGCCATAAGCGCATCCAGTTGGACCCCGTACTTTCGGGCAATCGAATAAGGCGTCTCCCCGCTCTGCACTTGATGCGTCCGGACAGGCTGCGTCTGGACAGCGGGCGGTGTCGCAGCCGTCTCGCCCCGCAGCGGCTCCGCCGGAGTGATCCTGGGTTGCTCTCCCGAAGCGGACGGCGCGGGCACATTCGTGGTCCCTTGACGAGCGTAATACACGCGCCACTTTTCGATCTCCTCGCGCAGTTGCCGGTTCTGCTCGGCCAACTGCTCCAACTCGCGCTGGATGCCCGGCGAGGAGGGCAGGGGCAGCACCGCCTTGGCCAGTTCCTGCTTTTGCCGATAAATGTGCTGGCGAATGGTTTCCGCATTCTCGGCATTCTTCCGCAGTTTCAAGTATCGCTCGTAATGGTAAATCGCCGCTGCGGGGTCTGCGGTCTTCTCCGCATAGAGCCAGCCCAGTTCCAAGTGCGCCGATGCTGAATGTGGATTCACCTCCAGCGCCTTACCAAAGGACTCAATGGCGCCTTGGTAGTCCATGGAATTGACGCGCGCTCGTCCCCGCAGAAAATGCGGTTCCTTCTCCTCCTCCTGCCGGCTTGCCCCGGGAGGGAAACACCCGCACAGCACCGCGCCGCAAAATGCGGTGAGCAAGAGGAGCGTGATTCGGGCCGGCGATGCCATGCCGCGAACCTATACGAACCCATGCCCCCACGCAATCGTCCTCCAACATTCAACTTCAAACGCCCACACCTCCACCGCGCCTCTTTGCGTCGCGTGGGTCGGCGGATGACCAGCAACCGTCGGCACTATTTCCTTGGCGGCGACGCAAACGGATTCTCGCGCGGCGCTGCTGCCGCCGGATGGCGCGGCAGGAACAGTGGCCCGAGGCCCAAATAAACCCAACCAACCACCAGATGCACCGCCAGAATGAACGTCATGTGAACCAAATCCAACGCGCCCAGATCGTAAACCAAAATGGCGGTAGCCATCACCAACGCGCCCGGGAGCAGCGCCGCACCGGCCAGTTTCCAGCTCGCGATCAGATTCAAGTTGCGGTTCGTGTAGAAGGCGATCAACCAGACGGGCCCTGCGTAAAGCAATGCCAGCGCAAACCACGACACCATCAGGTAAACCACCACCGCCGCCGCCGTGACGGCGAGCAATGCGGGCTGCCACGCACCCCAACGCGGCTGGAGTTCGATGCGATTGAACGCAATGATCCACCCGTCGGGGTAATGGCCCTCCATATAACCAAACAATGCACGCACGCGAAATCCATGCCTTCCAAACTCCACCTGAACATGCGCCGGCGAGCGCAAAGCACCTGAATGGTCCAAGTCCACGCTAAAAGCCAGGAAGCGGCCTTCGGCCAGCATCTGCGGTGAATCGCCGTGCCAGTTCAGGGTAGCAGATCGAATCTCCCCTTTAGCGGGCAATTGCAGGATGGCGGAGCGAATCGTTGGGAAACAACCGTCGTGCAGAAACCAGACGACCGAGGCTGACACCACCAGCGCCACCAGAAACTGGACCAGCCACAATCGGCCAGCGCTGGCCTGGGCAAACGCGGCCACGCCATGCGGCGTCACTGGTTCCCATGCAGTCTGCGACAATTGATCCATCGCCTCCATGGAACGGAGGCGCGCGAATGAATTCAATCTCAAATCCCAACGCCGCGCGGTCAGCCTGGAGGCGCGGCTTCCGGCGGTTTGGAATGCTGCCCCGCTGGCGGCGGCGGTGGGGTGTGAATGACCGGAATTGGATAGCGCAGTTTCATCACATCATCCACCTGCACTTCAATGTAATACGTTCCGGCAGTTTTGAACTCGACCTGCTGGAGCACGGTCACGTTGGTCGCGCTCAAGGTGGCGTCCTGCAGGGCAAACTTGACCTCGCCTTTGCGCAATACCGTGGTCTGGTCCGGCGCAATGAGCTTAACACCCTCCGTAAACTGTCCCAGCCCCGCAGCCCAGCGATTGAACACGCAAAGGCGGAACGCCACCACCGGCAGCTTGGGCACGCGGATGAAATTGATGACGCCGATCAGGAAGAAGTTGCCGTTCACTTCCTGGCGAATTTCCTCGCACAGCAAGGAACACTGTAGATCAGGTAAAATGCGGGTGGGATTCATGGTTTAGCTAAGTCGCAATGAGATTCTATCGAAACCGAACAATTGATCTCTCGCCGCCTTGGATTCAGTTGTGCGGCTTCAGACTTCAAGCCGTTACCCTTTCGGCTGCGCGCACGGTGTTTTGCATAAGCATGGCAATGGTCATCGGGCCAACGCCGCCCGGATTGGGTGTGATCTGGCCCGCAACCTGCCGAACTTCAGCAAACGCCACGTCGCCCACCAACCGGGAGCCAGTCTTGGCGGCCGGATCGCTGATCCGGTTCACGCCCACGTCAACCACCACCGCGCCTGGTTTCACCATGTCGGCTTTCACAAATTCCGCCACGCCCATCGCAGCGATCAAGATGTCAGCCCCGCGGCAGTGCGCCTTGATGTCGCGCGTGGCGGAATGGCAGATGGTAACTGTCGCGTTCGCGTGCCGGGCCTTCTGACACAACATCGCGGCCATCGGTTTGCCCACAATGTTTCCGCGGCCCAGGATGACCACTTCTGCACCGTCGGTCTTAACATTGGTGCGGGCGAGCAACTCCTGGATGCCCGCCGGTGTGCAAGGCTTGAAACCTGTAGCGTCGCCGAGCATCAATTTGCCCACGTTCACTGGATGAAAACCGTCCACGTCTTTATACGGCAAAACCGTGGCATAGACCACTTCCTGGCGGATGTGTTTGGGCAGCGGCGCTTGCACGAGGATTCCATGCAGCCGCGCTTCGGTGTTCAACTGCGCCAACAAACCCAGCAAGTCGGCTTCGCTCGTGCTTTCAGACAACGCGCGGGTTTCCGAGTAAATCCCCAGTTCGGCGCAGGTTTTTTCCTTGCGGCCCACATAGACTTTCGACGCCGCGTCCTCACCCACGCGCACAAACGCCAGACCGGGCTGCACCCCGCGCGATTTGAGGGCCGCGATGCGCTGCGTCAACTCGGCCTGGAGTTGCGCGGCGATGGCCCGCCCGTCAATGAGATTCCCCGACAGCGTCACTCGATCACCTGGATGCGTTGGATGGTGATGACCGGCGTGTTGCGCCAGCGTTCGTCCAAGCTTTCCTCCCCAGTCACAATGATGTGCAGGCCTTTGTAGCGGTTCAGGTCCAGATTGGTCGAGGTGGTGAAGAGATAATTGATGGTCCGGCCCGTGTCGGGCGACACGAGCGCAAACCTGGTTGGCGCCTGGATGCTCCATGTACCGCGCACGATGCCTTGGTGCGAAACGACCCGTGGAGCTAGTGGCTCCTCGGCCGGGGGCGGCGGCGCATCGGCCGGCTCCGGTTCCGGGGTAATGCCCGGCGGCTCCTCCGACGGTGGCGTGGTGACAGCCACCGGTGTTTCAGTTGCCGGCGGCTCCGTCACTGGCGGCGCGACCACGGGTGGCTCAACCACCGGCGTGCTTGTGACCGGCGGCTCGGCCACAGGTGCCGCAATCGAAACCACGGGCGGAATCGTCACCGCCGGACCTTCCTGCTTCAGAAACTGCGCAGCGACGAATGCATAGGCATCGTCCGGCGGTTCAATCTCCAGCCAGTTCCCCTTCACCGATACTTCCTTCACCGTTGTTCCGCGTTCAATCATGCCGACGACGCTGTAGTTTTCCCCCGGCCCGGCGCGGAGGTTCAGTCGCGGCGGCAACACGGCCTTGCTGGTTGCGTCAATGTACGAATTGTGAACCCACACCTTCGCTGTGGCGGGATAACCAATCTTGGCCCATTGCGAAGGTTCCCCGGCGGCAGCCTTGTCGCGGATGACCTGTTCGATGACCTTGACGGAATCGCCTTTGTTCAGGCGGGCAACGATCTCTCCGACAAAGGAAGCCTTGCCGCGCACGTTGACGTTGTCGCCCGTGATCGTGGCCGCACCCGGCACGAGCACCAGGGGCGTCTCGGCAGCGGCCGGTTTGGGGGGGGTGACCGGCGCAGACTTCGGCGCCGCGGCAGGCGGCGGGTCCGCCACCGGCTGCGCGCTTAGGCCCATGGAAAGCATAACACCCAGCACCATCCAGGAATTCATTTTCATAGCTCAGGAAAGTAGAGTTTTAATCTCCGTCGGTGTCAATGTTCGCCATCGCCCCGGTTTCAACTCGCCCAATTTGATCTTGCCAACTTGCACCCGCACCAGCCGTTTGACGGTCAGTCCCTGCGATTCAAACAACCGCCGCACTTCGCGGTTCTTGCCCTCGGCCAGTTCCAGTTCCACCACGCTCTGCGAACCGCCCGACGTCACCAGCCACGCCCGCTCGGCCTTCAATTTCTCGCCCCCGTCATACACCCCCGAAGTGAACAACTCAAGCATCGCCGCGTCCACGCGTCCCTCCACCGTAACGATGTACCGCTTGCGCACGCCATAACGGGGATGCGTCAGCCGCAGGGCGAATTCTCCATCATTGGTCAGGAAAAGCAATCCCTCCGTGTCATAGTCCAGCCGGCCCACCGAATAAACGCTCAACCACTCCTTGGGCAGGAGTTCATAAACCGTCGGCCGCCCGTGTTCATCCTTCCGGGAGCACACCCGGCCGCGGGGTTTGTGGAGGGCGAGGTAGAGCTTGCGTTGCGCGCGAACGGGCTTGCCGTCCAGCGTGACTTGATCGTGATCGGGGTCAACCTTGGAACCGAGCTGGCGGATCACTTCGCCGTTCACCCGCACGCGACCCTCGAGGATGATCTGTTCCCCGCCGCGGCGCGAAGCCACTCCGGCTTCAGCGAGAAATTTCTGGAGACGAACCATGCGAGGTGCGCAGTGAAAAGGGAGCAGGTCGAAGCCGGGAGGCTGCGCTCCAACCTCGCACTTCGCACTTCGGCCTTCGCCCGGCGTCAGGCTTCCGGTTTGGTCTTGCGCAGGCCGGTAATGCGGTCGCCGGACTTCCATTGGCCGCGTTTTTTGAGAAGCTCGACGCGCTCGAAGCGCTTGAGCACATTGCGCTTGCCGCCCAAGGTGGCCGCCGCGCGCAGACTGCGATGCTGTGACATAAATTTGCTCTCGGTTAAAAAAGTTCATCCGCCCGGAAAAGCGGACGGAGGTTGTAGCAGACCGGCGGGCATCTGCCAATGGCTATTTTGGCGCGGTTTCAAACCGCGCCAGGGCCCGCTCGCGCTCCAGCAAAGTCGGGTGCGAGTAATAGAAGCCGCTATACACCGGATGCGGCGTGAGGTTACTCAGGTTTTTCCCGGACAACTTCCGTAATGCGCCAATAAGCGATACAGGTTCTTTCATCACTTCCGCCGCATAGGCGTCCGCTTGATATTCAAACCGCCGGGACCAGGCATGCAGCAAGGGTGAAAACCAGAATGTCACCGTCCCCGCCAATAGCGCGAACAGCAGCAGCGCGGGCGCGAGATGGCCCGGCGCAAAACCGAACGCACGATAGAACCACTCCTCCCGCGCCAGCCACGCCACGCCAAAGAAGCCGGCCAGCGAACTGAGCGCCGACCATGCGAGCATTTTCGGAATATGCTTTTTCTTGTAATGACCAATCTCATGCGCCAGCACCGCTTCCAATTCCGGCTCGTTCAGTTGGGCGACCAAGGTGTCAAACAACACAATCTTGCGGAAACGGCCGAAGCCCGTGAAGAAGGCATTCGAGTGACGCGAACGTTTGCTGCCGTCCATCACCTGGATGCTCTGCGCGCGAAACTGCGTCCGCTCCGCCAGTTGCACCAGGCGATCACGCAGGCGGCCCTCCGGCAGTGGCGTGAATTTGTTGAACAGCGGCAGAATCAGCACCGGTGCCAGCACCATCATCAGGCACTGAAACACGAGCAACGCAGCCCAGGCCCACAGCCACCACCAACCGCCCGTCCACTCGACGAACTTCAACAACAACACCAGCAGCGGATAGCCCAGCGCGAGCGCGAGCAGAAATCCCTTGAGCCGGTCCAGCCACCAGGTCTTCTGTGTGCTCGTGTTGAAACCGAATCGTTGCTCCAATCGGAACTGCTCAATCCAATCCACCGGCAGCCCCGGCAACGCCAGCGCGACGCCAACGGCAAATAAGAGCGCCGCCATCGCCCATGCTGAAGTCCCAGCGTATTGAGTAAACGAAGCAAACGCCCACGGCAGCACGCCACTGAACAGCACCAACAGCAGCACGACGGTTTGGCAGGTATCGCTGAAATTTCCCAACCGCGCCCGCGCCCGCGTGTAGTCCACCGACTTGGCGTAGGTGGCTTCGTCCACCACGTCGCGGAACGCCTCGGGCACCCGGTTCGCATGCGCGAGGACATGGCGGCGATTGAGCACGGAGAGCCACAGTTCAGCCGCCCACCGTGCAAAGATCAGCGCCGCCACCGCCCAGGGAATGATCCGCCAATAATCCACGCCCGCACTATGCCCGCACCCGACGAACGCAGCAATGCTGGCGCGAAGCGACTTGTCCGCTCATGCCTCCGTCTGCCAGTGGCAGCACCCTCAGCGAAGTTTGATTCGCTTGAGAATCTGCGGGCAAATCCGCGAGGCACCGAGCGGTTTCCGGCTTTTGGCGCTGAAGAAGTTCATCGCACCAGCAGCCGAGCAGGTCCAGACTTCCTTCGCCCCGGCATCAAAATACAGCGCCATCTTCTCGCGAATCTCCGCGTCAGTGTTACTGGGTGAAATCACCTCAACGCAGATTTCCGGCGCGCGGGGGGAAAGCAGACGCGGTCGCCCAGTTCGGCCATGACGGAAGGCGATGCCCACGCCACATCCGCTGCCTTCACGCCGTCAGCGGTGGAAATGGGACATTCCGTCAACACGCGGCCGGTGTTCAGCAAATGGCGCAACAGATATGCGATTTCCGACTGGTAACTTCCGTGGGAGGGAGCAGGTGGCGGGCTCACAAGGATGTGTCCATATCGGTCGGTTTCCACACGACCCTCGAACTTGGCAAGCTCGGGGTCGGCCAGCAGTTCTTCCCAACGACGCAGATTGAAAGTCGTTTGGGCTTTCTGCGGTGGAAGCTCCAGCGTAAGCGTTGCCATGACATCAAAGTAAGTCCGCGACCGCCGGCCCGTCAACATCTGGTCGGATGGTTGTCGCATGGTGGAGACTATCAGTATCTCGGACAAGGGAAGGGCGCGGAATGTTTTTGATTCATTCCCTTGCCGAAGATTCCCCGGCCTTCCGCGTCACCACTTCAATTCCTGCAACCGTCGCGCGACTTCTTCCGCATTCGCACGGCTGTTGAAGGCGCTGATGCGGAAATAACCCTCGCCTTTCGATCCGAAGCCTGACCCGGGCGTAATGACCACCTTCGCTTCAGCGAGAATCTTGTCGAAAACCTGCCAGCTTGTGACGCCTTTCGGCGTACGCACCCAGATGTACGGCGCGTTCACGCCGCCGAAAACTCTCAGGCCGGCTTTCTTCGCGCCTTTGCGGAGGATTCCCGCGTTGCCGAGATAATGCGCGATGAGCGCCTTCACCTGCGCTTTGCCTTCCGGTAAGTAGAGCGCTTCGGCGGCGCGCTGGACGATGTAGCTCACGCCGTTGAACTTGGTGGTCATGCGGCGCGACCAGAGTGGATGCAGTGGTTTCGCTTCGCCGGTCTTGGTGTAAGCGTTGAGGGTTTTCGGAACGACGGTGAAGGCGCAACGCGTGCCAGTGAATCCGCCGTTCTTCGAGAAACTGCGGAACTCGATGGCGCAATCCCGCGCGCCGGGAATTTCGTAAATGGAATGTGGAGTCGCCGGGTCGGTGATGTACGCTTCGTAAGCCGCATCGAAGAGAATCACGGCTTTCCGTTCGAGGGCGTATTTCACCCAGGCCTCAAGCTGTTCGCGCGTGGCGGCAGCGCCGGTCGGATTGTTCGGCGAACATAGGTAGATCACGTCCACGTGTTTCTTGGGCGGCTCGGGGATGAAACCATTGCTTGGGCGGCACGGCAAATAAACGATTCTCGCATAAGCGCCCGCTTCGTTGGCCGGGCCGGTGTGACCCGCCATCACGTTCGTGTCCACATACACGGGATAGACGGGATCGCTGATGGCGATTCTGTTTTTGTCGCCGAGGATGTCGAGGATCGCGCCGCAGTCGCACTTCGAGCCGTCGCTGACAAAGATTTCGTCGTCGGCCACGTCGAGGCCGCGATCGCGGAAATCATTCTTCGCAATGGCGCTGCGCAACCACTCGTAGCCTTGTTCCGGACCGTAGCCCTTGAAGGTGTCGCGCGAGGCCATCTCGTCCACGGCTTGGTGCAGCGCAACGATGACGGCGGGCGGCAGCGGCTCAGTGACGTCGCCGATGCCGCAACGGATGAGGCGTTGGGCGGCTTCGGGATTGGCGTCGCAAAAGGCTTTCACGCGGCGCCCGATTTCGGGGAAGAGGTAGCCAGCTTTGAGTTTCAGGTAATGTTCGTTGAGTAGGGCCATAGCAACATTTTGGTGACAAGTCGTCGCAGCACAGGCGCGACGGATTCAGGGTGCGGACGTTAACCAAGAACGGATTTGGAGGCAATCACGAGAAATACTCAACCGTTCCTGAAACGATGGGGATTCCGGTGATGCTTCAAGGAGGGAACTGCCCGGCGTTGAACGTCCGCGCGTTGAACCCCTGAAGCGTAGCCGCCGAGGTCAGTAGGCGGAAGGTATTGCCAATCCGGGAAGCCCGCCTCCTTACGTCGACGGCTACCAACGTCAGGCTCAAGGAAAGCTCTCTGTTCCATTTGGACCTGCACGACCCACGAATCGCATAACTGTAACGCCGGTTTTCCAACCGGCGAGCGCCGACTGGAAAGTCGGCGTTACCGTCAGGCGGGTGCAAGTGAAGGGCGCTGCCTGCCATTCGCGCGTGTCCCCAATTTCGTCCGGGCTGCTCGGCTAGCGGTTCACCTGTATTCTTCCACTTCAGCTTTCCGCCGTCACGGTGTCGTAGAATTCCAAGACATCGCCTTTTGCGCCCTTGAGCTCGGCCTCCTTGAACCGGATGGCGGTGCGCGGATGTTGATTGAGCATGCCGGTGAGCAGATAGGGCAGGTCGTAACCCCAGAGCAGTTTTGCGCGCATGGGTTCGATGTGATTCTGCACACAGTCGAGTACTGGGCGGAGCTCGTATTTGGGATTGTGCAGGAAGGCAAGCAGCAATTCCATGGGACAATTGCCGGCGCCACGGCCCAGGCCTGCCATCGTAGCGTCGAGGAAATTCGCGCCTTTGACAATGCCCTCGATGGTGTTGGCGTAGGCGAGCTGCATGTTGTTGTGCATGTGAACCCCCACTTCCTTGCCGGTTGGCCGGCAATAGCCCAGATACTTCTCCACCAGAAAATGCACCTGCTCGCTGTAAAGCGCGCCAAAGCTGTCCACCACGTAAATCGCTTTCGCTTCGGAGGTCGCCAGCATTTCCATGCCCTCGTCCAACTCGCGATCCGGCACGGTGGAAACGGCCATCAGGTTGACGGTGGTTTCGTAGCCCTTGTCGTGCGCGTCCTTGACCATGTCGAGCGCGGTGGGGATTTGAGTGATGTAGGTGGCCACGCGGATCATGTCCACGACCGACTCTTTCTTCGGCGGGATGTCCTCGTGATAATCGCACCGCTCGGCGTCGGCCATGACGGTGAGCTTCAGGTCGGTCGGGTTGTCACCGACAATCCGGCGCAGATCGTCCTCGAGACAGTATTTCCAACACCCGTGTTCGCCTTGTTTGATGCCTTTGCGCGAAGCCTTGTAACCCAGTTCCATGTAATCAATCCCGGCCGCGACGCAGGTGTCATACACGGTCTTGACGATCGCATCCTCGAAGTGGTGGCTGTTCATCAAACCGCCGTCGCGGATGGTGCAATCGAGCACTTTGATTTCGGGGCGGTAAGAGAGCCAGCGGCTGGTGGCGGTGTCTTTGGTCTTGGGGGCTTTCATGGAGCTTGATCTGGATTCAATTCAAATTGACGGGGCGCATTGTTCCGCAAGTCACGCGGGAGGAACAGCAGAAAATGGAATCGCCCGCAAACTTGGACGACCGATCACCATCCGCCTCCCGCTGCTTCAGCGATAGAGCGTTGGTTTCTCGCGCCAGGCTTTCTCGCGGTCATGACCATAATCAGCGACCCGCGGACGGCGCTCGCGCAGGCGCACTGATTCGAGGCCGCAATAGTAACCTTCAGATCGCGGGTTCTTGCCGACACATTCCAGACGGAGCGTGTACGTTCCAGGATCCGGCCAGAAATCGAGCAGGTGGAATTCGTGGTCCACGGTTTTCTCACTGAAGAAGTCCAAGGGGCCGCCCAACTTGACCCCGTTGAGCGTGGCCTGATATTTGCCGAAGTCATAGGAACGTGTCGCCTTGAGCAACAAGCGCAGCGGCTCTTTCTGCTTCACCTCGAAGGGAATCTCCAGCCAGCCATTGTCCGCGGACGGCGCGCGGTAGAGTAATTGCGGACCGGGGTAAAGATCGAGTTGCTGGCTGGCAACGGTGCCCGCGCCGTGATGCTTCGCTTCCGTAAAGTCGCGGGCGTAAATGGTCAACCGCTCAAGGTCTGGCAAACGGCGCTCGCGCGCATGCGGAGCGCGGGCGGTGAAAGTCGGTGCGCCCGTCTGATACCAGAACGCCACGCTGGCGAAATCGTCCTCGCGCTCGTTCCAGCTCATGGAGCGGTAATCGGGATTCTCGTCTGGCGAAATCCAACCGAAATGCTCAAAGGTCACCTTGATGCCCTTGTTAAAAACAATCGGGTCAGCAATGTGCCAGCGATAGGCGCTGGTATGGCCGCCGAGAATGCCCCACTGATCAAAATACGGCACGCCAAAGTACGGCGTGCTCGTGGTCTTCAATCCCCAGGCGGAAAGAAAATAATCCTCCGTGCCCGTGCCCCAGATGGACGGCTTGGCTTCGCCATCAATGTAGATTTTTTCGTCCCCCTCGCCGAACCACGAAGGACTTCGAGTGCGCACGGCCAGCACCGTGCCGACATAATGCCCCTTGCCCTTGGTTTCCAACACCATGTAATCTTCGCCCTTCCGCACCGGGTATTCCTGCCGGTATTGCGCGTAGAAATAAGGCGTCTTTCGCGGCAGGCTGCGTTTCTTGATCCAGTCAATGTTGTAATAGAGCAGGCTGATGGGTTTGTCGCTCTGGTTCTCAATCTCGATGCGCGCCGACTTCCGAAACGGCATCGGCCAGAAGCAATTGTAGGAATCCGCGTCTTCGACTGCCACCGGCAGGCTGATGATTTCGCTGCGTTTGCCGAAGCAATTGGCGAAGAAATCGCCCAAGGGCGCCTCGACCGCCGGACGTTCGCTGCCATCCCAATAAATGCGCAACAACATTTCCTGATGATTAGCCGAGCCTTGTTTGGCCCACGCCTGCGGTTCGGGACCAAGGAACGTGAACCAGATGTGCGTAATGACGCCCGGGCCTTTTTCATCCATCAGAACATGCGTCCTACCCGGCGCGACACGGTAATTGTCCCAATTGCTCTCCTCGCTCAAATCACCGCGCGGATCGGCCTTGGGATCAAGTTTTTGTTCGGCCCCGCCGCGGCGCACTTCGCCCACGCGCATGGTGGACGTGGCGCGCATCGAGCGTCCGTCCTGGGGGCGGGCAAGTTCACTCAACGAAGCGCCTGCGCCCGCCAACCTGACCGGCAGAATGCCCAGCCCAATGCAGCCGAGTATCAGAGGTGAAACGATCCCAATAAGAAAAGCCCCGGTAGTTTTCATACTCGCGGGGCCATCTCACTCCGATGCGGCCGGGATTGCAAGCCTGACTTTTGGCCAGAATCTCCCGTCCCAAATGAAGTTGGTCAAATGCTTACTGCCGGAAGAAATCTTTGATCACCGAAACGACGCGCTGAATCTGCGCTTCGGTCAACTCCGGGAAGATCGGCAGGCTCAGGCACTCGCGCGCGGCCTTTTCCGAAACGGGGAAAGATCCTTCTTTGTAGCCCAGCGAGGCGTAACACTTCTGCAGGTGGAGCGGCAGCGGGTAATGCAGGGCGCAGCCCACACCGTTCGCTTCCAGGTGTTTCTTCAAGTCGTCGCGTTTCGGATGGCGCACGACGTAGAGGTGGTAAACACTTTCCGCCCAGTCGGCCTCGCGTGGCAATTGCAGCGGTGTGTCCGCCAGCAGTTCGTGATAACGATGCGCCACGCGGCGACGGGCGGCGGTCCAATCATTCAGCTTCTTGAGTTTCACGCCCAGCACGGCGCCCTGGATGCCTTCCATACGGTAATTAAACCCAACCTCGTCATGATAATAACGCACGGAGGAGCCGTGTTCCCGCAAGGAACGCGCCCGCGCGGCATACGCGTCATTGTTGGTCACGAGCGCACCGCCCTCGCCACAGGCGCCGAGGTTTTTGCCGGGATAAAAGCTGAAGCAGGAAATTTCGCCGAACGTGCCAATGGTCTTGCCTTTGTATTTGGCGCCGTGAGCCTGCGCGGAATCCTCTACCACTGGAAGATTGTGCTTTTTCGCCACGGCCAGGATCGGATCAATGTCAAACGGATGCCCGTAAAGATGCACCGGCATGATCGCCTTGGTGCGCGGCGTGATGGCCCGTTCAATCAGCGCGGGATTGAGATTGAACGTGGCGTCGTCAATGTCCACATACACGGGCCTGGCACCGACATAAGAAATGGCCCAACTCGTGGCCACGAATGTGTGCGGGGTGGTGATGACTTCATCGTCGCGTCCGACGTTGAGCAGCATGAGCGCGATGTGCAGGGCGGAGGTGCCGCTGTTGAAGCCGATGGCGTGTTCGGCGCCGCAGTAATTGGCGAAGTCCTTCTCAAATTGTGCGGTGTCCGGCCCAAGACAAAAGGAACAGTTGTCCAGCGTGCGGGCGATGACGGCGTCCAATTCGGAGCGCAAGGAACGAATTTGCGCGGGCAGATCCAGGTAGGGAACTTTATCAGGCATAGGAGTTGGTTTGTTGTTGGTCAGATTGCGGGTCCAAGTTGCGGGTCAATCATAATCAGGGCAAACGGGAGGCGACAACATTTTCGTGGCCGAGTTTTAATCGGGAGTTGATGTAATTGGGAAGCGCCCATGCCGCCGGAGTCTTCATCGGGGACTCCTGGCGCTTCGCTCCGTTGGTGCCGGGGACTCCGGCGCATCAGCAGCAAGGTTCTCGGTTTCTTGTTCCACCCAGGCGGCGATCATCTTCTCCCAAGTATCCCAATCCTCGTCGTAGTCTTCTCCCAATAATACCGTGAGGATTTCCCGGGCATCACCGCGATACGGATGTTCGCCGGTGCGCGCCACGGTGAGGAGGGCGGGCAGTTTCAAAGCATCGGGCCGGTGCAGCAGGTCGCGCATCAGGGCGTCCAGTTCATCTGCCGGTGTCTCCGGGTCACTCAGCATCTTGTTAAGGGGTGCATAGTCATCGTCGGGAAGCATTTCGGCTGCGCGGCGAAGGGCCTGCAACCGGCCGGCGGGCGGCAACTGCGGCAGCATTTCCAGCAGTTGTCGGCCCGTCTCGGAAGGTTCCACGTCCGAACGGAGCAGCTCCGCCAGACGCGGCTCCCATTCCGCGATGACTTCCACACCATTGACCACGGCGTGGGTAGCGGTGGCGGAAGCGGCGTCACCGGACGCAGCCAGCGGGCGGAACGAACTGCGTTTCGTGAAGAAGCTGGACTTGCCGGCCCTGCCGGTGGCGGATTCGGTGTCCACTTCCGGGGCGGCAGTGTGGGCTGGCGTGGGCATCGAGGCATCGGGCAAACCGAGCCGGATTCCCGCCACGATCACAACGCCGCCTGCCGCAAGGCTTGCCAAAATCGCTGTCCGAGGTCGCATATCCAAGTTTCCGCCGGGGAAATCAGCAGGATGTTCGCCAGCGCCTGACGAAACGTGAATTATTTGGCTCGCCAACCGGCCTGTCCGCAAGGATGGCGCAGGATGGATGGAACGCCAACTCAATCACCCCCGGCCTCGCTTGGTGCCGATGAACGCATAACGGGCATGAGTGAAACCGTTGACTGCTTCATCGAAATAGTACTTCAAACCCGAAGCCAGATTCACCCGCCGGGCTACCACCATCAGCCCAGCTTGCCGGAAAAACTCCTGGTATTCAGAGACGGTGTGCAGCGGACTCTGATCATGCGCTGGGATCACCAGCTTGCGCTGGCTGGCACGAGCAGAACGTCCGACCAAGGGACACACGGGTTCACGAATGGAAATCAACTGCCCTCCCGGTTTCAGGATCCGCCGGCATTCCCCGAGCAGTTGCAGCAAATTGACCGCGCGATGCAGGCCCGCCGAGCACACCACGAAGTCGAAGTAATTGTCTGGAAATTCCAACCGATGCAAATCCGTCGGCATGCGGGTGATTTTTGCCTCGTGCGCGCGCAACAACTTGAAGACCCGTGGTGCCTGATGCTTGAGCGTCTCCGCCAGGTAATCCGTGGCAATGACCTCCACCACCCGCGGCAGTTTGGAGAGTTCCGCGCTGAACCACGCAACCCCGGCGCTGACTTCCAGGATGCGCCCGCGGAATTCCACACCGCATTTGCGGGTGAGAAACGGAATGAACTTCGGCAGATCCTGCGACAACAAACGCAACCATTCGGCGTCCCCGCCAAACTCGGCTGGCGGCGCCAACCCCGGCTCGCCGGCGGACGAGGCGCGTTGCGTCCGCGGCCGCCCGGTGGGACGACGTTTCTCAATGTATCTGGATTCCACAGTGCTCAAAGGCGGCAACATTATGGCGGCCTGTCCACGGAGGCAATCGGCTTCTGCTTGAATTGAACTTCGGATCGCGAGCGCCACGCTTGAATGTTCCCCGGACTTTGCGCAACCTGTGGTCATGCTTCGCGCGTTGCTGTTTCTACTGCCGGTCGTTCCCTTCGTTGGAGCGTTGAGTGCGGCCGAGTTGCCCCCGCCATTTCCGCTCGATCCACAACAAGTTTTGGAGCGCACCTGTTTCCAGACAGGGCAGGCATGGAGCGAAGCGGGTAATCTGCGTTCGGATGTCGCCATCGTTTACGGCATTGATCCGGGCCTGCCGCAACGCATCCAGACCTGGCGCGATCGCGGTTATCGCATTCACGTCATGACCGGTGTCTCGTGGGGCAGTTACCAGGATTACCTCTATGGCCGCTTCGACGACGTGAACCACGAGGACGAAGCCCAAACCGACCGGCGCGGCAACAAGATCAGCCACGGCGGCGATGTGTATTACATGTCGCCGGGTACAAACTTTGGGAAATTCCTCTGCGTGGGTGTACAACGCGCGCTGGATGCGGGCGGGGAGGCGATTCATCTCGAAGAACCGGAGTTCTGGGTGCGGGGCGGTTACTCGGAAGGCTTCAAGCGCGAATGGCGCATGCACTACGGCGAAGACTGGCAGCCGCCGCACACTTCCGTGGACGCCCAGTGGCGTGCGTCCAAGCTGAAATACTTTCTCTACCGCCGTGCGTTGCAGCAGGTCTTCGACTACGTGCAGGACTACAACCGCCGCACGGGGCGCAAAGTCCGTTGCTATGTGCCGACGCACAGCCTGCTCAACTACGCACACTGGCGCATCGTGAGTCCGGAATCGAGCCTCGCGCGGCTCAACGGCTGCGACGGCTACATCGCGCAAGTCTGGACCGGCACGTCTCGCACCCCGAATCAATTTCGCGGCCAGGTGCGCGAGCGCACGTTTGAGACGGCGTTTCTCGAATACGGCGCGATGCAAAACCTCGTCCGCGCCACGGGCCGCACGGTCTGGTACTTGAACGATCCGATCGAGGATAACCCGAATCACGACTGGGACGATTACCAGCGGAACTGGGAATCCACGCTGGTCGCCTCGCTCCTGCAGCCGGAAGTCTGGCAATACGAAGTCGCGCCATGGCCGGAACGCGTCTTCAACGGCCGTTATCCTTCATCCGCAAAGCCAGAGGACCGCCAGTCCATCCCGCAGCCGTACGCGACCGAACTGCAAACGGTGATGAACGCGCTCAACGACATGAAGCAAAAGCGCGTTGAGTGGGACTGCGGCACGATCGGACTCGGCGTGCTGGTCAGCGACTCGTTGATGTTCCAACGCGGCGATCCCAGCCCCGGCGATCCGCATCTCAGCGAAGTTTACGGACTCGCACTGCCGCTGTTGAAGCGCGGAATGCCGATCACGCCCGTGCAACTGGAGAACGTAACCGTGCCGCGCTATCTCGCCGATTTCCGCGTGCTGCTGCTTTCGTATCACGGCATGAAACCGCTTGCGCCCGAGGTTCACACGGCGATTGCGGACTGGGTCAAGCGTGGTGGCGCGCTGGTGGTTTGCGACGATGACAGCGATCCGTACCACGCGGTTCGTGACTGGTGGAACAGCGATGGAAGAAATCACCGCACACCGCGCGAGCATTTGTTTGCGTTGGTTGGTTTTGATCCGGCCAAAAGCGAAGCCCAGGGCGGGGTGTGGTTTCACGGGAAAGGCAGCGTGGCCTGGTTGAAACAAAATCCCGTGCGCCTCGCACAGAACGCTGACGGCGACGCACGCGTGGTGGAGTTGGTGAAAGCGGCGACGCACCGCGCAAAATTGTCCTGGCGGGAAACCAATTACCTGCTGTTGCGCCGCGGGCCCTACTTCATTGCTGCCGGATTGGACGAATCCGTCGCGGGTGCGCCCAAGCAACTTCACGGCCGGTTTGTGAACCTGTTCGATCCGGAATTGCGCGTCCAGAACACCGTCGAACTCAAGCCCGGCACGCGTTACTTCCTGCGAGATCTCGACACGGCGCGCAGCCGCACACCTCAACTAATTGCTTCGGCGTGCAAGGCGTTGCTCTTGAAACAGAACTCAAAATCCGTTTCGTTCACCGTCGAGGGCGTAGGCAAGACCTCGGCGGTAGTGTTGCTCAGCACCGCTAGGCCGTCACGCTCCATCACTCTGGCCGGGAATCCAGTGACACAATTCAAGCACGCGCCGGAAGACAATCTGCTTTGGCTTTCCTTCCCCAACGAAACCCGCCCACGCGAACTGGTCATCGAGTTTTGACCCGCAGACCACGTCGCAGTCTGGAGAGTCGGGAAATTCAACTCGAACCAATGTTCCACCTGAGGCAGAGTGCAGTCATGCAATGGATCATCGTCCGTTCAGCTTTCGCCTCGTTTCTACTTGGTCTCACACTTGTGACAACTGCCGGCGCCGCTGAATCCTGCGATCCCATCCGCACTTTCGCCGATGGCAAGTCGCCATTGCGCGAGGTTTTCATTTCACCCACCGGCAACAACTCCACGGGCAACGGCTCCCAGGCGAATCCCTACCAGACCATCAACCGCGCGTTGCAGGGCGTGCAACCGGGCGACGCGATCCGGTTGCTGCCGGGCACTTACCCGGCGGGCACGTCCATTGGAAACCTCGCCGGCACGCCGAACGCCCCGATCTGGCTGGGCGGTGTGACGGGTCAGGCGCGACCAGTCATTAGTGGCGGGGCCACCGCCATGCAGCTCTCACGCGTGCGCTATGTAATTCTGGAAAACCTCGAAGTCGCCGGCGCCACGGCCAACGGGATCAACTGCGACGACGGCGGTGAATACGCGAACAGCAATGCCACGCGGCATGTCATCTTTCGCAATCTCTTCATCCACGACATCGGCACGGGCGGCAACAACGACGGGCTGAAGCTCTCCGGCGTGAATGAATACTTCGTGCTCGATTGCGAGTTTGCCCGGATGAGCGCGGGCGGCAGCGGCATTGATCACGTCGGCTGCCACGGCGGATTGATCGCGCGCAACCAGTTCACCGACGCGGGCAGCAATGCCATCCAGTGCAAGGGCGGCAGTGAAGACATTGACATTCGCTGGAACTCTTTCACCAACGCCGGCACCCGCGCGATCAACCTCGGCGGCTCGACGGGCTTCCAGTTCTTCCGCCCGCCGCTGGTCACGAACGCGCCGAATTCCGAAGCGAAGAACATCCGTGTGATTGCGAATCTGTTTCACGGCTCGGACACGCCGGTTGCTTTTGTTGGCGCGGTCAATTCACTCGCGGCCAACAACACGTTCATCCAGCCGACCCGCTGGCTCATGCGCATCTTGCAGGAAACCGTTTCCAGCGGTGGCTACACGTTCCTGCCGTGCGGCCAAAACCAGTTTATCAACAACCTGGTTTACTTTGATCGCTCGCAAATCAGCACCTACGTGAACATTGGTGCAAACACGGACGCCGCTTCGTTCGAGTTCGCGAACAATCTTTGGTACGCATTCAATCAGCCGAACCAATCGCAACCGGCGTTGCCCGCGCCGGAAACCAACGGCGTCTATGCCCAGAACCCGCTGTTCAACAACCCGACAGCGGGCGATTACTCGGTGGCGACCAACAGTCCGGCTGCGGGTAAAGGCCGCAAGCTGCCCAACGTGCGCGCGGATTTGCGTGAGCGTTGTTACGCGGCGCCGCCCAGCATCGGCGCGTACGAGGCCAATTCGCCAGCCATCGAACAGGCTGATTACGATGGCGACCTCATGCCGGATGTCTGGGAAGAGGCGCATCTGCTGGACCGGTTCGATCCCACCGATGCCGCGCTGGACGCGGACAACGATGGGCTCAACAATCTGGGCGAATATCTGGCTGGCACGGACCCAAACGATCCGCAGTCCGTGTTCAAGCTCCATTCCCTGTCGGCCGGAACCGAAGGTTTCTCGTTTCGCTATTCGACCGTCACCGGCCGGCTCTATCGCGTTCAATCCCGTCAACTGAACCTCCTCACGCCCTGGTCGGAAACCTCGTTCACCAACGGCACAGGCGGCGAGATTGAGTTCTTGGAAATGGCTTCAAATTCCGGGGCGAAGCTGTTTCGGGTCAGTTTGGAATTGGCCCCGTAGAGCACTTGGCGCCTCGCCATTGCCGCACGGTTAGCGGCTGAGAAATTGGCTGCTCACCGCGCCGGCTTTCCCAGGTGCGCTTGGAAAAAGTCCGCGATCCGGCTGTATAACCGCTCCGTCACGACGGGGTCGAGTGTCATGTGCGTCATGCTGGAGAGCGGTAACAAGTCGAAATCTCTACCCGCGCGGAACAACGCGCCGGCCAGTTCGAGACTGTGCCGGAAACTCCACCTCTTCTGGGACACGACCTCACTTAAAATGCCCCCTTGCTGCACATACCAAACCTGGGCCGCGCCTCCCGGCGAAACCGTGGCCACCCCCATCATTAGAGAAACAGGCCCCGAGGGCATTCGTCCCGAGTTCCAGCGCCAGACTCATCTGCTGATGCGCCGAGAGTCCCCACTGCTCCCGAATCGGGCAGCCCCAATGCTTATCTTTGGGATCCTGGCCGTGAACGACCTCCAGCCCGACCCGACCGACGACGCTTCGCAGCGTCAGGGCCCGCTTTCGCCGGTGCTGGGCCTTGCGGCGGCTGAGGGGGGAAAAACCCCGCCGCAGCGGTTGGCTTCTTCCTGGAGTCGTTGCTCCAGTCTCCGGCGCGTCCATTCGCGCCCTTCTTCTATAACTTCCATCTCAATTTCGCGCAGCGAGCGCGGCCACTCATAATCCGAGGTCATTGGTCCTTTCGTACGGTTGATGGTGGTGCTTCTCGGATGAGGAACCAATTACGACCCTGCCATTATGGGGGCAGTGTCAAGATGCTCTCAATTGAGTGTCATCAATTGAGTTGCACGAGCACCTTCGATCTGTTAGTAACAGGCTATAGCGAAGCGGGTGTGGTTCAATGGTAGAATGTGGCCTTCCCAAGGCTGAGACGAGGGTTCGATTCCCTTCACCCGCTCCAACTTGCCAGCCTCAATCCCAAGCACTTACGAGAGGACGGGTGTGTCCACAGGGGCTTTCCTGACAAATTCCTGACAGAATCTCCTGTTGACAGGCTCTCGAACGAGGCCGGGAGCCGGTCATGAGCGCGGGCCGATTTCCGCAGCGCATCAAGCGCGGATCGTGCGTGGTCACGATCTACAAGACGCCGACCAAGGGCTACAACGCGTTCACGGTCGTCCACTACGACGCCAGCGGTGCGCGGTGCCGCCGGATGTTCCACAGTCACGCGCAGGCACACCGGGCGGCCAAGGCTACGGCTGCTGAACTTGCCGTCGGCAGACCAGAAGTCCACATACTGACCGGCCATGAGCTTGTGATCTACCGGCGGGCGCTCAAGGCGCTCAACGGGTCCGGCATTGATCTGGACGTGGCGGTCACGCAATTCGCGCAGGCGACGAAGTTGCTGGGCGACGTGACCGTCATCGAAGCTGCCAACGTATACAAAGCTCGGAAAGAGCCGCCCATCAAACGGAATCTGGTTTCGGAGGTCGTCGAGGAACTGCTCACCGTCAAGCGCGACAAGGGGAGGTCGTTCCTCTACCTCAAAGACCTCCGGCTGAGGTTGGATCGCGTGGCCAAGGCGTTCCCTTGCCCGTTGGCAGATGTGACCGCCGACGCGATCGACAAGTTCCTGCTGAGCATGGATGCGGCTCCACGGACGCGCAACAACTTCAGGCTCGTGATCGGCACCCTGCTGAAGTTCGGACAAGTTCGTGACCATGCCGTAACTACGCCCACCGGGCCGTTGGTCCAACACTGGCAAGTGCTACCAATTTCCGGGCCGTCGTTTGACGGATACCCTTCCTTGCCCGTTGTCTACAAAATCTCTAGTCTGCCGGGCGTCCCGTGTCGGGGCGCGATGAACAACAAGACATCAAACGGCAGTGGGCTGGCGGAACTGGAACGGCGGCTCTGGTCGGCGGCGGATCAACTGTGGGCCAATTCACCGCTGCGCCCGTCTGAATACTCCACGCCGGTTCTGGGGCTGATCTTCCTGCGGTTCGCCGACAACGCGTTCACCAAGGTCGAGGCCGAACTCCACAAACCACCCTCTCCCGCTGGGAGAGGGAAGGGTGAGGGTTCTCCGAATAGGCGACGCACCATCGGCAAGACCGACTATCAGGCCAAGGGCGTTGTTTACATTCCCACGGAAGCCCGGTTCTCCCGGCTCCTGCAACTGCCGGAATCCGCCGACATCGGCAAGAAGCTCAACGAAGCCATGAAGGCCATTGAGCAGGAAAACGACGACCTGAAGGACGTGCTGCCCAAGTCGTACCAGCGCATTGACAACGCCACCTTGGTCGAACTGCTCAAGATCATGTCGGGCATTCCCGACGACATCGGCGGCGATGCGTTCGGCAAAATCTACGAGTATTTCCTTGGCGCGTTCGCGATGAAGGAAGGGCAGAAAGGCGGCGAATTTTTCACGCCGTTCTCGATGGTCAACCTGATCGTCGAAGTCATTGAACCGTTCCACGGTCGGCTCTACGACCCGGCCAACGGCGGCGGCAACATGTTCGTTTCCAGCGCCCGGTTCGTGGCGAACCACCGCCGCAATCCCGGCACCGAAATCAGCATCTTCGGGCAGGAACGCGTGGCGGAAACCATCCGGCTCTGCAAGATGAACCTCGCCGTCCACGGCCTGAGCGGCGACATCCGGCAGAGCAACACCTACTACGAAGACGTTCACGACTGCGTGGGCCGGTTTGATTTCGTGATGGCCAATCCGCCGTTCAACGTGAGCGGTGTGGACAAAGAGAAGCTCAAGGACGATCCGCGCTTCCGCCTTGGCCTGCCCAGCACCGACAACGCGAACTACCTCTGGATTCAGGTTTTCTACCACGCGCTCAGCCCCAAGGGCCGCGCCGGGTTTGTAATGGCCAACTCAGCGGCGGACGCACGCGGGTCCGAATTGGAAATCCGCAAGAAACTGATCCAGTCCGGCGCGGTGGACGTAATCGTGGCGGTTGGTCCTAATTTCTTTTACACGGTGACACTCCCGGCGACTTTGTGGTTCCTGGACAGGGGCAAGGCGCGCCACGAACCCTCACCCCAACCCTCTCCCACTGGGAGAGGGTGTCGCGAAGCGACGGGTGAGGGTAAACAGAACGGGATCGCGTCTGCGGATACCGTTCTGTTTATAGACGCCCGGCACATCTACCGGCAGATTGACCGCGCCCACCGGGAATTCACGCCGGAGCAGGTCGAGTTCTTGGCCAACATCGTGCGGCTCTACCGGGGCAAAGAGCCGGAATTCGTGCGCGGGTCCGAAAAGCTGCTCAAGCATTTCGCGAGGAAACCCTCACCCCTGCGCCCCTCTCCCACTGGGAGAGGGGATGGGGGTGAGGGTAAACCGGCATTCGTTTATCGAGACATCCCCGGTTTATGCAAAGTGGCGACGCGGAAGGAAATCGAGGCGCAGGGCTGGAGCTTGAATCCGGGTCGGTACGTGGGCGTGGCGTCCGGTGAAGAAGTCAGCGATGCCGACTTCAGGGAGCAGTTCGAGGAGCTGACCGAAGAACTGGAGACGCTCAACGCCGAGGCGCGGGAACTGGAGGAACGGATCGCCACTAACGCGGCCAAGATTCTGGAAACGTGAACCCCAAGAACCAACCCGAGCTACCGGCCAAGAGCCAATTCCTCATCTATGCCACAGAAGCCGGCCGGGTGGAGATTGATGTCCGCCTGCAAAACGAGACCGCGTGGCTGACGCAGGCCCACATGGCAACGCTGTTTCAGACGACCATCCCGAACATCAACATGCACCTCGGCAACATCTTTGCCGAAGGCGAATTGCAGGCCGATTCAGTTATTCAGGAATTCTTAATAACTGCCGCCGACGGCAAGAAATACCGCACCAAGCACTACAACCTCGACGCCATCATTTCCGTCGGCTACCGCGTCAAAAGCGCCGTGGCCACGCGCTTCCGCATCTGGGCCACGCAGCGCCTGCGCGAGTTCATCGTCAAAGGCTTCGTGCTGGATGACGAGCGCCTGAAGAACCCTGACCAGCCCTTCGACTATTTCGAAGAACTGCTCCGCCGGATTCAGGACATCCGCACCTCCGAACGGCGGTTCTACCAGAAGATCACCGACATCTACGCCACCAGCATTGACTACGACCCCACGCAGCCGGAGAGCATCGCATTCTTTCAGACCGTGCAAAACAAACTCCACTGGGCCATCACCGGCCAGACGGCGGCGGAAATCATCCACGCCCGCGCCGACGCCGGCAAGCCGCACATGGGCCTGACCAGTTGGCGCGGGGCGAAGGTGCGCAAGGATGATGTCGTCATCGCCAAGAACTACCTGAACGAACCGGAACTGGCCGCGCTGAACAATCTCGTCGAGCAATACCTGCTCTTTGCCGAAGCCCAGGCCCTGCGCCGCGTGCCCATGCATATGCGCGACTGGATTGCCAAGCTCGACGCCTTCCTGACCGTGAACGAACGCGCCATCCTCGAACACGCCGGGAAAATCTCCCACGAGATGGCGAAGGAACTGGCCGAAACCGAATACGACAAGTTCAACCGCCAGCGCATCGCGGCCGCCGATGCCGCCGGCAATGACTTCGACAAGGCCATCCAACAACTCCCGCCACCGCCCAAACGAAAGAAAGGAGGCAGGAAGTGAACCGAGACGGAAAGCTGACCGAGGAACTGGAAACACTCAACGCCGAGGCGCGGGAACTGGAAGATCGAATCGCCAGCAATGCGGCTAAGGTTTTGGAGGCTTGACGATGCGCTGTGTCCTGAAAGACCTCATCGCGATTTCCAAGGACGGAGAATGGGGAAAGGGCGAACCGTTCGACGATTGTGTTGAAATGCTTGCCATCCGAGGGACGGACTTCGAGCACGTGCGTTTGGGCGACACGGCCTCTACTCCGCGTCGGTACGTTGCCAGGCGAATCGCAGAAAGAAAGACGCTTCAACCGTGGGATGTCATCATCGAGGCGGCTGGCGGAACGAAGGACCAGATCACTGGACGAACGGTTCTGCTGCGTCCGCGATTGTTTTCGCGTTCCGACATGCCATTCACCTGTGCGAGCTTTAGCCGGTTCATCAGATTCAGAACAGACCTTTGTGACCCTCAGTTCATGTTCTGGTATCTCCAGAATCTTTATTTCTCCGGTTTAATGCACGCGTATCACACGCAGCATACCGGCGTGGCTCGCTTTCAGTGGACGACTTTTTCTGAACGTGAGCCGATTGAAGTGCCTTCTCTGCCGGTGCAGCGCCAGATCGCCGCCATCCTCTCCGCCTACGACGACCTGATTGAGAACAACACGCGGCGGATAAAGATTTTGGAGCGGATGGCGCAGGCGCTTTACCGGGAGTGGTTCGTCCACTTCCGCTTCCCCGGCCACGCCAAAGTCAAACGCGTCGCCTCCCCGCTCGGCCCCATCCCGCAGGGGTGGTCCGTTCGACGGTTGGATCAGGTTGCCACTGTAAACGCTTCAACGATCCGGCGCGGGCATGAACCAGAGAACATTCTCTACGTGGACATCTCGTCCGTAGTCACCGGGCGGATCGAGAAGATCGAGCCGATGGCGTTTGCCAACGCGCCGGGCCGCGCCCGTCGAATCGTGCGCCACGGCGACACCATCTGGTCTTGCGTTCGACCGAACCGGAAATCCTTCGGCTTGATTCTTGACCCGCCTGCCGACCTGATCGTGTCCACCGGCTTCGCAGTGCTGACGCCAACGAAGGTGCCGTTGAGCTTCCTCCACCAAGCCGTCACCACCGACGAGTTTGTCGGCTACCTGACCAACCACGCGACCGGCGCGGCGTATCCCGCCGTGACGGCCAAGGATTTTGAGGCTGCCGAGATTCTGGTGCCGAACGAGCCACTGCTCCGACGGTTCCACGAGCACTGCGAGCCAACGCTACTGCTCAAAGAGAATCTGCTGCGGAAGAACACCGCCCTTCGCCGGACCCGCGACCTGGTGTTGCCCAAGCTGATTTCCGGCGCGTTGGACGTGTCGAAGCTGGACATTCAAACGGGCGGCGGCTGAAGCTGGTTTCTGCCGCGGAAGCCGCTACACTCGCGGCCAACGACAACTGACGCTGACGATGGCTTGGTTACTATTCATGGACGAGAGCGGGCACAGCCACAAGGAATTGCCCTACGAAGTGCGCGGCGGTTTTGCGCTGGCGGACACGCAGCTCTGGCCGTTCGTGCAGGACGCGCTGCGGCTCGAACAGTCGTGCTTCGGGGCGCGGCTGGCGGATTACAAGTCCGAGATCAAGGGGATGAAGTTGTTGCAGAAAGACCGCTTTGAGCACGCCGCGCAGATGCCGGAGATTGAGAATGGAAAACGCCAGCATCTTTGCCGGGCGTTGCTGCAAGCGGGATTGGAGAAGCGTCCGCCGACACGGGAGCAACTGACGGCCTATGGTCAGGCGTCGTTGCGGATGGCGGATGGCATCTTCGTGTTGTTGGAGCGGCACAAGGCGTTGGTTTTCGCCTCCGCCGTGCCGTGCGGGACGGCCAAGCCGGTGACGGGCGTGTCGCCACCGTCGGACATTCTGCGCAAGGATCACATTTTTCTGCTGGAGCGGTTCTTCTATTTTCTGGAGCGGGAGCGGCAGATGGGGTTGCTGGTGATGGACGAAGTGGAGAAGACGGAAGACCGGCGGTTCGTGCAGCGATTGCATGATTATTTTCTGAAGACGGCCAACGGGCGGATTCGCTCCAGGTGGATCGTGCCCGCGCCGTTTTTCGTTTCGTCGGATATGGCCTTGCCGGTGCAGGTGGCGGATGTGGTGATCTACGCGCTGAATTGGGGCTACCGGCATCCGGCGGAGATGACAGCCCCGACCCGCCCGGAAATTGAAGCCCGCTATGGCCCACGCATCGAAAAGCTCAAGTGGGTTGGCGAAGGCTATGACGGCACAAAAACATACCGGAGTTTTGGGATCGTGTGCGTGCCCGACCTTTACACGCCACGAAAATGAAAAAGGAGACAATGCTTTTGAGTTTCCTTCGCAACCGAGGAACTTTCGCTCCTGACGCAAAGGCCGCTCGCAGCCGAGTCTCCGCGCACAATAGAGCACAATTGCAGGGGGTTGCCAAGCCCTGTTTTGGCACAAGGGCGGGCCGGGCAAAACGAAGGGCCACCGGAAATTTCCAATGGCCCAGCGCCGAACGGGTCGTCCCATTCCAAAGACGAGAGACGAATACGCTACAAACAACAGGCTGGCAAGGCCGGAATCAGAACGGATTCGGCGAGCGAGTTCATTTGAGTCCAAAAGGGCATGAACTTGGAACGCCCTTGTTCGCAACAGGTTCTTATTTGAGTAGAAAACGTCCCGATGAAGTGTGCCCCACATCACCACCATGAGCGGTGAGCACTCCGAAGACGCGCTGGTCGAGAAACCGGTCATTGAGGTTCGTGCCGGGCTGAGATTATCCTGAGTCATGCTATTTGAACGCCAACGGCTGTTGTTGACCCTGCTGGACGCGGTGGGCGAGCCGGTGGGCCACACGGATTTTCAGAAGTTGCTGTTCCTTTATACGCAGGAGTGCGAGGCCACGCCCAGCTACGAGTTCGTGCCGTACAAGTTCGGTGCGTTCTCGTTCACGTCCTACGCGGACAAGCGGAAGCTGATTGCCGAGGGCCTGCTGGTGGACGACGACCAGGATTGGAAGCTGACGGGCGGCGGGCAGACGGCAGCCCGCAAGCAGGCGGTGGAGCCGTTGCGCGTCGCGGGGTTCTGCCGCCGCCACGCGAACCTGCGCGGCAACGCCCTGCTCGCCGAGCAGTATCGGCGGCATCCCTACTACGCGACGCGGAGCGAAATCCTCGACAAACTGCGGCTGGAGCCGGAAACGCTGGCGCACATCGCGGCGGCCCGGCCAAAGCGGAAACCCGCCGGGTTGGTGACCATCGGCTACGAAGGCCGGACTCTGGAAGGTTGCTTGAACGCGCTGCTGCGTGATGGGGTGACGGTGTTGTGTGACGTGCGGCGGAATCCGTTGAGCCGGAAGTATGGGTTCTCCAAGGGCACGCTCAGCAAGGCGTGCGAGGGTGTGGGCATCCGGTACGAACACCTGCCCGAACTGGGCATCGCGTCCGATGAACGGCGGAATCTCGAAACGCAGGCGGACTACGACGCATTGTTCGCCCATTACCGGCGGCACGATCTGCCGAAACAGGGCGCGGCGCTGTCGAAGATTCGCGGATGGATTGAGCAAGGCGAGCGGGTGGCGTTGACGTGTTATGAGGCGCAGCCGTGCCAGTGTCACCGCCATTGTGTGGCCGAGGCGCTGGAGCGCATGGGCGGCGCGAGCATGAGGGCGCATCACTTGTGAGTGGCGAAAGGAACGCATGGCCAAGGA
>JAANMW010000538.1_pt1 | contig 44476 bp, 46 predicted proteins | sample 7279671 | NCBI WGS metagenome assembly JAANMW01 (sample SAMN14094541, study PRJNA606508) | bioreactor metagenome | isolation source: A lab-scale SPAN reactor treating ammonium-rich wastewater day 247 | place: Ireland: Galway | collected 2017-09-19 | reverse complement strand
ATCGCTACCTCGGCCTGCTGGAGCAGTACCTCCGGGGGCGCCTTGCCGGCACTGAACAATGTGACGCCTGCACTGTTGGCGGCATAGAGTTTCCTGGTGGCGCCCAGCTCATAGGGCGCCGCCAGCGTGTTGTGCAACTGCTGTGCCAACTGGTGCGCAGCAGCCATGGCCTGTTCAGCATCTGCGCCGAGGTTCTGCACGATGGCGGCAAACGTGTTGCTGCCCAGGCGTGCCACCGTATTCTGCGCGCCCATGCAATCCTGTATGCGCCGGGCCATCTCGCACAGCAGCAGGTCGCCTGCGGCATGGCCCCAGGTGTCGTTGATTTGCTTGAAGCGGTCGATGTCGGCCAGTAGCAGCACGCCGTGCTGTGCACTGGCCCCGAGCGCCTGCTTTAACCGGTCTTGCAACAGGGTGCGGTTGGGCAGGCCGGTCAGGGTATCGTAGTAGGCCAGCCGGTGCACCAGTTCCTCCGACTGCTTTTGCTGCGTGATGTCTTCCTTGGTGGCGACGTAGTGGGTCACCTGGCCGCTCGCATCCACGATGGGAGCAATGATGGCCATTTCCACATAGGTGGAGCCGTCTTTGCGGGTGTTGGTGAACTCGCCGCGCCACGGTTTTCCGGACGCCAGTGCCGCCCACATGGCCTTGTACGTCGCTGGGGCGGTTTTGCCGCGGTTCAGGATGCGGGGGTTGTGGCCCAGCACTTCATTCCGCGTGAAGCCGCTGTTGCGCACAAAGGCCTCGTTGACGTATTGAATGCGCGCTTGTGTATCGGTAATGATGATGCTCTCAGGGCTCTGCTCCACGGCGGTGGACAGGCGCCGCAAATCCATGTCGCGCTTTTGCAGCTCGTCGGCCATGTGGTTGATGCCTCGCTCCACGGCATGCATTTCACGCACATTGGAGTACTGTGAGATCGGTGTTTCCAGGCGCCCTGAGGCGACGTTGTCGATCGCCGCGGTGATCTTGTGTGTCCAGGCCTCGATCAGGTCATAGACGCAATAGCGTGCCGTCAGCACCGACACCAGGGCAATGCCTGCAAGCAGCGCAATGCGCAGCCAGAACCCCTGGTCAATACCGGCCACCGTGTGGCCCAGAGGGGCGCCGACGGCGAACACCAGGGGCGTGCGTGAAAAACGCGACGACACAATGCCGTACATGCGCCGGTTGCCGTCCGGGCCCACCAGTTCGCTGACGGTTTGGCCGTTTTGCAGCGCAGTCAGAAATCGCTCGGCGACCTCGGGCGGCAGTCGCTGTGCTGGCGCAAGCCCCTCGCTGGGGTGGTGAGACAGCACCGCGCCCGTGCCGCTGAGCAGAAAAGCGTTCCATCCCACGGGTAGTTTGAATTGCGCCACCAGCTTGTCAAACCAGCCGATCTGGATGGAGGTGAACAGGATGGCCTTGAGTTGGCCCTGGGCGTCGTGCACCGGGTAGCCAAAGGTCATGCCGGGTCTGTGTGAAATGCGTCCGACCAGAATTTCACCGGTCGTAATGCCCTGGCCCATGCTGGCATCGCGGAACCATTGGCGATCGCTGACCGTGACCACCGTGCGCAGCGGGATGGCACTGCAGAAAACGGCGCCGTTGGGCAGCACAGCGCCAACGTTGGCGACATCCTCCATGGATTGCATCAAGCGCTGCGCCAGACCAGAGCAGTCTGCGCCATCGAGCGATTGCAGGTTGTCGGCACGGGCCATGATCTGGAAGGTCTGGCGCATGCTGCGCAAGGCTGACTCCTCTGTCAGACGGACAGCCGCCAGCATGCGACCGACTTCATTGTCTAGGGCTGCGATCGCGTCATGGCGCCGTTCCCGGTAGTCCAGGAAAGCCATCAAAAAAACCGGAAGGCAGGCCATGGCAATAATTGCCCACAGGCGCAGATGCAAGGACCTGGTGGTGCGCGGTGTCATGGTTCGTGCATCATAGAGGGATTGATCCTGCACAGCACGGTATTTGGATGTGTGCTGCGCAAGGCGCCGGGTGCCCATACTGCTACTCACATGACTCTCACCGAACTCAAATACATCGTTGCCGTGGCACGCGAAAAGCACTTTGGCCGTGCCGCCGATGCCTGTTATGTGTCGCAGCCCACGCTGTCGGTGGCGGTCAAAAAGCTGGAAGAAGAGCTGGACGTCAAGCTGTTTGAGCGCAGCGCCGGAGAGGTCAGCGTGACCCCGCTGGGCGAGGAAATCGTGCGCCAGGCCCAGAGCGTGCTGGAGCAGGCCGCCGCCATCAAGGAGATTGCCAAACGCGGCAAGGACCCGCTGGCGGGAGCGTTGACGCTGGGCGTGATCTACACCATCGGCCCTTACCTGTTGCCCGATCTGGTGCGCCACGCCATTCGGAATACCCCCCAAATGCCGTTGATGCTGCAGGAAAACTTCACCGTCAAGCTGCTTGAAATGCTGCGCACGGGCGAGATTGACTGCGCCATCCTGGCCGAGCCTTTCCCCGACACGGGGCTGGCCATGGCGCCTTTGTATGACGAGCCCTTTCTGGCCGCTGTTCCCAGCAACCACGCGCTGGCCGCACAGCCCTCGGTGTCGGCGGCGGAACTCAAGAGCGAAAACATGCTGCTGCTGGGCGCTGGCCACTGCTTTCGCGACCATGTGCTGGAGGTGTGCCCCGAGTTTGCGCGCTTTGCCAGCAACGCCGAGGGCATCCGCAAGACCTTTGAGGGCTCGTCGCTGGAGACCATCAAGCACATGGTGGCTGCTGGCATGGGCGTCACCCTGGTGCCGCGCCTGGCGGTGCCGCGCGAGGCGCTCTCGCGCCAGGCCCGGCGGCGCAAAAGCGATGAACCGCATATCCGCTACCTGCCCATCCTGGAGAGCGACGGCAGCGCACCGCCCACGCGCCGTGTGGTGCTGGCCTGGCGGCGCAGCTTTACGCGTTATGAAGCCATCGCCGCGCTGCGCAACGCTATTTATGCCTGTGAGCTGCCGGGAGTTACGCGGCTGTCATGAGCGCGCAATGCACGGTGGTCACCGTCCTACATCGCACCGCCAAGCCTTGCGTTACAGTGAACCGGTAGCTCCTGTGAGCTTGCAGTTGCGTGTTTTGACCGCATGCGGATGTTCCCAGGTTCGATTGTTTATCCACCCCAGGAGATGACTATGGCCAAAGCCGCCAACACTACCAAAGCTCCCAAATCCAAGGTTCCTGCCATCCATATTGGCATCAGCGACAAGGACCGTGCTGCCATCGCCAGCGGCCTCTCGCATTTGCTGGCGGACACCTACACGCTCTACCTCACTACGCATAACTTCCATTGGAACGTGACGGGGCCGATGTTCAATACGCTGCACCTGATGTTCATGGGCCAGTACACCGAACTGTGGAACGCCGTGGATCCGATTGCCGAGCGCATCCGTTCGTTGGGCCATGTAGCGCCGGGTTCGTATGCCGAGTTCGGCAAACTCGCCAGCGTGCCCGATGCGCCCAGCAAGCCACCCAAGGCCCTGGACATGGTGCGCGTGCTGGTCGAAGGCCATGAAGCCGTGGCGCGCACGGCACGCAGCATCTACCCTGCGGTGCAACGTGCCAGCGATGAACCCACGGCCGACTTGCTGACCCAGCGCCTGACCGTGCATGAACAGACGGCCTGGATGCTGCGCTCCTTGTTGGAAGAGTAAATCTGTTGCGCCTGGCGGCCTGCGCGTGGCCGGCCGGGCACTGCACTACACTGCGGCGGCATCGGTTCGGCCTGCGTGCCAGTAGGCCGGATGAGCCCCAGTCTTTTTTCGTCTGTATGTCTCCCTCGCCGCGCAGCCGCCTGTCTCTGTACCTTGATCTCATCCGCTGGAGCCGCCCCGCAGGGTGGCTGCTGTTGTTGTGGCCCACACTCAGTGCGCTGTGGCTGGCCGCTGGCGGCTTTCCGGGCTGGCACCTGGTGGCGGTGTTCACGCTGGGGACCATCCTGATGCGCAGTGCCGGTTGCTGCGTGAACGACGTGGCCGACCGGGATTTTGACCGGCATGTCAAGCGCACGGCGCAGCGCCCCATCACCAGCGGCGCCGTGTCGGTGCGCGAGGCTCTGGGCGTGGGAGCTGTACTGGCACTGGTGGCGTTTGCGCTGGTGCTGACCACCAATGCGCCGACGGTGGTCTGGTCGCTGCCCGCCCTGGGGGTGACCATTCTTTACCCGTTCACCAAGCGGTTTTTTTCCATGCCCCAGGCCGTGTTGGGCGTGGCTTTCAGTATGGGCATCCCCATGGCCTTTACCGCCGTGCAGGGCCAGGTGTCCTGGCTGGCGCTGTGGCTGGTGCTGGGTAACCTGTTGTGGGTGCTGGCCTACGATACCGAATACGCCATGGTGGACCGCGATGATGACTTGAAGCTGGGCATGCAAACCTCGGCCATCACGCTGGGACGCTTTGATGTGGCTGCCATTGTGGCGTTCTACCTGGGTTTTGTGCTTATTTGGGCTCTGGCCCTTGCACCGTTTGCGCTGGGTGCTCTGTTTTATGTTGCTATTGCCGTGGTGCTGGCGCAGGTGGCCTGGCATTGGACCCTGATTCGGGGGCGTACGCGCGAAGGCTGTTTCAAGGCCTTCCGCGAGAACCACTGGATCGGATTCTCCTTCTTTGTGGGCATTGCTGGCAGCTACGCATTGCGTTAAATGCTATTAAATATATAGCTGTCAGCGCTTTCAAATAGGGCGTTAGAGGCTAAATTTACCTAAAGTTTAAGCGCCAAACTCATTGCCCAGCTCGTGGGCGCGTTGCTGCGCTGCCTGCATGGCGCGCACAAAGGCCTCCCCCACGCCGTCCTGTTCCATCGACTGCAGCGCCGCATAGGTGGTGCCGCCCTTGGAGGTGACGCGCTGGCGCAGGACTTGAGGCGACTCGTCCGATTGCCGGGCCAGCTCCGAGGCGCCTACAAAGGTGCCGACCGCCAACTGGTGGGCCTGGGCGGGTGTCAGGCCCATGGCCGTGCCTGCGCGGGCCATGGCCTCCAGAAAGTAAAAAACATAGGCTGGGCCGGAGCCGGACAGAGCAGTGACGGCGTCGAGCTGCTGCTCATCGTTTACCCACAGGAATTCGCCCGTGGTTGCCATGATGGTCTCGACCTGCTGGCGCTGTGCTGCGCTGACGCCAGTGCGGGCATACAGCGCACTCATGCCCTTGCCCACCAGCGCGGGGGTATTGGGCATGGTGCGTACGATGCAGTCGCTGCCCAGCCAGCGGGCAATGCTGTCAGAGCGGATGCCGGCAGCCACGCTCAGGTGCAGGGCATGCTGGGTGTGCTCGCGCGCCTGCGCGGCGGCGTCCTTGAAGGTTTGTGGCTTGACAGCCCAGACCACGATGCCCGCGCGCGCCAGCGCGGGGCCGGCCGTTGCCTGCGCCTGGATGTCGAAGTTTTTTTGCAATGCCACCCGGGCTTCCTCCCACGGTTCAACCACCTCGATCTGGTGGGCGGGGTGGCCCTGGCGGATCAGCCCACCAATGATGGCGCTGGCCATGTTGCCGCCACCGATGAAGGCGATCATGGGCAGGGGGATGGAGGCTGCGGAGGCGGAAGTCTGGCTCATGGTGCGGTGCAGGTGCTGCTGTGGAGCCCGCCATGGTAGCGGCATCGGTGGCATGCGCCACCCATGGGCGCACCTCAGGCCAGCGTGGTCTGGCGCACGGCATGTTCCCAATGGGCCATCAGCTCTTGTGCGCGCGCGGCGCCCAGCGTGGGGACAAAGCGGCGCTCGGCGCGCCACAGCTGCGCGAGTTCTGCGGTGCTGCCATACACCCCGCTTGATAACCCGGCCAGGTAGGCGGCACCCAGCGCGGTGGTTTCGATCACAGCGGGCCGTACCACCGGAATTCCCAGCAAATCCGCCTGGAACTGCATCAGCAGGTCGTTGATGCAGGCGCCGCCATCTACGCGCAACTCGCTCACCGGTGCGCCACCGGCAGCCACGGCGTCGCGGCTCATGGCCAGCAGCAGGGCGGCGCTTTGGTAGGCAATGCTTTCCAGTGCCGCGCGGGCGATGTGGGCAAGGGTGGTGCCGCGTGTCAGGCCGGTGATGGTGCCGCGTGCGTCGGGTTGCCAGTACGGTGCGCCCAGGCCGGTGAAGGCGGGCACCATCATCACGCCACCCGAGTCGGGCACGGAGAGCGCCAGGGGCTCCACCTCGCTGCTGCTGGAGATGGCACGCAGGCCGTCGCGCAGCCACTGCACCACGGCGCCGCCGACGAAGACGCTGCCCTCCAGCGCAAATTCGGGTTGTGTCCCAGGCTGGGCGGCGCTGGTGGTGAGCAGGCCGTTTTGGCTGGTCTGGAACGTGGAACCTGTGTGCATCAGCATGAAGCAACCGGTACCGTAGGTATTTTTTGCCATGCCTGCGGTGAAGCAGGCCTGGCCGAACAGCGCACTTTGCTGGTCACCTGCCACTCCGCCGATGCGAATGGTGTGGCCCAGCAGGTCCGCTGCGGTGTCGCCAAAGTGGGCGCTGGACGGCAGCACCGCGGGCATCAGCGCCTTGGGAATGCGCAGCAGCGCCAGCAGTTCGTCGTCCCACTGGTTGGTGTGCACATTGAGCAGCATGGTGCGCGAGGCGTTGCTCACATCCGTCACGTGCACCTGGCCGTGGGTCAGCTGCCAGATCAGCCAGCTATCGACGGTGCCAAAAGCCAGCTCGCCGCGCTCGGCCGCCTCGCGTGCGCCGGGCACGTTGTCCAGCAGCCACTGCAGTTTGGTGCCTGAAAAATAAGCGTCGATCAACAGTCCGGTCTTGGACTGGATGGTGTCCGCCTTGCCCTGTTCGCGCAACTGCGCACAGGCGGGTTCTGCGCGCCGGTCCTGCCAGACGATGGCGTGGTGCACGGGCCGCCCGGTCTTGCGGTTCCACAGCACGGTGGTTTCGCGCTGGTTGGTGATGCCTACCGCCCGGATGTCGCGGGCGGTGATGCCTGCCTGCTGCAGGGCGGCGCGCGCCGTGGCGAGCTGGGTGCGCCAGATCTCCATCGGATCGTGCTCCACCCAGCCGGGGCGGGGGTAGATCTGGGGAAGTTCGAGTTGCGCCTGGGCCACGATGTGGCCGCGTTCATCGAACACGATGCTGCGTGAACTGGAGGTGCCTTGGTCGAGGGCGAGCAGATAGGTCATGGTGTGTCAGTGAAAGGGCGCGCTGGAGGTGCCGTGGGATCAGGGTGCGGCAAGCACCAGTTCCACATCGGCGTTTTCCAGCAGAGCGGGGAAGGGCGCAGGCGGCTGCTCGTCGGTAAACAGGCGGTCGATTTGGTCCAGGGTGGCCAGCTGCACCATGGCAGGGCGGTTGAACTTGCTGTGGTCGGCGGCCAGCCAGACCTCGCGGGCGTGTTCCACGATGGTTTGTGCCACTTTCACCTCGCGGTAATCGAAGTCGCGCAGCGAGCCGTCGTCCTCGATGCCCGAGATACCAATGATGGCGATATCCACCCGAAACTGGCGAATGAAGTCCACGGCGGCTTCGCCCACGATGCCCCGGTCGCGCGAGCGCACCACGCCCCCGGTCACGATGACCTCGCAATCGGGGTTGCTGCACAGGATAGCCGCGACGTTGAGGTTATTTGTAATGACGCGCAGGCCCTGGTGCTTGAGCAGCGCCTTGGCAATGGCTTCGGTGGTAGTTCCGATATTGAGGATCAGCGAGCAGTTGTTGGGCACCCGCTGCGCCACCGCCTTGGCAATGCGCGCCTTGCCCTCGGAATTGAGCGTTTCGCGCTGGGTGTGGGCAATGTTCTCTACCGTGGAACCCGGCATGCGCACGCCCCCATGGAACCGGGTGAGCAGCCCGTGCTCGGAAAGACGCTGCACATCGCGCCGCACCGTCTGCAGGGTCACTCCCAGGGTTTCGGCGAGTTCTTCCACCGTGGCCGACTGGCGGGCGCGCACTTCTTCGAGCAGAAGCAGTTGTCTGGGATTGGTGTTCACGCAGATTTTTGGGGAAAGGTGGCGGGTGTTGTTACTGTAAATCGAAAAAAAAGGAACCAATTAAGGGTTAACCTTGATACATTTCGAACAAAAAAGAACAAAAATGAAAAGATACGAAAATCAACATGCTGCGGCAATCCTCCTAACACGCTGAAAAGCTGGGAGCGGCGTGCCGCAGGAAAGGTCAAGCAATGGAGCTGGTTCTGGAGCGCATCAGCAAAAAAGTGGGCGCGCAAACCTGGCTGTACGACATGGATCTGGCCCTGCACAGCAACGCCGTGACGGTGTTGTTGGGGGCTACGCAGGCGGGCAAAACCAGTCTGATGCGCATCATGGCCGGGTTGGATGCGCCCAGCAGCGGGCGGGTGCGGGTGGATGGGAAGGATGTGACGGGCATGCCGGTGCGCCAGCGCAATGTGGCCATGGTCTACCAGCAGTTCATCAACTACCCCTCGCTTACTGTGGCGGACAACATCGCGTCGCCGCTCAAGCTGCGCGGTGAAAAGAACCTGCAGGCGCGCGTACGCGAATTGGCCGAGCGCCTGCACATAGAAATGTTTCTGGACCGCCTGCCCGCCGAGCTTTCAGGCGGACAGCAGCAGCGCGTGGCCTTGGCCCGCGCGCTGGCCAAGGGCGCGCCGCTCATGCTGCTCGATGAACCCCTGGTGAACCTGGACTACAAGCTGCGCGAAGAATTGCGCGAAGAACTCACGCAACTGTTTGCGGCAGGGCAGTCGACCGTGGTGTACGCGACCACCGAACCGGCCGAGGCCCTTTTGCTGGGCGGCTATACGGCCGTGCTCGACGAAGGGCGACTGCTGCAATACGGCCCCACGGCCGATGTGTTCCACGAGCCCTGCTCGCTGCGCGTGGCGCGCGCCTTCAGCGACCCCCCCATCAACTTGGTGGCGGCTGGGTCGGCAGCGAACGGCCTGCGACTGCAAGGCGGCGTGGAGCTGGTGCCGCGCAAGCCCCTGGCAGCGCCTGCCAGCGCAAATCTGACCGTTGGGGTGCGTGCCAGTGCGCTGCGCGTGCAGGCGCGCCCTGGCGATGTGGCAGTGCAGGGTACGGTGGAGCTGGCCGAGATTTCCGGCTCCGATACCTATGTGCACGCGACGACACCGCTGGGCGACCTGGTCGCCCAGATCACGGGGGTGCATTACTTTGATCTCGGGGCCTCGGTCACGCTGTACTTCAGCCCTGCGCAGGTCTATGTGTTTGGCGGCGATGGCGGCCTGCTGCTGGCGCCGCAGCGCACGGGGGGGATTTGACATGGCGCATATCACGCTTGATCTGGCGCATTCGTACAAACCCAATCCCCATCAGGACAGCGACTACGCGCTGCTGCCGCTCAAGATGGAGTTCGAAGACGGTGGCGCTTACGCGCTGCTGGGTCCGTCGGGCTGCGGCAAGACGACCATGCTCAACATCATGTCGGGCCTGCTGGTGCCTTCGCATGGCAAGGTACTGTTCGATGGCAGCGACGTGACGCACAAGAGTCCTCAGCACCGCAACATTGCCCAAGTGTTCCAGTTCCCGGTGATCTACGACACCATGACGGTGGCCGAGAACCTGGCCTTCCCCCTGCGCAACCGCAAGGTGCCGCAAGACCAGATTCGCCAGCGCGTCGGAGTCATTGCCGAGATGCTGGAGATGAGCGGACAGCTAGACCAACGTGCGGCGGGCCTGTCGGCCGATGCCAAGCAGAAGATCTCGCTGGGCCGGGGGCTGGTGCGCTCGGATGTGGCCGCTGTGTTGTTCGATGAGCCACTCACGGTGATTGACCCGCACCTCAAGTGGCAATTGCGGCGCAAACTCAAGCAGATCCACCATGAGCTCAAGCTCACGTTGATCTATGTGACCCACGACCAGGTCGAGGCGCTGACCTTTGCCGACCAGGTGGTGGTGATGACGCGCGGCCGTGCCGTACAGGTGGGCTCGGCTGATGCATTGTTCGAGCGGCCACAGCATGTGTTTGTCGGGCATTTCATTGGCTCGCCGGGGATGAATTTTCTGCCCGCGCAATTCGACACAGGGCGCTTGCAGGTGGCTGGCCATGCCCTGGAGCTGCCAACGCCGCGCGTGCTGCCTGCGGGTGCGCTGCAGGTGGGCATACGGCCTGAATATCTGTCACTGGCGCAGCCGGGCCAGGTCGGCGCCTTGCCGTGCACCGTGTCGCGTGTGCAGGATATCGGCACCTATTTCATGCTGACCGCACAGGCAGGTGCGCACCAAGTCAAGGCGCGTTTCAACACGGAACAGCGCTTGCCCTCTGCCGGCGATCAGGTCTGGCTGCAGGTGCTGGGTGAACACACTTGCTTCTACCAAAACGAGGAGTTGTTGCCATGAGCGGAACCACCAAACCGGTGAACCAAAAAGCCTGGTTTCTGATTCTTCCGGTGCTGCTATGTGTGGCCTTCTCGGCCATCATTCCTTTAATGACGGTGGTGAACTACTCGGTGCAGGACATCATCTCGCCCGAGCGCCGGGTGTTCGTCGGGGTGGAGTGGTTTGCCTCGGTAATGCGCGATGAGGAATTGCACTCTGCACTGTGGCGGCAAATTACCTTTTCGCTGGCGGTGCTGTTGGTGGAGATTCCGCTGGGTATTTTGCTGGCGTTGTCCATGCCTGCGCAGGGATGGAAGTCTTCTGCCGTGCTGGTGGTGGTGGCGCTGTCGCTGCTGATTCCGTGGAACGTGGTGGGCACGATCTGGCAGATCTATGGGCGTGCCGACATCGGCCTGCTGGGATATACGCTGCAAAAGATCGGCATCGATTACAGCTACACGGGCAATGCCACGCATGCCTGGCTCACGGTGCTGGTGATGGATGTATGGCACTGGACGCCGCTGGTTGCGCTGCTGTGTTTTGCCGGGCTGCGCAGCATTCCCGATGCGTACTACCAGGCCGCCCGGATCGATGGGGCCAGCAAGCTGGCGGTGTTCCGCTACATCCAGCTGCCCAAGATGCGGGGCGTGTTGATGATCGCGGTGCTGCTGCGTTTCATGGACAGTTTCATGATCTACACCGAGCCGTTTGTTCTGACCGGCGGCGGACCGGGCAATGCCACGACCTTCCTGTCGCAGTACCTCACGCAGAAGGCGGTCGGCCAGTTTGATCTGGGGCCGGCGGCAGCCTTCTCGCTGATCTACTTCCTCATCATCCTGCTGATGTGTTTCATCCTCTACAACTGGATGCAGCGCATGGGAACCGCCGACGCACAAGGGGCTGGCCATGAATGAAAAACGTTTCCAGAAGCGCACGCTGTTCCTGATCGCGTACCTGATTTTTGCTGTGTTGCCCATCTACTGGATGATCAACATGAGTTTCAAAACGAACGAGGAAATCCTGTCGCATTTCTCGTTTTGGCCCCAGCACTTCACCTGGGCGAACTACAAAACCATCTTTACGGATCCCTCGTGGTATTCGGGCTACATCAATAGTCTGATCTATGTGGCCATCAACATGGTGATTTCGCTCACTGTGGCCTTGCCTGCGGCCTACGCATTCTCACGCTACCAGTTCCTGGGTGACAAGCATGTGTTTTTCTGGTTGCTGACCAATCGCATGACGCCGCCGGCGGTTTTCCTGCTGCCGTTCTTCCAGCTTTACACCACGGTGGGCCTCATGGATACGCATATCGCGGTGGCATTGGCGCACCTGCTGTTCAACGTGCCTTTGGCGGTGTGGATTCTGGAAGGGTTCATGAGCGGCATCCCGCGCGAGATCGATGAAACCGCCTACATCGACGGCTATTCGTTTCCACGTTTCTTTCTCACCATCTTCCTGCCGCTGATCAAGGCGGGTGTGGGTGTGGCGGCGTTCTTCTGCTTCATGTTCAGCTGGGTGGAGCTGTTGTTGGCGCGCACGCTGACCAGCGTGAATGCCAAACCCATCGTGGCCACCATGACGCGCACGGTCAGCGCATCGGGTATGGACTGGGCCACGCTGGCAGCAGCGGGTGTCCTGACCATCGTTCCGGGCGCCATCGTGATCTGGTTTGTGCGGCATTACATCGCGAAGGGTTTCGCGATGGGCCGTGTGTAACGTTTTCATGGGACAGGCCTTTAGCGCTGTTGTGCCCAATTGAACAAGGGGGATTTCCATGTTTGAGTGGATGGCCTGGACCACGCCGGTGGCTGTTTTCTTTGTCTGCATCGCGCTCATGCTGGTTGGCATGACCGTGTGGGAAATCAAATCTCCCACGGTGCTGCGCAAGGGGTTCCTGCCCATTGAAACCACACGCGGCGACCGGCTCTTCATTGGATTGCTGACCGCGGCTTTCATCAATCTGGCCTGGGTGGGTCTGGGTGAAAACATGGTGCAGTGGTTTTCGTTGGAGGCTGCACCGTCGGTATGGATCAGTTTGGTGTTGTCGATGGCGGCGCTGGCCTTTGTCATGCGCAAAGCCTGACGAGGCGGAGCCCTTTCGCGTCGTTTGAGATTTCGAGAAATCCGGCCCGTTCCTCCCCCGCGGCCGGGATTCATTTGTAAAAGGGGAGGCCCAATGAGGAGACAAGTGATGAAGGTTCAACTGAAGGCAGTCGCATTTGCCGCAGCCGCGCTGGCCCTGGGCCAGGCCGCCTGGGCCGGGGAGGCAGAGGCAAAGAAATGGATTGACAGCGAATTTCAGCCCTCCACGCTGAGCAAGGACCAGCAAGCAACCGAATTGAAGTGGTTCATTGAGGCCGCAAAGAAGTTGCAAAGCAAGGGCGTGAAGGAAATTTCGGTGGTTTCCGAGACCTTGACCACACACGAATACGAGTCCAAGACGCTGGCCAAGGCGTTTGAGGAAATTACCGGTATCAAGGTCAAGCACGACCTGATTCAGGAAGGCGATGTGGTCGAGAAGCTGCAGACCTCCATGCAGTCGGGCAAGTCGATCTATGACGGCTGGATCTCGGACTCGGACCTGATCGGTACGCATTACCGCTACGGCAAGATGATGAACCTGACCGACTACATGGCCGGCACGGGTAAAGAGTTCACCAACCCGGGCCTGGATCTGAAGGATTTCATCGGCACCAAGTTCACCACCGCGCCCGACGGCAAGCTTTACCAGCTGCCCGACCAGCAGTTTGCCAACCTGTACTGGTTCCGCGCCGACCTGTTCGACCGCAAGGACATCAAGGACAAGTTCAAGGCCAAATATGGCTACGATCTGGGCGTGCCGCTCAATTGGAGCGCCTACGAAGACATCGCCGAGTTCTTCACCAACGACGTGAAGCAGATTGACGGCAAGCCCATTTACGGCCACATGGACTACGGCAAGAAGGATCCGTCGCTGGGCTGGCGCTTCACCGATGCCTGGCTGTCGATGGCCGGCACGGCCGACATCGGCACGCCCAACGGTCTGCCGATCGATGAGTGGGGTATCCGCGTGGCCGACGACAAGTGCACGCCCGTGGGTGCTTCGGTCGCGCGCGGCGGCGCCACCAACTCGCCGGCCGCCGTCTACGCGCTCACCAAGTACGTGGACTGGATGAAGAAGTACGCGCCCAAGGAAGCCATGGGCATGACCTTTGGCGAATCCGGCCCCGTGCCGGCGCAGGGCCAGATCGCGCAGCAGATCTTCTGGTACACCGCTTTCACGGCCGACATGGTCAAGCCGGGCCTGCCCGTGGTTAACGCGGATGGCACACCCAAATGGCGCATGGCACCCGGCCCGAACGGTCCATACTGGAAACCCGGCATGCAAAACGGCTACCAGGACGTGGGCTCGTGGTCGTTCTTCAAGGGACACGACGCCGACAAGACGGCGGCCGCCTGGTTGTACGCTCAGTTCGTTACGGCCAAGACGGTGTCGCTGAAGAAAACCATTGTCGGTCTCACGCCGATCCGCGAGAGCGATATCCAGTCCAAGGCGATGACGGATCTGGCGCCCAAGCTGGGTGGTTTGGTCGAGTTTTACCGCAGTCCAGCACGTGTTGCCTGGTCGCCTACCGGCACCAATGTGCCTGATTACCCCAAGCTGGCGCAGTTGTGGTGGAAGAACGTGGCCCAGGCCGTGACGGGCGAAAAGACCCCGCAAAAAGCCATGGACACCCTGGCGGACGAGATGGATCAGGTGATGGCCCGTCTGGAGCGCGCAGGCATGGAGCGGTGCGCTCCAAAGCTCAATCCCAAGAGCGACTCGGCCAAATGGTTGAGCGACCAGCATGCCCCTTGGAAGGCCCTGGCCAACGAAAAGCCCAAGGGTGAAACCATTGCCTACGGCAAGCTGCTGCAGGCATGGAAGGAAGGCAAGGTGCGCTGAGCACCTCGTCTCGCAGGCGATTCCTTGGCCGTGTAGTCTGGGGTTGTCTCCCCCGCTCCTTTGTGGAGTGGGGGCTTTAAATGCATTACCGATTGATACCGATGCGCATGGATGCAATCCCACCATGACCACATACCAGAACCCTTTGCTGACTCCACGCGCCGAACTATTGGACCGTCTTGGAGAGCCACGTATTTACGATCTGGTCGTTATTGGTGGAGGTGCCACGGGATTGGGTGTGGCGCTGGATGCTGCGGTGCGTGGCTTCAGCGTGGCGCTGCTCGAGTCGCACGATTTTGCCAAGGGCACATCATCGCGGGCTACAAAGCTGGTGCATGGCGGAGTGCGCTATCTGGCGCAAGGGAATATTGCCCTGGTGCGCGAAGCGTTGCATGAGCGCACCACCTTGCTGAACAACGCACCACACCTGGCGCAGCCGCTGGCGTTTGTCATGCCCTCGTACCACTGTTGGGAAGCGCCTTTCTATGGCGTAGGGTTGAAGATGTACGACGCCCTTGCGGGCAAGGCGGGGCTGGGTTCTACAGAGTTTATGGGAGCGAAGCAGACGCTGCAGTGTCTGCCGACCGTGCGCGCGCAGGGACTTAAAGGCGGTGTCAAATATTGGGACGGCCAGTTCGACGACGCACGTCTGGCCTTGGCGCTGGCTCGCACGGCGGCTCGCCAAGGGGCGCTGCTGGTGAATTACTGTGCCGCACGCGAATTGCTGCATGAAAATGGCAGGGTCAATGGCGTGGTGTGTGAGGATACCGAGACCGGAACTCGCCACACTCTGCGCGCACGCTGTGTTGTCAATGCAACAGGCGTCTGGGTGGACGCCCTGCGCCAGCAAGATGGCGAGGCCACGGGCCGCCCCGTCCTTCCAATCGTGGCGCCCAGCCAGGGTGTGCATGTGGTGGTGGACCGGGAGTTTCTTGCATCTGATCACGCGCTGATGGTGCCCAAAACGGCAGATGGCCGGGTGCTTTTTGCGGTTCCCTGGCTGGGCAAGGTTATCCTGGGCACGACTGACAGTCCGCGGCACGATCTGGAGCGTGAACCCGAGCCCTTCCCGGAAGAGATGGAGTTCATCCTCCGGGAGTCAGCCCGGTATCTGCGCAAGGCGCCCACCCCTGATGACATTCGGAGCATCTGGGTGGGATTGCGCCCATTGGTCAAGCCGCAGGACGATGACGGCAACAATACCAAGAGCCTGAGTCGGGAGCACACTGTGCTGGCGAGCCGCAGTGGCTTGGTCACAGTCACTGGCGGCAAATGGACGACCTACCGGGCCATGGCCGAAGATGTCTTGCAGAAGTGTTTTTCAAATGGCTTGCTCGACTACAAGCCTGCTGGAGTGACTGCCCACTTTCCGCTCGTGGGGTCGCCCAGCACACCGGTGCACCATCGCATGTGCGATGCACAGGGCTGGCATTCGTACGGCGCTGAAGCGGACTTTGTGCGCCAGCTCCCGGGAGCCGGACACGATCTGGGCGAGGGTGTCAGCGAAGCCATGGTGCGATTTGCGGCACGATATGAATATGCACGCACAGTGGAAGACGTTCTTGCGCGGAGGTGGCGCGTCCTCTTTCTGAATGCGCGACGGGCCGCGGAAATGGCATCTGATGTGGCAGAAATTTTGCAGCAGGAGACAGGGCATGATCCGCAGCCAGCGGCCTTCGTCTCCTTGGCGGAGCAGTATCTTCGTGTACCCCGCTAACGAGGATCGTCAAAAAGCGCTTGACGAGCCTACGATTTTTTGCAATACTCCAAGGCTTCGCTAAGAAATCAGCGAAATTCTGCCCAGGAAAGCCCTGCAAATGGTTTGCAAGGTGGACGACGGGCCCAAGACTGACTGGCTGCTGGGTGTTTCTCGAGGATCTCGGGATGTACATGGCTTCTGGTGCAAGTTGGGAATAATGAAATGATCCAGACAGAAACTCGGTTAGACGTTGCCGACAACACCGGCGCGAAGTCCGTCCTGTGCATCAAGGTGCTGGGTGGGTCCAAGCGCCGCTATGCCAGCGTGGGCGACATCATCAAGGTGAGCGTCAAAGAAGCTGCGCCTCGTGGTCGTGTCAAGAAGGGTGAAATTTACAGTGCCGTGGTGGTTCGTACCGCCAAGGGTATTCGCCGTGGCGATGGCTCGCTTGTGAAATTCGATGGCAATGCTGCGGTGTTGCTCAATGCAAAGCTGGAGCCCATTGGCACCCGCATCTTCGGACCCGTGACGCGCGAACTGCGCAACGAAAAGTTCATGAAGATCGTGTCCCTGGCTCCTGAAGTTCTCTAAGGACAGTGCGATGAACAAGATTCGCAAGGGCGACGAAATCGTCGTGCTCACAGGGCGCGACAAGGGCAAGCGCGGCACGGTGTCGCTGCGCAAAGATGACTCGTATCTGGTCATCGAGGGCATCAACCTCGTGAAGAAGCACGTCAAGCCGAACCCCATGAAGGGTACGACGGGCGGCATCGTCGAGAAGGCCATGCCGATTCACCAGTCCAATGTGGCGATCTACAACGCTGCGACGGGCAAGGCTGACCGTGTCGGCATCAAGGTGCAGGCGGACGGCTCGCGTGTCCGCACATACAAATCCAGCGGCGCTGAAATCAAGACGGCCTAAGGGGTAAAAAATGGCACGACTCCAACAACACTACCGCGAAAAAGTCGCACCTGAGCTCATGAAGCAGTTTGGGTACACGTCGCCCATGCAGGTTCCGCGTCTTAGCAAAATCACACTCAACATGGGTGTGAGTGAGGCTGTGGCCGACAAGAAGGTCATGGATCACGCTGTCTCCGATCTGTCCAAGATTGCAGGGCAAAAGCCTGTGGTCACCAAGGCCAAGAAGGCTATTGCGGGCTTCAAGATTCGCGAAGAGCAGGCCATTGGCTGCATGGTGACGCTGCGTGGCGTTCAGATGTACGAGTTTCTCGATCGCTTTGTTACTGTGGCTCTGCCGCGTGTACGGGACTTCCGGGGTATCTCCGGTCGCTCTTTTGATGGCCGTGGCAACTACAACATCGGCGTCAAGGAGCAGATCATTTTTCCTGAAATCGAGTACGACAAGGTTGACGCGCTGCGTGGCCTGAATATCAGCATCACCACGACGGCAACAACCGATGAAGAGTGCAAGGCACTGCTCACGGGTTTCCGTTTTCCGTTCAAGAACTGAGGCGGCGTATGGCTAAAGTAGCATTGATCCAGCGCGAACTCAAGCGCGAAAAACTGGCAGCCAAATATGCAGCAAAGTATGCTGAACTCAAGGCTGTCGCAACCGACGTCAAGCGCAGTGATGAAGAGCGTGAAGCAGCCCGTTTGGGTCTGCAGAAGCTGCCGCGCAACGCCAACCCCACGCGCCAGCGCAACCGCTGTGCAATCACGGGTCGTCCCCGTGGTACCTTCCGTCAGTTCGGTCTGGCCCGCGCCAAGATTCGCGAGCTGGCCTTCGCTGGCGACATCCCGGGTGTCACCAAGGCCAGCTGGTAAGCAGGCAGGAGAGATACAACATGAGCATGAGTGATCCTATCGCTGACTTGCTGACCCGCATCCGCAATGCCCAAATGGTTTCCAAGGCTACCGTGATGGTGCCGTCTTCCAAGGTGAAGACCGCTATCGTTCAGGTGCTGAAGGACGAAGGGTACATTGACGGATTCCAGGTCAAAACCGACGGTGGCAAGTCTGAAATTGAAATAGCCCTGAAGTACCACGCTGGACGCCCGGTTATCGAGCGTATCGAGCGCGTGAGCCGCCCTGGCTTGCGTGTGTACAAGGGTCGTGATTCCATTCCACAAGTCATGAACGGCCTGGGTGTGGCAATTGTCACCACCCCCAAGGGTGTCATGACCGATCGCAAAGCGCGCGCTACCGGAGTCGGTGGTGAAGTGCTCTGCTATGTGGCCTAAGCGCGGCATTGAGGAGAAACTGAAATGTCTCGAGTAGGAAAAATGCCTGTGACCATCCCCGCTGGCGTGGATGTGTCCGTTAAAGATGACCAGATCTCTGTCAAGGGCTCTGGTGGCGCGTTGTCATTGGCGCAAAACATGCTGGTTAAAGTGTCCAGCAATGATGGCAAGCTGAGCTTTGTTCCAGCCAATGATTCGCGTGAAGCCAATGCCATGAGCGGCACCATTCGCCAGTTGGTTAACAACATGGTCGTGGGTGTCAGCAAGGGTTTTGAAAAGAAACTCAACTTGGTCGGCGTGGGCTACAAGGCTTCGGCCTCCGGTTCCAAGCTGAATCTGGCCGTGGGTTATTCACACCCTGTCAATTTTGAAATGCCTGCTGGCATCACTGTCGCAACGCCAACGCCCACGGAAGTGGTTGTCAAGGGTGCGGACCGTCAGCGCGTAGGTCAGATTGCTGCAGAGATCCGTGCGGTTCGTCCGCCCGAGCCTTACAAGGGCAAGGGAATCCGTTATGCGGACGAAAAGATCACGATCAAAGAGACCAAGAAGAAATAAGGAGCTGCAACATGTTGACCAAGAAAGAGCAGCGTCTTCGTCGGGCCCGTCAGACACGCATCCGCATTGCACAGCAAGGCGTGGCGCGACTGACTGTAAACCGTACGAATCTCCATATCTATGCAGCCGTGATTTCCGGCGATGGCAGCAAAGTGCTGGCCAGCGCGTCCACTGCAGAAGCCGATGTGCGTGCAGCACTGGGCGGATCTGGCAAGGGTGGTAACGCAGCAGCTGCACAGGTTGTCGGCAAGCGTATTGCCGAAAAAGCCAAGCAGGCAGGCGTGGAGAAGGTTGCATTTGATCGTGCAGGTTTTGCCTATCACGGCCGCGTCAAGGCTCTTGCCGACGCCGCACGTGAAGCGGGTCTGCAGTTCTAAGCGGAACGGAATACAAAATGGCTAAATTTCAACCCCGAGTGCAAGACGAAGGCCGCGACGACGGCATGCGCGAAAAGATGATTGCGGTCAACCGCGTCACCAAAGTCGTGAAGGGCGGTCGTATTCTCGGTTTTGCTGCCCTGACCGTTGTTGGTGATGGCGATGGCCGCGTGGGCATGGGCAAAGGAAAATCCAAGGAAGTGCCAGCTGCAGTGCAGAAGGCAATGGAAGAGGCTCGCCGCAATATGGTGAAGGTGTCGCTGAAGAACGGCACAATTCACCATCAGGTAACGGGTCACCACGGTGCGGCCCACGTCATGATGGCGCCGGCTCCCAAGGGGACTGGCATTATTGCTGGCGGCCCAATGCGCGCCGTGTTCGAAGTCATGGGAATGACGGATATCGTGGCCAAGAGCCATGGTTCATCGAATCCCTACAACATGGTCCGTGCCACATTTGACGCGCTCACCAATTCCACCACACCGGCGGAAGTGGCATCCAAGCGCGGCAAGACGGTCGAAGACCTCTTCGTCTGACAGGAGCCTGGACAATGTCTACACAACAAACCGTGAAGATTCAGCTGGTACGCAGCCCGATTGGGACCAAGGTCACCCATCGTGCAACCGTACGTGGCCTCGGGCTGCGCAAGCTGAACAGTGTCAGCGAATTGCAGGATACGCCTGCAGTGCGCGGCATGATCAACAAGATCAGTTATCTGGTCAAAGTCCTCTGAGAGGTAAATGATGGAACTTAATAACATCAAGCCAGCAGAAGGTTCAAAGCACGCCAAGCGTCGCGTCGGTCGAGGCATTGGCTCTGGTTTGGGCAAGACGGCTGGTCGCGGCCACAAAGGGCAAAAGTCGCGCTCTGGTGGTTACCACAAGGTTGGCTTTGAAGGTGGTCAGATGCCGCTGCAGCGCCGCCTTCCAAAGCGTGGCTTCAAGTCGCAGACTCTGAAGTTCAATGCAGAAGTTACGCTCACGGCGCTGACCCAGCTTGGTCTGTCGGAGGTCGACATGCTCGCTCTCAAGCAGGCTGGTCTGGTCGGACAAAACGCCAAGGTCGTGAAAGTGATCAACACCGGAGCCATTGGTTCGGCGGTGAAGCTTACCGGCATCGGTGCAACGGCAGGTGCCAAGGCTGCGATTGAAGCAGCTGGCGGCTCTATCGCCTGACTCGGCATTAAGGAAAGCTTCTGTGGCAACTAGCGCTGCACAAATAGCAAAAACCGGCAAGTACGGCGATTTGCGTCGTCGACTGGTATTTTTGCTGATGGCGCTGGTCGTGTACCGCATTGGGGCGCATATCCCCGTGCCTGGTATCGATCCGGCCCAACTCAAGCAACTTTTCAGTGGCCAGCAGGGCATATTGAACTTGTTCAATATGTTTTCAGGCGGGGCGCTTTCGCGTTTTACCGTGTTTGCATTGGGGATCATGCCGTACATCTCGGCATCGATCATCATGCAGCTCATGACCTACGCGGTGCCCACATTTGAGCAGCTGAAAAAAGAAGGTGAAGCCGGGCGTCGCAAGATCACCCAGTACACCCGCTACGGAACCTTGGGACTGGCAATCTTCCAGTCATTAGGGATTGCAGTTGCGCTGGAAAGCTCTGCAGGTTTGGTGCTTGTGCCAGGGTTTGGTTTTCGCATGACAGCCGTTGTAAGCCTTACGGCAGGAACGATATTCCTGATGTGGCTCGGCGAGCAGATTACTGAGCGCGGCTTGGGTAACGGTATATCGATTCTGATTTTCGCAGGTATCGCAGCCGGTTTGCCTAGCTCTATCGGTGGACTGTTGGAGTTGGTTCGTACAGGTGCCATGAGCATCATTGCCGCCATCTTCATCGTACTGGTGGTTGGGCTGGTGACCTATTTCGTGGTTTACGTCGAGCGTGGGCAGCGGAAAATTCTTGTTAACTATGCCAGGCGGCAGGTAGGCAACAAGGTCTATGGCGGTCAGTCATCTCATCTTCCTTTGAAGCTGAATATGGCAGGTGTGATTCCTCCGATCTTCGCATCGTCCATCATTCTTCTTCCAGCGACGGTGGTGAACTGGTTCAGCGCAGGCGAGTCGATGCGTTGGCTGAAAGATATATCAGGAGCACTCACGCCAGGGCAACCTATTTACGTGATGTTCTATGCAACGGCCATCATCTTCTTCTGTTTTTTCTATACGGCACTTGTGTTCAATAGCCGTGAAACCGCAGACAATCTGAAGAAAAGTGGTGCGTTCATACCTGGCATTCGGCCAGGCGAACAGACTGCGCGCTACATTGATAAAATTCTGCTGCGTCTCACGTTGATTGGTGCGATCTACATCACGTTCGTGTGCTTGCTGCCTGAGTTTTTGATCATCAAATACAACGTGCCTTTCTATTTTGGTGGCACCTCGTTGCTGATCATTGTGGTGGTGACTATGGACTTCATGGCACAGGTGCAAAACTATCTGATGTCTCAGCAGTATGACTCGCTGCTCAAGAAGGCGAATTTCAAGTCGGGAGCAGGTGCTTGACGGCGTTTGCCACCAAGTCATTTGCAAATTTATGGCGCGCTGCGGTCAAAAGCTGGCGTGATTTAAAAGATGTATGCCTTGTGCTATGCGCAGGCTTACAAGGTGTTTCAGGCATGCAGCCGGAGCGCTATCTGGTTTTAGGAGTATGAAATGAGAGTCTCGGCTTCGGTCAAGAAAATCTGTCGTAACTGCAAGATCATCCGCCGCAAAGGTGTGGTGCGTGTGATCTGTACTGACCAGCGCCACAAGCAGCGCCAGGGTTGAACAGGAAAGCATTAGAGGACGCACATGGCACGTATCGCTGGTATCAATATTCCGCCGCACAAGCATGCAGAGATTGGCTTAACTGCTATTTTCGGCATTGGTCGCACACGCGCTCGCAAAATTTGCGAAGCATGCGACATCGCTTATTCCAAAAAGATCAAAGATCTATCGGACGGTGATCTGGAAAAAATTCGCGACCAGATTGCGCAGTTCACCATCGAGGGTGACCTTCGCCGCGAAACCACGATGAACATCAAGCGTTTGATGGACATTGGTTGCTACCGGGGTTTCCGCCATCGCCGCGGACTGCCCATGCGCGGTCAGCGCACGCGCACAAACGCACGCACTCGCAAGGGTCCGCGCAAGGGTGCCGCTGCACTGAAAAAATAAAGAGATTGAAAGATCAATATGGCCAAGTCTCCTGCCAATAACGCCTCACAGCGTGTACGCAAAAAAGTTCGCAAGAACGTTTCGGATGGTGTTGCCCACGTGCATGCATCGTTCAATAACACCATCATCACAATTACCGATCGCCAGGGCAACGCACTGTCGTGGGCATCGTCAGGTGGTCAAGGGTTCAAGGGTTCGCGCAAATCAACGCCTTTCGCCGCCCAGGTGGCTTCGGAAACGGCGGGTCGTGCAGCTATTGAGCAAGGTATTAAAAACCTGGATGTGGAAATCAAGGGCCCTGGCCCTGGACGTGAATCTTCGGTACGCGCCCTTGGTGCCCTAGGTATCCGCATCACGTCGATTTCTGATGTGACCCCGGTACCCCACAACGGCTGCCGCCCGCAAAAACGCCGTCGCATTTAATTGATTTAACAAGCCCACCGCCGTCTGCGCCGGTTTAGCCGCTGCAGACGGCTCCCGCAATGGTTTGCGGAAGATGACATAGAAGGATATTCAAGTGGCACGCTATCTCGGCCCCAAGGCCAAACTCTCTCGCCGTGAAGGCACCGACCTGTTCCTCAAGAGCGCACGCCGCTCGATTGCGGACAAGTCGAAGTTTGATTCCAAACCCGGCCAGCATGGTCGCACCTCGGGTCAGCGCACGTCTGACTATGGCCTCCAACTGCGCGAAAAGCAGAAGGTCAAGCGCATGTACGGCATCCTGGAAAAGCAATTCCGCCGTTATTTCGAGGCCGCTGACCGTCGCAAGGGCAACACGGGTGCCAACCTGTTGTCGTTGTTGGAGTGCCGCCTGGACAACGTGGTGTATCGCATGGGCTTTGGCTCTACGCGCGCAGAAGCTCGTCAGCTTGTGTCCCACAAGGCAATGACTGTCAATGGGCAGTCTGTCAATATCCCTTCGTACCTGGTCAAGGCTGGTGACGTGGTGGCTGTGCGCGAAAAATCCAAGAATCAAGGCCGTATTGCTGAGGCGCTACAGCTCGCACAGCAAGTCGGTATGCCTGCTTGGGTTGAGGTCGATGCTGCCAAGGCAGAAGGAGTCTTCAAGAAGGTTCCTGATCGGGACGAATTTGGTGCAGATATCAACGAATCCTTGATTGTTGAGCTGTACTCGCGCTAAGCACTGAGCGCAATCACCGTAGAAAATCGTTCCTACACCGCAAGGCATTGCGGTGTAGGCGCTTCACCAGCCTTACCGGTGTAACGAGCTGGGGGTATTGAGAGGAAGTCTGCATGCAAACAAATTTGCTGAAACCCAAGGCTATCAATGTAGAGCAGCTAGGCCACAACCGGGCCAAAGTCGCACTGGAGCCGTTCGAGCGCGGATATGGGCACACGTTGGGCAATGCCATTCGGCGCGTTCTGCTCTCGTCCATGGTGGGTTATGCAGCGACAGAAGTGACGATCGCAGGCGTGCTCCACGAGTATTCCTCGATTGATGGTGTTCAGGAAGATGTGGTCAACATCTTGTTGAATCTCAAAGGCGTTGTGTTCAAGTTGCATAACCGTGACGAAGTCACGCTCAGCCTTCGAAAAGACGGCGACGGCGTCGTAACTGCACGCGATATCCAGACACCCCACGACGTGGAGATCGTGAACCCGGATCATGTGATCGCCCACTTGTCGCAAGGCGGCAAATTGGATATGCAGATCAAGGTCGAGAAGGGCCGTGGCTACGTCCCGGGCAATCAACGCCGATTCTCGGATGAAACATCCAAGTCGATTGGACGTATCGTTCTCGACGCTTCGTTCTCCCCAGTCAAGCGGGTCAGCTACACGGTTGAAAGCGCTCGTGTCGAGCAGCGGACCGACCTGGATAAGCTGGTCGTTGAGATTGAAACCAATGGCGCGATCACTGCAGAAGATGCGGTTCGCGCGTCGGCAAAGATTTTGGTTGAACAATTGGCAGTTTTTGCGCAGCTCGAAGGCGGAGATATGCCCGTCTTCCCCGAGCCGGGCAGCCAGCGCGGCAATGCCACGTTTGATCCGATTCTGTTGCGTCCCGTCGATGAACTTGAACTTACCGTGCGTTCGGCCAATTGCTTGAAGGCTGAAAACATTTACTACATTGGCGATCTCATTCAGCGTACTGAGAATGAACTCCTGAAGACCCCGAACTTGGGCCGTAAGTCGCTCAACGAAATCAAGGAAGTGCTCGCATCGCGCGGCCTGACCTTAGGAATGAAGCTTGAAAACTGGCCGCCAGCCGGTTTGGACAAGCGGTAAGCTATAATTTTGGTCCCCATAAGGGGAGTGCCTTGGGCAGTACCTGATACGGCTGCCCGATTTAACGATATATAAGGAAAGCACCATGCGCCACGGTCACGGACTCCGCAAACTCAACCGCACCACCTCGCACCGCCTTGCGATGTTGCAAAACATGATGAATTCGCTGCTGCAACACGAAGCCATCAAAACCACAGTGCCAAAAGCCAAAGAACTGCGTCGTGTGGTCGAGCCCATGATCACTTTGGCCAAGGTGGACACTGTTGCTAACCGGCGTTTGGCGTTTGACCGTCTGCGCGACCGTGACATGGTTACCAAGTTGTTCAATGACCTGGGTCCCCGCTTCAATGCGCGTCCCGGTGGTTACACCCGTATTCTGAAGATGGGTTACCGCGTTGGCGACAATGCACCAATGGCCTTGGTTGAACTGGTGGATCGTGCTGATGCAAATAATTCTAGCGAGAGCTCTGAAAAGTAAGCTATAATATACTTCTTACCGCGCGATGGAGCAGTCTGGTAGCTCGTTGGGCTCATAACCCAAAGGTCGGAGGTTCAAATCCTTCTCGCGCAACCAATATGCAAGCGGTCTCCGCTGTCAGTAAACGCCCACTTTTTAGTGGGCGTTTTTGTTTTTGCCCATCGATATCTTGTGAGGTCGGCAAGTGGCCAATGGGCCTCAGCCCTGGCGCCAATGGCGTGCAGGGAAGGATTTTCGCGAACTATCAGTCATCTGTTTCGATCGATGGTTCACCTGCGCGCTGCAGCCTCAATGCACTGTCGTACAGAGCATTGCGTGGTGAACCGGTAATGGTCGCGGCGAGGCGCACCGCAGACTTCAAAGGCAATTCTTGCAAAAGCAGTTGAAGAATGCGCAGACTGTCTCTTGTATCCGTGATCGCAGCAACCGGATGCACAAGTACGACGAATTCGCCGCGCGATCGATGGGGATCTGCTTGCAGCCAAGACGCAAGAGCGTGGGCCGGCAGCGTGGTGATTTCCTCAAACTGCTTGGTCAGCTCGCGTGCCAACGTGACTGGACGATGGCCCAGGGCCGACAAGGCGTGTGCCAGTTCTTGAATGCGGTGCGGCGCTTCCAGCAGCACGATGCCGCGGGGTTCCTGCTGCAGGCGCTGCACACGCACGTTGCGCTCAGCTGCCTTGGTTGGCAAGAATCCTGAAAATACAAAACCGTCGCTCCCACTGGCAATCATTCCGGCCACGCTAATGGCCGTCGTGATGCTGCTCGCGCCAGGCAGACCCATCACGCGCAGTTCTGCCGCACGCACCGCAGCAACCAGGCGTGCCCCAGGATCGCTAACGCCTGGGGTGCCCGCGTCGCTAACGTAAGCCACCCGCTCGCCTTGCTGCAATCGGGCAATTACTGCCTGTGCAGACTCAGCTTCATTGTGCTGGTGCACCGCAAGCAGTTGGCTTCGTTCCTTGTCGATGCCGTAGATTCTCAGCATGCCTTGGGTGTGGCGCGTGTCCTCACAAGCCAAGGTATCCGCCAACTGCAGCACGTGCAGCGCGCGAAGCGTGATGTCCGCCAGATTGCCGATGGGGGTGGCAACCACATACAAGGTCGCTTGAGGATAATGCTGGTCTGCGGCCGCTTCGCGGGCGGCACCCAAGGCTGATGCGAAAGATGCGCTCAATGGATTTCCTTGACAAGATATTTACCGGCAAGACGACCACACGCGCGAAAGGCAATGCTGCGGAGGATCTTGCATGGACCCATTTGCAGGCTGCCGGTCTGCGACTGCTTGCGCGCAATTATCGAACGCCAGGACGTGGTGGCGGAGAAATCGACGTGATTGTGCAGGAGCCCGACGGAACTGTGGTGTTTGTCGAGGTGCGCAGGCGTTCCAGCCGCGCATTCGGTGGCGCCGGGGCCAGCATTTCGTCGTTGAAGCAGCGGCGCATCATCTTCGCTGCGCGTCATTTTCTGCTGCGATGGGGCGCACCGCCCCCGTGCCGTTTCGATGTGGTTCTGGTGGAGGGCGAAGTCGAATGGATCAAGGCAGCTTTTGATGCGCCTTGAGTGAATAGGCGAAGAAGACAAGGTACCGATTGCTACAAAATTCATAACACCGAGGGGTATCATCATCGGTCTGAAACCAGTCCAATATCGCAACGGCCCATGCTTGAGCAACGTATACAGGAGCACTTCATCGAGAGTGCCGATTTGAAATACCAGTCTGCCCAGATCCTGGCGCGCCCCATCTCTGATGCCGTGCAGGCGCTGCTTGCGAGCATTACCAGTGGGGGGAAAATTCTTGCCTGCGGCAGTGGTGCATCGGCTGCGCATGCACAGCAGTTTGCGACCTGCTGCGTGGCTGGGTTCGAGCGCGAGCGTCCTGAATTCGCTGCGATTGCGTTGTGTGCAGATGGTGCGCTGCTGACCGTGAATGCGGGTAGCACGGACGAACCCCAGCAGTTTGCCCGCCAAGTGCGCGCATTAGGTCAAGCAGGAGACTTGCTACTGGTCGTGAGTACGACTGCGGCAGATGCAAGCGTGCTGTCCGCCGTGCATGCGGCACACGAGCGAGAGATGACAGTGGTTGCGCTGACGGGCCGTACAGGTGGAAATTTGGCGACAGCAGTGCGGGAGACCGATGTGCTGATTTGTGTTCCGCACGATCGTGCAGCGCGTGTGCGCGAAGTGCACACCCTGGTGATCAACTGTCTCTGCGATGGCATGGACGCCCAATTGTTTGGTGAACAGGAGATTTCGTGATGACAAATCGTATGAATCGCGCCTTGTGTGCGGTAATGGCTGCAACCGCATTGGCTGCGGGTATGGCAGGTTGCGCGACGCCCGTGGTGCTGGGCGGTGCGGCTCTTGGCGGCATGATGGCGATCGACCGCCGGACTGCGGGAACCCAGATCGAGGACGAAACCATCGAGCTGCGCTCGTCCAATCGCATTCATGGTGCTTATGGCGACAAAGTGCACGTTAATGTGACCAGCTACAACCGCCAGGTGCTTGTAACGGGAGAGGTCGGCACGGCCGAAGCACGGCAGGAGATTGAGAAGATCGTCAGCGGCGTGGAAAATGTTCGCTCCGTGGTGAATGAGTTGGCGGTCATGCCCAGTACTTCGCTGGGGCAACGTTCGAATGACACGTTCATCACTGGCAAGATGCGCGCCAGTTTGGTCGATGCCAAGGATCTATCGGCCAGCAGTTTCAAGGTAGTAACGGAGCGCAACGTGGTCTACCTCATGGGGTTGGTCACGCAGCGCGAGGCCGCTCGCGCCACATCCATTGCCCGCGGTGTCACCGGCGTCAGCAAAGTTGTCCGGGTTTTTGAATACTTGAGTGACGCGGACCTGGCGCGCATGACGGCATCCAAGCCAGCGCCAGTGACCCAGGACAATGGCGAGGGCAGCGCAGCACCTCGCAGCGCACCCTGAAAGGGGCAGCCAGGAGAAGGCGATCGCTGGTCTTCAGCCGAGGCGCTTGATCAAGCTGGACGTATCCCAGCGGCGCCCGCCCAGCTGCTGCACGTCACCATAGAACTGGTCCACCAGGGCCGTCACAGGCAAGCGCGCACCATTGCGGTGGGCCTCGGCAAGCACCAGGCCTAAATCCTTGCGCATCCAGTCCACGGCAAAGCCAAAGTCAAACTTCCCCGCAACCATCGTCTTGCCGCGGTTGTCGAGCTGCCAGCTTTGTGCCGCGCCTTTGCCAATCACGTCCAGGACCAGGTTCATATCCAGCCCGGCGCGCTGGCCAAAGGCGACGGCCTCCGAGAGCCCCTGCACCAGCCCGGCAATGCAGATCTGGTTCACCATCTTGGTCAGCTGACCTGCACCAGACTCGCCCATGCGGGTGAAGGCGCGGGAGAACGCCATTCCTACGGATTGCACCCTCTCGAATGCTGCCGCATCGCCACCGCACATCACGGTGAGCAGGCCGTTCTGCGCGCCTGCCTGACCGCCGGAGACCGGTGCATCTATGAAATGCAGGCCCAGGGTGCGGGCCGCACCATACAGCTCGCGTGCCACCTGCGCCGATGCGGTCGTGTGATCCACAAAAACGGCACCGGGCTCCATACCGGCAAAGGCACCATCGGCACCCAGTACCACGGAGCGCAGATCGTCGTCGTTTCCCACGCAGCAAAACACAATTTCAGCATCCTTAGCGGCCAGGCGTGGCGAAGGAGCGTGCCGCGGAGCGTTGGTGTGGGCATATTCAGTGCACCACGCGACTGCTTTGGATTCAGTGCGGTTGTATACCGCCACTTGGTGGCCGGCCAGGGCCAGATGTGCGGCCATGGGATAGCCCATCACACCAAGTCCTAGAAAGGCGATCTTGCGAGAAGCGAGGGGTTCGTACGTACGGGCATTGGTGCTGGCCATGGCGTTCAATCCTTGAATGAAAAAAGCCCGCGGCGTGTGCGGGCCGGGAGGAGCGTAGTCGGTGCGCGCGTTTAGACGATCACGAAATGCTCCGTACCCGAAGCGAGGTCGGTCGATTTGGCGCGCTGGCTGCTGAGCTTGATCTGCAGGCGCAGGTCGTTGAGCGAGTCGGCATTGCGCAAGGCGTCTTCGTAGGTGATGACATTGGCTTCGAACAGATCGAAAAGAGCCTGGTCAAAGGTCTGCATGCCCAGGTTGCGGCTCTTTTTCATGATCTCCTTGATCTCTGCCACATCGCCCTTGAAGATCAGGTCGGAAATGAGCGGAGTGTTCAGCATGATCTCGACAGCCGCTGCACGGCCCTTACCGTCTTGCTTCGGGATCAGGCGCTGCGAAACCAGGGCGCGCAGGTTGAGTGAGAGATCCATCAGCAGCTGCGCACGGCGCTCTTCCGGGAAGAAGTTGATGATGCGGTCGAGCGCCTGGTTGGCACTGTTGGCATGCAGCGTCGCCAAGCAAAGGTGGCCGGTTTCCGAGAACGCGATCGCGTGTTCCATGGTTTCCCTATCGCGGATTTCGCCCATCAGGATCACGTCGGGCGCCTGGCGCAGTGTGTTCTTGAGGGCGGCTTCCCAGCTGTCGGTGTCCAGACCCACTTCGCGCTGCGTCACCACGCAGTTTTTGTGCGGGTGGACGAACTCGACCGGATCTTCGACCGTGATGATATGGCCGAAAGAGTGTTCGTTGCGCCAGTCCACCATGGCGGCCAGCGTGGTCGACTTGCCCGAGCCTGTGGCACCCACCAGGATGCACAAGCCGCGCTTGGTCATCGTGACTTCCTTGAGTACCTGCGGCACGCCCAAGCCGTCGATGGTTGGCAGGGTCAGCGGGATCACGCGCATCACCATGCCCACGCGGCCTTGCTGGATGAAGGCGTTCACACGGAAGCGGCCGATGCCCGACGGTGAGATGGCGAAATTGCACTCCTTGGTGCGTTCGAAATCAGCGGCCTGCTTGTCGCTCATGATGGAGCGGGCCAGCGTCAGGGTGTGGTTGGGGGACAGCGGCTGTGGCGATACCTTGGCAATGGCTCCATCGACCTTGATGGCCGGTGGAAATTCGGCCGTGATGAACAAGTCACTGCCATTGCGACTGACCAGCAGCTTGAGCAGATCGTTGATGAATTTACTGGCCTGATCGCGTTCCATTTCAAATCCTCCCGCACTTGGCGTCTGCGCGCTGGTGCATCATTTCTGGTTTTCGCTCAAACGTGCGCTGACCACCCGCAGGCGCAGTGACAGCTTGCGTGCCAGCAAAGCCACCAGGCTGGCGGCAAGCTGCGGATCTTTGTCCATCATGTCGTCCATGGCGTCGGCACTGAGTACGGCAATCTCGCAATCGGTCAGTGTGGTGCAGGCCGAAAAGCGGATGCCGCTGTCCAGCAGCGACATCTCGCCCAGGATGTCCCCGGGGCGGGTTTCTGCCAGTCGTAATTGCTCTCCCCACGGTTGCACACGGTCCACGGCAATGGTGCCGGTCAACAGCACGATCATGAAGTTGCCGTATTCGTCCTGGCGAATCACATCGCGGTTGGGCGGTACCTGGGCGAACTCGAAGAAACGCTCCATGCGCTTGACAGCATCCTGGTCCAGATGGGCCATGTACTTGTCTTTCGCCCACAGCGCCTGCAGCAGTTTGCCCCCTCGGCTGACCGGCATGCGCTTGGCACCTACCTCCACCGCTCGCGCTTCCCAGGGCACCAGCATGGTTGACTCCACGCCCTGGTTGGCAAAGGCGGTCGAAAAGAAGACGGAGTCCTGGTGGTCCTGCGGCTTGTTGTTGCGCGTCGTCATACGCAAAAGACCAAGAATGCCTTTCATGGGGTGCTCCAGTGGGCCGCCAGTAGGCGGCCGGTGTCAGACGGTTGAAATGAAGATCAACCTGGGAAGTTGTCGGGGATCTTGGCCTTGCTGCGGGCCTCGGCGGGGCTGATGATGTTGCGCCGCACCAGATCGGTCAGGTTCTGGTCCAGTGTCTGCATGCCGACACTGTTGCTGGTCTGGATGGTGGAATACATCTGCGCCACCTTGGCCTCGCGGATCAGGTTGCGGATGGCGCTCGTGCCCAGCATGATCTCGTGCGCGGCCACGCGGCCAGAGCCGTCTTTGAGCTTGCAAAGGGTTTGCGAGATCACGGCCTGCAGAGACTCGGACAGCATGGAGCGGACCATTTCTTTTTCTTCGGCCGGAAACACGTCGATGATCCGGTCGATGGTCTTGGCTGCGCTGGAGGTGTGCAGCGTACCGAATACCAGGTGGCCGGTTTCTGCTGCGGTCATGGCCAGGCGAATCGTTTCCAGATCGCGCATTTCGCCCACCAGGATGGCGTCCGGGTCTTCGCGCAGTGCAGATTTCAGTGCTGCCGCAAAGGAGAGCGTCATCGGCCCCACTTCGCGCTGGTTGATCAGGCACTTCTTGGACTCGTGCACGAACTCAATCGGGTCTTCCACGGTGAGAATGTGGCCATACTCGCTCTCATTGAGGAAGTTGACCATGGCCGCCAGCGTGGTGGACTTGCCCGAGCCCGTGGGCCCGGTCACCAGCACCAGGCCGCGCGGCTTGAGTGCCAGGTCGCCAAAAATCTTGGGTGCGTTGAGTTGCTCGAGCGTCAGGATCTTGCTCGGAATGGTCCGGAACACGGCGGCCGCGCCGCGGTTCTGGTTGAAGGCGTTGACGCGAAAGCGTGCCAAGCCGTCGATCTCGAACGAGAAGTCGACCTCCAGAAACTCTTCATAGGTTTTGCGCTGCGAGTCGCTCATGATGTCGTACACCATGGAGTGAACCGTCTTGTGGTCCAGTGCATCGACGTTGATGCGGCGTACATCGCCGTGCACGCGAATCATCGGCGGCAAGCCCGCGGACAGGTGCAAGTCAGAAGCCTTGTTTTTGACGCTGAACGCCAGCAGTTGGGTAATGTCCACGGTTCCCTCGATCGTTTGGTACGCTTGGCAAACATTATGACCACGATTGCCGACAACCTCCAACAGGTTCATGACCGGATTGCGCAGGCCTGCGCTGCCGCCGGGCGCGATCCAGCCAGTGTTTCACTGCTCGCCGTTTCCAAAACCTTTGGCCCCGAAGCCGTTCTCCAGGCGGCCCAGGCGGGGCAGCAGGCGTTTGGCGAAAACTACATTCAAGAGGCCGTGGAAAAAATGGCGGCGCTGCAGCAGATGGATGTGCCCACGCTGCAATGGCACTGCATCGGCCCTGTGCAGAGCAACAAGACACGCCTGGTGGCCGAGCATTTTGACTGGATGCATACCCTGGATCGAGCCAAGATCGCCGAACGTCTGGCAGCCCAAAGGCCTGCGCACAAGGCGCCCTTGCAAGTCTGCATTCAGGTCAATGTGGACGGCGGGCCGACCAAATCGGGAGTGCTGCCTGACGAGGCCCTGGTCTTGGCGCAAACCGTGGCGGCGCTGCCACAGTTGCGCCTGCGCGGCGTGATGAGCATTCCTGAGCCAGCGGCCGACTACGCTGCCCAGTACGCGCTACACCAACGTGCGCGTGCCGTGTTCGACCGCATCCGCGGCTCGGGCCTGTCGGGGCTGGAGTGCTTCGATACCTTGTCGCTGGGCATGACCGCCGACCTCGATGCCGCCATTGCTGCGGGCAGCACCCTGGTGCGCGTGGGCACAGGCATCTTTGGTGGCAGGCAACGCCCCGCGCCGTGAAGCGCAAGTTTTCCGTGGGTTGAAAGCAAATTGGCCTCTAGCGCCCGTCCATTCAGCGGTAGTAGCTATTGATTTAATAGCTATAAAGTGAATGATCAGGCCGTTCTAAAGCGCTGCACACAGTCCAGTGTTCGCGCTACACCGTCGGGCCCCACGTCCAGGTGCGTGACCCAGCGCAGGCGCGTCTGGCCGCCATACAGGCTGCTGGTGCAGCGCACGCCGTGCTGCGCCAGCCAACGGGTAAGCGCCGGAGCCACATCGGCATCCACATCGGTGAACAAAATGTTGGTATGCGCCGAAACCACCGCCAGCCGCCCTTGCAGTACGGGGTGGTCGTGCCCGGCCTGGGCCAGCCCGTCGGCAAGCTGGCGCAGCAGGGCGTGGTCGTCGGCCATGCGGCGCACATGGTGCTGCAGTGCATGGAGCCCGGCAGCCGCAAGCATGCCGCACTGGCGCATGGCGCCGCCCAGGATTTTGCGGGTGCGCCGGGCCTGGCGGATGAAGTCTGCACGCCCGAGCAACAGTGAGCCTACGGGCGCGCCCAGACCCTTGCTCAGGCAGAGCGAAACCGTGTCGAAATGGCCGCACAGTGCGCGGGCTTCGTCGTACACATCGGTGCCTTGGGCTTGCGCATAGGCCGTGGCGGCGTTGAACAGGCGGGCGCCATCGAGGTGCAGTGCCAGCCCGCGCGTGCGCGCCAGCTGCGCCACATCAAAGATGTAGGTGGCGGGCAGCACCTGGCCGCCCGTCGTGTTTTCCAGCACCACCAGGCGGGTGCGCGCAAAGTGTGGATCGTCGGGTTTGATGGCAGCAGCGATGTCGGTGAGAAGCAGCGTGCCGTCGCTCTGCGTTTCCACCGGCTGGGGCTGGATGGAGCCCAGTACCGCCATGCCGCCGGCCTCCCAGCGGTAGGTGTGCCAGCTTTGGCCGACGATGGCCTCGTCGCCGCGCTGGCAGTGGCCCATGAGGGCGATCAGGTTGGTCTGCGTTCCCGAGGGCGCAAACAGCGCGGCCTCGAAGCCCAGCAGTTGCGCCGCATGCTCCTGCAGCGCGTTGACGGAGGGGTCGTCGCCAAACACATCGTCGCCCAGCGGCGCTGCCTGCATGGCGGCGCGCATGGCGGGAGTCGGCTGGGTCACGGTGTCGCTGCGAAAGTCGGGCATGGGGATCTCTCTCGTGAAGAAGCCGCCCATGGTATCGGCCGGCGTGCCGGTGCGCAGGATCAGGGCCTTGTCATCTTGCACTCCGTGCCTTGGGCCAGCTCGTTGCCGGTATAGGCTGCGTCGGTGCGAAAGCCATAGTTGGTGCCATCCCAGCCCACCTTCACAGCCTTGCCGTCCACCGGCGCAATGGTGTTCACCACCTGGGGCAGCAGCAACTGATGGTCTTCGCCGCGCATGCGCACCGGGCCGACGACGGAGTCGATCGTCAGATCCTCCATCGCCCGTGCAACCTTCATCGGGTCGGTGGACTGTGCCTTGTTGATCGCTGCTGCGAGGAAGCGCGGCGTCATCTCGATGCGTGGCGCCAGAAATTCCTTGCCTGTCTTGGCTTTGTAGGCCTGCGCCAGTACGTCTACCTTGGGGGTTGCTGCCTGGCCGGGGTGCCATTCGGCCACCCAGGTCAGCTGGCCGAGCTTGGCTTGCGAGACGGCCAGCACCGTGCCCGGAATGGAGCCCGCGCTGTGGTTGAAATAACGCAGGTTGTAGCCCGCATCGCCCGCCGCCTTGAGCAGCAGCGTCATGTCCTGGCCCCAGTTTCCTGTGATGACCGAATCGGCTCCGCTGCTTTTGATCTTGGCCAGGTAGGGAGCGAAATCTTTGACCCGGCCAATGGGGTGCAGAGTCTCGCCCACGAACTGCATATCGGGGCGTGCCAGTCCCACCATCTCGCGGCCGTAATGCGCCCATTGCTTGCCGTGCGCGTAGTCCTGGTTGAGCAGGTAGACCTTCTTGATGTCCGGCTGCTTCTTCACGTAGTTGGCGATGGCCTTCATCTTCATGGCCGTGTTCGCCTCGAGCTGGAAGTGCCAGAAATTACAGGCCTTGCCGGTCAGCTCGGGGTCGATGGAGGAGTGGTTGAGCACGATCACTTCCTTGCCCGGATTGCGCTGGTTGTGGCGCGCTGCGGCCTGCACCAGCGCCGTCACCACCGACGAGCCCGAACCACCGGTGACGATGGCGCGGGCGCCCTGGTCAATGGCGGCCTGCAGCGCGCTCTGGCTCTCCTGGGCCGAGAGCTTGCTGTCGAACTGCAGCAGCTGCAGCTTGGTGCCCTTGAGCACGCCGCCCTTGGCGTTGATGTCTTCCACGGCGTACTGGGTGTGCGTGAGCATCAGCTCGCCCACGTTGGCGAACGGCCCCGAGAGGGGGTCGATGTAGGCGATCTTGAAGGTGTCTTGTGCGTGGGCGGCGCTGGCGCACAGCAGGGCCGCTGCCGCCAGTGGCTTGAGAAGCGATTTCATGGTGAGGAGGTCTCCGGGGTTGAAGGGGGATGGGATGCGCCGGGGCGGCGTTTGCTGCGCAAACCCAGCACGCGCCACGACAGTTGAGAGAGTTCGCGCACCACCTCGGCGGGCGAGAGGCGTCCGTCGGGCCGGTACCAGTGGTACAGAAAGCCTGGCAGGCTGCAGGCGGCCAGCGCGGTCAGGCGCGTTTCCTTGAAATCGAACATGCCGTCCTGCCGGCCTTCCTCCATCAGGGTGCACAGGCGTTCGTAGAAGTGGTTGGCCAGCTTCTTTTGCATGGCGATGTACTCGGGCCGGTACACCTGGGGCTCGCGGTACGGAAAGAAGGCCGCGGGGTGGTGCTCGATGGTGGAGCGGATCAGCCGCTCGATGCCTTCCGTGACTTTGGTGTGTGCGGGGCGGTGGTCGTCCTCCGGGAAATCCATGGCTGTAAAGCAGGCCACGGTGGGCCGCCACGACAGTGTTTCGAAGATTTCCTGCTTGTTGTGAAAGTAGTAGTAGACATAGGGCTTGGTCACGCCCAGCGCGCTCACGATCTGCTCCATCGTGGTGTTGGCGTAGCCCTGCTGGTCGAACAACACCTCGGCGGCCTTGAGGATGCGCTCGCGCTTTTCGTCGGTACTGGCCGTAGATGTCTTCTGGCGCCCGCGCGCCTTGACCGGCGACGTGCCCAGTGTGGCTGCGGTTGGTGTTGGTGTCGCTCTGGTTATACCCATGGGTATCATTGTTCTACCAATCGGTATATATTGGCAAGACGCTGGCAGGGCCATGCGCCTATCGCAAACCCTGAGTCACGGCGGAATAAGACACACAGGAGACACATTCATGACCGATCCCATCCCTGGCGCCGCAGGCGCGCCCCTTGCACAGCCCCTGCATGAATACCTGCGCGGCCATGCGCGCGCCACCCCTGAAGGCGTGGCCTGCATCTGGTACGGGCACACCATCACCTGGGCCGAGCTGGACCGCGCCAGCGATGCCTTTGCCGCGCGCCTGCAGGCCCTGGGGGTGAAAAAGGGCGACCCGGTAGCGCTGTTCCTGAACAACTGTCCGCAGTACCTCATGGCGCACTTCGGCATCCAGAAGATCGGTGCCATCGTCTGCCCCTGCGGCCCGTTGAACAAAGAGCACGAACTGCAATACCAGCTGGGCGACCTGCAGGCGCGCGTCATCGTGGCGGCCGAATCCCTCTTGCCCGTGGTGGACAAGGTGCGCGCCCAAACGGCATTGCAGCATGTGTTTGTCGTGCGCTACGCCGAACTGCTGCCCGATGCCCCCGCCATTGATGTGCCGGCGGAGTTGCTGGCCATGCGTGCCGCGGCCGCAACCGTGCCCGCCGGGTGCGAAGACTTTCTGGCCACCGTGCGCGCGGGCGGCTCGCCCGCTCCGGTGCAGATCGCCATGGACGATGTGGCACTGATGACCTACACCTCGGGCACCACGGGCTTGCCCAAGGGCGCCATGCTGACCTATGGCAATGCATTGTTCAAGACGGCGGCGGCCGCGCAATGCAACGGTGTGCGCGGCGACGATGTGCTGCTGTCTGTCGCGCCGCTGTACCACATTGCCGGCATGGTCATGGGCGTGAACGTGCCGGTATTCACGGGCGCCACCTCGGTGCTGATGTACCGCTTTGACCCCATGGGCGTGGCGCAGGCGCTGGAGCGCCACCGCGTGGGCTGGTGGTACAGCATCGCCCCCATGAACGCCGCCCTGATGCAGGTGCCCGGCCTGCGCGAGCGCGACCTGACAGCGCTGCGCATGAACCCGGTCACCAGCTTCGGCATCACGCTGACCGAGGCGCTGGCGCAGCAGTGGAAACAGTTCGCTCCGCACTGCGCCAGTTTTGAGGCCTCGTATGGCCTGTCGGAAACCCACACCGTGGACACCAGCATGCCGCACGACGCGATTCGCTGGGGCACCCAGGGCAAGGCCGTGCCAGGCAATGAAATCCGCATCATCGACCCTGAAACGGGCGCCACGCTGCCGGCGGGTGAAATGGGCGAAATCATCGTGCGCGGCCCCGGCAACTTCAAGGGCTACTGGAACAAGCCCGAGGCCACCGCGCAGACGCTGCGCAATGGCTGGGTGCACACCGGCGATATGGGCCGGATCGACGCTGACGGCTACCTCACCTTCACGGGCCGCTTCAAGGAAATGATCAAGGTCTCGGGCTACAGCGTGTTCCCCGAAGAAGTGGAGGCCATCTTGTGCAAGCACCCCGCCGTGGCCCAGGCGGCGGTGATCGGCGTGCCCGATGCCGAAAAGGGAGAGATCGTGCGTGCCTTCATTGTGAAGAAACCGGGCCAGGACGTGGACGCCGCAGCCTTGCTGCAATGGGCGCGCGAGAACATGGCCCCCTACAAGGCGCCGCGCGAGCTGCGTTTCATCGACGCCTTGCCGTCAACCGGCGCAGGCAAGGTGCTGCGCCGCATGTTGAAGGATGAGTGACACCCCCCTGTGGCGCTGCGGGCAGGGGGGCGCACCAGCGCACGCAAGCGAAGCGCCGCCTAGGCAGCTTGGCGGCCCTTGCGCAGCAGCCCTGGCCTGGGCTGCGCCTGTTTCACACGCAGCGCCTAGATCATTGAGGTGTCACCGAAATAGGCCTAAAGCGCTTATGCAGCAAACGCTGGCAGCTATCAGAAAAGAAGCAAAACCATGAACTCGCCGTATTTTTCCAAAGTCTTGATCGCCAACCGGGGAGAGGTGGCCCTGCGCATTGCGCGTGCGCTGCACGACCTGGGAGTTGCCAGCGTTGCGGTGTATGCCGACGACGACGCCCAGGCGCCCCATGTGCATGCCGCCATCGAGGCCGTGGCGCTGGGAGCCACCGGGCCTGCGGCCTACCTGGACGCTGCGCGGCTGCTGGCCATTGCGCAGGCCACAGGCTGTGATGCCGTGCACCCCGGCTACGGTTTCCTGAGCGAGCGCGCCGACTTTGCCCAGGCTTGCCAGGCGGCGGGCCTGCGCTTCATTGGCCCCACGCCCGCGCAGCTGGCGCTTTTTGGCGACAAGGCCCAGGCGCGCGCGTTGGCGCAGCGTTGCAGCGTGCCGCTGATGCCGGGCACGCAGCACGAGGTCACGCTCGAAGAGGCCCAGTCTTTCTGGCAGTCCCAGCAGGTGGATGGACGGAAGGTGGGCATCGTCATCAAGGCCATTGGCGGTGGCGGTGGGCGCGGTATGCGCGCCGTGCAGTCCGAGGCCGAACTGCCTGCCGCGTGGGACACCTGCCGCCGCGAGGCGCAGGCCGCCTTCGGCGTGGCGGGCGTTTACGTGGAGCGCCTGATGGAGAACGCGCGCCACATCGAGGTGCAGGTGCTGGGCGATGGAGCGCAGGCGATTGCCCTGGGCGAACGCGAATGCACGCTGCAGCGGCGCTTCCAGAAACTGGTGGAGATTGCGCCCAGCCCCTCCCTCACGCAGGAGCTTCGCCAGCGCATCACGGCAGACGCCCTCACGATGGCGCGCACCGTGGCCTATGAGGGATTGGGCACCTTTGAATTCCTGGTGGATCTGGCTTGCGAATCATTGCCCTACGTTTTCATCGAAGCCAACCCGCGCCTGCAGGTCGAACACACCATCACCGAAGAGGTCACGGGTGTGGACCTGGTGCAGGCGCAGATTCAACTGGCGGCAGGCCAGAGCCTGCACGACCTGGGCCTGGACCCGGCCGCGCCGCCGCCGGTGCGGGGCTATGCCATGCAATGGCGCATCAACGCTGAAACGCTGGATGCGCAGGGCGGCGCGGTGGCGGGCAGCGGCGCACTGACGCGCTTTGACCTGCCTGCCGGGCCGGGCGTACGTGTGGACACCCACGGTGTGGCCGGCGCCACGCCTTCGCCCCACTACGACACGCTGCTGGCCAAGCTCATCGTGTCCTCGCGCAGCAGCCACTTTGCCGATGTGCTGCGCCGCTCGCAACGTGCCCTGGCCGAGTGCCGCATTGAAGGCGTCGCTACCAACCTTTCGCTGCTGCGCGCCGTGGCCGAGCGGCCTGAGATGGCCAGCCAGCAGGTGCACACGCGCTGGGTGGAGCAGGTGCTGCCAGCGTTGCTGGATGCTACTAAAAAGATAGCTGATAGCGCTTATCTTGTAAGCGCTGGAGGCCAAAATCATTCAAACTCTGCAACCGCCACCCCCTTGGCCGCAGCCGACCCGAACAGCGTTTGCGCCCCCATGCCCGCACGCCTGGTGCAGTGGGCCGTGGCCGTGGGCGATGTGGTGGCGGCCGGTGCCGACCTGGCGGTGCTCGAATCCATGAAGATGGAGCATGTGCTGCTGGCGCCCCATGCCGGGCGTGTGCAGTCGATGGCCGCAGCGCCCGGGGCGTATCTGGTGCAGGCCCAGCCGCTGCTGGTGCTTGAACCCGTGCAGGACGCCGCCGCAGTGGCGCAGGCCCAGGCGCACGAGAGCGACCCGGACCACATCCGCGCCGACCTGCAGCGTGTCATCGACCGCCACGCCTTCACACTCGACACCCATCGCCCCGCTGCGGTGGCCAAGCGCCACGCGCAGGGCCAGCGCACGGCGCGCGAGAACATTGCCGACCTGTGCGATGCAGGCAGCTTCATCGAATACGGTGCGCTGGCCGTGGCCGCGCAGGCCCGCCGCCGCAGCATGGACGACCTCATCGCCAACACCCCGGCCGACGGCATGGTGACGGGCATTGGCGCCGTCAACGGCGCGCAATGCGGTGAGGAGCGGGCGCGCACGGTCGTCATGGCCTACGACGCCACCGTGCTCGCGGGCACGCAGGGCGCGCGCAACCATGCCAAGACCGACCGCATGCTGGGCGTGGCGCTCGACCAGCAATTGCCCGTGGTGCTGTTTGCCGAAGGCGGCGGCGGCCGCCCGGGCGATACCGACATCCCCGTGGTGGCGGGTCTGCATGTCCATACTTTTGCCAGCTACGCCGCGCTGTCGGGCCAGGTGCCCGTGGTGGGCATCACGGCCGGGCGCTGCTTTGCCGGCAACGCTGCCCTGCTGGGCTGCAGCGACGTCATCATCGCCACGCGCCAAAGCAACATCGGCATGGGCGGCCCGGCCATGATCGAGGGCGGCGGCCTGGGCGTCTTCAAGCCCGAGCAGATTGGCCCGAGCAGCGTGCAGCACGCCAACGGCGTGATCGACGTGCTGGTCGAGGACGAGGTGCAAGCCGTGGCCGCCGCACGCCACTATCTGTCGTTCTTCCAGGGGCGCCGGGCCGACTGGAGCGCGCCCGACCAGCGCGCCCTGCGCAGCGTGGTGCCCGAAAACCGCCTGCGTGTGTACGACACCCGCACCGCCATGAGCGGCCTGGTGGACGAAGGCAGCCTGCTGGCGCTGCGCACCGGCTTTGGCGCCGGCATCCATACCGCGCTGGCGCGCATCGAGGGGCGCCCCGTGGGCTTGCTGGCCAACAACCCGCTGCACCTGGGCGGCGCCATCGACGCCGATGCGGCCGACAAAGCCGCGCGCTTCATGCAACTGTGCAACGCGCATGGCCTGCCCCTCGTCAGCCTGATCGACACGCCCGGCTTCATGGTCGGCCCCGAGGTCGAGCAGACCGCGCAGGTGCGCCATGTGAGCCGCATGTTCGTCACTGCCGCGCACCTGCGCGTGCCGTTTTTCAGCGTGGTGCTGCGCAAAGGCTACGGCCTGGGCGCCATGGGCATGGCGGCCGGTGGCCTGCATGCGCCCGTGTTCACCGTGGCCTGGCCCACGGGGGAGTTTGGCGCCATGGGGCTGGAGGGCGCGGTGCGCCTGGGTTTCAAGAAAGAACTCGAAGCCCTCCCCGAAGGCCCCGAGCGCGAAGCGCTGTACCAAAAGCTGGTCGCCAAGTCGTATGCCAACGGCGAAGCCATGCACATGGCCGCCACGCTGGAGATCGACGCCGTGATCGACCCGTTGGACACGCGCACCTGGCTGGCGCGGGGGTTGGCCTCGGCGCGCGTGGGTGCACTCGGAGCGCGCTTTATCGACACCTGGTAGATCCTTGCGCCCGGCCCGTGGCAAGGCCGTGGTGCGGGCAGGGGCGTGCCCTGTTCACGCGGTGGCCGTGCTAAGCTGAAACGCTTGTCAGCCGCACCGGGCGAGCCTGCCCGGCGCAGGCCTTATCGCACCCATCACGGAGTTCCCCCATGCCCGGTCTTTTGCCCGATATCGATCCCGACGGTTTGCTCGAATTTTCGGTGGTCTACACCGACCGCGCGCTCAACCACATGTCCAAACGCTTTACCGGCGTCATGCAGGACATCCTGGGCACGCTCAAAGAGGTCTACCACGCCCACACCGCCGTACTGGTGCCCGGCAGCGGCACCTTTGGCATGGAGGCCGTGGCGCGCCAGTTTGCCAACCAGCAAAAAGTGCTGATCGTGCGCAACGGCTGGTTCAGCTACCGCTGGAGCCAGATTTTTGATGCCGACAAAGGCCTGGGCGGCGGCGCCATCGTGTGCAAAGCCCGCAAGCAGGGCGATGGCCCGCAGGCGCCCTGGGCCCCGTGCCCGGCAGACGAAGTGGTGGCCGCCATCCGCGCCGAGCAACCCAAGGTGGTGTTCGCCCCCCATGTCGAGACCGCCAGCGGCATCATCCTGAGCGACGACTACCTGCGCGCCATCAGCGCTGCCGCACACGAGGTGGGCGCGCTGTTCGTGCTCGACTGCGTGGCCTCGGGGGCGATGTGGGTGGACATGCAGGCCACGGGCGTCGATGTGCTGATTTCCGCGCCGCAAAAGGGCTGGAGCAGTTCGCCCTGCTGCGCCATGGTGATGCTGAGTGAGCGCGCGCGCTTGGGCCTAGAAGGCACGACGAGCAGCAGCTTCTCGTGCGATCTGAAGAAGTGGATGCAAATCGCCGAAGGCTACGAAAAAGGCCAGCACGCCTACCACACCACCATGCCTACCGACGCGCTGGTACGCCTGCGCGATGTGATGCTGGAGACGCGGGAATATGGTTTTGACAAGGTGCGCCAGGAGCAGATCGAACTGGGTGCCCAGGTGCGCGCGCTGCTCGAATCGCGCGGCTTCCCCAGCGTGGCTGCCGAAGGCTGGAAGGCGCCCGGCGTGGTGGTCAGCTACACCACGGACCCCGGCATCCAGAACGCCAGCAAGTTCGCTGCCGTGGGCCTGCAAACGGCCTCGGGCGTGCCGCTGCAGTGCGACGAGGGACCAGACTTCAAGAGCTTTCGCATCGGCCTGTTCGGCCTGGAGAAGTGGCACAACGTGGAGCGCACGGTGGAGCACCTGCGTGACGCGTTAGACCGTATCGCCTGACCCCCTTCGGCCTATGGCCTTGCTATCGCGCCAGCTCTGCACCCCTCTGGGCGAGATGCTGGCCGTGGCCTCGCCCCAGGGCCTGTGCCTGCTCGAATTCGTGGGTCAGGGCGGCGTGGAGCGCGAGCTGGCCCAGGTCGAGGCCGCGCGCGGCGGCCCGGCGCAGCCGGGTGACAGCGCGGTGCTGGCGCAGGCAGCGCAGGAACTCGCCGAATATTTCGCCGGGCAGCGCCAGCGTTTTGGCGTGCCGCTGGATTTGGTAGGAACGCCGTTCCAGCGCAGCGCCTGGCAGGCCCTGCTGGACATCCCCTATGGGCAGACGCGCAGCTACGCAAGCCAAGCCCGCGCCATCGCCCGCCCCAGTGCCACGCGCGCCGTGGCGGCGGCCAACGGGCAGAACAAGGTCTCCATCATCGTGCCCTGCCACCGCGTGATCGGCAGCGATGGCAGCCTCACCGGCTTTGGCGGCGGCCTGCCGCGCAAGCGGGCGCTGCTGGCGCTGGAGTCGCCACCGGGGCGTGGCTTGTTTGCTGAAGCGTAGAAGCTTGTGAGATGCGCAGGGTCTGCAGTTCAGGCCGGGTGCAATTCGAGGGGATTCACTGCCATCACTGCAATCTGCAGTGTTTCGTCCAGCTCGGCCGTGCGCAGGTCATAGGCCGTTTGCAGGTTCAACCACGATTGCGCGTCACCACCAAAAAAGCGGCTTAAACGCAAGGCCGTATCTGCGGTGATGCCGCGCCGTTCCAGCACGATGTCGTTAATGCGCGATGCTGGAACGTGCAGTTGTTTGGCCAATGCGTTGGCGCTCATTTCCATGGACTTGAGGTAATCCTCACGCAATACCTCGCCAGGGTGTACGGGACGCATACCGTTCTTGAACATGTGTTTCTCCTTCTGATGGCGGTCAGTGGTAATCCACAATCTCCGCGTTGGCAGCACCTTTGTCCGTCCAGACGAAACACAGCCGCCACTGGTCGTTGATGCGGATGCTGTGCTGGCCTTTCCGGTTTCCTGTCAGCGTTTCCAGGCGATTGCCTGGCGGGCTGCGCAAAAAGTCCAGTGTCTGCGCCGCATCCAGTTGGGCCAGTTTCCGTTCTGCCACAGCTTGGATGTTGGTAAAGCGGCGGGTTGTACCGCTGCAGAACAGTCGCTGCGTTTCTGCGCAGTTGAAGGACAAGATCGCCATGCGGTCAGATTTTATACCGTTTACCGGCAATCGGTAAATAACGACTGCGCGCTGCTGGCCACCGAAGACTCACCCGCCCCGTATCTGACTCAACGACCGGCTGGGCGTGATGGCCTCGGGGTCGATCAGGCAGTGCAGCAGCACGGGCAGGCGTGTGGTCTGGGCTTGTTCCCGTAGGCGTTGCAGCGCCGGGGCGAACTCCTCGGTGCGTTCCACGCGCGCGCCGTGGCCGCCGAAGGCTTGCGCATAGGCGGCGAAGTCCGGGTTCTGCAAGGCCGTGCCGCTGACGCGGTGCGGGTACTCGCGCTCCTGGTGCATGCGGATGGTGCCGTACATGCCGTTGTCCAGCAGCACCACGATGATCGGCAGCCGGTACTGCACGGCCGTGGCGAACTCCTGGCCGTGCATGAGGAAGTCGCCGTCGCCCGCAAGCACCACCACCGTGCGCTCGGGCCACAGGCGCTGCGCGCCCACGCCGGCCGGCAGGCCGTAGCCCATGCTGCCGCTGGTGGGCGCGAGCTGCGTGCCGAACTGGCGGAACGGCCAGAAGCGGTGCACCCAGGTGGCGAAGTTGCCCGCGCCGTTGCAGAAGATGGTGTCTTGCGGCAGCGCCTCGCGCAGGTGCTGCATCACCGCGCCCATTTGCAGCTCGCCGGGGATGCGGATCGGCGCCGGGTCGCTCCAGGCCTGGTAGGCGGCATGGGCTTCGTGCACGGCCTGCTGGCGCTCAGTACTGGGCGCTTGCGCGGCCTCCGTGGGCAGGGCGGCACAGAAGGCCGTGGGCGTGGCGTTGAGGGGAAGCTGCGCCTGGTACACGCGGCCCAGTTCATCCGGGTCGGGGTGCACATGCACCAGCGGGATTTGCGGCGTGGGGATGTCGAGCAGGGTGTAGCCCTGCGAGGGCACCTCGGACAGGCGCCCACCCACGAGTAGCAGCAGGTCGGCCGCGCGGATGCGCGCGAGCAGGGCGGGGTTCACGCCCAGGCCCAGGTCGCCCGCGTAGCAGGGGTGCTGGTGGTCGAACAGCATCTGGCGCCGGAACGAGCAGGCCACGGGCAGG
>JAANMW010000535.1_pt1 | contig 44542 bp, 28 predicted proteins | sample 7279671 | NCBI WGS metagenome assembly JAANMW01 (sample SAMN14094541, study PRJNA606508) | bioreactor metagenome | isolation source: A lab-scale SPAN reactor treating ammonium-rich wastewater day 247 | place: Ireland: Galway | collected 2017-09-19 | reverse complement strand
CGGGCCGAGCTGACCGAGACCGAACGGGCCGCCGCCGAGCGGCGCGCCGCCGACACCCAGCACAGCGCCGCGCGGGCCAGGCTGGCCGCCGCCGAGGCGTCGCTGGCCGCCGCTCAGGCGCGGCGCGATCTGGTCACCGGCAAGCCGCGCCCGGACCTGCGCGAGCAGCTCGTCAAACGGGTCGAGCGGCAGGAGGTCAGCCTGAAGCTGGCTGAGCAGCAGATCGAGCGCGACCGGCAGTTGTTCGAGGCCGGGGCCATCTCCCGCAAGCAGTACGAAGCGTCCCAGGCGGCGCGGGACGGCGCGGTCAAAGGGCTGGAGGAGGCCCGCGCGGCGCTGGCCGATCTCGACGCCGGCGCGCGGCCGGCGGAGCGCGGCGAGGCCGAGGCTCTGGTCGCCCGCGCCGAGGCCGAGCTCCGCGGCGCCCGCGAGGCGGTGGACAACGCCCGGCGCGAGGACGCGGTGCTGGACGCCACCACCCAACAGCAGCTCGCCCGCGCCAAGGCCGCCGTGGCCCAGGCCGAGGACGCGGTGGACCAGGCCGCGGCGACCGTGGCCCAGACCGGCCGCCTGCGCGACCAGGCCGCGGCCCGGCTGGCCAAGCTGGAAGCCGGCACCCGGTCCGAGCAGGTGGAGCAGGCGGCGGCCCAGGTGCAGCAGGCCGCCGCCGCCCAGGGCGGGGCCGCCACGGCGCTGCAGCACTCGCGGCAGGCCGCCGCCGACCGGTTCGCCCTGCGCCAGCAACTCGTCGCCGCGGAAGGTCAGGTGGCCGCCGCCACGGCCCGGGTCGAGGCCGCCCGAGCCCAGTTGGACCTGGCCGTGGCCGGGCCCAAGAAGGAGCAGATCGGCGCGGCGCGGGGCGACCTGCAACAGGCCGAGGCGTCCACCGCCGCGGCGGCGACGCGGTACGCCGACACCGCCGTCCGGGCGCCCCGCAGCGGCACCGTGAGCGAGATCGTCCTGCGCGAGGGCGAGACCGTTTCGCCCGGGTCGACGGTGGTCCGGCTGCTCGACCTCCGCCACCTGTGGCTCCGGGTCTACCTGCCGGTGCGGCAGTTCGGGCGGATCCGGATGGGTCAGACGGCGCGGGTCCGGGCCGACGCGTACCCCGACAAGGTCTACCCGGGCCGGGTGATCGCGGTCAGCGACGAGGCCGAGTTCACCCCCAAGAACACGCAGACCACCGAGGAGCGGGTCAAGCAGGTGTTCTGGCTCAAGGTCGAGGTGGCCGACGAGTCGGGCGAGCTCAAGCCGGGGCTGCCCGCCGATGTCGAGTTGGACGTGGCCCCCTCGTGAGCGCCGCGATCGCGGTCGCCGGGCTGGTCAAACGGTTCGGCGAGGAGACCGCCGTCGACCGGGTCGAGCTGACCGTCAACCAGGGCGAGATCTTCGGGCTGATCGGCCCGGACGGCGCGGGGAAGACGACCCTGATGCGGATGCTGGTGGGCATCCTCCCGCCGACCGCCGGCACGGCGACGGTCGCCGGGCGCGACGTGGTGGCCGACCCCGAGGGCGTCAAGCAGCGCCTCGGGTACCTCTCCCAGCGGTTCTCGTTGTACGGCGACCTGACGGTCGAAGAGAACCTGGACTTCGTCGCCCGGCTGTACCGCGTGGCGGCCGACCAGGCGGCGCCGCTGAAGGAGCAGATGCTGACCATGACCGGCCTGGCGCCGTTCCGCGAGCGGCAGGCGCGGCGGCTGTCGGGCGGCATGAAGCAGAAGCTGGGGCTGATGTGCGCGCTGATCCACCGGCCGGAGGTGCTCCTCCTCGACGAGCCGACCACGGGCGTCGATCCCGTCTCGCGGCGGGACTTCTACCGGATCCTGGCCGGCCTGCCGGACGAGGGCGTGACGGTGTTGCTGTCGTCGCCCTACATGGACGAGGCCCAGCGCTGCCACCGCCTGGCGTTGATGGCGCGCGGGCGGATCCTGGCCGGCGGGACCGTGGCCGAGCTGACCGAGGCGGTGCCGGGGGTGATGCTGGAGGTGGTCACCCCGCAGGTGCGCGGGGCCGAGACCGCCTTGCGCGAGCTGCCCGGAGTGCTGGGCCTGACGCCCTTCGGCGACGCCTTGCACGTCCGGATGGCCGACGCCGGCGAGCCGCTCGCGGCGGTGCGCTCGCGGCTCGAATCGGCGGGGGTGCCGGTCACCGGACTCGAGGTCATCGAGCCGTCGGTCGAGGACGCGTTCGTCGCCCTGCTGGGCGAGGAAGCCGCGGCGCGCCATGGCTGAGCCGGTCATCCTGGCGGACAACCTGACCAAGATCTTCGGCGACTTCACCGCGGTCGAGGGGCTCAGTCTGTCGGTCGGTGCCGGCGAGGTGTTCGGCTTCCTGGGCCCCAACGGCTGCGGCAAGTCGACCACTATCCGGATGCTCTGCGGCCTCTTGCAGCCGACCTCCGGCCGGGCCCGCATCGCCGGCTGGGAAGTGGCCACCGACGCCGAGCGGATCCGCGAGCGGGTCGGTTACGTGGCGCAGTTCTTCAACCTCTACGGCGATCTGACCGTGCTGGAGAACCTGCGCTTCTACGGCGGCGTGTACGGGGTGCCGGCGGACCGGCTGTCAGCCGAGGTCGACCAGTGGGTCGAGCGGCTCGAGCTGACCGACTACCGGCGGAGCCGGGCCGGGGAGCTGAGCACCGGCACGCAGCGGGCCTTGGGCCTGGCCGCGGCGGTGCTCCACGAGCCGGCGGTGCTGCTCCTCGACGAGCCCACCAGCGGAGTCGATCCGCTGGCCCGGCGGGCTTTCTTCAAGGTCATCGGCGAGCTGGCGGAACAGGGCACCAGCGTGCTGGTGACCACCCACGTGATGGACGAGGCCGAACGCTGCGGGCGGCTGGCGTTGATGAACCGCGGCCGGATCGTGGCGGTCGGGTCGCCCGCCGAGATCAAGGGGCTGGCCAGCCGGGAGCTGTACCGGGTGACCGCGGTGGCCCCGGCCCGGGCGCTGGCCGCGGCCGAGGCCGAGCCGGCGGTGGACGGCGCCGCGCTGTTCGGCGGCGAGCTGCAGTTCGGCCTGTCCGAGGGCGGCCGGGCCGGCGCCGAGGCGGTGGCCGCGCGGCTGATCGGCCAGGGCCTCTGCCGCGGCGAGCTGCGCCCGGTGCGGACGACCATCGAGCACGCCTTCCTCGAATTGCTGCGCCGCGACGAGACGGCGCGAGACACGGACGGTGGCCAATGACCCGGCTGCTGGCCATCGCCCGCAAGGAAGCCATCCACGTCGGCCGCGACCGGCGCAGCCTGGTCGCGGCGGTGGGCTTGCCGGTGATTCTCATCCTGCTCTACGGCTTCGCCGTGGACTTCGACCTGCACCACCTGCCGTTCGCCGTGGTCGATCAGGACCGGACCCCGACCTCGCGGCGGATCGTCGAGGCGGTCGGGTCGGTCCACGGCTTCCAGCTCCGCGCCGCCCTGGACCGGGCCGACGACGCCGACGGCTGGTTCGAGTCCCGCGCCGGCCGGCTGGTGGTGGTCATCCCGCCGGGGTTCGAGCGCGAGCTGAAGGCGCGGCGGCAGGCCACCTTGCAGGTGGTGGTCGACGGCGCCGAGGGCAGCATGGCGGCGATGACCATGGCCTATGGGATGGGCGCGGTCGAGCACGTCTCGCGGAGCGTGGTGCGCCGCGAGCTGCGCGCGCTGGCGGTGCCGCTCGAGGCCCTGGACCCTGGCCTCGAGGTCCGGGTCCGGGTGCTCTACAACCCCGACCTGGCCAGCCGCCAGTTCCTGGTGCCGGGCCTGGTCGGGTTGATCCTGATGATGCTGGCGGCGCTGCTGACCTCCGGCGTGGTGGTTCGCGAGCGGGAGCTGGGCAGCTTCGAGTTGCTCGCGGCCAGCCCGGTCTCGGCCGGCGAGTTGATCGTCGGCAAGCTGTTGCCCTATCTCCTGTTGGCCTGCTTCGACGTGATCATGTCGGTGGCCGTGGGCTGGGTGGTGTTCGGCGTGGTGCCCAAGGGCGATCTGTTGCTGCTGTTCGGCTTCTCCTTCGTCTACATGCTGGCCGCCCTGGCGCTGGGTCTGCTGTTCTCCTGCCTGGCGCGGACCCAGCAGACGGCCATGCTGATGTCCATCGTCGCCACGGTGGTGCCGACCACGCTGCTCTCAGGGTTCGCCTTCCCGATCCGCAACATGCCCTGGCTCTTGCGCAATCTGGCCCAGCTCCTGCCGGCCACGCACTTCATCGCCATCGCCCGGGCCATCGTCCTGAAGGGCGTCGGCGTGAGCTACTTCCTGCCGCACGCGCTGGCGCTGGCCGCGCTCTCGCTGCTCCTGCTGGCGCTGGCCGTGAAACGGTTTCGGAAGACCCTGTGAGGTGACCGGTGCGGCTCACGTACATGCTGCGCAAGGAGGCCCTGCAGTTCCGGCGGAACCCGGTCCTGCTGCGCATGGCGCTGGTCCTGCCCTTGGTCCAGACCCTGCTCCTGTCGTTCGCCGCCAACCTGGACGTGACCCGCGTTCCGGTGGTCGTCTGGGACGAGGACGCCAGTCGCGAGAGCCGCGACATGGTGGCCCGGATCGACGCCTCGCCCTACTTCGAGCTGCTCGGCTACCGGCTGAGCGGGGACGCTCTCCAGGCCTGCCTCGACCGCGGCGAGGCGATGCTCGCGCTGCACTTCCCACCCCACTTCGCGCGCGACCTGCACCACGGCCGGGCCACGGCGCAGTTGCTGGTTGACGGCACCGACTCCAGCACCGCCTCGGTGGCCGCCGGATACCTTCAGCAGATCGCCGCGGCCTACGCCCGGGAGGAGAGGCTGGGCGACCTGGCCCGGCGCGGGCTGCGGCTGCGGGTGCCGAGCATCCAGGCCCGCTCGCGAGTGCTCTACAACCCGGACCTGCGCAGCTTGTGGTTCATGGCGCCGGCGGTGCTGGCGATGGTCCTGACCGTCCTGATGCAGAACCTGACCGCGCTGTCCATCGCCAGAGAGCGGGAGCTGGGGACCCTCGAGCAGTTGGTCATGACGCCGATCCGGTCGTCGGAGCTGTTGCTGGGCAAGCTGCTGCCGTTCGGGCTGGTCGGCCTGCTCGACGCGGCCGTGGTGACCGGCGTGGTGGTGGGGTTTCTCCGGGTCCCGCTGCGCGGCAGCCTGCCGACGCTGTTCGCGGCGACCATCCTGTTCCTGTTCGCGGTCCTCGGCCTGGGGCTGCTGGTGTCCACCGTCTCGGCCAACCAGCAGCAGGCGCAGTTGACCAACTTCTTCCTGATCTTCCCCTCCATCCTGCTCTCGGGGTTCATCTTCCCGGTCGACAACCTGCCGAGCTGGATGGCGCCGCTGTCCAAGGTGGTGCCGATGACGTACTACCTGGAAGTCGTCCGCGGCGTGTTCCTGCGCGGCACCGGCGTGGCCCGGCTGGGCTGGGAGCTGGGCAGCCTGGCGGTACTCGCGGCGGTGTTCTTCACCGCCGGCGCGGTGCGCTTCCGCAAACGGTTGGACTGACCGCCGGCGAGGTGTACGACCGGCGGCCGGCGAAGGTACATAGGCGGGAGAGTGAGGCGGGACCGGTGCAGAGCAAGCCCATCCTGATCAACCGGGCCGAGCGGCCGTCCCTGGCCGACACGGTCCGGGAGATGTGGCGGTACCGCGAGCTGATCGTCGAGTTGACCAAGCGGGCCGTCATCCTGCGCTACAAGAACAGCATCTTCGGCATCGCCTGGTCGCTGGTCACGCCCCTCATGTTCGTGTTCATGATCACCGTGGTGCGCAAGTACCTGCTCCGGCAGGAGGTCCCCAACTACTCGGCCTACCTGCTCCCGGCCATGTTCGCCTGGACCTACTTCACCGCCAGCATCCCGGATTCGTGCACCGTCCTGCTGGAGCACGCGCCGATGATCCGGAAGGTCTACTTCCCCATCGAGCTGCTGCCCATCGGGGCGATGATGGCCAACCTGGTCCACTTCCTGATCTCCATGGTGGTGGCGCTGATCTACCTGATCTACCACCACATCTTTCCCTGGCAGGTCAACTGGGAAGTGCTGCTGCTGCTGGCCATCATCCCGGCCCAGTCGGTGCTCATCCTGGGCTTCGGCTACCTTCTCAGCGCCATCAACGTGCTCTTCGAGGACGTCCGGTTCATCGTCACCGTGGTCATGAGCATGATGCTCTACGCCGTGCCGCTGCTGTATATGGTCGAGGACGTGGCCGCGGCGCAGCAGCACGTCTTTGGCCACCCGTTCGTCAACGAGGTGATCCGGCCGCACCTGGTGCAGCTCTACCTGCTCAACCCGTTCGCTTCGGTCCTGGTGCTGTACCAGAAGGCGCTCTTGCCGCCGGCTATCGGCACCGCCGTGCCGGCGCTGCCCTGGTCGTGGGCATTGCTGGCCCAGACCTGGGTCCTCGCGCTGGTCATGCTGTACCTGGGTATCCGCGTCTTCGAGCGCGCGAAGTGGCGCGCGGTGGAGCGTCTGTAGATGAGCGAGCCGGCCATTGAGGTCCGTGACGTGGGCAAGCGGTTCCGGGTCGTGCACCAGGCCTCGACCCTCAAGCGCGAGGCCCTCGAGCGCTTGTTCCGCCCGCGGCGGCGGGTCGATCAGTTCGAGGCGCTGCACGGGATCGAGTTCACCGTGGCCGCCGGCGAGACCGTCGGACTGATCGGCCACAACGGCAGCGGCAAGAGCACCATGCTGACGCTCCTGGCGGGGATCTACCGCCCGACCTCGGGGACCATCACCGTGCGCGGGCGGATCGGCACGCTGCTCGACCTGGGCGCCGGGTTCCACCCCGAGCTGACCGCCGAGGACAACGCCGTGATGAGCGCCATCATTCACGGCCTGAACCGCCGCGAGGCCTGCCGCAAGATGGACGACATCGTCCGCTTCGCCGGGCTGGAGGCGTTCGCCGACACCAAGGTCAAGCACTTCAGCTCGGGCATGATCCTCCGCCTGGGCTTCAGCGTGGTGGTCCACACCGAGCCCGACGTGCTGCTGGTCGACGAGGTGCTCCTGGTCGGCGACGAGGCCTTCCAGCACCGCTGCCGGGAGACCATCGGCGAGCTGCAGCGGGCCGGCCGGACCATCGTCTTCGTCTCCCACGATCTGGAGACCATGGCCGCCGTGGCGCCGCGGGTGATCTGGCTCGATGGCGGCCGCATCCGCGGCGACGGCCCGGCGGCGGCGGTCATCGCCGCCTACGAGCAGGCGGTCGCCGACGGCCAGGCCGGGCGGCTGCCGACGACCTGAAGCAGCTCCCGTGGCATGGGCTTCCAGCCCATGCGCATGAGCAGGGATGCCCACGCCACGGCCGTCAGCCGCGCAGCACGGCCAGGAGCTCGGCCGCCAGCCGGTCGGTGGTCAGGTGCGCGGCCCTGGCCCTCGACTGCTCGGCCAGCTCGCGCCGGAATCCCTCATCGTCCGCCAGCCGGCGCAACCGGTCGGCCAGCGCGCGGTGATCGCCCTCGGCGAAGACCAGCCCGCCGTCGCCGATCACCTCGGGAATGGCGCCCGAGTCGGAGCCGATCACCGGCGTGCCGCAGAGCATCGCCTCGGCCAGGACCATGCCGAACTGCTCCCGCCAGGTGGCCGTCCCGCGCGACGGGAGGACCAGCACGTCGAGCGCGGCGAAGTGGTCGGCGATCCGCTCGCGCGGGACCCGGCCCAGCCAGCGCACCTGCTCACCCAGCCCCAAGGCGTCGGCCAGGCCGCGCAGGTCCTGCTCGGCCGGCCCGGCGCCGGCCACCGCCAGCCGGCAATGACCGGGCAGCTCGGCCAGCGCGCGGAGCAGCAGGTCGAGCCCCTTCTCCGGGACCAGCCGGCCGACGAACCCGATCAGGAACTCACCCTCGGCCGCCAGCTCCCGCCGCGCGGCCTCGGCCTGGTGCGGGTGGAACTCGTCCGGCGAGGCGCCGGGCAGAACCACCCGGATCTTGGTCCCCAGCAGGCCGAGTCTCCGCAGCCGGTCGGCGGCGGAGCGCGACGCGGCGGCGACGGCGTCCACCCGGGCCAGCGTCGCGCGCTCGGCCCACCGCCGCAAGCAGCGCGGGAACCCGCTGAAGTCGCGGTCGACGTTCTCGAACGAGTAGACCACCACCCGCGCGGCCGGGCAGTGCCGGCGGACGGCGCGGACCACCTGCCAGGTGCCCAGCTCGCTGGCCTCGCCGTAGCAGAGTACCGCGTCGGGCGCCCAGCGGCGCAGCGGCGGGCCGAGACGGCCGAGGTACAGGCTGTACGGGTACGGCCGGCGAGGGAAGACCGGCAGGACCAGGCGCTCGTCGGCTACCCCCTCCCCGACCCTCCCCGCGGGCGGGGAGGGAGTCCGTCTCCCCGATTTCGGGGGGACTGCAGGGGGGGCCGCCGTGCGCCGTCCGCCGAACTCTCCGAGATCGACCGCCGCCGGATGGATTGCGCACAGGCGCAGGTCGTCGGCCCGGCCGGCCAAGAGCCGGCAGACTCCCTCGCTGTGCGAGATGGACGCCACCAGCACCCGAAACCCGTCGCTCATGCTCGCCTCGCCGCCGGCTTCCTGCCCGCCCGGTCGGTTCCTCTCGGAGGAGTGGCCGACCCGCGCGCCAATGGAGCGCCCGGCCGGAGTCCCAATGGCAGACGCACCGCTGCTGAGCGTCGTCATTCCCTGCTGCAACGGGGAGAAGCACCTCCCCGACTGCCTCCGCTCGCTCGAACGCCAGACGCTGCGCGAGTTCGAGGTGATCGTCGTCGAAAACGGCTCGGAGGACCGCACCCGGGAGATCGTCCGCGACGAGTTCCCCTAGGTCAAGCTGATCGTGTTGGACGGCAAGCAGGGGTTCAGCAAGCCGGTCAACACCGGCTGCGCCGCGGCCCGGGCGCCGTGGCTGTTCGTCCTCAACGACGACACGGTCTGTCACGACGACTGCTTGTCACGGCTCTTGGCGGGCGTCGCGGCGCACCCCGAGGCGGACTTCTTCGGGGCGCTGATGCTGTACTACGACGACCCCGCCAAGGTCCAGTCGGGCGGCCACGGCCTGGCCTCGTCGGGCGCGGTCTACGAGGACTACGCGGGCGACCCCGCCGCGGAGTTCACCGAGCCGCTGGCCCTCTTCGGCGTGTGCGCCGGCGCGGCGCTCTACCGGGCCTCGGTGTTCGCCGAGCTGGGCGGCTTCGACGAGGATTTCCACATCATCAACGAGGACGTGGACTTCGACTTCCGTCTGCAGAACACCGGCCGGCAGGGCTTCCTCTTGCCCGACGCCAAGGTCCTCCACCGGGTCTCGCAGTTCATGGGCACCGGCAGCCCACGGATGATCCACGCTTACCTGAAGAACCGCTGCTGCTACCTGGTCAAGAGCGTGCCGCCGCAGTTCTGGCGGGACAACTGGCGCGAGATCCTGCACTGGACGCTGATCGACAACGCGGGGTGGATCCGCAAGGGGTACGGCGGCCCGTTGGTCCGCGCGCATTGGGACTTCGCCCGGCTGGCCGCCAGGATGCTGCGCAAGCGCCGCGCCCAGTCGGCGGCCATGGCCGAGCACGGGCAGCGCGTGGTGGACTGGATCAAGCTGCCGATCTGGGACGCGCGGCGGCAGCCCCAACCGCCGGCTGCCACGCCACCACCGCCGGCCCCGGCCCGGGAGCGCCTGAGCCGGGAGCTCGAGCGCGTCGTCCTGGGCACTCTGACCAGGGCGGTGGCGTTACCCATCATGGCCCCGTTCCTGGCCTGCCTGCCGATGATGTGGCGGATCGATCACCCTGGCGGTGGGAATCGCGGCGAGGACGCATAGGACCCATCGGCCGCATGTGTCCCAGGCCGTTGGCTAGATCAGCTTCCTGGTCCAGGTCACCGGGGCCTTGTCGGACGGAATCTCCAACTCATCGAGGTACCGTTTCGGCCGCGCGCCGACCTCGCGGATCCAGTCGATCATCGCCTTCAGGCCTTGGGCCAGCGGGACCTCCGGGCGGCGGCCGAAGAGCTGCTCGGCCTTGGTGTGGTCGCACCAGGCGTACTTCACCTCGCGCGGCCGGTCCGCGACGTACTCCCGCTTCACCGGACTGCCCAACGCCAGCTCGATGGCGTCGACGAGCTGGTTGATGGAGTGGTGGGTGGCCGCCCCGACGTTGACCGACTCGCCGTCGGTGTCGTCCATGAGACCGGCCCGCGCCAGCGCCGGGGCGCAGTCGTCGATGTAGCTGAAGCTCCGCCGCTGCTCGCCGTCGCCGTAGATGTAGACCGGCTCGCCGGCCATGGCCCGGGTAAGGAAGATGGCGATCACGTTGCGGTACGGATCGCTCAGGTTCTGGCGCGGGCCGTAGACGTTGTGCGGGCGGATTATGGTGTACCGGATGCCGTGCACGTCGGCCAGAATCTCGGTGGCGTGCTCGGACGAGGCCTTGGCCAGGCCGTAAATGTCCACCGGACGCGTCGGCATCGCTTCGGTGAACGGCGGGTCCTGATCGCCGTAGACGCTCATCGACGAGACGAAGACCATCTTCTTCGCGCCGTGGCGGATGGCGGAGGTGAGCACGTTTACATACCCGCCGTAGTTGCGGGTGGTGGCCGAGATCGGCGTGAACTGGCTGCGCCCCTCGGTGGCATCGGCGGCCAGGTGGTAGACGATGTCGGCGCCGGCCGCCGCCAGCCAGCGATCGACCGCCGCCTCGTCCCGCACGTCGATGGCCTCGAACGCGCAACCCGCCGGCACGTTCTCCTCGTAGCCGCCGGACAGGTCGTCGATCCCGCAGACCTCCAGCCCGGCCTCCAACAGCCAATCGGCGACGTGCGAGCCGATGAACCCGGCCACTCCCGTCACAGCCGCTTTCCGTGGTCGCGTCGGCACGGCGGTACCTCCTGCCAGCCCGCGTCCGTTCGCCATCGCCTCGACCCGACCTGCCGGGCGCCCGCCCCTCACCCCCGACCCCGCTCCCACGCCGACGCGGGGAGAGGGGAGTCCGGCGACGCGCGGCTCCCTTCTCCCCTCGTGGGAGAAGGGTTGGGGATGAGGGGGACGACCAGCCCTACCGACGGGGACGCGCCGGCTGCGGAGGAGATGTGAAGCATGATCAGCCCGCTAGGGAGAGGTCGGCCCCAGCTTGGCAGTCACCGCTCCGCGCCATCCGCCCAGACCGAGCTGCCGCGGGCGGTGGCCCAGGCGGTCATGCGGCGCGGGTCGCCGCCCCATAGACGGGCCTTGGCCCATTCGGCCGCTTCCGGACGGGTTGAGCACTCCAGCTTGATCACCGGGAACAGGTCGGTCGGCGGAGCCGCCGGCAAGCCGGTCACCCAGAGATCGTCGCCCTCCTGCCGGAACGGGACCTCCTGCCCGGTGGTCAGCAGCACCGCGCGGCGGACCGGCGTGGCCAGGCCGCCCAGGTGGACCTCGCCGCGCCCGTCCCAGAAACGGATCACCAGGTACAGATCGTGGCCCCGCCGGAGCTGCCGGCCGTAGGTGATGAACTCGCACACCTCGCCGGGCTCGCAGCCGTGGATCGCCTCGCCGTGGACCGACAGCCAGCGGCCGACGGCGTCGCTGCGCTCGATGAACTCGTCGGGCAGCCGGCCGTCCGCCCTCGGGCCGACGTTCAGGAGCAGGTTGCCGCCCTTGCCCACCGCCTCGGTGAGCATGTCCAGGAGCTGCGCGGCCGAGCGCCAGCGCTCGCCGATGGTGTGGCCCCACAGCCGCCAGGTCGACGTCTGGCAAGACTCCCAGAGCCGCCCCGCCTCGGCGGTGATGTGGTGCTCGGGCGTGCCGAAGTCGCCCAGCGTGGTCGACTTGCCGACCGCCTCGTCGCTCCCGTCGCCGGCGGATTCCGCCTCGATGGGACCGAGCCGGTTGTTGATCAGGATGTCGGGCTGCAGCGCGCGGATGGTCTCGACCAACTCGAACCCGCCCCAGCGGTTGGCCGAATGCGGCCAGGCGCCGTCGAACCAGATCACGTCGATCCGGCCGTAGTTGCTGAGCAGCTCGGCCACCTGGGCGTGGACGTAGTCGCGGAAGCGCGTCCAGCCGTCGGGATCGTGCTCGGGGCCTGACCAGTAGGCGGGAATGCGCCAGTCGGCCAGGGAATAGTACAGCCCGACCCGCAGCCCGGCGGCGCGGAACGCCTCGCAGTATTCGGCCACGAAGTCCCGCCCGGCCGCCTGCGCCGCGGTGGTGTAGTCGGTGACCCGCGAATCCCAGAGACAGAACCCGTCGTGGTGGCGGGTGGTCAGCACCGCGTAGCGGAACCCGCCGCGCCGGGCGACCTCGGCCCACTCGCCGGCGTCGAACCGGTCCGGCGTCCAGGCGCGGGCCGTCCGCGCGTACTCGATCTGGTCGAGATGCTCGCGGAACAGGACCTGCTCGCCCCGGCCCCAGACCGAGTAGGCGCCCCAGTGGATGAACAGACCATAGCGACTCTCGGCGAACCACCGCCACTTCTCCGGCAGCTCCATCAGCCTCTCCGTTCCCTTCGCGCGGAATCACCGATGAACAGGATGGCGGCAGGCTAGGACTCGGTCCAGCCTGACAGCCCGCCTCCGGCCACCCCAGCGCCGTTCCCCACCCTATCCTTCACATCCTGCACATCTGTGATGACGTGAGGGTCAGCGGTCCTTGACCCGGTAGAGCTGGACGGGGGTGGACAGCGGCATGGGCAGGCCCTCGACCTCGAAGGTGACCTCGGCGAAGACGGCCAGATCCTGCTCCGCCGGCAACGCGACGGTGCCGCTCCAGGCGCCATCGGCCGCGGTCAGCGGGGTCGTCTCCCACTTGGCCTGGTCGAACTGGCAGTTCGTGCCCGCGGCGCGCCAGACGGCCACGCTCTTGGCCGCCGGCGCCGTGACCGTCACGGCCGCCGCGCCGTCCTTGGTGCCGAACTCCCAGGTCAGCTCCGGCCGCGGCTGGTTCGGCCCGATCAGCCGCAGGAAGCCGCCGATCGCGCCCACCAGGCGCTGGAGATCGTTGACCCCGTGGCCGGCGTTCGGCACGACGATCTGGCAGGTCTCGCCGGGCAGCGCGTCGCGGTAGAGGCTCAGCGCGTCGATGGTCCAGTAGGCGTCGTTGCCGCCGTTGACGATCAGCTTCGGCATGGCCAGACGGTCGCGGTAGGTGTAGGGATCGACCATCGCCGCCAGCTTGCGGCCCTCGGGAGTCTCCAGTTTGGCTTGCAGCCCGCGGCGGGTGTAGTCGTCGATCTGCGGGCTGTAGTGCCCCCACAGCTCGAGCTGGTGCGGCATCTGGGCGGCCAGGTTGAGGTTGTCGTAGACGATGGGCACGATGGCCACCACCCGTGGGTCGACCACCCCGGTGAACCAGGTGGTCCAGCCGCGCTTCGACGCGCCGGTGGTCACGAACCGCTTGAACTCGGTCCCGGTGGCCTGCTTCGACCAGGCCTGCAAGGCGTCCATCGCGCGGACCGCGCTCTTGGTCATGGGGAACAGCAGCGGCCAGGAGGAATCGCCGGTCTCGATCGTCTGGACAAAGGTGTGGGCGATCAGATCGTCTTCCTTCATGCCCCACAACGGCTGGTTGGGGATGTCCCACAGCACGGCGAAGGTCATGCCCAGAGAGTTGGCCAGGAGCGAGCCCAGCGCCAGTTCGCGCTGGCCGCCGAAGCTGCCGCCGGTGATCAGCATCACGCACAGGTCGGGGTACTTGGCGACGGCCGGTCGGAAGACGCTGACGGTGTGCTTCCACTCGCCGCCCTGCCATTTCTGGGAGGTCAGGTTGAGGTTGACGATCCCCGGCAGGTTGCTCGCCCCGACCGACCAGGCATAGCAGGCGTCCGGCGCCTGGACGTACTCGAACACGTCGGCGCGGAGCGGCAGCAGCGACAGCAGCAGCGCGAACAGCAATCCCTGGCGCGGTTTCATGCCCTACCCTCCCAGGCCCGACGGCGGCCGGATCATAGGGCACCCCACGGCCCCTGTCCAGACGCCACGAACGATCCGACGCCCCGGCCGGCGGCTTGTTCCCTGACCTACCGCGCGGTGGCGCGGGTGTCCGCCCGGACCGCGACCGGCTGCCCGCCCAGCTTGCCCCACACGCACAGGTGGACATAGGCGGTGTCGTTGTCGCCGGCCACCACCTCCAGGGGCGGCGGCGCGCCGACCATCAGGCGCAGCTCGGCGGTGGCGCCGGCAGGCAGGTCGGCGGGAAGTCCGGTCAGCTCGGCGCTCCAGTCGCCTCGGATCACCACCGCTCCGCGCAGCTCGGCGGACGCCGCGGCCGTGCCGTTCTTCAGGGCCACCGTCACCGCCGCCTGGCCGCCCGCCGTGACCGGCGTCTGTTCGGGCACGGTGAGGGTGAGCTCGGCCGGCCGCCGCCAACCGAGGTCGGCGGCCACCGCGAGCATCCGGGTCGCCTGCTGGAGCGTGCCGTTGCCCCATTGGCAGCGGGCCATGTCGGCCGCCAACCGGGCCGGGTTGCGGAGCCGCAGGTCGAGCCCATCGAGGGCCAACAGCAGGTACAGCGGGTCGCCGGTGGAGCCGGTCAGGTCGGCCAGCGAGCCCCAGTGCAGGAACCCGACGTCGGTCCCCGGCTCGTGCGCCGGGCATTGCTCGTACAGATACCGGTCGCCCGGCCGCCACAGCTCGCCAAGCAGCCACCGGCCGGCCAGCACGCGGTCGGCGGCGGGCTCGGGCTCGCCGGTGAGTTCGGCGAACAGCCCCAGCCCGCGGAAGATGGTGAAGGCGAACACGCACCCGCCGCGCCACGGCAGTTCGTGGGGCGTCATGGCCTCCCAGCAGCCGCGGCCCGGCATCTGGCAGCGGTGCAGGTAATCGACGATCCGCCGCGCCGTGGTCAGCAGTCGCGGGTCGCGGGTGTGCTGGTAGAGCAGGCAGAGCGTGGTCAATGGCCAGCCGGTGGCGCGGTTCTGGCTAAGGTGGTAGGGCGGACCGGACGGCGGATAGTCGTCGCGCGCCGGGGCGGTGCGGACGATCCAGTCACCGATGCCCACGGCGGCGTGCAGGCTGCGCTCGCAGCCGGTCAGGCAGTAGTGGTTGAGCAGGCCCTCGACCCAGCCGGCGTGGGCCAGGTTGGGTCCTTCGAGCTGGTGACCGATCAGGGCCGTGTGGCAGTGGGTCCGCGCCCCGCCGACGATGGCCGCGGGACCGGCCTGGACGCAGTCCACGTCGGCGTAGTGCCGGGCCGCGGCGTCGGCATAGTCGAGGTAGTCGGGGTCCCCGGCGCGGACGTACTGGGTCAACCAGTTCTGGACCAGGTCCCACTCCTGGTTCGACCAGGTCTTCACCCCGGCCACGTATCCGCCCTGGAAGATGTCGCCCCAGTTCTCCATGCCGTAGCCGGACCGGCCCTTCAGCTCCTGCTCGAAGGCCGTCTCGACCACCGCGTCGTAGGCGGCCGTGGCCTCGCCGGTGGCCGTCACCGGGCCCCAGGCGCCGGACCGGCGCAGCGCGGCCGGGTCGAACCGGAGCCAGTCCACCGGCGGCCCGGGCGAACCCAGGGCGAGGCGGAGGACATGCGTCTTGGCCATCCCCAGATTGGCCACGAACGGCCCGCCGGCCGCGTCGCGCGGCCATAGCTCGGCGGTCAGCCGGCCCGGCGCGCCGCCCAAGGCGATGGGCCACTGCTGCGCGAAGTCGTCGATCGCCAGCGACAGTGCGCCCGAGCGAATCACGCCTCGGGCCCGCTCACCGGTCAGCTCGCGGTCGCCCAGCATCAGCCGGTAGGCGGCGCCGTCGGGCAGCGCCCAGGGGTTGCTCCCGTCCTGAAGCAGTCGCAGACTCGCTGCCCGCGCCTCGCCCGATTCGGGGCAGGACAGCTCGCCGGGCGGCGTGGCGAAGGTCAGGTGCAGGGCGCGCATCTGTTCCTGAGCCCGGTCGCCGGCGGCGATGAAGGTGTGCTCGAGCTGCACCGCCTCGGCCCCGCGATCGATGGTGACCAGCAGCTCGAACCGGAACGGCCGCCGGTCCCCCGCCGCGTACCAGCCGTCCACCCGCACCACCGCGCGCACCGGGCCGCGCTCGGCCACCGTCCAGCGCAGGTCCGAGGGGCGGAGGACGGCGCGGTCGTCCAGCACCAACTCCCCTGCCAGGGCGCCCAGCTCCTGCCGGCCGAGACGCAGCCCGGACCACAGCCCGCCGCCGAACCGGGCGCGGATGCCGCCCGCCTCGACGGTCAGCCCGCCGTCGTCGGTGACCCGCACCGGGTCGGCCACCGGCGCCGGACGGACGGCCGAGCCGTATTCCAGACGTCCGGGCCCGGCCGGCAGCGGGCCGGCCACCACCAACAGCCACTTGACCGACCCGTCCGGCCAGCGACACAGGCAGCGAGTCTGGGACGGGACCTCGGTCCCGCCGGAGAGCACCCGGACGTGGCCCGGATCGCCCAGCGCTCCGGGCGGCAGAGCCACCCCGCCGCCGGCCACGCCGGCCCGACGCAGCGCGAAGCCGACCTCCGCCCGGGTCACGCCGTCGGCCGCGGAGTCAGCCCAGCGGGGCGCCGGACGAGCGGTGTAGGCCGCGTTCTCGACCGGGATCAGGAGCACGTAGTCGAGGTAGGCCGGGCCTGGGTTGCCGGGAGCGGGCGGCGCCTGGCGGACGGTCAGGGTCAGCCTGCCGTCGGCCACCTCGATCCGGCCCAGCGGCGTCTGCCGGCCGCCGGGCGCGGTCACGGGATCGCGGCCCGCCGTCTCGACTACCACCGGCCGGCCCGGATCGCCCAGCCACACTGCATACGGACCCGGAGCGAGGTCGGTCAGGCGGAAGGTCAACGGCGGTGTGGCGCCGCTGTCTGATTTGAGGACGGTGCCGCGCGAGAACATCTGCGGGTTGTCGTCGCGGCCGAGGCGGATCAGCGCCCAACGGCCGTCACCGTCACGATCGTCGGGAGTGACTCGATCGGGCTGGACCACGTATCGCTCCAGCTCGAACAGGCGCCCTTCGCGGCTGAGCTGCGGCGGGCCGAGGAACCGGCCTGTGTCGTAGGCCGAGACCGGGGTCTCGGGCGCTTCGACCCGCACGTCGTCCACCAGCGTGTCGCCGCCGCCCTGGCAGGTGATCTGGAGCAGGTACGGTCCCGGCACGTCGGGCGGGACCAGGAAGGTGCGCTGGTACGGCGTCCAGTCGCGCCGCAGCATCGGCGACCAGCTCCCCACCCCGACAATCTCGACCGCCAGCGTTTCGGTGATGCCGTACCGCCGCGCGGTGAACGAGACCTGGAGCTGCCGCGAGGCGTTCGGGGTGACCGCCCGGACCAGGAGCAGTCCCAGCGCGCCGCCCGTGCCGTTGTGCAGCCGCAGGCAGCGGCGGTCGCGCTCGGCCGCCGCGCGCGCCCACTGGTCGCCGCGGGTCGTGAGCCGCCACCGCTCCGACGGGAGCGCGTCGGCGGCCAGGTGGTCGAACGACTCGCTCACCACGGCCTCGCCGGGGCCGGGATCGCACAGGTCGTCCGGCGACTTGCCCATCGGGATCGCGTTGAGCGCGGTGGTGAACAGCACCACATCGACGTAGGCCAGGTGGCGATTGTCCGCCGCCGCGGCCAGCCCGACTTCGTGCTCACCCTCGGTCAGTGTGATCGTGCCCAGCCGCTGCCAGACCAGCGCCACGATGTTCGGCCCGCCGCGGCTGGTGCCCACCGGCTGGTGGTCCACGCGCACCTCGGCCCGCCGCCCGTCGATGGCGAAGGCGCGCACCCAGCAGGCGTACTCACCAGCATCGAAGTGGCGCGCCGGCCAGCTCAGCCGGCTGCCCGGACCGAACCGGGCGAAGGCCTCGCCGGAGGCCTGATCACGGGCCATCGACCCGAAGTCCGAGGCGCTCGCGTCCAGCCGCTCCAGCGTGCCGGCGGAGGCGACCGCGGATTCGGCCTCCAGCCACACCGGCGCGTCGGCCGGTGCCGTCAGCGTCAGGGCGCACCAGGCCATCCACCACATCAGCCACTCCTACCCGCCGGCGCGCAGTCTGATGATCCGGTCGGCGACCTGACGGCGGAGGTCGTCGTAGTCCGTGGGCGACAGGCCGGGATGCATGACGTAGTCGTAGTTGCGCCCGGTATTGGTCGCCGGCAGGGGCTGCTCCGGCGCGGCCAGGCGCCCCCGGAGCGCGTTCAGGAACTGCTCCGCCTCGCGCACCTCGCGCCGCTTCCTGGCGTCCTTGGCCTTCGCCGCCGCGGCCACCGCGTCGCGCAGGGCCTGCAGGTAGCGGTAGTCGTCGATCCCCTCGCGCCGGCCTTCCCAGCCCAGGGTGGGCAGATTCCCCTCGGGCGTCGGCAGCACGTAGTTGACGTACCACGGGTCTTCGAAGTACGGCAGCTTGAACGGGATCGGGTCCTTCAGGCTGCTCGAGCCGCTGTAGCCCTCGGTGTAGCACCACTGCCAGTTGCCGCGCAGGCCGGTGGCCCAGAGGTAGTACCCGCAGTAGTACCGGTCGTTGGCCGGCTGCGTGCCGTTCCACTGGCAGTTGTAGGCCCACAGCTCCTTGCGCTTCTCCGCGGCCAGGGCGATCAGCTCCCGCAGGTTGCCGTGGGCCGAGGTGCTGACGATCCACACGTCGTAGGTGTCGGCCAGCTCCCCTGGCCGGCCCATGGCGGTGGTGGTGCGCACGCCCGGCACGCGGTGGACGACCTCGTTGAGCCGCTTGGCCAACTCGATCTGGGCCGCGCTGGACGGCTCGTCGACCAGGTAGAAGAGCAGCTCGGGCCACCGCCGCTCGCGCCGCAACTGCTCCACCGCCGCCACCAGCTTGTCCTCGTGGTGGAAGGTCCCATCGGTCTTGCCGTGGGCCAGGAACAGCAGCGGGTGCCCCGGCCTGGCCAGGCCGGCCGACTGCAGGAGCGTCATCTGCCGGGTCAGGCTGTAGCGCCCGGAGTCGCGCGTCAGGTCGATCTCCGCCGAGCCGTCGGCCAGCTTCCGCTCGACATTGGCGTAGACGCTCATGGAGTTCATGCCGTGGTCCCGCATGTCGGTCAGGCAGCGGGTCAGAAACTCCTCGGTCCGGTAGCCCTCGGGCTGGTGATCTTGGCGGTAGTACATCCCGTAGGTCGGCTCGGCCTCGGGCAGTCCGAGGGGCAGGACATGGACCTCGAACGGCACCGACAGCGACCGGCCGTCGGCGCGGACGGTCAGCTTGCCGTCGTACCGGCCCGGTTCCTGACCGGCCGGCGCGTGAACCGTCAACCAGACCTGCCGGGTCTCGCGCTCCGGGATGGCGAACGGCTGGTTGGGGTAGATCAGGAACGGCCGCCGCTCGAAGCGCTGGCCGGGCTTGAGCGGCGCGCCATTGGTCAGCCAGCGGGCCATGGTGCCGACCACCCCGAGGCGCACCGCGCGGGCCGGGAGCGTCATCCCGGCCGGGCCGGCGAGATCGCCGTCGAGCGTCGCCGTGACCTCGGACAGGGCCCGCGCCGCGGTCACGGCCAGCGTCGCCGGCTCCACCTCGCCGGGCGCCAGGCGGCAGGCCAGCGGCTGGCGCAGCTCGGCGCGAGTCGGGTAGCAGGACGGGTAGACCAGCCGCAGCCAGGGCTGGGGTGCCGCGACGAACCCGCGCGCCTGCTCCTCGGCGGTCAGGGCCGGGAAGGGGTTGGGCCGCGGGGACACGTCGCCGATCCGGACGCTGTCGTCCTCGACCAGCTCGACGGCGTCGAAGCAGATGGCCCCGGCGCCGTAACGCCGGGCCAGGTACACCCCGACCCGCGTCTGCTGCTCGGTGCGGAACGGCAGCACGGATTCGTTCCACTGCGGCGTCGGGCCGCCGTAGACGTCGCGGCAGACGAAGAAGGTGCCGTCCGGGTTGAGCACCCCGAAGGTGTAGTGCGCGCCGGCCTCCAGCCGGAATCGGCACCGGGCAATATAGCCGGTGTTCGGCTTCACCGCGAGGCCCGACAGCGTGGCCGCCGAGGCGGCGGCCGGCTGGACGCAGCCGCAGCGCAGGAACCAGTCGCCGTCGGCGGCCGGCCCGCGCTCAATGGTCACGCCTTCGCCCAGCTTCCAGCCGGCGGCGGCGACCGCTGCCGGGCCGCCCTCGAAGCCGCCGTGAGTCACCAGGTTGGCGGGCGCGGCGAGCGCCGAACTAGACGCCATCAGCCCCACCACGGCGGTCAGTCGGCCGATACCACGCATCACGGCCCCCGTTCTCCTCGCGACGGATCATCGCTTTCGGCGCTCTCTTGGATCTCAACCGGCGTTGCCCTCCCCCGACGGCCCGAACGCCGGGCGCCGGGCGCTGTCCACGTTGAAGGAGCCGCGGGCCCCCCGCGGAAGCGCAGCCCCGGACGCCGTCGCCTTGGCTGCTCACGACCCGGACCCAGTGCTCCAGTTGCCTCCCCCAAGCGGCGGGACGGCGCCCGTGTGGCTCCGCGTGCCGGATGTCCAGGGCAGCTACACCATCCCCTACCTGCAATCGTCGGACCGCCTGACCATCGCCTTCGACCCGCCGCCCGGCCGGTGGCGGGCGGAACTGGTGGCCGATGGCCGGGCGCTCCCCGGCGACGGCGGTCGCTTCACCGGCTTGCCTCCCGGCGAGTACGAGCTGCGGGTCGAGACCGCCCGGGGCGTCACGCGCTACGGCCCGATCGGCGTCGGGACGGTCCTGGCCGCGCTCGGCGACAGTCTGACCGAGGGGTACCACGGGCACGGGTTCCGGGTGGCCGACCTCGACCTGACCGCCGACCACTTCCCGCCCGAGGCGGTCTCGCGCGACGGGCGCAACTTCCCGCAGTTCGCTCCCACGACCGCTTGGCACAAGCCCGAGGTCAACTGCTTTCAGAGCTGGATGACCGACCTCAACGACCTGCTCGCGGCGGCCTGGCGGCGGCCGGTGCTGATCGCCAACGAGGGCTGGGGCGGGAGCAGCGTCGGGCAGTACCTGGCGATGGTCCGGACCGATGCCGGCTGGCGGCGGCGGATGACCCTGCTCCGACCGCGCCTGTGGCTGATCCACCTCGGCGTCAACGACGAACGGGCGGGCCTGCCGGCGGCGGCGGTGGCCGGCCATCTGGAGGAGCTGGTAGGCGAGCTGATCGCCGGCTTCGGGGCGGCGCCTGAGCGGGTCTTCCTCTGCCGGCCATCCGCCGACTATGCCCCCGGCGCGGAGGCAATACTCCGTGGTTACGTGGCCGCCATCGACACGCTGGTCGAGCGCCTCGGGTTACGCCGCGGGCCGGACTTCCACGCCGCCTTCGCCACCGGGCGAGCGCGCTGGTACGGCGACGATCCGGTCCACCCCGGGCCCGAGGGCATGGCGCTGATGGCCCGTCTCTGGTATGAATCCCTCACCGCCGCGTACCCGGAAGGCTGTCCATGACCGGCAAGGAGCGCATGCTGACGACGCTCCGGTTCGAGGAGCCGGACCGCCCGCCGCACTTCGAGATCATGTTCGAGCTGGAATGGGAGGCGTTCGGCCTGCGCTTCCCCGACCGCCGCGCCTGGGCGAACTGCACGCCGGCCGAAAAGGCGCGGATGGTCGACCAGTGTTTGGCGGTCTACGACCGGATCGTCGACCGCTACCGGTGGGACGCGCTGGCGGTGTTCTGGCCGTGGAGCGATCCCGATGGCGTGGCCGCCGCCAAGAGGTTGTTCGGCGAGCGCATCCTGATCGGCAGCATCGTCGGCAACACCACCTGGGCGATCGAGAACGTCACCGACTGGTTCGGCTTCGCCGACGACCTGGTCCATCACCCCGAGCGTCTGCATGAGGTGGCCGAGGACAAGACGCGGCGGGCGCTGACCATTTTCGAGAAGCTGGCCGACGCCGGGGCGGACTTCATCCATGTGGTCAACGACATCGCCTTCAACGCCGGGCCGTTCATCCGCCCGGAGCAGTTCCACGAGCTGATCACGCCCTACCTGGCCCGGCAGGTGGCCTACCTCCGCAAGCTGAACGTGATCCCCTTCGTGCACAGCGACGGGAACGTCATGCCGGTCCTGGACGACTACCTGTCGCTGGGCGCGGCCTGCTTCCAGTCGGTGGATCCCATGGCCGGGATGGACATCGCGGAGGTCAAGCGCCGCTGCCACGGTCGGATGGCGCTGATGGGCAACGTGCAGTGCAGCCTGCTCCAGGACGGCCCGGACGAGGCCATCCGGGCCTCGGCCAGATACTGCCTCGACCACGCCTCGCCGGGCGGAGGCTACATCTTCTCCACGTCCAACACCATCTTCCCCGGCATGCCGCTGGCCAACTACGAGACGATGCTGGACGAGTACCGGACAAGACCGGGGACACTCACCGGTTTCTCAACTAGCTGATGAATGGGGTGGCGTCATAATTGCTCAGGCACCGCAAACCCCGTTGAAGAGCGGCTTTCCCCTCCTTGCAAGGAGGGGACTAAGGGGTGGTGCGTCATCGACTACGCCACGCGGAGCGAACCACCCCTTGATCCCCTCCTTGCAAGGAGGGGAAAGCTCAGCGACCGTTGTCGCCAGGGCCTGAGCAGTTACGTGGCGTCCCTGATTTTGGAGGACGAGGATGGAGCCGCAACCACTGGCGGGACGGGTGGCGATGGTTACTGGCGCGGCCAGGGGCATCGGGTATGGGATCGCGCATCGGTTCGCCGTCGAGGGGGCCGAGGTGGTGCTGGCCGATGTCAATGGCGCGCTGGTCGAGGAGTCCGCGGCGCGCGTTGCGGCGGAGACCGGGCGGCGGGCGGTGGCCGCGGTCTGCGACGTGACCGACCGGGCCGCCGTGGAAGCGGTGATCCAGCGCGCGGTCGAGGAGCTGGGCGGGCTGGACATCATGATGGCCAACGCCGGCATCTGCCCGTTCGTCGACTTCCTCGACCTGGACACGGCCACCTGGCAGCGGACCATCGACGTCATCCTGACCGGCTCGTTCCACTGCGGGCAGGCGGCGGCCAAGGCGATGATCGCCGCCGGACGGGGCGGCTGCATCCTGTTCACCACCTCGCTGGCGACCATCCAGGCCGGCGCCGCGCAGGTCGATTACGCCGCGGCCAAGTCCGGGGTGAAGATGCTCATGGCGACCATGGCGGTGGCCCTGGGCAAGCACGGGATCCGGGTCAACGCCATCGCGCCGGGGGTGATCTACACCGAGATGGGCGCGTTCCACTGGGACGTGCCGGAGCACCGCGCGGAGTTCGCCCGGTCGAACCCCATCGGCCGGCTGGGCGAGCCGGCGGACATCGCCGCGGCGGCGGTGTTCCTGGCCTCGGACGACGCCGCCTACCTGACCGGCAGCACCATCCGGGTGGATGGAGGAAGGCTGGCCATCGGATGACTCACGCGAGCCGCGCGGCCTACGTCAAGGCGCCCTACCAGTTCGAGCTGCGCGAGCAGAAGGTGCCCGGTCCGGGGCCGGGGCAGTTGCTTCTGGAGGTGGCCGCCTGCGGGGTGTGCGGCACCGATCTGCACATCGCCGCGCAGCTCGCCGGCGACTGGCAGACCCTCGGCCACGAGGTGGCCGGGGTGATCCGCGCGGTGGGCGAGGGCGTGACCGACTTCGCCGCCGGCGACCGGGTCGCCCTGGACAGTTCGGCGCCGTGCGGGCGCTGCCCGATCTGCCGGCCCCGGCCCTACGGCCGCGGCCGGCCGGACCTGTGCCGCACCCCGGCAACCTACTGGGGCACGGCCACCATGGGCTTCGGCGAGCTGCTGCTGACGCCCCGCGAGTGTGCCGTGGCGGTGCCGGAGCGGATGTCGCTGGAGGTGGCCTGCCTGGTCGAGCCGGTGGGCGTGTCGCTGGACCTGGTCCGCACGGCCGAGGTCGGACCGGGCGATCAGGTGCTGGTGATCGGCCCCGGCCCGCTCGGGCTCGGCGCGGTGCGGCTGGCCCGCCGGTTCGGCGCCGAGCGGGTGCTGCTGGCCGGCCGGGAGCACTCGACGGCGCGGCTGGCGGCCGGCGAGGCGCTCGGCGCCGACGCGCTGATCCGCGTCGATCGGACGCCCCTGGCCGACTACGACTTCGGCCCGCGCCGGCCGGACAAGATCCTGGTCACCGCCCCGCCCGCGGCGCTGCCCGAGGCCATCGAGCTGGCGGCGTTCGGCGGCACGGTGGCCTACATAGGCATCGCCTGGGGCCCGGCGGCGCGGATCGCCTTCGACGCCGACGCGTTCCACTTCCGCAAGCTCTCCTTGCGCGCCTCGCACGCCTCGCCGGGCACCCACGCGGCGGAGGTGATCGGGCTTCTCGACGACCTACCGGAGCTGGGCCGTGAGCTGATCTCCCACCGCTTCGCCCTGGACGACCTGCCGGCGGCGATGGTCATGTGCCGTGACGACCGCGCGGCGGTCAAGAAGGCGGTCATGTGGCGGGAGGTGAGCGATGGCTGAGGCCGACCTCGGAAGCAGGGGGTGTCTACCAAGTCTACGGGAGTGGGCGGAGTGCTGGCCGGGTGAGGACGGCGCGGCGGTCGAGTGCGTCGTGCGCGGCCGGGTTTGGAGCGACGTCATCGAGGCGGCGTTGGCGCACGCCGACGTCGTCCGGCTACCGGATCGCGGGGAGCCGTACTATCTGGACCGGCCGATCCAGCTCAGTTCCGGGCAGTCGCTGCTAGCCGATCCCGGCGCGGAGATCCGGCTCCAGCCGGGGGTCAACACGTGCCTGGTCCGCAATCGGCGGCTGGCCGGCAGCCAGGTCGGCCCGTTGCCCGCCGACCTGGAACCGGACACCGACATCCTCATCGAAGGCGGCATCTGGACCACCCTGGCCACGGACCGGAACGAGTCCAATGGCAACCACCGCGGCCGAGCGGACCAGGCGGACTCACTGCCCGGCGCCCATGGAGTGATCCTCCTGGCCAACGTCCGCCGGGCGGTGGTGCGCAACCTGTGCATCCGGCAGTCGCGTCCGTTCGGGGTTCAGGTCGGCGTCGGCGCCGAGATCCGGGTCGAGGGCATCCGCTTCGACGCCCACCGCCGTGACGGGGTCCACGTCGAGGGTCCGTGCGAGGACCTGGTGATCCGCGACATCGCCGGCGTGACCGGCGACGACCTGGTCGCCCTGAACGCCTGGGACTGGCGCCAGTACAGCGTCGCCTTCGGCCCGATTCGCCGGGTGCTCATCGAGAAGGTCGCCGGGCACCAGGCCGTTGGCGACGGCGACGTGCTGCCCGACGGCTCGGCCGAGATCCGGCTGCTCCCCGGCACCAAGGTCTTTGCCGACGGCACCCGGCTGGCCTGCGACATCGAGCAGGTCGAGATCCGCCGGACCCGCTCCATCCGCACGTTCAAGATGTACGACCAGCCAAATCTGGAGCAGGCCAGCCCACGAGACATGGCCGACCCCATCGGGCGGTTGCGCGACATCCGCATCACCGACGTGGTGACGCGTCCCACCGGTCAGCCGCTGTTCCAGGTCGCTGTGGATGCTGATGGATTGCGGCTCGACGAGATCGAGTTGCGCGCCGATTCGCTGCCGGCCGGTTACGCCCTGGTGGGCGTCGGGCCGCAGTCGGCGACCTGGCGGCCCCGGCCCGACGATCCCTCCACCTGGGTCGAGATCTTCTCGCCGGATCGCGACAACACCGTCCGGGGGCTGCACCTGGGCGCGGTCCGGCTGGCCGCCGGCGAGGGGACGCGGCGCGAGCTGGATCCGGCGGCGCTGGTCAAGGTGATCGAGCAGACGGTCAACCCCGACTACCCCCGCACCTGGCCCCGCGGCGGGACCGGCCGCGGGTGGCTGCTGCCCTGACCACCGGAGGGGCGTCCGCGCCCGCGACGAACAGCCCTCCGCTACCTGGCGCGAAAGGGTTGGCCATGCTGTCGATGCTGCTGGCCGCCTCGCTGCTGGCCGGCCAGCCGGCGGCCTGGGCGGGGCATGACGAGGTCCTGTTCTACGCCGACTTCTCGGTCAACGACCATGCCTGGAAGGGCGGCAATCCCTACCCGTTCGGCAGGCATTACGAGCTCGCCGACGGGGCTTGGCACAACTTGGAGCGGGACGGGTACCTGGGCTACGACGGGCCGGGCAACCTGCCGCTGTCGGCCGGGACCGTCAGCCTGCGGTTCAAAGCCGCCAAGGGCAACCCGTTCACCGACGGCCAGCGCCACGGTCTGCTCGCTTTGCCCCGCACCACCGAGGGCATGCTCTCGCACCCGGATCAGTACCAGCGCCGCGGTCTGGCCCTCAGCGTGCGGAAGGTGGAGGGCAACACGCTCGACCTGATCGTCCACGTCGGCGGCGACCACTGGATGCGCGGGAGCAAGCCGGTCACGGCGGCGGGGTTCGACGTGGCCAGACTCGATCCGGCCGCGTGGCACGAGCTGGCGGTGTCCTGGGACATGGCCGCCCGCAAGCTGTGGCTGGCCTTGGACGGTCAGGTCCGCGAGGGCGCCGTGCCGGCCGAGGTCGAAGTCCAGCAGCCGTTCCTGGCGCTCTGCCTGGGCAACACCGAGGATTACGAGCCGGCGCACCAGGAGCCCTGGGACGGCTGGCTGGACGACGTGGCGGTGTGGCGCGTGCCCTACCCGCGCGTCGCGGAGCTGAGGCGCCAGCCGAAGCCGTATGCCGGCCCCCGTCCGCCGGTGCCGACCCGCCGGGCCGCCGCGACCCTGTTCCCCGACGATCCGGCCCTGTCGCGGATGGAGCGGGTGGTCCGCCAGCACCTCGATCTGCTGGTCGAGACTCAGCGGCACGGCGGGTGGTGTCTGTCGATCAAGTGGCCGTCGCTGATCCGCATGTCCGCCAAGCAGCGGCTGCCGGAGCCGGGCAACCTGATCGGGCTGAGCAAGGACAGCCACACCGCCTTCGCCGCGCTGCAGCTCGCCTGGGCCGGTCAGGCGCTGGGCGAGCCGAAGTATTTTGAAGCGGCCCGGCGCACCGGCGACATGTACCTGGCCACCCAAGACCGCGAGCAGGGCTTCTGGCGTCACGCCTACGCCCACGAGGACGGCGACTGGCGGCCACTGTCCGAGCTGGTGCTGCTCCAGGACCACGTCCAGACCGCGCCGATCCTGCTCTTGGCATACCTGCACCGGCTGACCGGCGACGACCGGTACCGGGCCGCGGCGCTGAAAGGCGCCGATTTCCTGTTGGCGGCGCAGAACCCAAGCGGGAGCTGGTCGCACCATTGGGACGCCGTCAAGCGGGTGGGGATCGGCGCGACCGGAGCCGAGCGCGGTGGTGAGATGAACGACTACGGCACCTCGGCGCCGGTCGAGACGCTGCTGCAGGTGGCCCGCTGGACCGGCGCGGCCAGGTACCGCGCCGCGGCGCTGAAGGGCGCGGACTGGCTGGTCGCCGCGCTGGTCGAGACCGACCGGGTGGTCGGCTGGGCCGGGCAGTACGACGCCGCCAATCAGCCGGTCCAGGCGCGGCATTTCGAGCCGGCGTCGGTCACCCAGTACGGCACCCGCTGGGCCGCCGACGGGCTCCTGGCGGCCTACCGCGCCACGCGCGACGAGCGGTACCTGGAACCGCTGCGGAAGGTGCTGGCCTGGTACGACACGCACCGGACCGAGGGCGGCTGGCACTGGGACTACGACCTGGCCTCCGGCCGGCCGATCCAGATGTACCAGCGCCGGGTCTATTTTCTCGACGACCCGGCCCAGGTCCAGGCCCTGGTCGCCGACAGCGGCCAGCCGGCGCCCAGGCCCGGCGACTGGATCAAGGTCGAGCAGCTCCGCGGCGAGGTCAACGGGGCGGTCGAACGGCCGGAAGGCAAGGTCGGCCCGCCGGCCACGGTGGCCTCGCTGAAGTCGTTCCTGGCGGCGGTGACCCAGTTGCACGTGACCACCTACCTGGAATCCCAGAGCCAGCCGCTGAACGAACAGGCGGGACTGTACACCTGGGACAGCACCGCCGGCACCTCGACCAATCTGGTGCGCCACCAGGTGATCCGTTTCTGCGACCTGCTGTACCGCGCTCGGGCGGTCCGCGGCGACGTGCCGCCCGACGACTTCGCCTTCCGCACCAGCACCGCCACGGTGGGCTGGGAAAAGGTCCTGCCGCCCCCAGCCAACGAAGACAGCCACCCCGGGGACTGAGCCGAATGGCGAGTCCATAGGCCACGCGCCCGGCGAGGGTGACCCAGCCGCGCAGTCCTGAGCAGCCGCTACCGGGCCGTCTGGGTGGCGGCGTGTCGAGCGGTGTACTGGAGTATAGGCTGCGGCAGCAGCTCCGCGAGGCCCCAGCCGTTCGACAGGCTCAGGACCTGCGGGATCCTCAAGGCCGAAGTGATCCGCCGCACGACGGCGGGGTCTTCGCCGGCCGGACTCGGCGGGCCGCCGAAAAAAAGATCGGGCCAACCATCCTGGGTGCAACGCCGCGTCATCTTCGAGTTAACCAAGCGGTCTATGCTGCTCCGTACAACCCAACCCCCCTGCGCGACCTAACCAGCGGCCGCGGGCCACCCCGAACTACAGGCCCGCGGTCGCTGCATTTGGGGAGCCGGTAGCGGTCAGGCTTCGTACGGACCCAGGAAGCGCTCGCCGTCGAAGTGGATCAGGTGGTCGGGCTCTTCGGCGACCCACACCTCCGTTTCCCAGGAGATGTCGGCCAGCCAGCGAGTCATGTCGGTCCGGGTCAGGAAGGCCGTGACGTACACGTGACCCGCAACTTGGGCGTTGGCGAACAAAACGCTCAGGTCGCCCCGGCGCCTGGCGTCGATCGGACCGTGGGAGGTGACCGCCTCGACCAGCACCAGCCAGTCCTCCTTCGGATAGTGGATGACCACGTCGGGCGTCTTGGCGCCCTCGGCCAATCTCACGCCGAGCCCGGCCAGGGCTTCGTCATCGCGGAAGGCGGACTTGTCGGCGGTGTCCCCGACGTACAGCACCACCCCACCGGGCGTATACCGGGGCGCGAAAGACTCCACGATCTCTCGGATCAGATCGTTGTGGATCCCGGCCGAGAGGGTAAACCGCTCGCCCCGGGGCGTGCGCACCGGGATGCGCGCTCTGCTGCGTTCGTGGCTGTACCGCTCCGAAATGTCTTCCGGGTAGCCAGGTAGACCGGCAGACCCGCCTGCCAGGACTCGGTCCCATGGCTGCGCAAGAGGGCGAGCGCTCCCGGCTCGATCTGGTAACAGGTTCTTGGACTGGTAGTCGCTCGCGCCGGGTCGTCCGGGTTCTTGAGGATCAGGCCGGCTTCCAGGAACGGTGCCACCGTCTCGTCGCGCACGGTCTCGCGGGTATTCGGTGCGTAGTCCTTGCCGTAGTGCTCCCGGAACCAATCCATCATTTGGGTAATGCCCATCAGCGAATCGGACGCCTCGGACCAGTGCCGTCCAGGGGTCAGATCCAGCAGCGCCAGCAACGCCAGGGCGGAGCGCTCGTTCCGGACGGCCTCGGGGAAACCAAGCTGACCGAGCACATCGACGGCTTCGTCGAGCCGCTGCCTGGCCGCGATCGGGTCGGGATCGGTGGAGTTCGCCATGCCGAACAACTCCTGAGCGACAAGATCGTCGAGTTCGTCCTGCGCGACCGAGGACTCGGACACACGGGCGGCGATGGCTCGTAGCTGGTCCTCCGTCGGGTAGCGCAGGCTCCGCAAGTCGGTGGCGTTGACCTGGGTGTGGCCGTTGAACAATCGGAAATAGCTGTCCACCAGGGTCGCATTGAGATAGGCCGCCAGGCCTCGGGCCAGGTCCGCCGGCAATGGCCCGCCGTGTCGGTGGTAGTAGTTCAGGTGGTTCTCGAACGCGACCCGCTCGGACGGCGCGTCGTCGGCGCGGTATACCACCGCGACCACACGTCGGCGCTCTTCCTTGGACGACAGCCGCCGCACCAGCACATAGTCTCCGTTGGGCACCAGCAGGTGCGCCGTGGCCGGGCAAGCGACGATGGCGTCGGCCTTCTTCGCATTCCTGATCGGCCAAGTGACGCCGCCCTGCGACAGGTGCGCCGGATAGATCAGCGGCACGGTGTCCGCACCAGGCTCCCGCCGCAGATGCTCCGCCGCGCGGAAGTCCACCACCCGGCCGGTCGAGACCTCCACACCGAGCTCGTCCAACCGCGCCGGCAGACGCGCCATTCGGTCGGCGACTCGCTGCCCGAGCTCGTCCGGGACGAGGTGGATGAAGACTTGCGGGTCGTCGGGCTGGACGACCTGGGCGAATGGCACCACCCGCGAGGTCATCGCCGCATCGCCAGGTTCGTCGCTGGCGGTGACGGTCACCTCGCGTTGCTCCGCGGCGCGGACGACCCGGAAGATGACGTTCTCCTGCAACACGTCATCGCCGGCGAAGGCCGCCTCGCGGGAGCCAAACACGTGCAGTTGCTCCAGCGCGGTAGCTCGCAGCAGGTATTCGCGGAACGGACGAAAGTAAGGGCCGTTGCAGAAGCTCCGCGGGGTGATGGCGACCAGCTCGCCGCCATCCTCCAGCAGGCCCACGGCCGCCGCCAGGAAGCCGGCATAGAGGTTGGTGATCTCCAGCCCCAGGCTGCGCAACATGCGCCGATGGCGCGAGGCCGAGTGGATCTTGCGGTAGGGCGGGTTCATGATCACTGCCTCGTAGCGCGGCCCCAACCAGACCAGCCGCACCGCCTCGGCAATGAAATCCGCCTCAATGACTTCCTCGTGGAACTCCACGCCCGCGCGGCCGCAGGCGTCCCGGCAAGCGGCCAGCGTGCCGCGCAGGCGCCCGGCCAGGGCCGGGTCCACCTCGTAGGCGGTGACCTCCAGCCGCCGGGGACGTCGGTCCCGATCAAGCAACTCCGCCACCGCCGCCGCGGTCAGCGCTCCCACCCCGGCGCCCGGGTCGAGCAGCCGCACGGTCGCCCCCGGCGCCCGCAACCAGCCGGCCATGAACCGGCTCACCGAAGACGGGGTGAAGACCTGCCCGAGCTCGGCGCGACCAGCCGTGGTCAGCCGCCGCCGCGCATCCAGGCCGGCCAGTTCGGCCAACTCGCGCAAACCCTCATGGGTCTGCTTCCGAACCATTCCCAGTCGCGCCTGCGCCATCGCCGGTCCACCGTCCCAGGACACGCCGCACCGCGGCGCGAACCTTCGTTCGCTGCTCGGATGGATGCTCCTCCACCGGCCCGAGGGACTACGCCCGCCCGCTCACGGCCGGACCACCTTCAGCTCGCCGGTGGTGCTGCCCAGGGCCACCGTGCCGTCGTCCAGGAGGAGCAGCTTCTCCGGGCGGCCGGCGATGCGGCCGAGCTGGGTCGGCTCGCCGCGCGCGTCGAGGGTCGCCACCTGGCCATCGTCGCAGCCGACCAGCAGCCGCGGAGTGCCGGGCTTGAGGGCCACCAGGGCCGCGGCCGGGCTGGGCAGCCGCTTCGACCAGCGCAGGGCGCATTGGTGGTCGTAAGCCAGCACCAGGCCGTCGGAGAGGGCGGTCAGAATCTCCGTCTTGCCGTCGCCGTCCAGGTCCAGGAGGTCCAGGTCACGGACCGTCCAGACGCCGGGACCCGGCCCGGCGCCGAAGTTGACGTTGGCCTTGGCGTTGCCGTTGGCGTCGTAGACCGTGACCCGGTTCCAGGTCCCGTTCATCTCGCTGACGACTTCCTTCGCGCCGTCGCCGTCGAGGTCGGCGTAGAGCAAGTGCCGCCGGTTCTGGGCCGACCAGCCGCCGACGTAGTCGTGCCCGGCCGGCACGCCGTGGAAGCCGCGGGGGTTGGGGTCGAGCGTCTTCGAGTTGATGATCGCCACGGTGTGCACGCCGTTCGGCCAGCGGCCGACCAGCAGGTTGCGCGAGCCGTCGGGGGCGTCGATCAACTGGAACAGCATCCCCGGGCCCCAGAAGACCGGCATCCGCTTGACCAGCTTGCCGGCCCTGTCGAGGATTTCCAGGGTGCAGGCGCTGCCGACGAAGAGCTGCTCGGCGCCGTCGATGAACGGGCCGCTGAACAACCCGTGGATGCCCTCGTGGCCGGGCGCCGTCTTGAACCAGTACTGCTTCGCGGCGCGGAACACCGCCGGGTCCATGATCGAGGTGAACTCCCACCGCTGACGGCCGTTCAGGTCGTAGGCGATCACCTTGTCGTCGACGCAGCCGGCGACCAGGAGACCGGCTTGGTCCCACCAGTGCAGCACCCGGATGGTGCCGGCCGTCTGGACCTTGCCCAGCGGCTTGCCTTGCGCGTCGAAGGCGTGGATGGTCTTGTCGACCGTGGCGAACAGACGCCGCTGCGCGCCCTGCCCGGCGGCGACCAGGTTGGTGATCCGCCCGCCCAGGTTGGCGCCCCAGACCTCGGTCAGCGGCTGGCCGGTCAGCTTCGGCGTGGGCGCGGCGGCGGCCAGGCCGGCTCGGGCGCCGCGTGCCGTGGCCAGCTCGGCGGCCAGCGCCGCGGCGCCGTCGTCGGTGGGCTTGACGCCCTCGATCCGGTGCCGCCCGGCGGCCAGCTTCAGTTCCAGCCAGCCGCCCGCCATCGTCCCGGCCGGCTGGCCGTCGACGGTCGCCCTGCCCGCCGCGACGAGCTTGACCGTGGCCTCCTGGTCACAGGTCAGCTCGAGCCGGCCGGCGGCGTAGTCCCAGTCGACGCAGACCGGGGCCGAGGCGGTCAGCACCGGCTGGGCCGCGCCGGCGCGGGTCACGTTCAGGCCGTAGAGGTGGTCGGCCGAGACGATGGCCAACTCGCCGGCGATGGCGCCGCGCTCGCCGACCACGGCCACGGCCGGCTCCGGCAGGGCCAGCGCCGCGGCGTTGTCGGCCAGTTGCAGACACGAGGTCGCCTGGTCCGGCGTGGTCCCGGCCGGCGCCAACAGCGAGAAGACGATCCGGTGCTCGCCCTGCTTGACCGGTCCGCGCCAGGTGTAGCAGGCGGTGCCGCCGCCGGCGGTGACCGGGGTGACCTGCGAGCTGCGGATTTCGTAGGTCAGGGACGCGTCTTCGGCGGCCGGAGCGCCGGCCGGCTGGACGGTCAGCCCGCCCAGGCCGACGAACATCTGCTTCAGTCCCTCGTGGCGCTCGACCGCGGTGACCCGCAGCGTGTGCTCGCCGGCGGCCAGCGTCCGCTCGCCCAGCGGCACCCGCGCGGAGACCACGTCGGAGGTGTTGTGGTCATAACGAGACCCGACCGGCTGGCCGTCGAGCTGGAACTCGACCACGCCGCGATCCTTGTAGTTGAGCAGCTCGGCATAGACCTGCCCGGTGACCGGCCGGTCGAGCTTGAAGGTCATCTCGACGAAGTAGCCGGGCTCCTCGGTCTTGAGCAGCTTGATGCCGTAGGGATCGATGTCGATCAGCACCCGGTCGCCGGTCAGGTTGGTGCGCACCGCGGCGTCGGCGATTTTGGCCCGGAGCCAACTCGCCGGGACCGGGGGCCGCTCGCTGACGGGCACCCGGACCGCCTGGCTCTTGGCGTCCCAGATGGCGCTGCCGGGCTGCCACCAGGTCTCGACCTCCATGTTCGCGCTGTCCCGGGCGAAGGTCAGATCGTCGGCCACCAGAGCCCACCTCCCGACTCGCTGGGCCAGCGTACGGCGCCAGGTGGCGAAGCTCATCTTGGGCACTTCGCCGACGGCGGTGACGGTCTCGCCGAGGACGTCGGCGTAACGCAGCGCGGCGTCCATGGCGACCTTCGGCTCGACCATCCCGTCGGCCTTGGTCCGGACCTGGTTGAGATAGGCGCCGGTGCCGGCCTTGAGGACGCTTTGGCCGTTGAGCCGAAGCTCGAGGATCGCGAAGCAGTGGTACGGGTTGCGCGAGGCGCCGTTGAAGCCGTCGAGGAGGATGAAGTCCCCCTCGCCGTCGACCCGGTTGCGGTAACTGCCGTGCATGAACGACTGCTCGAGGGGGATGCCGCTCCCGCGCGACGGCCAGAGACCCTCGGGCACCTGGAGGATGGTCCACCGGTCGACCAGGTCGGTCGGCTGCGCCGGCTGAAGCGAGTCATCGGGCCAGAACGACTGCCCGAGCCGGAAGCCGTCGGTGTTCTGCTCGGTCCGCCGGCGGTAGGTGAGCCAGCGTCCGTCGCCGGTGACGTAGGCCGCCTTGTGGAGGAAGCCGAGCGACGCGTAGCGCAGCGCCCAGTGCTTGTCCTGCCCGTTGATCAACGCCTCGAACCCCTTCAGCAGCGTCGGCACCGTGCCGCAGGTCATGGGCTCGCGGTCGCCGGTCAGGACCAGGTAGCTGAAGATGGGGGCGATGCCGGTCGAGTACCAGTACAGGTTGTCGTTCTCACCGGCCACCCAAGGCGAGAAGTGCAGCGCCTTGAAGTGGTTCTCGGCGCCGCGGACGCACTGCCGCCAGACCTTGTCCGGATACGACTTGTCCAGGTACCGGCCGAGGCAGTAGAGCGAGATGGCCGACCACTGCCCGTGCCGCGAGCCGACCGCCGTGGCCGGCTCGCTGAGCCCGTAGATGCCCTCGTTCTTGCGGTGGTCGAGCTGCCGCGAGAAGGCCTGGGCCACCTTCAGCCGCTCGGCGTCGGTGAAGGCGGGGCTCTCCTCGATCAGGTCCCAGTAGAGGACCATCATGTGCGCGTTGTAGTGGTACGGCCCGGCCAGTGGATCGTCCTTGTTCTCGATCATCTCGCCATCGGTGGCGGCCAGCTCCGCCTTGGTCGCCTCGTCGGGGAATGCCAGCCGGAGCGCCTCCCGGGCGCTCTGCTCGTCACCGGTCAGGTAGTACAGCGCCATCCGCTTGGAGATCGAGTTCCAGCCGAAGTAGCCCGACGAGCCGTAGCCGTCCGAGGCTTCCCAGACCGGCACGTCCTTCAGCGTCGCGGGCACCGTGTAGTCGGGCGAGAGCTGGATCTCTTGAGTCCAGCCGACGGCCAGCTCGCCGGCCCGGCCTTTCGCGGCGCGGAGCCGTTTGACCAGCGCCTCGCTCGCGGCGGCCACGCCGGCGTCGTCGCTGCCGCCGGCGAAGAGCACGTTGTACCCATTGCCGTAGGGATCGTGCAGCGACCGGACGACATACCCGCCGGGGCCCGGGTACTTCAGGTCCAGCACCGTGTAGTAGTGGTCGTAGAGCCGGCTGATGGTGGCGTTGGTGGAGCGGTTGCCGAGGCAGATCAGGTGGCCGGCCAACGGCACCTGCGCGGCCGGGTCGGCGTCGCTGACGATGGGCAGGGCCACGCCGGTCAGGTCCCGGACCGCCTGCGCGATGGCCTTGGCCTGCGCCGCGTAGCGGCCCGAGGCCGGGGCGACGAGGCTCGCGGCCGGCTGGCCACCGGCCACCAGCGGCGTGGTCAGGTGCAGGTCTTTGAGCTTGGTGATGGGCGGGATGACGGGTGCGGGCACGGCGTCCTCCTCCAGCTCTGCTCCGCCCACCAGGGACACCTCGTCGAGGATCACCCGCGGCTTGGGGTCCCGGTGGGAGTAGAGGTAGATGGTGATCGACTTGGTCCCCTCCGGCGCCAGGCCGGTGGCCTTGACCAGCCGCCAGCGGTCGTCGCGCGAGGGCGGGAAGCCAACCTGGCGGAACTCGTTCGAGGGCAGGAAGCGCATCTGCAGGTGCGCGCCGACGGCCAGCGAGTCGGGCAGGCCGTGGATCCAGACCTGGGCGCGGTAGACCTGACCGCCCTCCGCCGGGACGGACTGCACGATGCCCAGCTCCTGGGCCGGGTCGTCGTCCCACAGGACCAGCGCCGATTTGCCGTCGTGGACCTGATCGGTCTCGGTCAGCTTGCGCAGGTCGGTCAGGGCGCCGTAGAGCGCCCAGCCGACGGGCACGCCGGCCTTGGTCAAGCCGTCCTCGAAGGACGGGTTCTTGAGCAGGTTGGCGGTCTCCGCGGCGCCCAGCGGCGCGAGGAGGAGGGGCAGGGCGAGCAGGAGGCGGAGGGTGGTTCTCATCGGTGGACGATCCTTGGGCCAGGTCCGGTGACGGCACGGACTCGGATGCAGCCGAATGGTTCCCCGCCGATGTGCCGCACCCTCCCCTGGGCTATCGGTCCAGGTCCTGCAGCACGATCACCCGTGGCGCGGGCAACCGCTTCAGCTTCACGTCGTTGGTCAGGAATGCGTCACAGCGGCGCGCGATCGGCTTCCGCCCGCGTTCGCAAGACCCACTCCTGCGCGTCCTCACCCAGCAGCGGAAGGCACGCCATCCCTCTCAGCCTGGCCCACTCCGGAGCCGACGCGTTGAGGGGAGTCTGAGATCAGAATCGGGGGGTCTGAGTTCAGAATCGGGGGGTCTGAGATCACCTCAAACCCCATCCGATCCGCTTCCAGAGCCGAGTTGCGCGGTGTCCAATTCCCATTCTTCAGTGATCGGCGGCTCCTCCTCCTCCGCGTCGGCCTCGGTCAGGGCCGTGACCGCCTCGGCGACGGTGATGCCCCGGGCCGCCTGGAGCTGCCACAACAGGCGCATGGTGCGGTGCAATTCGTGCTCCAGCCGGAGCTGGAGCGCGAGGAGCTGGTGCTTGACCGCGCGGTTCGCGAAATCGAGGGAGTAGGACCGGGCGACCAGTCGCTCAGTCGCCAACGCCGGCAGGCCGTTCTCCTCCCGCTCGCCGGCCGCGCTCTCGACCGACCAGGCGACCAGCTCCGCCTCGACCCGTCCCACCCGCCGCAGGCGCCAGATGATGCTCACCAACTCGTCGGTCAGGGTTTCCTCGACCGCGCCGAGCGGCCGCACGCTGGCCCGCATCTGCCGCCGTAACTGGCGCAGGTGCCGCGGATTCTCGCCGGGCAGCACCGCCGCTTCGCTGTACAGCCCGTGCTTCAACGCCGGACCCACCGCCGCCGGACCCACCGGCAGGGCAGCCACCAGATTCGCCATGTCCCACTCCTTACTATGGATGGGCCATCGACGAAGCCATCGGCTGGCTTTTTTTCGCAACAACCAGCAACAAATACCGATTGGGGTCAGGTCAGGTGCAGCGTAACGACGGCCGGGACGCCGGGCGCGAGGTCAAGGTCGGTCGCGGCTTCGGCGGCGCCGTGGCGGGCGGTCACGCGGTGGCGGCCGTGGAAGGCGCGGAGCGCGGCCTGCCCGGTGGCGTCGGTGGCGCCTTGCCAGCGGGTCCACCAGTCCTGCCGGACGAGCTGATCGTAGGCTTCGGCCGCCGGGCGCTTGGACCAGTCGCGGCGAATCATCGCCGCGCCGTCGGCGCCCTTCCAGTGCGCGCCCTCCCAGAAGCCCCACTGGATGAAGGCGGTCACCTTGGGGTGGCTGAAGGCGGCGATCAGAAAGTCGCGGGTCCAGGTCCCGTGCAGCGCGTCGTCGGTCAGGCTGAGGTCGAACTCGGTGATCTCGAGGGCCGGCCCGAACCGCGCCCAGGCGTCCAGGTTCGCCAGGGCCGTGGCGATGGGCGTCAGCGGCGTGCCCATGTGGGCCTGGATTCCCAGCACGTCCACCGGCGCGCCGTGGTCGAGCAGATAGCGGACCCGCTGGGCGACCTTGTCGCGGTAGTCGGCCTCGACCCGCAGGATGGAGTAGTCGTTGTACGCCAGCTTGACCGCGGGGGCCGTCTCGCGCGCCCAGCGGAAGACGTCGGCGAAGGTCTCCCAGCCGACTTCGTCCCAGACCTCGGTATTGCTCCCGGCCTCGTTGACCACGTCCCAGAGGTAGACCGTGTCGCGGAAGCGCGCCGCGTAGTCGCGCACGTGGCGCTCGACCGCCTGCCGCAGCGCCGCGCCGCGCAGCTCGCGGACCGGTTGGGCCAGGTGCTTGTACGAGCCCCAGACCAGGCAGTGTCCGCGGACCTCCAGCCCGTTGGCGTGGAGCCAGGCGGCGGCCTCCTCGGCCTGCCTCAACCGGCGCTCATCCTCGGCCGCCCATTTCAGGTCGTTCTCGAAGGTGATCGTGTTGTAGCGAGCCAGAACCTCCTCCCGGAAGCGCCGCCCGTCGGCGGTCCGGGTATCGGTCAGCAGCGCCGCCGGCGCCGCGGTGCCGAACCGGAAGTGGTGGCGGAGCTGGGTCACGGAGACCTGCGCTCCGGGCACCGGCCGGCCGGCGGCATCGACCACCCGCACCGACAGGTCGCCCTTGCGCAGCCGCTCGATCCGCTCCAGCGCCGCCGGCTTCCAGGAGTCGTCGTGCGCGCGACCGGCCCAGTAGTCGATGGTCTGGTCGAACCGTTGCCCCGGCGCCGGTCCATGGTTCTCCAACCGGACCCCGGCGATCTCCACCACGCCGGCGTCGTGGCCCAGGTGGAACCGTAGCTGGGCCTCGCCCGGCCGGTACGTCTGGCGCGCCCGGCCGACGAAGCGGTACTCGCGCCAGTCCGGGGTCAGGGCGATGGGCTGGTTGATATCCTTGTGATGTGGCGGCTGGCCCAGCTCGTAGACCACCGTCGCGCGGCAGCGGTCGGGGCTGCGCAGCCAGGCGCGGAAATAGACGGCATCCTGCCGCATCGCCGCACCCGGGCACGATTGGCCGAAGCTGATCTGCCAGGCCGGGCCGCCCGGCGTCGGGCTGAGGCTGAGTCGAACCGCGGACGCGCAGCCGCCGGGGCGCTCCGGCGCGGCGACCACCTCGCTCGTGGCGCCGGCGGCCGACCAGCCCTCCAGCCCGGCCGCGAAGTCGCCGTTGGCGATCATCGGCAGCGGCGCCTCCAGTGTCGGCCGGGGGCCGTAGGTCCAGCCCGGATCGTCGAGGTCCACCAGTCTTACCTCCGCCAGCTCCACCACGCCCGAATCGTAGGCCAGAAAGAAGCCGGCCTGGGCGGCGCCGGCCGGGTACTCGGCCAGCGCCTTGGCGGTGAAGGCGTACCGCCGCCAGTCCGGCGACAGCCGCAGCTCCTGGAAGAGCGACTTGGTCCACGGCTGCCCGGCCTGCTGGACCAGCGCCCCGACCCGCGCCGAGCCGGGGCTGCGGGCCAGGAACGAGAGCTCCAGCCGGTCATCCTTCCGGACCGCCGAGGCCAGGTCCTGGAGCGTCTGCACCGCGTAGGGCTTGGTGCCGGCCTCGACGACGGTCTCGATCCGCACCGCGCGGCGGCCGTCCGGGCCGTCCACCAACGAGACCGTGGCGACGCCGGCAGGGGGCATCCGCCAGCCGGCCAGACCGTCGGTGAAGTCGCCGTTGGCCAACAGATTCGCCGGCTCCGCGGCGGTCAGCGCCAGCAGCAGCACCAGAGCCATGGTCGTCTCCCGCCATCGCCAGGAATGGGGTCAGGTCACGCCCGGCCCGAACTCGGCCAGGCGGAGTGAGGCGTAGCGCAGGTCGCCGAGCGGGTGGTCGCCGGTCTCGGCGATGCGGCGATAGGCCAGGGCCATCATCGAGCGAACCACCTCGCGGCAGGCCGAATCGTCGATCCGGTTGCGCAGCTCGCCGGGGTCCTCGTCGAGCTGATACAGCTCGTCGAAGTCGAAGCTGTTCCAGACCAGCTTCCATGGCCCGTCCCAGACGATCCGCTGGGAGTACCAGTGGCGCGTGCCGTAGTACTCGGCATACCCCTGCTGGAACTCGCCGACGCGGTCCGGGTCGGCCACCAGGGGCGCGAACGAGCGACTGTCCGGGGCGCCGATGGGCTCCAGTTCGGCCAGTTCCAGGATCGTCGGCGCCAGATCGTGGAGCCCGACCCGCCCGGCGCAGGTCGCCCCCGCCGCCACTCCCGGCCCGGCCACCACCAGCGGGATGTTGTAGACCTCCTCGTACGCGCCGACGTTCTTTTGGAACAATCCGTGCGCGCCGAGCAGCTCGCCGTGATCGCTGGTCAGGACGACCACCGTCCGGTCGGCCTGACCGGCGGCCTCGAGCCGGTCGAGCAGCCGACCGAGCTGGCCGTCCAGTTCGGTGATGCTGCCCCAGTAACAAGCCGCCGCCTCGCGCTTCTGCCGCTCGTCCAGGGCGGCGAAGACGCGGGCCGACTTGCGGTACAGGTTCGGCCGGCCGGCCAGGTCGTCGGACCAGTTGTCGGGGCGGTCGAAGGCGTCGAGATCGTGGCGGTCGAACTGTTCGGCAATGGTGTAGAACGGATCGTGCGGCTCCTGGAGGCTGACGAAACAGCACCACGGCCGGTCGCCGGCGGTGACCTCGGCCAGGTACTCGGCGGCCAGGCCGCAGACCACGCCCATCGGCCGCCGCTCGGCGGGTCGGTCGGTCACCCCGTAGAAGCGCTCCGCGGCGAAGCCCTCGGGCCCGCCCAGGAACCCTTCGCACAGCCACCGCGGCGCCTCGCCGGCCAGCTCCTTGGCGCGCTGCCGGTAGGCCGCCGTGGCCGTCGAACCGTCGGTCTCCCACCCGTAGCGGTGCAGCTCGTTGGGCTTGTCGACGTGCCACTTGCCGAAGTAACCGGTGCGGTACCCCGCCTCGCGCAGCCGCTGGGCCCAGTGCGGCCGGTCGGTGACCAGGTTGGCCTCGTACTCGTGGACACAGTGATTGACCTGCGTCACGCCGTGACTGTGGGGCAGGAGGCCGGTCATCAGGCTGGCCCGGGCCGGCGAGCAGACGGCATTGGGGGTATAGGCCCTGGTGATCCGCACCCCGCGCGCCGCCAGCCGGTCCAGGCCCGGCGTCGCGCACGGATGACCCGGATCAAGCACCCGGGCCTGCATCTGGTCGGTCATCAGGAACAAGAGGTTGGGTCGAGCCGGCATCACCGCCTCCTGGCGCGAGGATACGGTTCCCGCCTCCCGCCGTCAACTCCACAAAGGGGACGGAGCCCTTTTCTTGACAGGGAGGCCGGCAGCGGCTACGCTCCGGCCATGCCAAGAACCGCTCGCATCGTCGTGCCGGGCCTGCCGCATCACGTCACCCAGCGGGGCAACCGCGGGCAGGACGTGTTCGCCACGCCCGACGACCGCGCCCGCTACCTGGAGCTGCTCAAGCTCTACGGCGACCGGTACGAGCTGGCCATTCAGGGCTACTGCCTGATGACCAACCACGTCCACCTGGTGGTCGTGCCAGCCGGCGCCGAGTCGCTGGCCAAGGCGCTGCGCTCGACGCACATGCGCTATACCCAGACCGTCAACGCCGCCGCCGGCAGCCAGGGCCATCTGTGGCAGGGACGCTACTACTCCTGCCCGCTGGACGACGCGCACCACCTCGCGGCGCTGCGTTACGTCGACCAGAACCCGGTTCGGGCCGGTCTGGTCGAGACGGCGGTGGACTACCCCTGGAGCAGCGCCGCGGCGCACTGCGGGCTGCGTCCCGAGCCGCTGCTGTCGGGCGGGCTGCCCGGCGAGCTGACCGCCGCAGACTGGGCCCGCGAGCTGGCCACGCCGGTGTCCGAGGCCGAGCTGATCCGGCTGCGGCGCCGCACCGGGCGCGGCCAGCCCTGCGGCGACGACGCCTTCGTGGCCCGGGTGGCGGCGCTGATCGGCCGGGAGCTGAGCACCCGTGGGCCGGGCCGGCCGCGCAAGCGGCCGCTGCCCGAATCCGGCGACCGCGCCCGCCGCTGAAGGTAACCGTGAATGAATAAGGGCTCCGTCCCCATTTTGGCGCTGTGCGCGGTGGCGCAGGCGAGAGTGTTCCCCGTGGCGCGTGATGAGGCGGGTATCGGGCGGCTGAAAGATCAGGTCGCCACCGTCATGTCGCTGACCGAGGAGCAGGTCGCGGCGATGGTGCCGACCGGCTCGGGCGGGGTCTACTTCACCGATTGCCCCAACTGCGGGTACGGCGCCGAGGAGGCCGGGTGCTTCGGCGAGACTTGGAATCCCAGGCAACCCGGGCGGCTGGTCTGCAAGGGCTGCGGCGCCGAATACCCGAACCATCCAAAGTACCCCGACGAGGCCTACCTGGAAGTCGACGCGCCGGGCGGCGGCAAGCACCGATTCCACTACTGGGAGCGCGCCGACGGCTACCGGACCTTCTTCCGCGCCCACGCCGACTATTGGGCTCGCGAGTGGCTCCAAGACCAGTGCAGCTTCCTCGGCGACCTGTACGCCGCCACCGGCGACGAGCAGTACGCGCGGCGGGCGGCGGTCATCCTGCTCCGCTTCGCCGAGGTCTACCCCGGCTGGGTGACCATCTGCGACCTGCCCTTCCGCCAGAAGCAGTTCGCGCCGTGGACCGTGACCGACATCCCGGGCGCCGGCAAGTACCGCAGCTCGCGCTGGACCTGGTGGGCGATCATGGACATCCCCCTCGACCTGGTCCGCGGGTACGACGGGATCAAGGACTGGCCGGGCTGGACGGCCGACGGCCGGCGTCGCGTCGAGCAGGAGCTGATCGGCGCCCTGGTCGAGTTCGTCATGGGCATCCCGGACGAGTACAGCAACATGTCCATGGGCATGTGGCGCTCGGGGATCTACGCCGGCCGGGTGCTGGCCCGGCCGGATTGGGTGCATGAGTGCGTCCGCCGGTTCGAGCACCTGTTGGAGAGCCGGTTCCTCTACGACGGGCACTGGATGGAGACCTCGGATTCGTATGCGGCCCAGACCGACGGCGGGCTGCGGGTGGTGATGGAGGCTGCGGACGGGTACAGCGATCCGCCGGGGTACCAGGACCAGGTCGACGGCCGGCGCTTCGACCACCTCGATCTGAGAGCGGTGGCGCCGGGGTTCGAGGCCCAGGCTTGGACCGTCGGCGCGGCCCGGCTGCCCGACAACCGCCTGCTCCCGGTCAACGACACCTGGGCGGTCCACGGCAAGACCAGCACCTGGTGGCGCGAGGGTCAACGCCAGCGGATGGAGTCGGTGCTGCTGCCCGGCGTCGGGCTGGCCGTCCTGGGCGGCGGCGAGGGCCCGCACCAGCTCCACGCCTGGCTCAACTACACCATGGGCACCTACCACAAGCACAGCGACGCGTTGAGCATCGGGCTCTACGCCAACGGCCGGGAGCTGCTCCCCGACATCGGCTACACCTGGACCAACTACCGCCTGCACTGGCCGTCGGTGACCATGTCCCACAGCACGGTGGTGGTCGATGGGCTGAACAGCCAGATGGACCGCCAGCACACCGGCCACCGGCTGCGCGAGTACGTCACCGACGGCCGCCGCTGCCACCTCGCCGCCGCCGAGGCGGTCACCGCTTACCCCACCGCCTCGCGCTACCGGCGCGCCCTGGCGGTGGTCGGCGCCGACGACCGCGAGGCGTACCTGATCGACGTGTTCGAGGTCGCCGGCGGCCAACAGCACGATTGGCTGCTGCTCGGCAACGTCGACGAGGACGCCGCGATCGAGGTCCCCGGGGCCGAGCCGAAGCCGTTCTCCGGGACACTGGTCAACCCGGACATCACCTACCAGAAGCCGCTCGACTTCACCACGCCGAACCCCAGCGGGCACGGCTTCGGCTTCTTCACCGACCTGCGGTCCGTGGCGGTCGACCAGTCGGTGGTGCTCGATCAGCGCCTCGCGGCCACGCCCCAGGTCGGCCTCCGGACCTGGCTGTCCTCCGGGCCGGCGACGGTTTACCTGGCGAGAGTGCCGTCCATCCGTCGCGCGCGCGAGACCAACGGGCTGCTCGACCGCGACCAGGCCCCGGCGGTTTGCGTGCGGCGGCGCGGCGAGTCGTTGGCCAGCGTCTTCGTCGCCGTTCACGAGCCGGTCAATGGCCAGCCGCGGGTGGCCTCGGTGACGGTCGACCGGGCCGACGGCGCGCTGGTCCTGCGGATCGACCGGACCGACGGCGGCGTGGACTGGTACCTTCAAGCGCTGGACGACGGCGCCGCCGTGGCGCGCGACACCGCCGCCGGACGGCTGGAGTGCGACGGCCGGTACGCCCTGCTCCGCACCGACCCGACCGGCGCCGTGACCGAGGCCCACCTGATCGGCGGCGCGCGCCTGGCCCTGGGCCGGTTCGCGCTGACCGGCGTCAAGGGCTGGACCGGCACGGTGCGCTCGTTCGCCAGGGAGTCGGGCGACGGCTGGCGCGGTTGGTTCGAGGTCCCGGAAACAGTGCCCGAGGGCCGGCACGGGACGTTCATCCTCCACTTCGCCGACGGCACGCAGCGGCCGTTCAACGTGGTCAAGCTATCCCCGGCGCCCGGAGGCACCCGGCTGCACGTCCGCGAAGACCCCGGCTTTGAGGTGGTCGACGGCAAAGTCAAGCTGGTCACCCACCCCCAACGCGAGCTCGCCGGCCCGGCGCTGACCTACACCTTGTCCGGCGTGACGCGCTACCAGCGCTGACTGCCGACCGCCCCCAGGACTCCCCCGGAAAAAACGGTGTCAGACACCGTTTTCGCCAGTCTTCCTCGGCCGGCCCGGCTGGCGCAGGGCGAGTTCCAGCCCGCGCTCCTTGGCCGTCCGCTCCACCCAGTCGTCGCCGCCGTAGGGCCGGCCCCGATTCACGCTGCGCCGCAGCGCAGTGAGCTCCGCCTCCGTCTGCGGCTGGTTGAGCCACTCCAGCCAGTCGTCCGGCCGCGGCAGCGGACCCGCGCTCAGCCACGGCGCCTCCTGACCGACACTGCTCCAGCGCCAGTCCTCCGCCCGCCGCACCAGGCCCGCGCGGAGCGGGTTGCGCTCGATATAGCGCCAGACGGTCAGCAGATGGGCGTCGTCCTCGACCTGGAAGGACCTGAATCTGCCCTGGTAGAGGTGGCCGGCGCCGGCCGTCCCACGGCTCGCGTGCCACCGCTGCGTGTGCGTCAGCGTCAGCCACCCGACGAACCGCGAGACCTCCTCGGCCCGCCTCGGCCAGAGGAGGAGGTGCCAGTGGTTGGGCATCAGACAGAACGCCAGGACACGGGTCTCGAACCGCTCGACCGCCTCCCCCAGCAACGCGACGAAGCGATTGTAGTCAGCCTCGTCATCGAACAACGGCAGCCGCGCGTTGCCGCGGTTGAGCGCGTGCACGAGATCATCTGGGGCAATCGTCCGCGGCGCTCGTCCCATGGGTCACAAGGCTCCTGGACGGGTTGTAGCCGGAGCCGATGGGCAAGTCAAGCCGGCCCGCAAGGGATTCCTGGAAAAACGGTGTCAGACACGAATGCTGGTTCCTTAAGCCCGACCACCCGCGACCTGCGCCCGCAGCAGCGCCCGCGGCTTGGTCATCAGCCGGTAGTTGCTCGGCCGCCGCTT
>JAANMW010000534.1_pt1 | contig 44599 bp, 38 predicted proteins | sample 7279671 | NCBI WGS metagenome assembly JAANMW01 (sample SAMN14094541, study PRJNA606508) | bioreactor metagenome | isolation source: A lab-scale SPAN reactor treating ammonium-rich wastewater day 247 | place: Ireland: Galway | collected 2017-09-19 | reverse complement strand
AGCAGCGCGAGCGCCCACCCGACGACGATCAGGATCGGTCGTCGCATCCAGTTCACGCCGTCGTCGACGCGCGCGGGCCAGCGCGCCCGGTCGAGGAACACGCGCTCGACCGCGTAGTAGGAGGCCGCGCTGATCGCGAGCGCGAGCGGAAGGACCACCGCGACCATCGCCGCGAAGTCGTGCAGCGACGCGTCGCCGCGGTGCGGGACGAGCCGGTGGTCGACCACGAACTCGATCACCGAGAAGTGCCACAGGTAGAGGCTGTAGCTCACCGTGCCGATCCACGCCGCGAGGCGATTGCCGAAGACGGCGGCGCCGATGCGCGACGCGCCGGGCATGGCCAGCGCGTAGAGCATCGTCGCGATGGCGAGCGAGAGCCCGAGCATGCGCGCGAAAGTCCGCGCGTCGTTCGTCCACCACATGATGTCGTAGCGGCCGCACAGGTAGCCGATGGCGAAAAGCGCGAGCGCGCCCGCGACGAAGAGCGCGTCGGCGGCGGCGGCCGGCATGCCGGAGGAACGCCTCGCCCACGCCGCGGCTGCCATCCCGCTCGCGAACTCGATGGCGCGAAACGGCGTCCAGGCGAGGAGCCATTCGAGCGCGGGCAGGGCGATCACCGCGCGATGGACGGCGAGCGTGACGGCGAGCGCGAGCGCCACCAGCAGCCACGTGCGGCCTCCGGACAAGAGCCACGCGCCGAGCGGGAACACGAGGTAGAAGTGCCACTCGATCGGCAGCGACCAGAACACGCCGCTGATCGTGCTCACGTAGGCCGGCACGGCGTTGTGGGTCATCGCGAGATGCAGCGCGACGTCGGGGAGTTCGGGTGGCGTCCAGCGGCCGACGCGGAGCCAGGCGAGCGGCAGCAGGATCGAGAGACAGGCGAGGTACGCCGGGAAAACTCGCAGCACGCGGCGGCCCAGGAAGCGACCGTACGCGCGCGCGCCGAGCCAGGGGAACATCGCGCGGTCGCGCTCATGCTCGACCTGCCACTGGAGGACGAAGCCCGACAGCACGAAGAAGACATCGACGCCGAGCCAGCCCGAGGCCAGCAACGGATCGAGGCGCCATGCGCCTGCCCCGCCCAGCACCGGACGGCCGGTCGCGATCCACGCGTGGTATCCGACGACCCAGAGGGCGGCCAGCGCGCGGACCCCCGTAAGCGCGGGGACGTCGGCGCGCCGGAGCGTCACGGATTCGCCCCGGGTTTCCCGGCGCGTGCCTGACCGCTGTGGTAGGCGTCGCGCGCAGGGTAGAGCAGCACGCGGTCGACGCGCGCGGTCGCGACATCGGGCGCGTAGTCGAGGTCGATCCGGAACTGACTCGCGATCGCGTCGCCCCACGCCTTCGGCCAGGAGAGCGCCACGCGCTCGCTTCCTTGCGACCGGCCGATCTCGGTCCAGCGATCGCCCTGCTCGAGCCGGGCATGAACGGCGATCGAACGCGGCTTCGGTCCTGCGAACGCGCGCACTATCGCCAGATCGAGCCGGTTCGGCCGGAGCACCTGGTCGGGCGGCGAGACGAGTTCGACGACGCCGCGGTCGGGCGCGACGCCGATGTAGCCCTCGCCTTCCGAGAGCGTGCCGCGCGAGGTGGTCCAGCCGTCGTCACTCGCGAATCCGGCCGCGCCGAAGGTCCACAGGCGCGAACCGCGCGGCAGGTCGGCGCGCGCGACCATCGAGTCCTTCATCGCGCGCTCGGAATCGGTGTTGCGGAACGCGGTGTAGGGCACGAAATCCGGATCGTTCTCGAACAACCCGTTCGAGCCGTTCCACGCCATCAGCGCGATCTGGCGGCCGTCGTAGTTCGCGATGCTGCGGAACATCCGGTACGACGCCTCGTAGTCGGGCTTGCGCCTGGGCATCTTGAGGTCGGTCGCGTTGGACTCGACGATCGCCCAGCCGTCGTCGTAGCGCGCGATGTTGCTGTAGACGCCGCGGCCGTTCGCCATGCCGTGGCGGTCCTGCGCCGAGAGCCCGTACATGAGCGTGCCGAGATGGCCGTGGCGCGGCACCGAGCCCTCGATCGACACGCCGGCGGAATCGTAGTCCGGCGTCCAGCCGCGCAGTTTGATCGACACCGGGCGCAGGCCCGGGTCGGGCGCGGTGAACGCCTGCGCGGTGAAGATGCGATCGGCGGGAATGCCCATCGCGTACACCCAGTCCGCGAGTTCGACGTAGTGCAGGTGCACGACGTGCTTGCGGAAGGCGTCCCACTCCAGGTACCACGGGTCGAGCCAGAACGGCGTCTCGCCCTCGGGCACCTTCAGGCTGTTGACGCCGACGAGTTCGCGCGGCGGCTCGACCTCGTCCCACGACGTCCACGATTTGCGCGCGAGCGCGTTCACCTGCGCGAGCGTCAGCGAACCGGGGCGGCGGAACGAGCGGAGGTCGGGCACGCCCGGGCCGCCGCGACCGGCGTACGGACCGGTGCCCCGCAGCCACTCGCGGAACTGCCGCAGCATGCCCGGGTTGTAGTCGAACCGGTAGCCACCGCCGAGGAACGGATTCATGTAGGTGTCGGCGTCGAGCGTGACGCCGACGAGGAGGTCCGGGTGCTCGCGGTAGAACGCCGCGAGCCGCTTTGCCGCGGCCTGCAGGTTGCGCTTCTTGTACGCGCGGATCTTCGGGGCGTAGACGTGGTAGGTGAGCGAGCGGCCGAGCTGCGGGCCGGGGAGCGAGCCGGGCACGTCCTTCATCAGGTCGTCGGGATGCTCCTTGTCGTGCTGGTCCCACTGGACGTTGGCGCGGTCCTGCTCGAGATGATCGTTGAGGTCCCACGCGGGCGAATCGCAGGACGCGTCGCCCCAGATGCCGCCGTTCAGGATCACGTTCACCGGCAGGCGCTTCGCCACCGCGTAGCGCAGCACGCCGTCGAGCGAATCGTCGGCGATGCGCCGGTCGCCGCACTTCGGGCCGTCGATCGGAAAGTCGGGATCGAACACCCAGTCGTGCTGAGCGCCCTTGGTCGTGCGCATGTAGAGCACCGGCACGCTCATGCCGACTTTCTGCGTGCGCGACTGGTAGGCGACGTACTGCTCGGCGATCTCGTCCGCGCCGCCGAGCGCGACACCGGAGGTCATCATCAGGAAATAGAACCGGCGGGCGGCGAGTTCCGGACGCTCGTCGAGGAGCGCGCTCCACTGCGTCATCGCCGCGGGGGGAATGAGGCTCCTGCGCGCGATGACCGCTTCGCGACCGTCCTTGCCGATCGCGACGACCGTCACGTTGTGCCGCATCGGCGCGAGGTCGCCGAAGTCGCCTTCGAACGTGAAGCCGCCGTTCGGATTGTCGGGGAAGCCCGGCTTCTCCTTCGCGACATCCTCGCGCGGCAGGCCGATCCGCGCCTGGTAGGTGCGCTCGTCGACGCGCACCTCGACCCGCGCGATGCCGTCCTTCGCGAGCGCCCAGCCTGCGAGCGCGAGTTTGGTGCCGACGATCGCCTCGTCGGCGGGCGTGTCGAGCCAGCCCTCCGGCGCGCTCGGCTGCGCGACGGCGGGCGCGGGAACGGGGGCTGCCGGGGCGGCGGCAGGTGTCACCGCCGCGGGCGTGGGCTCGGGTGCGCGCAGCCGGCCGTATTTCTGGATCGCGTAGAACTCGACCGCCACCAGCGCGGCGATCGCGCCGAGGATGCCGATGAACCAGCGCGGCAGCTTCGGCGTCATCGCGCGGAACGCCCGGAGCAGCCACGCGGGCGGACGCCCACGGATGCTGGCCGGATCCTGGGATTCGGGCGAAGACATGGTCGAGAGGGCATGCGGCGCGACGATCGGCGTTCGACCGGCCTGGCGGATCCGGGTTCGCGGCCCCGCAGGCCCCGCGCGGCATTGTATCGGCCGCATGGGTCGGGACCGGCATCAGGGAGAGTCCCGGGCAGCCTTGCGTCGGAGATCACGCGATCTTCTTGGTCATGACGATGCACTCGAAGCTCTCGCCCCCTCCGAGCGCATGCCGCGCGCGCGTCTCGGCGCGCCACCCGAGCGATTCGTAGAACGCCGCCGCGTTGAGCGACGCATCGAGGAGAAGGGCGGAGCGGCCATGGGCGCGCGCCGCGTCCTCGATCGCGCCCATCAGCGCGCGTCCGACGCCCTGCCGGACGAAATCGGGATCGACGTAGCACGCGCGCACGATCCCGGCATGCGGATCGAGTTCGGCGAAGCCGGCGAGGCGGCCATCGTCGTCCTCGGCGACGACGAGGACGTGCGTGGCGATCGAGGCGGCGAAGGAGACCGGAGACGTCCGGCTGGACCAGGCGTCGACGGTCCCGGGATCGTAGTGCGCGGAAGCGACCTCCCGGATCGCGCGCGTGTGGATCGCCCAGATCGCCGCCGCATCGGCGGGGACGGCGCGACGGATGCGCCAGGGGCGCATCGGAGACGCTATCGCGTCTGGCTGAAGTAGACGTACGCCGGCTGGGGCACGCTGCCCTGATCCATCCTGCGGCGTTCGGCCAGATCGCGCGGCAGCTTGTCCCACCAGATCGCGCGACCCCTGCGCTGCTCGTCGACGACTTTCGGCTTCTGCTCGAGCACCTCGCGGATGAACTGCGTGTGCTCGGAAACGTAGTGGCGGGCGGGGAGCATTCCCATGGCGGGGGCGGGCAAGGGCTTTCGGAACCGCAATTCTAGCGTAGGCGGAGGCTGCGGCTACGCGTCGACCTCCACGACTTCGGCGGACGAGGCCGGAACCGGAACGTCTTCGCCCTCCGCGCGCAGGCCCCCGACATGAAACGCGATGGCGTCGCGAATGAGTTCGAGCACCGCTTCGCGGCTCTCTGCGGCAGCGACGCAGCCGGGAACATCGGGCACGTGCGCGCCCCAGGATGCCGGTCCCTTTTCGACGACGACGAGATAGCGCATGGTCAATCCTTTCGCAGGAGCCCGCTTGCTTCAACGCGCTCTTCAGCGGTCCGATCGGAACGTCCGCACTCGACTTGCCGGACACGGTGACCCTGCCGGGCTCGACCGGGTGTCGATTCTGACGGTGACGGCCTCGCAAGCGGACCAGGTTCCACCCGTCCAGCTTCAGGCGGTCGACGAGCTCCCTCACTTTCATCGACGGGAGCGTGCAGGAGCCCGTCCCGATTTCGCGATGGTACCAACGGACGATGCCGGACGCGACGGCGCGCGGCCGGCTCAACGCTCGAGTTTGCCCGCGACGATCCGGTAGGCGTAGAGCCGGCACTCGATCGCGCCGTTCCACAGCGGTGTGCGCCGCTCGGCCTTGAGGCCGAACTTCTTCGGGAGGTTGGTATCCCCCGAGAACAGGAACGCCGACCAGCCGGCGAATCGGGCCTTCAGCGCGTCGCCGAACTTCGGGTACATCGCGGCCACGCGCTCCTGGTCCTCGAGCCGGATGCCGTAGGGCGGGTTGGTGACGATGACACCGGAAGGTGCCGGGGCGGGCCGCGTGAGCGCGTCGGCCTGCTCGATCGCGAGGTGGCCGTCGAGTTGCGCGAGCGACGCGTTCGCGCGCGTCTTCGCGACCGCCGCGGACAGGCGGTCGCTCGCGTGGATCGTCGGGTGCTCCGGGGGCGGCTTCACGCGGTCGCGCGCGCGCTGCTTCATGCGCTGCCAGGTCGGGCCGTCGAACCACGCGAGCTTCTGGAAGCCGAACGTGCGCGTGAGTCCGGGAGCGCGATCGGCCGCGATCGCCGCGGCCTCGATCGCGATCGTGCCGCTGCCGCACATCGGGTCGAGGAACGCGAGGTCCGGCGTCCAGCCCGACAGCGCGATGAGCCCGGCCGCCAGGTTCTCGCGCAGCGGGGCTTCCTCGGTGTCGCGCCGCCAGCCGCGCTTGAAGAGCGGCTCGCCCGAGGTGTCGAGGTAGAACGTCGCCTCGCGCTCGGTGAGGTAGGCGTGCACGCGGACCTCCGCAGCACGCTTGTCGACCGACGGGCGCTTGCCTTGTTCGTCGCGGAAGCGGTCGCAGACCGCGTCCTTCACGGTGAGCGTGGCGAACTCCAGGCTTCGGAGCGGCGAGCGCGTGGCCGCGACGTCGACGCGGATCGTGCGGTCGACGCGGAAGTGCTTCGGCCATGCGATCGAGCGGGCGAGCGCATTCAGTTCCCGCTCGTCGCGGCAGGCCCCGCCGCCGACCTTCCACAGCACGCGGCTCGCGAGGCGCGATTCGAGGTTCGCGCGGCAGGCGAACTCGAGCGCGCCGGCGAAGCCGACGCCGCCGTCGACCGGAGCGACCGAGGCGGCCCCGAGACGCTCGAGTTCCGCGCCGAGCGCGGCCTCGAGCCCGCGCGGGCAGGGCGCGAAGAAGGCTTCCACGCGGTCAGAACGGCTTCAGGACGACGAGGAACACCACGGCGACGAGGATCGGCAGCGCGGGAATCTCGTTCAGCCAGCGGTAGAACACGTGACCGTGGCGGTTGCGGTCCTGCGCGAACGCGCGGACGAGGCGGCCGAGGTAGACGTGGAACGCGACGAGCAGCACGACGAGCGCGAGCTTCGCGTGCAGCCATCCGCCCGAGATCCCGTAGCCGAGCCACAGCCACGACCCGAACCCGATCGCCAGCACGGCGGAGGGCGTCATGATGCCGCGGTAGAGCTTCCGCTCCATCACCTTGAAGCGCTCGATGCCGACGCGGTCGTCGGGCGCGCATTGGGCGTGGTAGACGAAGAGCCGCGGCAGGTAGAAGAGCCCCGCGTACCACGCGACGACGAAGACGATGTGCAGCGCCTTGACCGTCAGCATCGCGGCCTCCCCGTGCAATCTCGTCCGGCGCAGCGAAGTGCCGGACCCATGACGGACGCCCCGGGCGCGGCGGTCACTTGAGGAGCCTGCGCCGGGTGAGAACGAGCGCCAGCCAGTACGCGGCGGCGGCGTAGGTCGCCAGCACGGCGAGGTGCAGCGCGACGGCGTCGGGCACGCGCCCGAGCATCAGCGGGCGGGCGAGGTCGATCGCGTGCTTGAGCGGCAGGACGTTCGCCGCGGCCGCGAGGGCGCCCGGCATCTGGTCGACCGGGAAGTACACGCCCGACAGCAGCAGCATCGGCGTGATCACGAGGGTGAAGAAGTAGGTGAAGAAGTCGTAGTTGGGGGCGAGCGCGGTCATCGTGAGGCCGAACGCGCCGAACACGAGGCCGACGAGGAAGCCGAGCGGCAGGATGAAGGCCGCGAACCACGTGTGCCCGAATCCGAGCGCCAGGACCACCGCGAGGATGGCGGCGGTCGACATCACGGCCTTGGTGCCGGCCCAGATCCACTCGGCGAACACCACGTCGTCGAGCGAGATCGGCGCATTGATGATGCCCTCCCAGGTGCGCTGCACGTGCATCCGCGAGAACGCCGAATACATGCCCTCGAACGACGCGGTGAACATGGCGCTCTGGCAGACCATCCCGGTGCCGATGAACGCGACGTAGGGCATCCCGCCGACCTCGCCGACGAGCGCGCCCAGGCCGTAGCCGAGCGCGAGCATGTAGAACAGCGGGTCGGCGATGTTGCCGAGCACGCTCGCGAGCGCGAGCTTGCGCCAGACGAGCAGGTTGCGCCGCCACACCGGCACGAAGCGCAGCGAGAACGACGGCGGCGCGGCCAGGTGGGCGGGGAGGCCGAGGGAGATCGCCCGCACCGTCAGTCCCGCAGCTCGCGGCCGGTGAGCTTGATGAACAGGTCCTCGAGGTTCGCGGGCCGGTGCAGGTAGCGCACGCCGCCGCGCGTCGCGAGGTCGGAGACGAGCGCCTGCGCGTCCATCGCATAGCAGAACGCGGTCTCGCCCGCGATCTCGAGGCGTTTCGCGAGCTTGCGTCCCCGCGCATCGGCCCAGGCCCGTGCGCCGTCGCCGTAGACCTCGACCACCTCGGGCTCGACGTGCTCGGCGATCAGCGCGCGCGGCGCGTCGCAGGCGATCATGCGCCCGTGGTCGATGACGGCGAGCCGGGTCGCGAGCCGCGCGGCCTCGTCCATGAAATGCGTCGTGAGCAGGATCGTCTTGCCCTGCGTCAGCAACTGGCGCAGGCCGTCCCAGATCAGGTGGCGGGCCTGCGGATCGAGTCCGGTCGTCGGCTCGTCGAGGATGAGGAGTTCGGGATCGTTGACGAGCGCGCGCGCGAGCGTCAGGCGCCGCTTCATGCCGCCCGAGAGCGTGCGGATGGGGGCGTGCGCCTTCGCGGCGAGCCCGGCGAATTCCAGGAGCCGCGGCAGGCGGCGCTCCAGCGTGGTCCGGTCGATCGCGAAGTAGCGTCCGTAGACGAGGAGGTTCTCGGTGACCGTGAAGTCGGGATCGAGGTTGTCCATCTGCGGCACGACGCCCACGCGCACGCGCGCCGCTCGCGCGGCCTTCGGCACCGGCTCGCCGCACAGCTCGATCGTGCCGCCGTCGGGCTCGATGAGTCCGAGGCAGCAGCGCAGCGTCGTGGTCTTCCCCGCGCCGTTGGGCCCGAGGAGTCCGAAGCACTCGCCGCGACGGATCTGGAACGACAGGCCGCGCACGACCTCGTTGCCGCCGTAGCGCTTGACGAGTCCGTCGACCGCGAGCACGCGATCGCGCCGGCCCGCCGCGAGTCCGGGCAGCACCCGATCGACGATCGACGCCATCATTCGCCTCCGCCCGCGCGCGCGCGATGCCACATGCCGACGATCGTGTCGCGCAACTGCGGCAGGCGTCCGTGGAAGAAATGCGAACAGCCGGGGAAGACGACGATCGGCAGCGCCTGCGGGCGCGCCCAGTCGAGCACGTCGGCGAGCGGCACCACCTCGTCGGACTCGCCGTGGACGACGATCGTGTCGGCGGGAACCGGCTCGACGGCGAAGCGCTTCACCGCGGGCCCGACCAGCACGAGGCGCTCGGCGTCGACGCGTTTCGCGACGCGCGTCTGCACGTAGGAGCCGAACGAGAACCCGGCGAGCGCGACCGGCGAGTGCGCGCCGAACCGCTGCCGCGCCCATCCGAGTGCCGCGAGCGCGTCGTCGGTCTCGCCGATGCCGCCGTCGAAGCGGCCCTCGGAGGCGCCCACGCCGCGGAAGTTGAAACGCACGGCGACGTAGCCCAGCGCGTGGAACGCCTTCGCGAGCGCCTGCGCCACCTTGTTGTCGAGCGTGCCGCCCTGCTCGGGGTGCGGATGCGCGACGAGAGCGATGCCCCGGCGCACGGACGACGGCGCGTTCGCGACGATCTCCAGCGCGCCGGCGGGGCCGTCGGCGACGACGCGCTCGGTCGCGGCGGCGAATCCCGACGTCAAATGCGCAGCCTCTCGACGATCTCGCCGCCGACGAGGTGGCGGTCGACGATTTCGTCGATGTCGTCGCGGTCGACGTAGGTGTACCAGACGCCTTCCGGGTACACCACGAGGCAGGGCCCCTCCTCGCATCGATCGAGGCAGCCCGCGCGGTTGATCCTGACCTTGCCCGGGCCGGAGAGCGAGAGCGACTTCACGCGGTCCTTCGCGTACTTCTGCAGCGCGGCCGCGCCGGCGCTCGCGCAGCACTTCTCCGGCGCGTCGCGCTGGTTGAGGCAGAAGAAGACGTGGCGCTGGTAGTAGCTCATCGGCGGTGCAGGCCCGGGCAAACGAACATTGTAGCCGCGGGACGGGCGGTCCCGGAGGCGGCGTTCAGTCCGAATCCCCGGGCGCGCCCCAGGCCGGGCGGCCCGACAGCGCGAAGAGCCAGCCCGCGGCCGCGACGGGCCACAGCAGCAGCACCGTGTGCGTCAGGCCGTTGAAGTTGAGCAGGTGGCCGTAGCGCCACGAGAACAGCGTCAGCGGGGCCCGGGCATCGAGGACGTCCGAGGCGAGCACCGGCGTCAGAAGCGAGGTCAGCAGCGCGACGCCGCAGAGCGCGATCATCGCCGGCCGCGGCAGCGCGATCGCGGCGAGCAGCGCGAGCGCGCCCGCGGCGGCTCCGATCGACACGCCGGGCCGCAGCCACCCTTCCCACGCCGCGGGTTTGAGCAGGAGCAGGGCGGCGACGCCCTTCAGGAGCAGCGCGGTGCCGATCAGGAGCAGCACCGCCACGCCGGCGTGTCGCCTGTGGCGAAGGAGGAGCGTCAGGAACAGCCCGACGCCGAGGAGCTGGAACGCGCTCTCCGCGGCCTCGATGACGATGGACGCGGAGTCGGATCCGGGCACCTCCGCGACGAGCCGCTCCGTCGCCGGGTCGAACGTGATCGCGAACAGCGGAATCGCGGGATTGAGCTGCGCCGCGAGCCACAACGCGAGCAGCGCGAGGCCGATGTCGCCCAGCGCGCCCCGCAGGAACAGCCCGCGCCGCCACGCGGTGAGGCGCGCGCGGGCGTCGGGCCGTCGCGCGAGCGCTGCGGCGACCGCCGCGCCGGCGAGCGCGCCCAGCGTGTTGGACGCGAGGTCGATGACGTTCGCGTCGCGCGGCGGGATCCACGCCTGCAGCGACTCCATCGCGAAGGACAGCGCGAGGCCCGCCATCGCGCCGAGCGCGATCCGCCGCGCCGGCGATGCGCGCCTCGGAATCAAGGCGACGAAGGCGCCGAGCGGCAGGTACGCGATGACGTTCGCGATGACGTCGTAGCGCGGCCAGCGCAGGCGCCCGGGCGAGAACAGCCAGAACGGAGCGTCGGGGGGTGGCGCCAGCACGTCGCCGAACGGCTGCAGGCTCGCATAGACGATCGCGAGCGCGTAGATCCCGGCGAGCGCGTGCGGGAGGAGCGACCGGGGCCGGCCGTGGACCGCGCCGGACGCGTCCCATCCCGCCGGATCGTTCATGGCTCCACGGCGGGCGCGGGGGCCGTCAGCCACTTGCGCACGACGGTGAGATCCGCGGTCTCGCCGATCGGGAGAAAACCGCGCGACGCGAAGAGCGACGAAGGGCCGTGGTAGTGGTCGCCGGCCTTCGTACTGTCGCCCGCCTTGAACGGGAACGCGTCGACGAGCGCGATGCCGCGTTCGCGCAGGTCGGCGAGCGCGCCGTCGAGGAGCGCGCCGGCGACGCCGCGCCGCCGCCACGCCGGCGCGATCACGAAGCAGACGATGACCGCGGCGTCCTGCGGCGGCACGTCGATCGGCGTCGGCGCGACGTTCAGGCGCTCGAAGCAGTGCGGCAGCTTGTGCCGGGGCGCGGCGTGGAGCCAGCCGACGGTCTCGCCGCCGGATCGCGCGAGGTAGCCTTCCGCTTCACCCGCGTCGATCGAGGCGGACACCGCGATCCGATTCTGCCCGGCGGTGAACGCGGTCCAGTCGAGCGCGCGCGGGACGCGGTAGAACTGGCAGTAGCAGCGCGCCCACTCGGGGTTGTCCGAGAACGCTGGCCCGCGCTCGTGATCGAAGAACGCGAGATAATCCTCGCGCGCGGCCGGCGACAGGCGGACGACGGAGATGCCGGTGCTCGGCATTCCGTCATCTTAACCTCCGCCGCCGGGCACGCACCCGGCATCGGGGACGCGACGTCTACCGCGCGGCCTTGATCTCGGTCCAGAGCTTGTTGCGCAGGCGCCGCTGGGCCGGCGTGAGGTCCTGCAACTGCTCGAGTTTCGCGGCGACGTCCTTCGGCGGGAACACCGCCGGCAGCGCCTTCAGTTCCGGCTTGATGTACTTCGCCGCGTCGAGGTTCGGGTTGCCCGACCCGATCAGGTTGGTGAGTTCGGCGGAGTTGCGGCCGTCGAGCATGAAGTCGATGAACCGGTGCGCGAGGTCGGGGCGCGGCGCGTTCTTGTGGATCACCATGTTGTCGACGGCGAGGACCGCTCCCTCCTTCGGCATCCCCTGCAGGATGCGGAACTTGCGGCCCGCGGCCTGCGCGTCGAGGTCGGCCTGGAAGATGTCGTTGCTGTAGCCGTGGACGAGCCAGATGTTGCCGACCGTGAGTTCCTTGATGTACGACGACGCGTTGAACGCGGCCCAGTAGGGCTTCGCCTTCTTGATGACGTCGGCCGCCTCGCGCCAGTGCTTCTCGTTCGTGTCGTTGGCCGAGTAGCCGAGGTACTTGAGCGCGGCCGCGAAGAGCTCCGCCGGGCTGTCGAGCACCGTGACGCGGCCCTTGACCTTCGCGAGGTATTTCGGGTCGAAGATCACCGCCCAGGTGTCGGTCGGAAGCCCCAGCTCCTTCATCTTCTGGTCGTTGTACCCGATGATCGTCGTCGACATCGCGTAGGGCACCGAGTACTTGTTGCCCGGATCGAACCGGGTGTCGAGGTAGACGCGGTCGACGTTTTTCAGATTCGGGAGCTTCGAGAGGTCGATCGGCTGGAGCTGGCCGCCCCGGATGAGCGCCTGGACCGTGCCGCCGGTCGGCACCATCACGTCGTAGCCCTTCGCGCCCGCCGCGAGCTTCGCGAGCAGCTCCTCGTTGTCCGAGTAGTAGGTCTGGACCACCTCGCACTTGCACTCGGCCTCGAAGCGCTTGACCGTCTCCGGCGCGATGTAGTTGTTCCAGTTGTACAGATGGAGCTGGTCGGCGGCGCCGGCCGGCGCGGCCGCGACGAGGGAGGCGAGGGCCGCCGCGAGGGCGGAAGCGAGTAGGCGAGAAGTCATGGCGTCAGTCCGATTCGGTGCGAAGGAGGCTGGGGGAGAGGCGTGCGGCCACCACGATCAGCACGAGCGTCAGGAGCATCAGCAGCGTCGACACGGCGTTGACCTCGGGGGTGACCGCGATCTTGATCATCGAGTAGATCTGGAGCGGAAGGGTAACCGTACCGGCGCCGGCCGTGAAGAAGGTGATGACGAAGTCGTCGATCGACAGCGTGAAGGCCATCAGCGCGCCCGCGATCACGCCGGGCATGATCAGCGGCAGCGTGACGCGCCGGAACGCCTGCCAGGGCGTCGCGCCGCAGTCCCGCGCGGCCTCGACGAGGCTCTCGTCCATGCCGGCGAGGCGTGCCCGGACGACGATCGCCACGAACCCGATGCAGAACGCGATGTGCGCGATGGCCACGGACACCAACCCCAGCGTGAAGTTCAGCATCACGAAGAAGATCAAGAGCGCGACGCCCATCAGGATCTCCGGGATCGCGATCGGCGTCAGCACCAGGACCGGGAGCAGCCTCAGGCGGTAGCGATGCATCGCGACGCCCGCCATCGTGCCCAGCGCGGTCGACACGACGCTCGCGGCCAGCGCGATGGCGAGCGAGTTCACGGCCGCGGTGATCATCTCCTCGTTCTGCGCGAGCTTGCGGTACCAGTCGAACGTGAACCCCACCCACTCCGCGTTGAGCCGCGAGTCGTTGAACGAGTAGGCGACGACGATCGCGAGCGGCAGGTACAGGAACAGGTAGGCGACGATCGCCGCCGCCCACAACGCGATGCGCGTGCCGCTTCTACGCACGGGACGATCCCCTGCCGCCGCGACGTCCGACCCAGGCGGCGAGCCCGGCGAGCCCGAGCGCCGCGGCCGTCAGCACGATCGACAGCACGCTGCCGAACGGCCAGTCCCGCGATTCGAGGAACTGCTGCTTGATCAGGTTGCCGATCAGGCTGTCGTTCGGCCCGCCGAGGATGTCGGGAATCGCGAAGATGCCGAGCGCGGGGATGAACACGAGCGCCGCGCCCGCGTAGACGCCCGGCAGCGACAGCGGGAAGGTGATCCGCCAGAACCGCTGCCAGCCGCTGGCGCCGAGGTCCTGCGCCGCGTCGAGCAGCGCGCGGTCGTGCTTCTCGAGGTTCGCGTAGAGCGGGAGCACCATGAACGGCAGGTGCACGTAGACGAGGCACACGAGCACCGCGAACGCGCTGAACAAGAGCGGGACCGGCTCGGCGCCGAACAGGGCCAGCACCGCGTTCACGCCCCGGGCGAGCGCCGCGTTGGGCCCGAGGATGATCATCCAGGCGTAGATGCGGATGAGGAAGTTGCTCCAGAACGGCAGGATCACGAGCAGCAGCAGGAGGTCGCGGTACTTCCTCGGACTCTGCGCGATGAGCGTCGCGAGCGGATAGGCGAGCAGCAGGCAGGCGATCGTCGTGACGAGCGCGTAGGCGACCGACTTCAGGAACACCTCGAGGTAGACGGTGCTCTCGGCGAGTCGCGCGTAGCTTTCGAGATTGAGGTCGAGCCGTCCGTCCGCGCCGACGAGCGGCGCGAGGCCGCCGAAGTCGCCGGGCGTGCGGAACGACGCCGCGAGCATGATGAGCGTCGGGATCGCGAAGAAGAAGAGCAGGTAGGCGAGCGGCGGGCCGCTCATCGCCCACTTGCCCCAGTCGACGCGTCCGCGCGCGGCCATCGCTCGAGCGCTCACCCGGCGATGAAGTGGCCGGCGTCGACCGCCCAGCTCATCTCGACCGCGTCGCCCACCTCGAAGAACTTCGCGCGCCCGCTCTGCGAGTTCGCGAGCAGCGCCTCCACGCGCGCGCCGCCCGGCGTCTCCACCTTGTAGACGGTGACATCGCCCATGTACAGGAGGTCGGCGACGCTGCCGCGGACGTGGTTGTCCGGCGTGCCTTCCGGCGCCCGCGCGACGATGCGGATCTTCTCCGGCCGCAGCGCGACCGTGCCCTGCGCCGGAACGCTCGTGCCCTCGGGCGCGGACGCGCGGACCACGCCGATCCCGGGCACGTCGAGCGACAGGACGCCGTTCTCGTGCGCCACGACCGGGCCGGACAGCAGGTTGCACTGGCCGATGAAGTCGGCGACGAAGCGGGTCGCGGGCGAGCCGTAGATGCGCGACGGCTCGTCGAGCTGCTCGACCCGGCCGCGGTTCATCACCGCGATGCGGTGCGACAGCGCAAGGGCCTCGGTCTGGTCGTGCGTCACGTAGACGAACGTGATGCCGACCTCCTTCTGCAGGTTGATGAGCTCGATCTGCATCTCCTCGCGGAGCTTCGCGTCGAGCGCGGCGAGCGGTTCGTCGAGCAGCAGCACGCGCGGGTGGGTCACGAGCGCGCGCGCGATCGCGACCCGCTGGCGCTGTCCGCCGGAGAGTTCGTGCGGCATGCGCTTGCCGAAGCCGGTGAGCCGCACGTCCTCGAGCGCCTCGGCGATCTTGCCGGGAATCGCGGAGGGCGGTGTCCGCGCCATCTGCAACGGGAACGCGATGTTGCCCTCGACGGTCATGTGCGGGAACAGCGCGTAGCTCTGGAACACGGTCCTGACCGGGCGCCGTTCGGGGGGGTCTGCCGCGAGGTCCTTCCCGTCGAGCAGGATCCGGCCTTCGTCCGGGAGGTCGAATCCGGCGATCATGCGCAACAGCGTCGTCTTGCCGCAGCCGGAGGGCCCGAGCAGCGTGAAGAACTCCCCGGCCTCGATCGCGAGGCCGACGCGGTCGACCGCCGTGAACGCGCCGAAGCGGCGCGTGACCCCCTGGATGTCGAGCAGCGCCACGGGCGCGAGCCTCCGGACCGGCTGGGAAGAACGGTGCGCGGATTGTAAGGCATGGCGCAGTGCATCATCCGGCGAGACGCCCGGCACGTCCCTTGCATGGTCCGGCGGGTCGGCCGTTCGAGGCGCGGGAGCGCCCTGTCCGAACGGCCGAGATCGGGGCGTCGGCCCTTGTGATACCTTCGAGACGATGTCGACGAACAAGACTTCGGGGTCGCTCCTCGAGACGCTCCGGGCCCAGTCCGATGCCGTCCGGGGGCAGGGAGAAGCCGCCCGGCGCCCGCTCGAGGAGTCGATCCGCGAGATCGACCGCCGTCTGTGGCGCGCCTTCAAGTGGCTGGACGAGGCGGTCGCGCACCTCGAGGTGATCAAGCCGGTCGTCGCGCACGAGTTCCGCGCCGACGACCTCGTGACCATCGCCTCGCCCAGGTTCGACAGCGGGTTCCTGTCGTTCCGGCGCAAGTCCCTCGGGGTCTCCGAGGTGATCGAGCAGATCGAGTTCTTCTACAAGCTCGCCGGCGACAAGCCGATCGTGCTCAAGGTCGCGCCGGCCGCGGTGGCCTCGACCGAGAGCCGGCTGAACGCCTGCCAGCTCCGCTTCAAGTACCGAACCGAGGTCGACCCGCTGCGGCAGGGCGTGTTCACGGTCGAGCCGATGGTGGTCGCGATGGTGCGCTTCGTGCCCGACTACAAGCGGCAGACCGTCGAGGTCACGATGCGCAACGTCGACCGGTTCGAGGCGGTGACGCTCGAGTTCTCGGCCGGAGCCCTCGAGGAGCCCGCGCTGGAAGACATGGTGCGCCTCATCATGGGCGAGGCGAACACGTTCCTGCGGCGCGCGCCGCTCGCCGGGATCGGCGCCGCCCGCCGGACACCGGACGTCGCCGGCCCGGAGGTCTACCGGATCGAGAAGACCGTCCGGCCCCGGTAGTGCGGGTGTCCGGCGGGGGCCGGGCATCCCGTCGAAAGACGCGGCGTCAGGTGCGCCGCACGAAGAGCTCGACCACCACCAGCACGAGGAGCGCCGCGACGATCGCGAGCCAGCGGTTGCGCGCGCGCTGCGCTTCGGCGAGAACCTTGAGCACCTCGTCGGAGGCCGCGGGCGGGCCGGAGAGCCTGCGGTGGATGAGGCGCGGCAGTTCGGGGAGCGTGGCGATCAGGTAGGGCGCCTCGGTTTCCAGACGGCGCGCGAGCGCGCGCGGCCCGATCTGGTCCTCCATCCAGCGTTCGAGGAACGGCATCGCCGTCGTCCACAGGTCGAGTCCGGGGTCGAGCTGGCGGCCGAGCCCCTCGACGTTGAGCAGCGTCTTCTGCAGCAGCGTGAGCTGCGGCTGGATCTCGACGTTGAAGCGCCGCGACGCGCGGAAGAGCTGCAGCAGCACCTTGCCGAGCGAGATCTCGGAGAGCGGCCGGTCGAAGATCGGCTCGCAGACCACGCGGATCTCCGCTTCGAGTTCGTCGACGCGCGTGCCCGGGGGCACCCAGCCCGACTCGACGTGCGCGGTGGCGACGCGCCGGTAGTCGCGCCGGAAGAACGCGAGGAAGTTCACCGCGAGGTAACGCTTGTCGGTCTCGGAGAGCGTGCCGACGATCCCGAAGTCGAGCGCGACGTACTTGCCGTGGTTCGCCGCATCGGTCGCCACGAAGATGTTGCCCGGGTGCATGTCCGCGTGGAAGAAGCCGTCGCGGAACACCTGCGTGAAGAAAATCTCGACGCCCGCGCGCGACAGCCGCTTCAGGTCGACGTTCGCCTGCTTGAGCTCGTCGATCCGGCCGATCGGGATGCCCGCCATCCGCTCCATCACGAGCACTTCCGGCTCGGTGTAGTCCCAGTGGACCTCGGGGATCAGCAGCAGCGGCGAGTGGCGGAAGTTGCGTCGCAGGAGCGAGCCGTTCGCGGCCTCGCGCGTGAGGTCGAGTTCGTCGCGGATGGTCTTCTCGAACTCGGCGACCACCTCGCGCGGCTTGAGGCGCTTGCCGTCGGACCACAGGCGCTCGACCAGGACCGCGCCGGTGTGCATCAGGCCGAGATCCTTCTCGATGACGCTGCGGATCTCGGGGCGCAGCACCTTCACCGCCACCGGCGTCGGCGCGCCCCCGTCCTTCGGGGGAAGCTCGGCGAAATGCACCTGTGCGACCGACGCGCTCGCCACGGGCTCGCGCTCGAACGACACGAACACGCTGTCGACCGGTCGGCCGTACACGCGCTCGAGCGTCGCGACCACCTGCTCGCTCGGAAACGGCGGCACGCGATCCTGCAGCGTCGCGAGTTCGTCCGCGATGTCGGGCGGCAGGATGTCGCGCCGCGTCGACAGCACCTGCCCGAACTTGACGAAGATCGGGCCCAGGTCGACGAGCGCGGCGCGCAGCCGCTCCGCGCGCGGCTGCGAGAGATCGCGCCAGAACAGCACGCCGTTGACGAACGGCCGCAGGCCGCGGACGCGCTCGTGCCCGAGCAGGAACTCGTCCAGGCCGTGCCTGAGCGCGACCTGGACGATTCGCGCCAGGCGCAGGATGCGCAGCATCCCGCGATTCTAAGCGGGCAGGTGTCGGTTGACAGTTGTCGGTTGACAGTACTGCCGGTGTCACCGGTGGCGGCGCATCGAGCGCCGGGTTCGGGGGTCGAGGACCGGAGGACAGAAGATGGATGCTGCAGGCCGGCTTACAGCACGAATCGCGGCCGGCGCCTGCGCTTCGCGCGGACCCGGAGGCCGGAGCGTCGCGAACGCGCCTTCGGCTTCGATGACCTGGCAGTCATTGCGGCGGCGCGGGGAAGGCGACGACCGGTCCGCGCGCCGACTGGCCGGGCGGCAGGTTCGCCGGCGCAGGCTCGCCGGCGACGCCGAGCGAGCGGGCGTAGCGGTACACGGCGCGGAGGTCGTCGTCGCTCATCGCGCGAAGCGAAGGGGTGGACATCGGCGGCAGGAATTCGCGCGTCCGCGCCATGGCGAGCCATGACGTCTCGTCGAGCGAGGCGAAGGTGCGCCGCAGGTTCGGCGCGTAGGTCGTGCCCCAGGGCCCCTGCCAGCCGAGCGCGTCGCCGGTGAGCCACGCCTGCTCGGGCGTCTTGCCTCCGTTCATCGCGAAGCCCGGCGTGTGGCAGTCGTTGCAGCCCGCGATCGAGATCACGTAGCGCCCGCGCGCGACGCCGTCCGCAGGCCCCGCTGCGTCGGCGGTCGCGATCAGACTCGTCGCATCGGACGCCACGGTGTCGTCGCGGCCGAGCGAGAGTAGGAACGGCGCGAGCACGGCCGTGGCGCCGAGGGCGCCGAACGCCGTGGCCGCGACCCATTTCGAAACGGTGTTCATCCTGGTCTCCTCTTCAGGCGATCGGCTTCATCGCGACCGCGACGATCTCGGCGACGCGCGGGTCGATGGTCGACGCCGCGACGCCGATGGCGAGCGCGCACAGCGCGATGATCACGGCCGCGCAGGTCAGGCTGGCGCGGCAGCATGGGGGGTTCGCTTGCATGTCGTGTCTCCAGAGGGTCGGTCTACGCCGCGAGCGCCTCGATCGTGGGCAGGAACGCGGCGTCGCCGAGTTCGCGCAGCACGAGGCGCGCGAGCTCGCTGTCGGTGCGCGGCGCCATGCCGCGCGGGAAGGCGCGCAGGAATCGCGCGAGCGGTGCATGGCCGAGGCGCGCGTGCGCATGCACCGCGTCACGCGTCGCCTCGATGCGCTCGACGACGGCGCGCACGTCGGGGTCGGCCAGCGCGTACGACGGCGGCAGCACGGCACCGACGACTTCCGCGAGATGCGCCTGGCTCGCGAGCGCGTCCGGGTCGCCTTCCGCCAACGTCACCACGCGGGCATACGCCGCGAACGCGTTCGCGATCCAGCGCCGCGGAAACCGCGTTCCCGAGGCGCGGGCGAGCGCCCCCGCGTAGGTGTCGATGGCGAAGGTGTGCGCGACCGGCGTGAGGTCGAGCGGACCGGCAGCGCGTCCCATCGCCTTCCGCAGCAGCAGCCGCGAGCGCTGCGGCAGGCGGTCGTCGAGCATCCGGGCGAGTTCGTTCCACCCGGCGCACGGCTCCGAGGCGATCCACAGCGTGGACTCCGGCCGGAGCGCATGCGAATCGGCGGCGCAGGGGCCGTCGACCACGAGCACGCGTACCGGGACGACGGCGCCGATCCGCCGTTCGAGCACCTCGCGCGCCATCTGGACCGCGAATGCGATCGCGCCGGCGGCGGACCTGGCCTCGGGCTTGTGGCGGACCGCGAACGGCAGCCAGGGCATCGAAACCGGTTCGCCCGTCCGGCCGACGATCGGCAGGGACGTGAGGTGCGATCCGGAGCGGAGGTCAGCGGGCGTTTGCATGGTGTTCCTCATCTTCGTGGCATCGATTGGACGAGGCGCATGTTGCTATGCAGCATCTGGCGCATGACTCACGGTTCGCCCGGCCGGGGCTTCCGATCGTGGAGTGGTCACTTAACCAATTGAAAAACAGGGACATGGCCGCGCGGATCGCCCGAGCGCCCGGGCTCGAGGTCGGCCCGCCGATGGGGCTTCGGATCGACTGACGGATGACTGACCGGAGGCTGGCGGCCGTCTCCCGGCCTCGATTCCTCCGAAGGCCGACGGGGACGATCGCCTGGCAGTTCCCCGATGGCCGGGACCCTGGGGCGCCCGCGCGCCGGCGCCGGCCGGGGAGACGGGCGTCAGGCGGTCGAGAGCGTGCGCCGGACCGCCTCGGTCTCGGGCGCAGGCGTGCGCCCGAGGACGATCGACAGGAGTTCGCGGCAGCGGCGGTAGGTGAGGAGGGCGCCCGCGGCGTCGCCCAGTTCGCGCTGGCAGACCATCAGCCGGCGGTAGACCGCCTCGGCCAGGTTGTCGCGTTCGAGCGCGGCTTCGTAGAGCGCGCGCGCCGCGTGGAAATCACCGCGGGCCTCGTGCTCGCCGGCCTCGGCGATGACCGCGCGCAGCAGGCGGGCCTTCAGGCGATCGCGTTCCCGCGCGGCCCAGGGCACCGCGCCCTCGTCGGCGAGGAAGTCGCCGCGCGCGAGCGCGAGTGCCCGTGCGACCGGCACCGGCGATTCGTCGAGTATCTGTTCGAGCGCCCGCGCGTCGACCCAGGCGAGCCCGGGGTCGAGCGTGAGCTTGCCCTCGGACAGCACGAGCACGCCTTCGACGCCGCAGAGCTTGCGCAGCCGGTAGAGCGCGCTGTCGAACGACGCCTTCGCGTCGTCGCCCTCCGCGTCGGGCCAGAGGAGCGCGGTCAGCATCGCCGCATCGACGCGTCGGCCGCCGTGGGCGACGACCGCCTTCAGCAATTCGAGCGGTTTCTTCTGCGCTTTCCCCTTCGAGACGACCGGTTCGCCGTCACGGCGGAGTTCGAACGCGCCGAGCGTGCGGATCGCGAGCGGCCACGGCCAGTCGATCGTGTCGGGCGAAGGCGCGGCGAGCTTCCGCGCCCGGGCGAGCGCGCGCGCGTACTCCGGCTCGATGCCCTCACGGAGCGCGAACGCGACGACCTTCGCGACGTCGCCGGGCGGCTGGCGGATGAAGCCGTGGAAGCCCGCCTCGCGGCAGGCGCGGAAGAGCGGCGCCACGATCGCGCGCAACGCGTCGTCGCGGCCGTCGCGCTGCGCGAAGATCGCGCGGGCGAACTCGCGATGGTGGCGGAAGCTGCGGGCGTCGACCGGGGCCGCCATCGCGATGGCGTCGTCGTAGGCGGCGATCGCGCCTTCGCGGTCGTCGACGGCGACCAGCGCGTGCGCGCCGAGCGCCATCAGGTGCGGCAGTTGCATCGACGGCATGCCCGCCTCGCGTCCGGCCGCGACCGCCTCGCGCGACGCGGCGGCGGCCTCGCGCGCGCGGCCGGAGATGAGGTGCACGCCGGCCTCCTGGTGGCGGAAGTACGCGACGTCCATCCGGCGCGCGGGCCGGAGCGCGGTCCGCAGGCGATCGAGCGCCGCCTGGGCGCCGGGCACGTCGCGCGCGGCGGACGCCGCGCTCACGTCGGCGTGGTAGATCTCGAACAGCACCGAGGCGAGGCCGTGCCCGCGCGCGATCGCCTCGGCCTCGGCCATGCGCTTGCGCGCCTTCGCGTACTGACGCGTGATCTGTTCGTGGAACGCGAGATGCACGAGGAACCACACGCGGTTGAGCGGCGTGGCCTGCGGATCGTCGAGCCAGGGCAGCGCGAGCGCGATCAGCGCGTCGGCGGATTCGCCCTTGGTCGCCCAGTTGCCGTAGTTGAACAGCACCGAGGCCGCGGACAGCCGCAGGTTGACCGGCGTGGCGGCGATCTCGCGGCTCGCGAGCAGCGCGGCGACCGCCTGCGCGTGTCGCGCGAGTTCGGGATGGTTCGGCTGGCGGAACAGGACCGCGAGCAGCAGGCTCGCGCGCACGCGGAGTTCCTCGGCCGCGTCGCGCAGCACCGGCGGGCCCGCGAGCCCGCGCTCGATCACTTCGATCCAGCGGTCGAGCGGCGCGAAGTCCGCCCACTCGTGGTAGTGGCAGTCGATCGACGCGGCGGCCGCGAGCATCGCGTGGCGCGTGTCGCCCGCGTCCGCGAAGGCGTCGTGCGCGCGGGCGAAGAGCGCCTTCGCGCGCGCCGGGTCGCCGTAGGCGCAGGTGGTGGCGAGCGCGTAGACGAGTTCGGGCTCGCGCTCGCGCTCGGACTCCGGCAGCGCCTCGATCCATTCGCGCAGCGTCTCGTGCCTCCCTTCGCCGATCAGGCGGGTGGCGACGTGGCACGCGAGCGAGGCGAGTTCCTTCCACGATCCGGCGTCGCGATACAACGCCGCGGCCGCCTCGACGTCGCCGCGCTCGGCGAGCGTCCTCGCCGCGCGCGCCAGCGCGGCGCGCCGCTCGACCGGATCGAGCCGCTTCCGTCCCTCGGCGAGCAGGAACTCGCGGAACAGCGCGTGGAAGTGGTAGCTCGTGCGATCTCCCGCGCGCCGCCGGTCGACGAACATGTGGCGGCGGTACAGGTGCTCCAGCAGGCGCAGCGCGTCCGGGTTGCCGGACAGCGCCTGCGCCTCGTCGGCGGTGACCGACGGCAGGAACGCGCACAGCATCAGCGTCTGGCGATTCTCGGGGCGCGCGCGCGCGAAGATCTCGCCGGTGAAGAACGCGAACACCGCCTCGCGGCTGTCGTCGAGGGCGGAGGTGCTGCGCAGCGCGCCCGCGTCGGCGAGCGACAGGCGCTTCATCGACTCGCGCATCAGCACGAGCCCCGCCGCCCAGCCGTCGCTCGCGCGGTGGATGGCCTCGACGATCGCCGGCGACTCGCCGACCTTGCCGACCACCGCGGCGGCCTCGTCCTCGGTGAAGCGCAGCGACTCCCAGCCGAGCGACACCATCGCCTGCGTCGCGACGAGCCGGCTCATCTCGGGCGGCGGGTCGACGCGCGACAGGAAGATCAGGTTGATGCCGGCGGGGATCTCGGCGAGCGCTTCGATGAACGCCGCGCGCCACTCCTGGCTGCCGGCGGCCTCGTGGAAGTTGTCGACGACGAAGAGCGAGCCGGGGGGAAACAGCGCGAAGAACTCGCGCAGGAACCGCCGCGTGAACGCCGCGAGTTCGTTCGCGTACCCCGGGTTCCAGCGCGGCAGCGAGGATGCCTTGCGCGCGGCCTTGCCGCCGATCGACGCCGCCGCCACAGCGAGGTAGTGGAAGAAGGTCGGCGGATCGGCGTCCCCTGCGTCGGCCTGGAACCAGAGTCCGGGCGTGCGCCGCACCTCGACGTAGCTCGCGACGAGCGTCGTCTTGCCCGCGCCCGGCGGACCGGCGATGAAGATGACCGGGTGCGCGCGCGCGTCGTCGATCAGGCGGAACAGGCGCTCGCGCTTGACGACCGCGTACAGGCGCGGCCGGCTGAACTTCGCGAGCGTGGGAGCAGGAGCCATCGTGCGGGCATTGCCGGGCTCGGAGTCCGCCCGGAAAAACCCGCTACGTTACCGCTTTCGGGCGCCGCCGTGGGCGCGGCCCGGTCGATTCGATCGCGGCGATGCGCTCGGCGAGCGCGTCCACGCGCGCCTCGGCTTCCGCCGTGCCGCAGGAGAACGCATCGAAGTCGGCGCGCCGCGCGACGACCTCGGACTCCGCGGCGAACTCGCCCAAGCTCGACGCCGCGTGCTTCGACAACGCGGCCGGGACGCCGAGGAGCGAGCGCCCGGCGTCCGCGATCGCCTGTCCCGCGATCGGGCCGAACGCGGAGGCGAGCGCTCGCTCGACCACCCACGGGAAGGTTTGCGCCAGTTCCCCCAGCGTCGCCGCCAGCGCGGGATCGCCGTCGTTCTCCACCAGTTCGCTCCAGCGAGCGGGGTCGGAGGCGATGAGCGGCAGCGAGAACGGCGAGGTCGTCACCGTGAGGGCCGGCGCCGCGCCGGCGGGCGCGGGCGCGAGCGCACCGTCGCTGCCGATCGCGAAGGTCGCCGACAGCGGACCCGCCGTCAGCGCGAAACTGCGTCCGGCGAACGCCGCGAGCTTGGCGCGTGCCCAGTCCTCGCGCGCCAGCGCCCGGTTCGCGAGGCCCGCCGCCAGATCCTCCGGCGACATGCCTGCGTTCACGAGGGCACGACCTGCTGCTGGATGCCGGCGACCCGCCAGCCGGCGCTGCCGTCGACCGGCTTCACCAGGTTCCACACCTCGTCGAAGGGCTCGAGCACCCCTCCCTCGCGCGCGGTGCCCGAGAAGCGAACGCTCACCCAGTGGTTGCGGCCCTCGGTCGCGACGTCGATGACCTCGGCGTCGACCTCGGCGATCTCGGTCGGCCGCGCCGCGCCGGAGAGGTCCATCTCGCGCGTGAGTTCGCGCAGCAATTCGGGCGTCATCACATCGGCGAGCGCCTTCGTGTCGTGCCGATCGTGGGCGGCCTGAACGGCGAGGAACTGCCTTTTCGCCTCGCGCGCGAAGCCCGCGGCATCGAAGCCCGCGGGCACGTGCGGCGCGGCGCCCATCGCGGGCACGCCGCCGTACGCCGGCTCGACGCGCGCGGTGCGCGGCGGGACCTGCGTCTCGTAGCCGCCCGGCGTGGAGCCGAGCCCCGCGCCGGCGCCGGCGTAGGGCATCGCGGCGCGCGCGGGGGCGCGCCGGCCGAACGCGAAACGCAGCAGCGCGATCGCGGCCACGACGAACAGCGCGATCAAAAGGACGCTCGCGAGTTCTTCCGAGAACCCGAGGTACGACGCGAGCGCGGCGAGACCCAGGCCTGCCGCGAGGCCGGCGATCGGCCCGAGCCAGCGCGACCGGCCCGAGGCTGCCTGCGCCGCCCCGGCCGTGTTCGCCGCGCCTTGGGTGGCCGCCGCCGGACGGGCGTTGGCTCCGCCGGCGGGAGGCGCCATCACCGGATTGCTCGCCGGGCCCGCGCCCGGAGGCGTGGCCGCTGCGGCGTTCGAGGTCGACGCGCCGGCCGGGCTCGCGGCGGGCGCGGAAGGCGCGGGCGACTGCGCAGGGGGCGCGGCCTGACGCTGCGCGCCCAGGCTGCGGCCGCCGGAGAGCCGGCGTGCGTCGGCGACGTCGGCCGCGACGAGCGCGGTGGCGACGGCGAGGATTCCGAGGACGGTGAGCTGTTTCACGTTCGACTCCATCGTGTGACGGGCGGCGGGGCGCCGCGCGAGGGTGTTCCCCCGATGTTTCAGTAGACCCGCCCGACGTGCAGCGCCACCACGCCGGCGGTGAGGTTGTGGACTTCGACCGCGTCGAAGCCCGCCTGTTCCATCATCGCCTTCAGGGCTTCCTGGTCGGGGTGCATGCGGATCGACTCGGCGAGGTAACGATAGCTCGCTTCGTCCCCGGCGACCAGTGCGCCGAGGCGCGGCAGTACCTTGAACGAATACCAGTCGTAGGCCGGCGCGAGCGGCGCGGCGACCTTCGAGAATTCGAGGACGAGCGCCGCGCCGCCCGGAACGAGCACGCGCCGCATCTCGGCGAGCGCGGCCTCCTTGCGCGTGACGTTGCGGAGACCGAACGCGATCGAGACGCGGTCGAACGACCGGTCGGGGAACGGCAGCCGCTCCGCGTCGCATTGCACGACCGGCAGTTGAATCCCGGCGTCGAGGAGCTTGTCGCGGCCCTCGGCCAGCATCGCGTGGTTGATGTCGGTGAGCACCACGCGTCCGGTCGGACCTGCCGCCTGCGCGAACAGCCGCGCGAGGTCGCCGGTGCCGCCGGCGAGGTCCAGCACCCGCGCGCCCGCGCGGACCGCCGCGACGCCGATGGCGTAGCGCTTCCACAGCCGGTGCAGCCCGCCCGACATCAGGTCGTTCATCAGGTCGTAGCGGCGCGCGACCGAGTCGAACACGCCGCGCACGCGGCGCGTCTTCTCGTCGGGCGAGACGCGCTCGTAGCCGAAGTCGACCGGATCGGTCATCGCGACGGTGCGGCGATCGTTGCCGCGGCGCGCGCTGCGGAGGCGCGTGCGCGACGCGGGCTGCGGCTATCGGGGGTCACGCGACGCTCCCGCGGCGGCGAGCCGCTCGAGGTATCGCGCCCAGTTCTCGTCCTGCCGCTCGCCCAGGTCGTAGAGGTAGTCCCAGGAAAAGATGCCGCTCGCGTGGCCGTCGGTGAACGTCGGGCGGATCGCGTAGTGGCCGACCGCCTCGATCTCCGAGATGCCGACCTCGCGCTTGCCGACCTGCAGGGTCTCCTGTCCGGGGCCGTGCCCGCGCACTTCGGCCGACGGCGAGTAGACGCGCAGGTACTCGCAGGGCAGCCGGAAGGACCGGCCGTCGTCGAACGCGATCTCGAGCACGCGCGAGGCCTGGTGCAGCGTGATCGCTCTGGGGCGCGGCGTGGAAGGATCGAGTCCGGTCATGGAGCGGATGGCACGAAGGGCGCGAAGGCGGGATGGCTCGATTGTACGACGGGCGCCGGGAGGTCGGTCCGCGCGAATGAGGCTAGACTTCCGGCGTGCAGGAACGCCTGGCCTCGCTCGCGAATTCGTTCTTCGCCGGATCGCCGCTGCGCCACGCCGCGTACCGCTCGTTCTACGCGGGGTCGATCGCCGCGGCGCTCGGCTACACGATGCAGACGACGGTCGCCGCGTGGCTGATGGCGACGCTGACGCCGTCGGCGGTGATGGTCGCGCTCGTGCAGACCGCGAGCACCGCGCCGGCGCTGGTGTTCGGCCTCGTGGCGGGCGCGATGGGCGACATCATCGACCGCCGGCGCATCATCGTGGTCACGCACGTCGTGCTGGTGGCCCTGACCGCGCTGCTCGGCGTCGCCGAGCTGGCCGGACTCGTCGGACCGGCCGCGCTGCTCGCGGTCACGTTCCTGATCGGCGCGGCGTTCGTGTTCTACCAGCCCGCGCAGAGTTCGAGCGTCAACGACCTCGTGTCGCGCGCCGAACTGCCGCAGGCGGTGTCGCTCAACGCCGTGGCGTTCAACGTCTCGCGTGCGCTCGGGCCCGCGCTCGCCGGGGCGCTGACGGCGTGGGTCGGCACCGGGAGTGCGCTCCTCGCGAGCGCGGCGTTCTTCGTCGTGATGATCTTCGCCGCGCGCAGGCTCCCGGTGCGTCCACCCGCGCACCTGGGCGTCCCCGAACGCCTGCTCTCGGGCGTGCAGAGCGGCGTGCGCTACGTGCGCCATTCACCCGCGATGCGCGCGTTCATCATCCGCACGCTCTCGTTCTCCGTGTGCGCGAGCGCGCTGTGGGCGCTCCTGCCGGTGATCGCGCGCGACCAGCTCGCGCTCGGCGCCGGCGGGTACGGCCTGCTGTTCAGCATGTTCGGCCTCGGCGCGGTGACCGGCGCGATCGCGATGCCCGCGCAGCTCAAGGTGCGCACGCTCAACCGGACCGTGTTCAGCGGCATGGTGCTGTGGGCCGCCGCGAGCGTGCTGATCGCGGTGACGCTGGAGGTCGCGTTCGCCGCGGCCGGCGCGTTCGGCTGCGGCGCGGCGTGGGTCACCGTGCACGCGAGCCTGTCGACCGGAACGCAGACCACTGCGCCGGCGTGGGTGCGCACGCGCGCGGTCGCGATGAACCTCGTCGCCGTGCAGGCCTGCCTCGCGCTCGGGAGCCCGGTCTGGGGCGCGGTCGCCGCGGCCTTCGACACGCGCGTCGCGATGGCGCTCTCCGCCGCGATGCTGCTCACGCTCGTGCTGCTCAACCGCCGCGTGCGCGTGCGCATGGGAAGCGAAGCCGACGTGACGCCGGGCACGTTCGACGCGCTCGGGATCGACGAGGAACCCGGCCCCGACGACGGGCCGGTGCTGATCCAGATCGAGTACCAGATCGACCCGCCCGACCGCGAGGCCTTCGTCGACGCGATCCGCCGCGTGGGGCCGACGCGGCGACGCAACGGCGCGACGAGCTGGCGCGTGTTCCGCGCGATCGGCGTCGAGGGCCGCTACGTCGAGCGCTACGTCGTCGAGTCCTGGGCCGAGTACCTGCGGCTGCGCTCGCGCATGACGATGGCCGACCGCGCCGTGCTCTCGCAGGCGCAGGACCTGCAGTCGGCCGAGGTGCCGCTGCGGGTGTCGCGGTTCATCGGGGTCGATTGATTCAGTTGTCAGTTGACAGTTGGCAGTTGACAGGGGCGGCGGAGCGTCCGGTGGCGGCGCATCGAGCGCCGGGTTCAGGAGTCAGGAGTCGGGCGACAGAAGTCAGATGCGGCGGAGATTCCGGTGGCGGCGCATCGAGCGCCGATGCGCGATCCTCGCGGATCGGGCCGAAGATCCTCGTGGGTCCGGCTTGAGCCGGACGCCCTTCGCATCCATGCGCAGAACTGCGACGTCAGGAGACGCTGCGATCGACATCACGGCATCTTGTCATGCTGGGCATGGCTGCCGATCCACGCCCACAGGCAACCGCCGTCGACCTCCACCGCAAGCGCACGATAGTGCAGGCCAACACGCGCGGACCACACTCCCGAGCTTCTTGAAATGTAGCGACGGATGCGACGAGTCCGTTTTCAGCAACCGGAAGTTCTTGTCCGCGAGTTCACGAACCTCCGTCGGCAATGCGCTGTACTGCGCCCGGAATCGCGACGACGCCGAGTGTTTCACATCGGCCGGGTCTTTCCTGTGCGATGCTCGGCTAGCGCCTCCTCAACCAACGGATCGAGCTTTCCCGCAGCGGCATCAGCTTCGATCCGCCGATCCCACCGCGCATTTTCGTACGCGATGAACCAATCACGAAATGCAGCGAACGTCTTGTCATCAAGGCGCTCGATCTCCCGCTCGATCGCTCTGATGTCAGTCATGGCGAAGTTCTCCTCCGACCGCGCCGCCATTGCAGCGGCAGGCGCGGGCGCCTGGATCGGTGGTGCTCGCGTGGGTGTCGTTGCTTCGCGGCCGGCCCTTCCAGTCGGCCAGGGCATTGCGCCCGCCGTCGCCTGGCCGCTGGTCGTCCGACCCGTCCTTGGGTCGGAGCTTTTCTGTCTCGCCCACGCCTGGTTTAGCGTCCCGTCGACCGGGTAGTGCTCCATCGACAGCAGGCCCTGCCGATCGGCCAAGCGCAGGACCTCGGCGAAGAACCCCTCCACGACCCGGTGCGCCAGCAGCCGGGCGCGGCCCCTGGAGAAGGCCGAGTGATCCCACACCGCTTGACAGCCTCTCAGGCATCACGCCTTGCGCGCGCCCTCGCCGGCCAAACGCGAAGCGGGCAGTGCTTGGCGGCGTGCGCGAAGTACTTGTCGGTTGCAAGAAGCGTCGGATGTTCTCACGCTGCATCGCGCCGCGTAGTTCGCGCTCGATAAGCGCCTGGGCGAGCAGCGCAAAGAAGTATGGCGTGAAGCCTCGATGCGTCCCTCGTTCTTGAGGAACACCGGGGCGATCTCGCGCACGGTCTTGACCTGCTCGAAGCGCTTCTCGATAGTGGACCGGCCCTTGTGGGCCTCGAGCACCTGGGCGGCGGTGAGGTTGCGGTGGTTGCTGAGTAGCGGACACATCCCGTCGCTTCTGCGGTCGTAGGCGACGGCGTCCTCGTCGAGGCGATACTCGATGTCGAAGCGGCGGAGGGTGATGCGGCGGTAGGCGGTGTCAGGACCGGGGCGGCCACGCCGGGCCTGCTTGAAGCTGTGCTCCTCGCGCACCACGCGCTGCACCTTCAGGTAGCGGGCGACCCGGTACTGCTCGAGGATTTCCTGCACGCGGCGGTCGATCTCGGCGGCGCCGCGCAACCGCGCCCGGGCGCCGGCGAGGCGCCGGTGCAGCTGCTCGAGTTGTTCGGTGGCGGCGGCGACCCGGCGGTCGCGGGCGGCGCGCTGCTGCAGGGTGAGCAGCGTGCTCCACACCCAGGGGATGGGCCAGCCCTCCATCGAGGACAACTGCGGCCGGTACACGTACCAGCAATCCCGCGGGCCGTCGGCGTGCCGGACATTCGGCCGCTCCCGGACCAGTTCCCAGTCCGGGGTGTGGGACTGGATCCACTTGCGAAAGCGCGCATCCTCCTGGCGGCTTCGCGGCATCACGGTGACGAAGCGCCCGCCCGCAGCGTCGATGTGCTGCATGTTCGCGTACGAGCACAGCTTGGGGTCGGCGACGTACAGGAAATCGGACCGGCCGGCCACCGCGCGGTACCGGCCGCAGAAGGCCACCGAGGTCGAGTCGTCGTGCGGCCGATCAAAGGTCACGCCAAAGCGCCGCCCCACCGCGACCACCACCTCGGTGAGCAGCGCCGCGCGGTCGGCGTCGAAGAGTCGATCCAGGGCGCGGCCGATGCGGTCGTCTGACAATCGCCGCATCTGGTCGGCGTCGATGCCGAACATCCCCGCGGCGAAACCGTGGACCGTCTCCTGTCGGCGTGGCAAGCTCGTGCGCCGCCGTCTCTCGGCCGAGCAGGCCCGGCTCATGCGTCAGGCCCTCGCCAACTACCGCAAGGTCAAGAAGCTACTGCGTGCCTGGGAGAGCGAAACCGAACGACTCATCGAGGCCGAAGCGCCTCGCGATCACTGATCCCGGCGAGCGCTCCGGAAATTACCGGGAAATGCGTCCGGCGATGTGCGGAATGCAAGACCAGCAGCTCCAGAAGCAGCACCGACGAGCAATGCAACATTCCCAACCTCCATTTCGCCTATCCTATCCAAAGACCCTTGGAAGACGAATTTCGAGGGAAAGCTCAGAGTGCTCCTCGTGCGATTCACTTTCGTCCGGTGGCGCGTCCGCGGGGGCGACGAAGCCGAACTGCCGGATCATGCGGCGCAGGCGCGGCCGCGATACCCGGAGGATCTCGCAGGCCTGTCCGCGGTGCCAGCCCGTGGCTTCCAGCACGCGCAGGACGTGCGCCTTCTCGATCTCGAGCAGGCTGCGTTGCGCGACGGGCTCGGCCGGCTTCGCGATCTGGCCCGGGTGCGAGCAGAGGTGCGCGGGCAGCATGTCGCAGCCGATCGTCTCCGACGAGGACAAGGCGACCGCCTTCATCAGCACGTTCTCGAGCTCGCGCACGTTGCCCGGCCAATCGTACGCCTGGAAGCAGCGCAGCGCGTCGCGATGCATGCGCACCGTGCCGTGCCGCACTTCCCGATTGATGCGCACGAGCAACGCCTGCACCAGCTCGGGCACGTCCTCGCGCCGCTCGCGCAGCGGCGGCAGGTGAATCGTCACCACCTGCAGGCGGTAGTACAGGTCCTCGCGGAACGCCCCCTGCGCGACGCGCTCGCGCAGGTCGACGTTGGTCGCCGCGATCACGCGCGCGTTGGTTTTCTGCGGAGTCCGGCCCCCCAGCGGCACGAATTCCCTCTCCTGGAGCACGCGCAGGAGCTTCGCCTGGACGGCGGGCGACAGCTCGCTCACTTCGTCCAGAAAGATCGTGCCGTTGTTCGCCATGGCGAACTTGCCCGCGTGCCGCTCCACCGCGCCGGTGAAGGCGCCCTTTTCGTGCCCGAACATGTCGGACTCGATCAGCGTATCCACGAGCGCCGCGCAGTTGACCGCGACGAACGGTCCGGAGGGATTGGCGCCCGCGCGATGGATGGCGCGCGCCACCAGCTCCTTGCCGGTGCCCGATTCGCCGGTGATCAGGACGGTGACCGTGCTCTGCGCGGCAAGGCCGATGGTCTTGAACACCTCCTTCATCACGCGGCTGTGTCCGACCATGACTTCGCCGCCGGGCCGCGCTCCGCCCGGCGCCGGAACGACCAGCACGCTGTCTGCGTCCGCGTCGTGCGCGCGCAGCGCCTTGGCGACCGCGGCGTCCAGCTCGTCGATGTCGATCGGTTTCTGGATGTAATCGGTGGCGCCTCCCTGCATGGCCTGGATGGTGCTCTCCATTTCATGGAACGCGGTGATCATGATGACCGGCGCGGTGGGGCAGACCCGCTTGAACTCGGGCAGGGCCTGCAGGCCGGTGCGCCCCGGCATGCGGATGTCGAGAACCACGAGGTCGGGACGCAGCGCCCTCGCCGCGGCGAGCCCTTCCTCCGCGCTGTGCGCGACGTGGGCCGCGTGGCCCTGGGCACGCAGATGAAGCTGCAGCGTGCGGCAGCTCGCGAGGTCGTCGTCGACGATCAGGACCGCGCTCATGCGACGACCCCCTGCGCCGCGGCCAAGGCCAAAGCCCTCGGGCTCACGCCGCATCCCCCACCGGACCGACCGGCAGGGTCACCGTCGCGCAGGTCCCCCCGTGTGGAGCGGCGCGCAGCTCGAGCCGGCCGCGGTGCTGGTCGACGATGCGCTTGGCGATGGACAGGCCGAGGCCGGTCCCCTTGGCGCGGCTCGTGTAAAACGGCTCGAAGACGCGCTCGCGCAGCGCCGGCGGGATTCCGCAGCCGTTGTCGAGGACTTCGACGCAGATCTCGGCCGGCTGCGGCCCGAGGCGCAGCCGGGCGCTGACCACGACCTCGGGGGTGCGACCCGCGACACCCTCGGTCGCCTGCACCGCGTTCATGATGAGGTTGGAGAATGCCTGCCGCAGCTTGTTGGCGTCGCCGTGCAGCGTGGGCAGGCCGGGTTCACAGCGGGTCTCGACCCGCGCCTTGCGCTCCTCGATTTCGCGCTGGGCGAGCAGCACGGCGGCGTCGAGCAGCTTGCCCAGACTGAGCCAGGTCGGCTGCAAGGCGTCCGGGCGCGAATACGTCAGCAGGTCGGACAGAACCTCCTCCATGTAGCGCACCTGGTCGAGCGCGATGCGGTTGATCTCGTGCTCGCTGTCGGTCGGCGGCCGGCCGGTCTGCTTGCCGAGGATACCGAGGCTCATCTTGATGGTCGACAGCGGGTTGCGCAGGTCGTGCGCGATCATGCTCGCCGCCTGGCCCATGGCCGCGAGCGCCTGCGTTTCGGCGTGCCGGCGGTTGCTCGCCGCGACCTCCTCCTGCAGCCGCCGGCGCTCGGTGATGTCTTCGGCCTCGGCCAGGAAATGGGTCACGGCCCCGCGCTCGTCGCGGATCGGCGAGATCGCGATGTGCTCCCAGTACGTCTCGCCGTTCTTCCTGCGGTTGCACAGCTCGCCCCGCCATTCCGCCCCCGCGCGGATCGTGGCCCACAGCTTGTCGTAGGTCTCCCGCGGCGTCTGGTTGCTCTTCAGCATGCGCGGATTGCGCCCCCTCGCCTCGTCGAGCGTGTAGCCGGTCACTTGCGTGAACTTGGGATTGACGTATTCGATCGTGCCGGCGGTATCGGTGATCAGCACCATGGTCGGACTCTGCTCGACCGCGCGCGAAAGCTTCCTCAGCCGCTCCTGCGCCGTGTGGCGCGCCGCGATCTCGCGCTGCAACTCGCGGTTGGCGGCTTCCGCCTCGGTCTCGCGCGCGCGCGCGATCCGCGTCAGGCGGGTCGCGAGCGCGAGCAGCAGCGCGAGGGTGAGCCCTCCGGCAAGCACCGCCTGGGGCAGCGGCGAGCGCATCGCGGCGCGGGTCCCGGCCTGCGGCCAGATGCGCATCCGGCCGTCCGCGTTCGCCAGCCGGATGGCCGTCTCTTGCTCGAACGGCGAATCGGCATCGTCGAGCGCCTGCCCGCGCAGGTAGATCGTGCGCTCGCCCTCGAGGATCCGGATGCCGTACCCGGGGGCGATGTCCTCGCGCAGGATTTCGTCGAGCAGCGCTTGCACGCCGTACGCGGCGACGATCAGCCCGCCGAATCCGTGGCCGCCGAGGATCGGCACGTCGACCATCAGGACCTGCTGGCCCGCAGGACCCGCGACGAAGCGGGTGAGCGCGACCTGCCCGCGTCCGAGCGCGGCGCGCCACGCCGCCTGCACGGCAGCCGATCCCGGGTCGAGCAGCGCGCCGGCGGCGTCGGCCGACCGCACTTCCCATTGCACCTGGAGCAGCGGATCCACCCACGCGATGCTCAGGAGGCCGCGGTAGTGGCGCATGTAGTGCGCGGCGTCGGATTCCCACTCTTCGCGCGGCGGCTGGCCGCGCGCTTCCCAGCGCCGCGCCATGCGCAGCTGGGCGAGGATGCGCGCTTCCAGGTGCACGCGAAGCTCGTTGCGCACACGCTCGAGCTGGAGCGCGGTGGCGCGGCTGAGTTGCGCCTGCTCCTGGGCGAGCAGCGCCGCCCACAGACCGAGCGTCGCCGCGCTCACCGTCAACCCGATCAGCCAGGCGAGCCAGCGCGAAGCGAACCAGCGCGCGCCCCTCCCGGCCGAGTTCACCGGCGGAACGCACGCGGCCGGGCTCTGCCGTTGCAGACTGGAGGGTCCAAACGCCATCGGCATGACCGCTCCGACAAGGTGCCAACGCTCTACATTGTAGTCGCCGGCGCTGGTTCCCGGCGGGGCGGGGCGTGTGCGTTGGCGCGCGCGTCCCACCCCATCGCGCCGTCCTGGCACAACTGCGAACAGATTTCGCGGGCGCCGGCATGCCCGCTCACGATCCGCTCGCGGGTCGAGACGCCGTCGAGGTAGCTGGCGGCCAGGTGCAGGCCCGGCCACAGCCGCAGCCGTTCGCGGATGCGTCGCACCCGTTGCAGGTGGGCGCCGTGGTACAGCGGCAGGGCGCGCCGGTGATGCGCCACGTACACCGTTTCCGGCGTGCCCCGGAGCCCGAGCACCGGGGCGAGTTCGCGCAGCGCCGCGTCGGCCAGCCGCGTCTCGTCCCAGGCGCCGATGTGCGCGGCGCGCGCGCCGCCGAGGTACGCACTGAGCAGCGCCTTGCCGGCCGGCGCGCGGCCGCTGAACACGCCGCTCGTCCACTGGCAGCCGAGCAGCGCACCGCCTTCCGCGCGCGGGGCGAGAAAGCCCATGCCGTCGAGACGGCTGGCGACCGCGGCGCGGTCGAAACCGAGATGCACCACGGCGAGCGGCGCGTAGTCGATTTGCGCAATGAAGCCGGCGAGGGCGGGGTCGCTCGGCCCGAGCAACGCCGCCGCCTCCGCGCCGGGGACGCTCAGCACGACGTGCCGCGCGTGCACGCTGCGCTCGCCCGTCGTGCCGCGCCCCTGCGCGTGCCAGCCTCCCGCCTGACGCACGAGCGCGACCGCCGCGCAGTGCGTGCGCAGCCGCACGCCCGGTGCGAGCGCGAGCGCGTCGACCAGGGTCCGCATGCCGCCCTCGAACGAGAACAGCTCCATGGCCGGAGCGGCCTCGCGCCGGAGCTTGCGTACGATCACGCCGGCTGCGATGCTGCCGTAGCGGTCCTCGAGCGCCGCCAGCCGCGGCAGCACCGCCCGCGCCTGCGCCCGATCCGGGTCGCAGCCGAACGTGCTCGCCAGGAACGGCTCGAAGATCTTGTCCAGCGCCTCGCGGCCCAGGCGGCGCTCGATGAAGGCGCTTGCCGTTTCATCCTCGTGGCCGCCGCGCGGGACCAGCGGCTCGGCGAGCAGCCTCAGCCGACCCCGGCAGCTCCAGAACGGCGCGCAGGCGAGCGCGCCGGCGCGCATCGGCACCCGGGCGAGCGCCCCGCGCTGCATCACGAAGCGCGGCAGGTTGCCCGGCAGCGAGAGCTTCCTGGACGCGAGCCCGGACTGCGCGAGCAGCGCGGCGACCTCGGGACGGAAATTGAGCATCAGCGAGGCGGCGGTCTCCATCGCGTAGCCGCCCGCCCGGTGCGTGCGGATGACCCCGCCGGGTGCGCCGGCGCGCTCCCAGACCTCCACCGGCACGCCGCGCTGCGCGAGCCACCAGGCGACCGACAAGCCGGAGATCCCGCCGCCGACGACCAGCACTTCGGGGTTCAACGGTCGCTCTCGCCGGCCGGGCGCGCGGACGCGGGCGCGGCGTGGCGCAGATGGGGGCACAGCGCATTCACGGCCTCGAGCACGAGATCCCCGGTGACGATCGTGTGGTCGCGTTCCTGGGCGAAGCGCAGGATCGCGAGGCGCGCCATCGGGCGGGCGAACTCGGGCACGCGCGCCAGGCGCTGCTCGGCCTGCGCGGTCCAGCCGATGGTCGCTTCGGCGAGAAGCTCCGCGGGCGGCCGGTGCGCTCGCGCGCCCAACAGCACGGCGCAGTCGACCGCGCGCAGCAGGCGCTCCGCGTTGCCGCCGATGTCGAGCCCGGCGTCGGCGTGCACGCCGAGGCGGCCGACCATGAGCAGCGCGGGCCGCAGCTCCCGGACGTGCCGCGCGATGGCCACGCACGGCTTGCCCTCGAGCAGTCGGGTCTGGATGGGCACGCCGTGTTCGCGCGCCATCGACTCCGCCACCGCGAGGTGGCCCTCGTAGATGCGCGCGAGTCCGCCGTCGATGATCTCCTCGTGCAGGCGCTGCTGGGCCTCGAAGCGAAACAGCGCCCGCGCTTCGTCGGAGAGCACGCTGTTGAGGCGGCGAAACGCGGTGTAGTGGAAGTGCGGATCGTAGGCCGACACCGCGTGCAGCGGCGCGCGCAGGTGCCGCGCGAGCGCGAGCGCGCAGCGCAGCGCGCCCCAGGACTGCGCCGACCCGTCGAGCGCGACCAGGAGCGCGCCCTCCGCCAGCGCGCGCTGCGGCTCCTTGACGATCAGGCAGTCGATCGCGGCCCGGCGCGCGACGCGCTCGCACACCGTGCCGAGCTCGCCATCGGCACTCGCGCCGAGGCCGTTCGCGCCGAGCACGACGAGGTCGTGCCGCCCCGAGTTGGCCTCGTCGAGCAACGCACGGTAGTTCTTGCCCTCGAGGCTCAGCGGCGTGAACGCGATGCCGCGCGCCGCGCAGGCGCTTGCGGCGGCGTCCAGATACGAGTCGGAGATCAGCCGCAGCCCGCGCTCGATGAGCTCGTTGTGCACCGCGCGCTGCTCGCCGAGCCGCTCGTCTTCGCGGTACGGCTCGGGTAGCCCGCCCTCCATCTGGCGGAAACGCAGGTCGTGCAGGCGCGCCGCGTAGATGTGCGCCGCGGCGAGCCGGGCGCCGAACGCGGTAGCAAGCGCGAGCGCTTCGGCGAGCGCACGGTCCGAGCGGTCCGAGCCGTCGAGCGCGGCGAGAACGGCCCGGTACCCGGGTGCGGCGGCGGATTCGCTCGGCATGGCGCGCGCTGCGGGCGCGGCCGCGTGATCGGCGACAGACTGGCTCATGAGCGCTTCAGACCCCGTCGGCAAGTGTCTGCGCGCTTGAGGCAGAGATCGTGCCAGCAAGGGCGCGAGATCGTGCAGTGCGATTCGCCGTGAGGGCAGCGTGGCGTTGAACGAATCGTTCCGTCGCGCGCCGACATTCGCGCTGCGGATTGAGCAATTCGTTCAATCGGCGACCGCGAAACGCGACGGTGGTGGCCGCGGACGTCTGGTCCGAATGTTGCACGCGCCCGCCGTGGGGGAAGCGAGCGCGGGGGAGCGAATGGCGGCAGGCAATGCGACTCGAGCCTGGCGGCGCGGCGCCGCGCGTATGCTGGGCGCCGCGCCGGCCGTCTTGTGTGGCGCGGCGTTGGCCCAGACGCCCGAGTCGGCCGCCTATGCCACGATCCTCGGTATCGACAGCCGCCTCGCGGCCTGGATCGCGGCGCAACTGCACCTCGAGTTCGCGGCGTTCGTGCTCGCGGTGCCGATGTTCGCGCTGTTCATCGAGTACCTGGGGTGGCGGGCCGAGAAGACCGACCGCGTCGCCGCGCGCCGCCACGACTGGCTCGCGCACGAGATGGCGAGCCTGCTGCCGGTTGCGTACTCGCTGACCGCGATCACCGGCGCTTTGCTCGGCTTCCTGCTGTTCGCCGCGTATCCGGGTTTCATGCGCCACATGACGGGGGTGTTCGGCCCGACCTTCGTCGTCTATCCGCTGTTCTTCATCGCCGAGACGCTGTGCCTGTACTTCTGGTACTACGGGTGGAAGCGGTGGCAGGGCCGTTGGAAATGGTTCCACCTGCTGCTCGGGCTGCTGCTCAACGTCTTCGGCACCATCGTGATGTTCATCGCCGATGCGTGGGCGACGTACATGATGACCCCCGCCGGCGTGAACGAGCAGGGCCAGCTCGTGAGCCTGTTCGACGCCGTGTGGAACCCCGGCTGGATGCCGCTCAACATCCACCGCCTGGTCGCCAACGTCACCTTCGGCGCGCTGCTGTGCTCGGCCTACGCCGCGTACCGGCTGCTGCTGAGCGAAGACGCCCGCGAGCGGGCGCTGTACGACTGGATGGGCTACACGGGCAACCTGATCGCGCTGTTCACGATGCTGTTCCTGCCGTTTGCCGGTTACTACTTCGGCTTCGAGCTGTTCGCGTTCTCCGCCACCTACGGCGTGACGCTGATGGGCGGCGTGCTCTCGTGGCTGTTCATCATCCAGGCGATCGTGATCGCGGTGCTGTTCATCGGTGCGGCGTACTACTCCTGGCTCGGGCTGCTGCGCATCCCCGGCTCGCAGGCGCAGCAGCGCTGGAGTCCGGTGTTCAACGTGCTGCTCATCGCGGGCTTCGCGGTCTGGGCCACGCCGCACACGATGGCCGCGAGCATCGAGGAATCGACCGGCGGCTTCCATCCCGTGCTCGGGGCGCTCGGCGTGATGGCGCCGAAGATGATCGCGGTGACGCTGGTGCTGGTGGTGCTGTACGCGAGCTACCTGTTGTACCGCCGGGCCGGGCGCGAGCCGGCGGTCGCCTGGGCGCGCACCGGGACGAGGGTGGAGTGGGGGCTCGTCGGCCTGATGGCGCTCACCATCACCGCGCTCGGCATCTACGGCTATTTCGCGCCGGCGCACATCCGCATCAAGACGTCGATCTGGCAGATCTACGTGCTGATCGGCGGGATCGCAGTCACCTTCGCGCTCGACCAGGCGCTGCTGCGCGGGGCAAGGACGGTCGCGGCGGTGCGCTGGGGCACCTTGCCGCGCCGCGGCCAGTACGTGCTGGTGCTGCTCGCGGTCGTGATCGTGTGGCTGATGGGCCTCATGGGTTACGCGCGCAGCGGCGCGCGGCTCAACTGGCATGTGTTCGGGATCGTGGAAGACACGTCGCCCGGCGCGGGGCTGCCTTCGCTCGGCGAGGCGGCGCTGGTCATCACGCTGATCACCGCGATCTTCTTCGCGCTGCTCGCGGTGGCGTTCGCGATCGCCGGCATGGCGCACCGGACCGAGGAGCGCACACTGGTCGACCTCGCTCCGCAGGGACAGCCGCAGTGAGGAGCGCCGCCGCGTACGCCGCGCCGGCGCTGCCGGCGGTGATCGTGGTCGGATTCTTCGTCTGGTTCGCCAACTGGATTCCGCAGACGCGCTGGCAGCCGCCGCAGAAGCTCGCGATCACGGAAGCGATGACCCCCGCGGAGCTCGCTGCGCTCGGCGCGACGCTGGTTCGCCAGCGCGGCTGCATGACCTGCCACACCCTCGAGCCCGGCGCGGGCGTGAAGGGCGGCGGCCGCGGGCCGAACCTGGCCGACGTCGCCACGCGCCGCGCCAGGGGCGCGGCCGGCGGCCCGGGCGGCCTCGTCGAGTACCTGGTGCAGGCGCTGTACGAGCCGGGCGCGTACGTGGTCGAGGGCTACACCAACATCATGCCGCGCTCGACCGGCGTGCCCGCGAAGCTCAGCTACGAGGAGATCGTCGCCGTGGTCAACTACCTCCAGTCGCTCGGAGGGAAGCCGTCGGCCAAGATCGGCGAACTACCGCGGCCGGCCGGCGCGGCCGCCGCCCCGGCGCCGGCCGCCGCCGCGACGCTGGATGCGAAGGCGCTGCTCGGCACGCTCGGATGTCTCGGCTGCCACAGCCTCGAGGCCGGCAAGAAGGTGCTGGGGCCGAGCCTCGAGGCGGGCGGGCTGCGGCAGGTCGCGGCGGGGCGCAAGATGAGTCTCGAAGCCTTCCTGGTCGAGGCGATCGTCGATCCGAAGGCGTACGAGGCGAAGGAGTTCCCTGCGGGGATGATGCCGCAGGAATACGGCAGCATGCTGACGGCCGCGCAGCTCAAGTCGCTCATCGAGTACCTCGCCGGGAGCAAGCCATGAAGCGGCTGCGCGCGGCGTGGGCGCAGCTGCCGCTGCCCACCGGCGTGGTCCTGGTGGTGGCGGCGATCTACGTCGGGCTGAAGCTCGTGCGCCCGGTGATTCCGGGAAGCGTGATCCTGCTGTACATGGGGTTCGTCATCGCCGGCGCGATCATCCACGTCACCCTCGACGATGCGCGCATCCGCCGCTTCGTCGACTTCTTCGTGCAGGTGCCCGAGCGCGAGCCGCGCGCGATCCGTGGCCAGCGCTGGGCGCTGCTCGCGGTACTCCCGCTGGTGCTCGGCTGGTGGGTCTACGACGCACTGCGCCCGCACTACGCGCCGCCGGTAGAGATCTTCCAGCGCCACCCGACCGTGGGCGAAGAGGTGCTCAAGCGCATCGCGGTGCCGGCCTGGGCGGCGGATCCGGCCAAGTGGCGTGCCGAGGACGTCGCCGCCGGCAAGCGCGTCTACGAGGCGAACTGCGCGGTCTGCCACGGCGAGAAGCTCGACGGCCGGGGCCCCGCCGCGGACGCCTTCCGCTACCCGATCCGGCCGGCGGATTTCACCGACGCCGGCACCATCGCGCAACTGACGCTGCCCTACGTGTACTGGCGGCTGACCATCGGCGGCCTCCAGAACCAGTTCAACAGCGCCATGCCGAAATGGGTGGCCGGCGACGAGGAGCCCGACGCCTCGACGCTGCACGCGAACGACCTCTCGCCCGACGAGGCGTGGCAGGCGATCCTCTACATCTATCGCGCGAGCAACTTCGAACCGCGCAGGGAATAGCGTCCATGAGCAAGCTCACGCGCAGGCAGTTCCTGCAGCGCGCCGCGACCGCCGGCGGAGCGCTCGCCGGGCTGGCGGCGACCGAGCGTGCGTTTGCCGGCCGCACGCTGGTCGCCGCGCCGGGGATCGACAACCCGCTCGAGCACTATCCGGAGCGCGACTGGGAGGAGGTCTACCGCAACCAGTACGCGTACGAGCGCAGCTTCACCTACATCTGCGCCCCCAACGACACCCACATGTGCCGCGTGCGCGCGTTCGTGCGCAACGGCGTGGTGACGCGCATCGAGCAGAACTACGACCACCACCGCTACAAGGACCTGTACGGCAACCAGGCGACGGCGGCCTGGAACCCGCGCATGTGCCTCAAGGGCTTCACCATGCATCGGCGCGTGTACGGGCCCTACCGCGCCAAGGGACCGATGATCCGCAGCGGCTGGCGGCAGTGGGCCGACGCGGGCTTTCCGCCGCTGTCGGACAACCCGAAGCTGCGCAGCCAGTACCGCTTCGACGCGCGCGGCACCGACACCTTCGTGCGGGTGTCGTGGGACGAGGCGACGACCTACGTCGCCAAGGCGCTGATCGCGATCGCGCGCACGTACAGCGGCGCGGAGGGCAGGCGCCGGCTGGTCAAGGACGACGGCTACCCCGAGGACATGCTCGAGCACTGGGACGAGGCCGGCACGCGCACCATGAAGCTCGGCAGCTCGCTGCCGCCGCACGGCGTGATCGGCAAGTTCGGCACCTTTCGCATGGCCAACATGCTCGGGCTGCTCGACGCGCAGGTGCGCAAGGTGGGCCCCGACAAGGCGAAGGGCGCGCGCGAATGGTCCGAATACACCTGGCGCGGCGACCAGGCGCCGGGCCAGCCGTTCGTCCATGGCCTGCAGACCTCGGACATCGACCTCAACGACCTGCGCTTCACCAAGTTCACCGTGCAGGTGGGCAAGAACCTGATCGAGAACAAGATGCCCGAGGCGCACTGGCTCACCGAGATCATCGAGCGCGCCGGGCGGATCGCGGTCATCGCGCCGGAGTACAACCCGGCGGCGAGCAAGGCCGACTACTGGATCTCGGTGCGCCCCGGGCTGTCGGACACCTCGATCTTCCTGTTCGTCACGCGCTACCTGATGGACAAGGGCTGGTACGACGAGGCCTACGTCAAGCAGTTCACCGACTTTCCGCTGCTCGTGCGCACCGACACGCTCAAGCGGGTGAAGCCGCAGGAGGTCATCGCCGGCTACCGCAACAAGGACATCTCCAAGGGCCCGGGAATGGCCATCCACGGCCTGACCGCCGAGCAGCGCGAGCGGGTCGGCGACTTCCTGGTCTGGGACGGCAAGGCGGGCGGCGTCAAGCCGGTCAGCCGCGACGACGTCGGCAAGCACCTCGCCGCGCAGGGCATCGAGCCGCGGCTCGACTGGAAGGGCAAGCTGCGCCTCGTCGACGGCAAGGAAGTCGAGGCGATGACGGTGTGGGAGATGTACCGCGTGCACCTGCGCGACTACGACCTCGACACCGCGAGCGACATCAGCGGCGCGCCGAAGGACCTGCTCGAGCAGCTGGCGAAGGATTTCGGCCGCCGCTTCTGGGACCCGGATTACAAGGGCAAGCCGCGCGAGGCCTACCCGATCGCGGTCCACTACGGCGAGGGGATCAACCACTACTTCCACGCCACGCTGCACAACCGCGCGGTGTGCCTGCCGCTGATGCTGGTGGGCAGCATCGGCATTCCCGGCTCCGGCGCGCACACCTGGGCGGGCAACTACAAGGGGGCGCTGTTCCAGGGCTCGCTGTGGTCGGGCCCGGGCGTGGGCGGCGCGTACGTGGAGGAGGATCCGTTCAAGCCGGTGCTCGACCCCAAGGCGAAGATCGGCCGGGAAAACGTTCGCGAGTGCCTGCACGGCGAGGAGATGAGCTACTGGGGCTTCGGCGAGCGTCCGCTGATCGTCCAGACCCCCGCGGGCCGCAGGAACTTCACCGGCAAGACCCACATGCCGAGCCCGACCAAGCTCATGTGGTACAACAACGCGAACCTGATGAACCAGGCGAAGTGGATCTACCACCTGCTGGTCAACGTCAACCCGAAGATCGATTGCATCATCGATCAGCAGGTGGAGTGGACCGGTTCCGCCGAGTACGCCGACGTGGTCCTGCCGGCGAACACCTGGCTCGAGTTCGAGACCCGCGAGTGCGGCGTCTCGTGCTCGAACCCGTTCCTGCAGATCTGGGGCGGCGACGGCATCAAGCCGCTGTACGACTCCAAGGACGACGGCATGATCTTCGCCCTCGTCGCGGACAAGCTCGCCAAGCTCACCGGCGAGCAGCGCTTCCGCGACTACTGGAAGTTCATGCTGGAAGGCAAGCCCGAGGTGTACATACAGCGCGTGCTCGATGCCTCGTGCACCACCCAGGGCTACCAGGTGAGCGACATCCTCGCCGGCAAGTACGGCGAGCCGGGCGCGGCGCTGCTGCTGTTCCGCACCTACCCGCGGGTCGCGTTCTACGAACAGATCCACGACAGCCTGCCCTTCTACACCGACACCGGGCGGCTCAACGCGTACACCGACATTCCCGAGGCGATCGAGTACGGCGAGAACCTGGTCGTGCACCGCGAGGCGCCGGAGGCCACGCCCTACCTGCCGGGCGTGATCGTCTCCTCGAGTCCCTTCGTGCGGCCGAACAACTACGGCGTGACGCCGCAGATGCTGCAGGCGAAGCCGCTCGACGCGGACCTGCGGGCGGTGGCCAACAACAAGCTGCCGTGGAAGGAGGTCAAGGCGACCAAGAACCCGCTGTGGGAGCAGGGCTACCGCTTCTACTGCATGACGCCCAAGAGCCGGCACACGACGCACTCCTCGTGGGCGACGGTGGACTGGAACTGGATCTGGAGCACCAATTTCGGCGACCCGTACCGCATGGACACGCGCCAGCCCGGCGTCGGCGACTGGCAGGTGCACATGAACCCGCAGGCGGCGAAGGACCTCGGCATCGAGGATGGCGACTACATCCACGTGGACGCCAACCCGGTCGACCGGCCGTTCGCCGGCTGGAAGGAATCCGACCCGCGCTACAAGGCGTTCCGACTGTTGACGCGCGTGAAGTACAACCCGGCGTATCCGTACAACGTGGTCATGACCAAGCACAGCGCCTGGATCGCCAGCGAGCGCACGGTCAAGGCGCACGAGACGCGGCCCGACAAGCGCGCGCTCGCGGCCGACACCGGCTACCAGTCGAACTTCCGCTACGGCTCGCACCAGAGTGTGACGCGCGGCTGGGCGCCGCCGATGCACCAGACCGACAGCCTGTTCCACAAGAAGGTCGGCGGCATGGGCTTCGTGTTCGGCTTCGACGTCGACAACCACGCGGTGAACACCGTGCCCAAGGAGACGCTGGTGCGCATTCAGAAGGCGGAGCCCGGCGGGCTCGGCGGCAGCGGCGTGTGGGAGCCGGCGGCGAGCGGGTACTCGCCGGCGCACGAAAGCGCGTTCGCCGCGCGCTACCTCAAGGGCGAGGCGGTCAAAGTGAAAGGCAAGGCGTGACGAAACCGGCGGAGCAGGGCGACCCGATGGCGCTGGTGGGCGTGAGCGTTCCGGCGGGCGACCCGACGGCGATGGCGCGCTGCCTGATCGAGGAGTATCTGCTGCTCGGCTGGGACGAGCGGCGGATCGGCGCGCTGTTCGCGCGTCCGGGCTATCGCGCCACGCACGGGCTGTACCGCACGCTCGGCGAGGAGCGCTTCCGCGCGCTGATCGGCGAGGTCTTCGCGCAATGGGGGACCCGCGATGCCTAAGGTCCACAACTGGCAGCTCGGCCGGCCGATGGAGTACCCCTACCGCGCGGCGCATCCGCGCGAGCAATTCGTGTTCGTCTTCAACATCAACCGCTGCATCGCCTGCCAGACCTGCACCATGGCGTGCAAGTCCACCTGGACCTTCTCCAAGGGCCAGGAGTACATGTGGTGGAACAACGTCGAGACCAAGCCCTACGGCGGCTACCCGCAGTTCTGGGACGCGAAGCTGCTCGAGCTGCTCGACGCCGCGCACCGCGACGCGGGACGCGAGGCGGCATGGGACCCGTCGAAGCAGGACCCGAAGACCGGTCCGTACGGCGTGTACGAAGGCATGACGGTGTTCGAGGCGGCGCGCGCCGCGGACCGCCGCGATGCGGTCGCGCTGGGCTACGAGCCGACCGACCTCGAATGGCGTTTCCCGAACATCTACGAGGACACCGCCACCGGCTCGCAGAACCAGCGGGCCTCGCTCAACCTCAAAGCCGCCGTGCTCCCCGAGCACGAGACCTGGTTCTTCTACCTGCAGCGGCTGTGCAACCACTGCGCGTACCCGGCCTGTCTCGCCGCCTGCCCGCGCCGCGCGATCTACAAGCGCGGCGAGGACGGCATCGTGCTGATCGACCAGAAGCGCTGCCGCGGCTATCGCAAG